>JGI24712J26585_10001101_pt1 | contig 23246 bp, 21 predicted proteins | sample BioPla3DNA2_FD_26585 | JGI IMG/M metagenome (IMG submission 26585)
ATAATTGTCACGGGTTGGATGCCCTAAACCTAAAAGATCAAACAGCTATCCTTACGCTGTAGATATTTAACTCGGAACAGAATAGATAGTATAAGTAAATATTAGGTTTACTTTAAATCATATTGGGCTCAAGAAATAATCGCTTATCGTAACCATGATTATTAGCTCATTCCCACGGTTTATTTAAATATACTTCCCTGAAGCTCACGTCTCTGGAATCATAGCCATCTACCAGACTGGAATAACAATCGGTGGCAAGTCCTTGTGCTGCAGCTTCTGACCTTGTTGTTCTATATCTGTAATTTTTGCTTCCAGAGTTGTAAAGAGAATAAGTAGCAAAAGCAATATTATGTTCTGGATCATAGGGCCCCTTATTAGCTTCACCTAAGTCTACGGCGAGCTTATATTGTTGTTTAAGATAGTTAAGGCCGTAATCTACATTATCTTGCCAGTTATGTACTATATCTGGTGTGTTAGGGTCATTATCAAATGCTTGTTCAAAAACCTCTTCACGATCTTTCCTATTTATTTGCATTAGTCCCCAGTCATTCGATGCATTCGGCCCTGATGCCCCATTTTCATTAAAATGTCTCATCCCACTCTCTTGCCATGCCGTAGCTAATCCTAAATTGACCGGAATACCCAGTTCAGTACACTTTTTGGTTATATATTCTATTACTTCCTTCTTTGAGGGATTTGTTCCAGCCACTATTCCCAAACTCTTCATAGTCTCTCCGGCGAGGACTGCCTTCTTCAATTCTTCAAGGGTTTTTGAGTTTAATACTCCATCTATAGGAAGTCCTTTCTTACTCTGAAATTCTATTATCCAAAATTTACATGTTCTTCCGTATTTCCCATCAACTCCATTTTTGTTAATGCCATAGTCTCCAATTGGGAAACCCATAGCAAATAAACAGCTCTGCGCCAGAATTATATTTTCATCACCTTTGACGCCACGCATAGCGTTCTGAACAACATCCCATTTGTCCCCATTTGATGGCACGTTATTTTTTACATTAGTCTTTTCTTTTTGGGGATTGACATTTGGTACTACAGGTGCTTGAGGCGCGGTAACTGGCTTTATGGTTTTATAGGCATCATAAAAAGTTCTTCTTTTTGCAGTATCTGATATTCCCCTGGTCTCAATCGGTTGTATATGCCAGTTTTCAAGCTGGCTTTTTTTGGTAATACCATTTCCAGAAGTTAGGGGTTTAAAAATTCCGTATTCTATTAATTTGACTTGTTCTTCCGTTGAAGCCGAGTGACCATATAGGTCTTCTCTTATGTATTTAGAACTAGGTTCACCAAGCCAACTTATATCAATTGCTTCGCCATTGTTATGCCAACTTCTGCCTGGTACAGCGGCTGAACCATCTCCACCTACCCAATTACCGTTTTTATCTTGTTTTCCTCCAGANTCTTCATAACATCGTACCTGTTCTTCATAACTCCTATATCCAGAACCAACAAATATTGAAATATCATTTTTCCGGGCAAATGCTGCCAGCCTTCCTGCAAAAATAGGATCTATATCTTTTTGCTTTTGTTTTTGGAAGAACACGTTAAACATTGGATCTACCAACGGATAATCTGTCTTACTGAGCTTAGAGCCTGAAGTCGCAATTATTTTTTCCCATGTCTGAGCTCGATCGCCTAAAACAGGATCAACCCTAGTCTTCAAAATTTTCCTTACTTCTTTTATATCAGGTATTCCGCCGGGAAATTCTATCTCGAGTGCGGCCTTCGACTTCTTCCCAATACTTCCGTAAAGTTGGGTATCTTAAGTATATAGATAGTCTTCAATTTTATTAATGATTCTTGATTCTTATCTAGAAGAAAGTGATTTATTCATATGGATTTACAGAGTCGAAGGTGTTAAACAATCCTCATTGTAAATAATATGAGGATTGTTTTAATTCAACCGCCTGGTATTAATGTTCCCTCTAATTCAATTCACACGCAGTAACTCCACCATCAAAATCTTCGGATATTATATCCTGATATAAGCACCTGTTCTTTTTGAGCCATGCATTTGCATATGAACATGATGCTGTAGCCTTAAGTGAATTTTCCCTTAAATACTCACTTATAGCCTGCATGATTTTTCCGGCTACTCCCTGCCCTCTTAAAACCGGATTAACATAAGTACGGTTAATATTTACCTCACCATTCTCTTTATAGATGAAGGTAGCTTCGGCCATTATTTCATTGTTTTCATTTACACTGTAGATTCGTCCTTTTTCATATTTCCAATCCATATTTTATTTCCACCTTTCATATAACAGATCAATATAATAAAGCCACGAACTAAAATAGTTCCTGGCTTTATTGTACAATAAGTTTGAAAACTAATCATTATTATGTGAGTAAAAAGCACATGGTAGTCTATGTATTAATTGATCAGTGAATTATCTGATATATTTCCATCTACAGAATATCAATATGCTCTCCTGAAAGCGCTTTATTCATGCTTCTTATAGCACAGAACTTTCCGCACATAGAACAACTGTCTTCATGCTCAGGTCTTCTTTCCTCCCTGATCCTTCTTGCTGTTTCGGGGTCTATAGCACATTCCCATTGTGCCTCCCAGTCAAAGGTTCTTCTGGCATCAGCCATTTTATCGTCAATGTCCCTTGCTCCCCTGACACCCTTGGCAATATCGGCTGAATGTGCCGCAATCTTTGAAGCGATAATACCCTGCTTTACATCCTCAATATTTGGAAGGGCAAGATGTTCTGCTGGTGTAACATAACATAAAAATGCTGCTCCGGCTGAAGCTGCAATTGCTCCTCCTATTGCTGATGTAATATGATCGTACCCGGGTGCTATATCAGTTACCAGTGGTCCCAACACATAGAACGGTGCCCCATTACAGATTGTCTGCTGGATTTTCATATTGGCGGCAATCTGGTCAATGGGCATATGTCCCGGACCTTCCACCATTACCTGAACATCCTTTTCCCAGGCTCTCTTAGTTAGCTCTCCAAGCCTTACAAGCTCCTCAATCTGGCAGACATCCGAAGCATCTGCAAGGCATCCCGGCCTGCAGGCATCTCCCAATGATATTGTAACGTCATACTCACGGCATATATCAAGAATTTCGTCATAATATTCGTAAAAAGGGTTCTCCTCTCCTGTCATGCTCATCCATGCAAAAACGAGAGAGCCACCTCTCGATACGATATTCATTTTCCTTTTATGCTTCTTAATCTGCTCGATAGTTTTTCTGGTAATTCCACAGTGTAAGGTTACAAAATCAACTCCATCCTCGGCATGGAGCCTTACTACTTCAATAAAATCCTTAGCCGTAAGGGTGTTTAAATCCCTTTGATAGTGGATAACAGAATCATAAACCGGAACAGTTCCAATCATTGCCGGGCACTCTGCTACAAGCTTTCTGCGAAAAGGCTTTGTGTTGCCGTGGGAGGACAGGTCCATAATAGCATGTGCTCCCATATTGATTGCTTCCATAACCTTTTCCATTTCCATATCATAATCTTTGCAGTCCCTTGAGACTCCTAAGTTAACATTTATCTTTGTTCTCAGCATGGATCCCACGCCTTCAGGGTCCAGGCATTTATGATTTTTATTAGCACATATTGCTACCTTCCCCGATGCCACTAATGGCATAAGCTCATCGACGGTCATAAGTTCCTTTTCTGCTACTTTTTTTAATTCCTCGGTAACAATTCCTTTTCTTGCTGCTTCCATCTGTGTTGCATAATTTCTCATTATTAATGTTCCTCCCTGTTGATGTTCCACATATGATCAAGCGGTCCGCTTCCTTTTCCAAGGTCAAGCATTGATCTTAGTGCTCCTGATATATAGTCCTTTGATAATTGAATAGCTGTTTCCAGATCATTACCCTTTGCTAAAAATGAAGCTATGGCACTGGATAAGGTACACCCTGTACCATGGGTGTTTTGATTATCTATCCTCTCTCCGATAAACCAGCGGCTCTCACCTTCAAAATACAATAAATCGTTGGCATCGTTTATGCTATGTCCGCCTTTGCATAAAACTGCACAACCGTATTCGTTACTGATAATTTCGGCTGCCTTTATCATGTCATCTTCACAAGATATAGTTATTCCCGCCAGAACCGAAGCCTCTGGTATGTTAGGCGTTAGTACGGCTGCCTTGGGGAACAGGTACTTTTTCAATGCTTCTATAGCATGGTCCTTAATGAGCTTGGAACCGCTTGTAGATACCATTACCGGATCCACAACTATGTTCTTGGCCTCATATAATTCCAGCTTCTCAGAAATGGTCCTAATCAGCTCCACCGATGAAACCATTCCGATCTTAACTGCATCTGGATAAATATCGGTAAAAACACTATCCAGTTGCTGGCCTAAAAACTCAGGGGTAACCTCCATAATTCCAGTAACGCCAGTGGTATTCTGTGCAGTAAGTGCAGTTATGGCACTCATGGCATATACACCATTTGCAGTCATGGTCTTTATATCTGCCTGTATTCCTGCACCACCACTGCAATCACTTCCTGCAATTGTTAATGCTGTTTTCATAAATCATCCTCCATTTCCGCTATTTTTCAAGCTGTCTGTGTGTTAGTTGTTATAGCGACAAGGGGGTACTATATATTTCCCTCGTAGTATATGGTTATCAAAATAAACTATTTATACCATCAAGCTCGTCCAGCCCTTCAATGTAAATGTCGCTGATTTGTTTTATTTCATCGGTGTTTTCAAAACTTGAGGCATCAAATACACCTATCACCTTAAAGCCGGCAGCTTTTGCGGTTTTGATAGCATAAAGTGCATCTTCGAAAACCAATGTTTCATTTGGAAGGGTATCCATAAATCCAGCCGCTGCAAGGAATATATCAGGCTCATCTTTACCGGCACCTATTTCGTTGCATGTAAATAATCTGTCGAAATAGTCAATTATCTTAAGTCGTCCCAAAGCCTTTTCAATGACTCTTCTGTCAGAGGCAGTGGCCGCCACTATTTTAATTCCTGACTCCTGCATTGCTTTCAATAGCCGCTCCACACCTTTCTTCAGCTGGACATTGTAATAATAGAAATCCTTAATGGTCCGGTTGATTCCATTGATAATGTCTCTCACATTCAGCTTCAGGCTGTATCTCTCTTTTAGGAATTCCGCACCCTGAAGCATGCTCATGTTAGACANCTTTTTGCTCAAGTCAGGCTCTGCCACAATTCCAAGATCCAGCAAGAACAACTCTCCTGCTTGTTCCCAGACATACATAGAATCAAGAATAGTTCCGTCTATGTCGAATATTGCGCCCTTAATCATCTGACCCCCTCCTGCATGACTAGAATCTTCCTAACTCTAATTTCATTTGGAGGCCTTCCAGGCATCAACCATTTTTACTGCCGCCGCCTTAGGATTTTCCGCCTCGGTCACCGCAGTCACCACAAAAAAGCCGTTTATCCCAGTTTTAGCAAGCTCAGGAATATCAGCAAGCTTTACTCCTCCTCCCACTACCACGGGTATGGGGCTTAATTGGGCTAGCTTAGTAATTTCGTCAATGCTCCTGGTAATAATCCTGCCATCCTTACTAAGCCCACAATCCGGCTTCGTCATGGTCTGATGAAGGGGCCCTGCTCCGAAATAATCTATTTGAGAAGTGTCCGCAGTCCGGATATAGTCCAGCAGCTCCTCTGTTTTTGCCGAAAGACCGACTATCGAATCCTCTCCTAAGTATTCTCGACAAACATCTGTCGGTATATCGGATTGCCCCACATGTATTCCGTCAACCTTTACTCCTTGCTTTCTTGCAGCTAATACAACGTCAAGCCTGTCATTAACTACCAGAGCGACCTCCTGTGATTTACCCAAGTCTGCTATCGCCCTTGCTGACTGGGCTGTCAGATCTATCAGCTCTCTTGCAGAAGCAATTTTTGAACGAATTTGTATGCATGTAAACCCGGCCTCAACCGCATCCTTAATAATTGAGGCAACAGGCCGGTCTTTTGTATTTTCAGGACCAATTACCAGGTATGCTGAAATATCAAGTTTGTCTCTTATGCTCATATTCTCCTCCTTAAGATGTAATCATTCATATTGGAAGTTAATCGTAAGAAAAGCTCCATAAACTCAACAGTCAAAATACAGATAAACTCTGCTTAAGCTACTTCCAACCTAAATTTCAATAATGTCAAACTGATTATCTGCGATTTCATCAGCTGCTGCCTTATAGAGCTCATCAATAAACTGAGTCTGAAAACTCCCGGGAGCATCAGTNTTTGCTTCAGCCCGACTTCCTGCCAGATTGAAAACGGCTGTTCCAGNTAAAGCTGCTATAAACGGCGAGGCAGCAGTTGCATATACTGCAATAACCCCGCCTAATGCACAGCCCGCTCCTGTTATTTTTTCCATAAAGTGTGAACCGCCGTAAGAATAAGCAATAATTGAACCATCGGTTACAAGATCTGTTTCACCCGATACAGCAACAGCCCCGCCTGTATACTTTGCAAGGGAGACCGCAGCCGCTTTGGCAGCATTTACAGAATCGGTGGAGTCAACACCACGAACCCTTGACTCACCGGCCCCTCCATCTAAACCCCATAACCCAGCCAAAGCAATAATCTCAGAAGGGTTCCCTCTTATTACAGAAGGCTTGAACTCCTTAAACTTCCTAAGTAAATCAGTTCTTAAAGAACCGATGCCTATAGCTACAGGATCTAGCACCCAGGGCTTACCCATATCATGCAAGGATTTGGCTGTCAGNGGTAATGTCTGTTCATAAATTGGGAAAAGCGTTCCAACATTTATATAAGTGGCGCCACCTGACTTAGCTATTAACTCACCCTCATCAGGCATATATACCATTGCGGCTGATCCGCCAACCGCAAGCTGTGTGTTCGCAACGAAATTAATTGTTACAGTGTTTGTGATTGATCCGGCCATTGGATTTGTCTCTTTTACTTTTTCAACGGCCTGAATTATTTGTTTTTTCAGATTCTCTTTATCTGGCATAAACATCTTCCTTCCATACTCAGTTATGATTCCCCGTATTAAGCTTATAAGTCGAGTGGAAAAGCCCATTTTTACAAATAAAAAATGCTCTCTTCAGTAGGGAGAGCATTTATGAATCAATTTAAGATTGCTTCCCTACGACAGTGTTAACTGACAGGTTCAAAGGGTCAGGTTTTACCTTCTCAACTCCTGGGAGTCCCCCCGCGAATATATTTAGTTTTGATGTTTTTAGGATATCACTAATATGTTTGTATGTCAATACGAAATACAGGTAGCAAATGTGTTACCACTGTATTCCAATTCGACANATATACCTTGCAATTCAAATGAAGTATATGAGGCGTTTACTCCACAAGTTCGGCACAGTCCTCTCAAAGCAAGCCCGAACTCGGTTACATAACGAAAGAAGATACTGTTGTAGATACCAAATACATTGCCTTTAAGATTCCTGAGGGCGTTTATGTGCCTTACAATCTCTAAAAATATGCAGATTTGAGATAACGGGATTCGAAGAGTAAGCTGCCTTAAGGATTCAAACAATACAATGCCAGAATGTTTAGTTTTTCTCTGAATAATATTAAGCCCAGGGGTACGGTCTAATGACCGTTCCCCACTTAAATGATTATTACGCTGCCTTTTTGGCTTCGACCTTTTGCTTTTTAACCTTATCCCGTATGCCATAGAATATTACTGCTGCAACATAGGTTAGGCAGAAAACAACTACTGGCCCAAAATACTGAATTAATCCACTGGTAGACTTTGCCACATTGTAGAAATATAGAATTGGTATAACATGCACAATGTATATGAAAAGGGAGTACTTCTTCCCAGCTCTTTCCATTCTTGTTCCAGCGCCCATATTGGGATACTTCAGCAATACCAAGACAACGGCATACACCAGTAATTCGGCACTATAATAGGGAATTGCCAGAGTCTTATAGTAGGAATACTCAAGCACATTTGTAACTAATAGTATGATCAGAGGTATTATGTACACCAACCCGTTAAGGTTTGTCAGTCTTTTCTCATATCGGCGGATTAGACATCCCATCATTAAATAAGGTACAGTTACAATTAGAGCATTACGATAGGCAATCAAATCCCCGCTTCCATTCTTAGATAGATAAATGTACACTCCTAAAAGTGCTGGCGATAGGAACATTGCGTATTTATGGATATTGACTTTTGCTAAAACAATCAAGATCACAAGTGAATACAATAATGAACCTAGGTACCATAAATGATCAGCAAAAGGTGACATATTATAAAGCAAGAAATACTTAAGGTTATTCAAAGTNAAATACTGTCCTATGAAATTCTGATTTACTCCTGCTATAGAGGCATTGATATAAGCCACCAAAGCAAACAACAGGTTTGCAAAAAGTGTAAGAAACAGTATTCGTTTCGTTTGCTTCACGAGTCTTTTTAAAAACTCCTGGTTATCATCCCGATAAAGAAAATATCCACTAACTACTAGGAAGAACGGAACTGCAATTTTACCAAAGGCAATAACAATGGATCCCATGGTACCCCTGAATGGAATATGAATGCAGACCACAAGGAATGAGGCTATAATACGAAAGCAATCAATAGAATGGTTATGAGTAGTTTTTCCAGTGTCAAGCAAATCCTGCTGATCCGGCTTATTCTTTTTATTTCTGCCTGTCAAGGCTCCTGTAATATATTGATTGAATCCATGCAATATCCAGGCAATCAAAACCGAAAGCAGCAGAACTATGAGCATATACATAAAGTTGTTCTTGATAGATACAATCTTTACCTGTTTGAAATATACGATGAACAAATTATGAATTAGATAAAGCTCCAATGAAATAGTTCCAAGAAATTTCAAAACGGGATTCTTAAATTGAATCTTCATAGTCAACAACAACATACTCAAGACAAAAAAGATAACCATTGGAAGCTGAGAGGAAAGGCATAGCAATTTATCTAAATAGCCTGGATTCGTGGGTGTCTCGGACCAGTAGGAATAGGTGCTGAGCATATGATTGGTTAATTTGTAGAATGCGACTGTTATTATAATACAAGCTGGCAGCAACACCCAATACGCTTTCTTCATGAAGACCATGATTTTGTCTTTATGTTTTGCGAAAATCATTCCTATAATGAATAGGAAGCTCGCATTATACCACCACTCTCCCTGGAACAGGTTTTCCCCGTGCCCCGAGAGAAGGCTAAATCCCATAACCACAACAACGAGTACTCCCATAACAGTCAAGGCAATACTCTCATTCTTAATAAGGCGGAATATCAAATAAAAAAGAATATAAAACAGTGCAATTTCGACTATATACCACATCTGTGAAATGTTTGAATTGTATGTATTGAGACTCAAGCCAAGCAGATACTTAATTATTTCTATTCCTTTATATTTAGCTCCGGCAGCAATATTGGCAAACATATAAATAATAATGCTTACAAAAAACGGCACCAGAATTGTTGGCATTCTCTTCTTTAAAAAGCCACGTAAATAATCCGGTTTATTCTTAAAGCTATAAAAAAGACCATAGCCCGAGAAAAAGAAGAATCCTCCAACAAAACAAACACCCATGTTTTCTAAAACCGCAAGAGAACCAGCGTTTTGTCCGCCAATTTTCTGTACCAGATGATGCAGAACCACAAGTATGGCAAGCAGACCAAGTAATCCCTTTGAATTTTCTAGCGACAGGGCATCTTCATGATACTCCTTAAATCTAGCAGGTTTAGCCTTCCATAGCAAAATAGCTGCTATCAAAATCCAAAAAATCCATAAGGGTATATTAGTCATACTCCGTGTCTCCTTTGTTCTTTCATTTTTAAATATAGTGAGAGTAAAAATCAGTTGAAACAACTTGTCAATGATTTACTATTTTTTATATTAACATAAACAGATTTAATGTAAAAATGATTTTGTCTTAATTGTTAATATTTTCTTGACAGATTGTTTTTAGAGTAATACCTATATAAAAGCATATAAAATTACGGGGGAGCTTTGATTATGGCACATATAATAGAATTGGAAAATATATGCAAGGATTTCAGGGTACTCAATCGTCGTGAAGGACTTGCCGGCAGTATCAAGGATCTGTTTTCCCGAAATTATAAGATAGTCAAAGCCGTTAACGATGTATCCCTGACAATCGATCAGGGAGAAATAGTGGGATACCTCGGCCCCAACGGAGCAGGTAAGTCAACTACAATTAAAATGATGTCCGGGGTGCTTGAGCCAACTTCAGGTACTATTTTAGTTAATGGAAAAATTCCTTATAAGAACCGGACCCAGAATGCACAGAATATCGGAGTAGTATTCGGCCAAAGAACTCAGCTTTGGTGCCATCACTCCTATGCAGTGTCTGTTTGACAACAACTGGAACCTGTTGACATATGTTTATTCAGGAGACTTAATAAAATACTGCTTTAAACCTGTAAACCTGTTATTATTCTGAAGTTTTTGACATAAAAGGTCTTGGGCAGCTGGCTCTCGGTATTTTTGTTATGTCGTATGCATGGACAAATATGCAGATGGCTTTTTCATTTATTATACTAAGCAAGCTGATTGTAGCTTTAATATCTGCTTCATTGTTTATGATAGCTATTATGAACTTTGCGTCAGGCTCCAGTTTCTATATTACCAGCGGCGCCTATTATGTGATAACCTTAGTCAACGGATTCAGGGACTATGCAAAATATCCTATCAGTATATTTAAAGGTTTTCTGCGCTTTGTATTTACTTTTATTATTCCCATAGGATTCATGGCTTACTACCCCAGTCTGGAATTCCTGACCAATAAAGAACCAACACTCCTTACTTATCTCACACCGGTCTATGGAATTCTTTTCTTCTACCTAAGCTATAAATTCTGGATGCGTGGTGCCTATAAGTATAGCGGCACCGGCTCATGAAACACGGGGGGACGGTTCTTCTGTGTTATTTGAAGATTGGGAGCTTTGGCGGGTTAATTGTGAATAATATAAATGCAATGAATATAATAGCAACTACAATAATTGAACCTATAGCTGCCAGCTTCCCGGGTGATGAATATTTTAGAACGTGAGAAGCTACACACAGTGCAAGGAAATAGCATATAAAAGCCAATAGTATATCAATAAATACAGATTCAATTCCTAATGCACCGGTATAAGTGTAGAATAGCATTGCGACAAGCAGAGGAGCTGTAATCAATGAAATAGCAGCCGATACAATCCAAGTGTTTGATGATGCATCGCATTTCTCGTTTTTTAGATAGTAGATAATCAGCCACCATAGCAGAAATGGGAAAAACATAAGCTTTAAATGCTCCCATACGCTTTCATTAACAGGGTTCAACAGTCCTACAAACAGTCTTCTGCCGCTGATATCATATACATAATGCAGAAGGCATGCCATTCCACCAAGAATTAACGTATTAATAATTATTTCAGCTCTGGTAAAGGTACNCCTACTTTTCACTATCGGACTCCTGATGATTGAATACAACTTAATACTTAGAATGAACTATTCACATATTTATATTCTATGAGAATGGAACCATAAAATAACAGTATTTTTACATAACAAAAAGCCCATAGTAATTAATAATTAAGATACACTACATGCTAGTAATTCTTAATTCTTTGGAAGTGCTCAACTTCTTCTTTTAGCTGTTCATCAATGAAATGTGACTTTCCCCAACTTCACATGGAGTACTTCAGTCCAGAAGCTCATATGTTTTGGCCATTATTTCTTTTTTAACAATATAAGCATCATTATTAGCATCGTCTCTGACAACTAGGTAATCCCCTGCATTTCCGAACATATAATCATCATGATACCATTTGGTAAAAACTTTGGTGTCCATGGTTAATGGCTTGGCAAGAATTTTATTGTGATTGAGATTCATACAGGACCTAGCATATTCGCCTAAGAAATAAGTCTCATCGGTTCGTTTGTTGCGAACCTTAGGAAAATACTCAGCATTTATCTGATAAGGCTCTTTAAGCACCTGATAACTGGCTTCAAATACCTCTCTTTTTATTGGGTAAACTTCTCCTTCAACCCCAATCATAATGTATATATTAGGGCACGAAAGTATGGTGACATCCCCTTCTAATGTACGAACCAGTATTAGTGTTCCCTCAGGAGCAAAGTCCATAGTCCTAGCAAAACCCACAGTTATTGGACGTTTTCTGTAGTGCTTCATGCCGGTCATATCTACAGTTTCCAACATAGTATCAATAGTCTTATAGCTCTTAAAGTACTGTGTCATACGCTGTTTCATGCAGGCTGTGAAATCACAATCCGGATATGCTTCATAGAACTTATGAGCAACAATAAATCCACCTGCTTTTTTCTTATGCCCTCCACCACTGCCTATTCCAGCAGTTACATAACTGGCTAAATCTTTGGCCGTTGCATCCCTTCGGCAACTACGCACTGACAATTTAAACCCATAGCCTAAATCGCTGTAAACAACGCAAGCATCTATAGAATCAACCTGCAACAGCATATCCGAGACAAATCCTAGTATATTTGGGTCACAGGGTTCAGTCCGTGCAATAGCCAGCCGCTCTTTTTCATCATAATCATAACTTTGCAGAGCTGCACCTGCTATGTTCATTTCATTTGCAGAGAAATTTGAATTCTTCAACTTAGTAATCAGATGATCTAATACATTCAAATCATCTATCATATCCAAATCAAATGGATGCTTTATCTCGGCAAAGCTGTTGGTATCCATAAAAAGGCCATAGTACAAGGCCGTCGNTAATTCTATCCATCTGTTAACCTGCACTCCTTCATCCAAAAGCATGGAATAGACTACAGTGGCACAGCTTCCATAATTACTTCTTATCTCTGTATACTCGTTTTCTTCTACACAGACTTCGTGATGATCTATCATAGCAACCTGTTTTGCTTCAAAATGTGTAACATTTCCCTCGCCGTACTGACAATCTGTAAGGAGTAGTAATTCTGGAGCCTCAAGCTCAGTAACATACTCAAGTGGAATTTTCAACTCTTCAAGCATAATAACAAGGTTCTTCTTCTGTATCTGTACTTTGCCGGAATAAATGAATCTTGGCTGTTTCCCGTTAATAACGAAATAATGGTACAACCCATATCCTGAGGCAATGGCGTCTGCGTCGGGGTTGTCGTGGCATTGGATAACAATCTCATTATATTTTAACAGGTCTTTTAACCTCATAATAATTCACCCGCTTTATTATTCTGCAATTATAAAAGGATTTTCTTTAGAACCCTCGCCTTCAAAACTGATTTGCTCTAACGATATTGTGATGGCTGGACGAATTCCAAGCCCGCAAGCAGGTGCATAGTAATATCTAAAATCACCTGTATTACTGATTCCAGCACTGATCGCAAGAATTTCATGAGCAGAAGCTCCATTAGGTGTGCGTAATGACCATGGCCAATATTTTGAATTAAAGTAGTAGGATGAATCATCACTGTCCATGGCTGATTGAGTAGGCTCAGCAAAAATTATTAAATTATTGTTATATAAATACTTCTGAACCTCTTCTAACGACAACAAGAACACCTTGTCCTTTGTTGTCTTGGTTCCATAGATTGAGAAATCATAAGTATCAGCAATGGAATCGGAATCTGTGCTAAATGCTTTCTTGTCCTCTTTTTGGGCTTCCAAGCCGTTTAATGTGGTTATGATTTCCCTTTCACACAGCATAGCCTTTTCTTTATCAGTAAATCCATGTAGAAAACCGGCCTCAAGCTCATAGGAGTTTTCATATTCGTCGGTACCTTTTTCGATGGGCTCCCGATCCTTATATGTAACTCTGGCAGCATCCGAGTTAAGCCAGGTACGGATGTTGGACTTCTCCCAGTCGCTATTTCCGCGGAACTCTATCATCTGTTCAAATAGATAGGTATCTTTTATTGTACGATCGTAGGAATTACCCTCACTATCCTTGTCAAAGACTCCACTTTCAGCAACATCGTAAGGCTTCATATCTAAAATCTTATGGGATAATAATAGCAGTTGATTCTTTTCCTTATTAATGTCTATTACAAGCCAGATAATGTCTCTGTCTGCATTCTCCGAGGAATAACCCTGAGGCTCATAAGCTCCAAATTCTATGTAATCTCCAACAGATACCTTATCTATAACAGAGGGTCGTTGATTCTGTGCTTCGGAAGGTTCCTCTTTTTGTGTATCAGACTTTCCTGATTGTTCCTCACTGTCTGGATCTTCTTTTCCAGACTCAGATTTATTATTGTTTTGCTCATCTTCCTGTTTCTGCTCCCGATTATCATGCTCCCGATCTGTTTCAGAATCCCTTGTCGGCTCAATATATTCTGTATCGGTATTATCATGACCTCCCGAGGCAATTGGGGTCTCAATGTCCTGATCAGTACCACCCATTGCCACTTGCCCTTTATTCTTATTATTATAAATGAATAGTACAGAGAGGAAAATCAGTAGACAAGAAGCAAAAATTAATATGGTGCCCAATAACGGATATGACTTCTTCTTATTATCTTTAACTGGAACTATGTTATCATCAGCCCTCTCTTCCTCTTTTTCGTCTTTTTCCTCTTTACCCAGGATTTCTATAATGCTGCTATATAGTTCTTCATAATGATTATCTTTGTCGGTTGCATTAAGCCATTGATTTGAGAGTAAAAAGTATTCCATTGACTTACATGGAGTAGTATTACTGATTCTATATGCTATAACAGGAACTTTTTTAGAGACTGCGCGTTCTACTTCACGCAGAACATGTGGAGACTCATTAGAGTATTCAGAAAAGATTAATAGCAAGGCCTTGCTATTTTCTATTGCGTCGATTATTGCTTCTCCGTACTCTCTTCCCGGTGTAATGTCTCTCGGAGCTATCCAGCATGTTATGTTTTTTTGTTCAAGATATTTACAAGCGTCTTCGGCAATTTTTACGTCTTCGTTAGCATAAGAAATAAAGACTTCTCTTACCATTCTTCTTAGCCCCTTCCATATGATTTTAAGAGATTATACCATATTTTGAGACAGATAAATACCTTTTCCGCTATTCTGGTCAAGACAGGGGGACGATTCTTTTGTGCTTTCAACTTCATCTCACGGCTGTAGCCTGCTACCATATAGTGCTCTGGAAAAACACCCGGTTTTTAGTCGCACCCGCCACGCAATTTGTTCTCCGCTTAGAGCACACAGAAAGACCGCCCCCCATGTGTTCGTCCACGCAATCCATGCTCCGCTTTAAGTGGTAGCAGCCTCTCCGATTAAAGTACACAGAAAGGCCGTCCACCTTTGTTCGTCTTGTGTGTTCGTCGCACAGAAGAACCGTCTTTTGTTGTTATGCTTTAATTTCGCCTGCTTTTTTCAATGCATATTTTGTCGCAACTGGCCCGATCATTTCATAAACGAAAGTTGCACACAGTACCACCGTACGGATTGTCTTGGATTGTTCCGGTATCTGCTGTGCCGCAATCAATGATAGACCGATAGCAACGCCAGCCTGTGGAAGCAACGTTAAACCAAGATATTTTTTTACATTGGCAGGTGCCTTCACTATGTCGGCACCTATATAAGCTCCGAAAACCTTACCTATACTTCGTGAAATGATGTAAAGTATACCGATGAGACCAATGCTCGGCAAGATACTAATATCCAGCTCGGCACCGGAAATAACAAAAAACATCACTAGTATAGGCGGAGTAATCTCATCTGCAAGCTTGAAAATCATGCCGCTCTCCTTCGTAATATTAACAAGTACCGCACCCATTGACATACACAATAAAAGTGATGACAAACCAAGGATAGATGCAAGTGAAGAAGCTAAAAACACAAATCCCACAGTAATGATTATTCTATTGGATTCCTTCTTAAAAAATCGAAGCGGAATGGTAAAAATATAACCTAGTATGGCTCCAATAATCATAGAGCCGAATACTTCCCACAAGGGTGTAACAATTGATGACAATACACTGCTTTGTCCGGGATTGTGTATGGCTTTAACTATTGCAATACTAAATCCAAAAAGAATTATGCCAATAGCATCATCTATCGCAACTACACTAAGCAAATTCGAAGTAACAGGCCCTTTCGCCCTATATTGCTTAACCACCATCACAGTTGCCGCCGGCGCTGTAGCAGAAGCAATAGCACCTAAAACAAGTGCCTCTCCAAATCCAACCCCCGCAATTGCTAAACTGATTGTTACCAGAACTGAAGCCAATACCGCTGCAAAGGTAGCTATTACAACAGGTATTCTGCCCATCTTTTTGAAATATGACAATTTAAATTCTGCTCCAATTGAAAATGCAATAAAAGCTAATGCCATTTCTGAGACAAGTCCCAGCTCAGAAACAAAATCAATTGGGAACAGTTTTAAACAGTAGGGTCCTAATATCAGACCTGCAAGTAGATATCCAGTTACATTTGGAAGTTTAATAAACTTTACAAGCCGTCCAAAAATAAGCCCTGAAAGAAGTATCAAAGCAAGATAAAATAAAGTGTTAATGGTCATTTAAAACTCTGCCCCCTCTGCTGAAAGCACTGGTAAAGTAAACATGACTGCCGTATCTGGTTGAGATAAATCTCCAACAACCTCAGTCAAAATGTTTTTTACAATTTCGACCTGTTCATCCTTAATAACCATAAAAATGGTCTTGCTTTCTGCACGGTCACTATCATGCAAATAGCGAAGCGTGCCGAATATAGGATAGTTTTCAATGTTTTTTCCCAGTTCTCTGGCCATGCCAATGCTGTTAAAAATCGTTGCGCCCTTGATTCCCCTCTCAATCAGTTCTTCAAGTAGCTCATCAAGTTTTTCTGTTTTGTTAAGTACAATTAACAATAACTTCATATATAATCACTCCTTTTCAATTTTATCCCTATTCACAACAAAATACATGTTTAAATTTCAATAAAAACATTAGCAATTTAAGCATAAACGCTATATAATTTGATGTATTCTGAGAGCTAATTGCCGATAGCGGCTAGAAACAGCTTTCCATGAGCAATATTAATGCTACGATTATATGATATCATATCTAGCAAAATCTTTTTAGTAAAACCTTAATAAAACCTTTCCCTACAGATTCTACCAAAGCGCTTCCCAGCCTTTTAGCTGGCAATACAGACTACACAAATAACAATAAATTGGTAATCAAAAGAGGCTAAGTTCATACTTAGCCTCCCTATTTAAACAATGAGATGATGGAAAGAAACATTGGATTGTATTAAATACGGGTTAGATCATCATACTGAAGTAATAAAAATGATATTTCCACCTTCTCATTAGGAATATAAATTTCCCCCCAAATATAACACCTTATTTAGAACACTTAATTAAAAGCTTCGGATATTTAGCGTTTTGGAAATCTTTAAACGCTTGGGGTGCGTCCTCAATATCGTAGATTGGACCAATCAGCTTGTCTGTATCAAGTCGACTTAATAGATCCACGCTATTCGGATATACAAACGGATCGGTGAATACAAATTGTAGTCTAGCTTCCTTTCCGTACATGTCAAATAGATTGAGCGGTAATGTATAATCCATCGGATATACAGCAAAGTAGATTATTGAACCACATTTACTGATTATTTGAGGACATTGCTCGGCCGCCTTCGTGGAACCCGACATTTCAAATACATAATCGAATCCCATGCCGTCGGTTATTTTATTACATTCCTCTATTACATCCTGTTTGGTAGGATCAATAACAAACTGTGCTCCCAAATCAAGTGCCATTTGTCTCTTCTCAGGTACAGGATCACTTACTGTAATCCTAGTGCCACCCTGTAACCCTAGCAAATTGAGCATGATTAGTCCAATGCTCCCGGCGCCTGATAAAAATACGGTGCTACCTAATTTCATATCTGCAAGATTTATACCTCTTGCTGCTGTTGAAATAGGTTCTACCAATGCTGCCTGTTCAAATGTAACGTAATCAGGCAACTTAAAAAGCTGATCCGGAAAGTATGTACGGTATTCAACCATGGAATCCATTGGCTTCTTTTCCGGTTCAAAACCAGCTTGCTTACAGTGCATTACCATACCCTTTTTACAGAATTCACATTGTCCGCAAAAATGAAGGGGACAAGCTGAGACACGATCTCCCACTTTAAGACTGCAGGTTTTAGCTGCTTCTTCGCCTACCTCAACAATAGTTCCGCAGGCTTCATGCCCCATAACCATTGGTGGTTGTAGACCGTACAAACCATGTGAGACTACATGAACGTCAGTAGCACAAACAGCGCAATATTCTATTTTAACCATGATTTCATTTGCAGCAGTCACAGGCATAGGTAGATCACGAACTTCTACAGTATCCTTTGCAACATATACAACGCCTTTCATATTTTTCTCCCTTCTATACAAAGCTCATAAAACCATCTGAAATGTTGATTTTATATGCTTATTCCTTCTTGCTGGACAAATTCTGGAGTATTACTGCGCCTATTATGATAAGACCCTTGATAACCTGTTGAGGATAAGATGCAATACTCAGCAGATTCATGATATTTCCAATCATGGCGAGTGTGAAAACACCTAATATTGTCAAACCAACCTTACCTTTACCACCGCTAAGGCTTGTACCACCAATTACGCATCCTGCGATAGCATCCATTTCATAGCCATCAGCAGCACTTGGTGTACCTATAGCAGCACGGGCTGTGATTAATATTCCACCTAATACTGCCATACAGGAACAGATCATGTATGCAGATGTTATGTACTTATTAACACTTACTCCTGATAGTCTGACTGCTTCAGCATTACTACCACTTGCTATGATAAGACGACCAAACGATGTGTATTTCATAACAATTGCGAAAATAGCAATGATAACAGCGTACACTATAACAGCCCATGGAATACCTAAAGCAGGTGAGGTTTTGCTTCCAAAATTAATTAACCATAGTGCTCCTGGCAATTCTTTATTGAGACGCACAGGCTGACCACTTGTAAACATATATGCAGCACCACGTCCAATGGTCATAAAGGCCAGCGTAGTTATAAATGCAGGCATCTTGACCTTTGTAATTAGAACGCCCATTATCAATCCTATGATTACGCCTAAAACTAGCATAACAATAACTGATAAAAACAATGAGCCTACAGTATTACCAACTTTATTAACCATCATAGCAATCAGCATACCGCCAACTGCAGCTATTGAACCGGCAGATAAATCAATTCCTCCGGTAAGTAACACTAGAAGTAATCCCAGTGCCATCACCACAATCGGAGCTTGTTGACGCAATACGTTAAAAACATTTTGCTTTGTTAAAAAGCTCGGTGATGCAAGACTTGAAATTATCAATAGTATAAAGAATATAATTAATGTATTATGTTTAAGGAAAAACTGACCAGGAGTCATTCTCGTTTTCTTTGCACATGAATCAGTTGCAAGTTGCATTTTCTCCTACCCCCATTGCATATTTAATAATATTTTGTTCTGTTATTTCACTGCCGTTGAGCTCGCCTGCAATTGTTCCATTTCTGAATACAAGGGCTCTGTCACACATTCCAACAATCTCAGCCATTTCTGAAGATACCATTATGATTGTATAACCTTGCTCGGCCAGTGAATTAATCAATGCATATATTTCTCTTTTTGCGCCGACATCAACACCTCGTGTAGGTTCATCAAAAATCAAAACATCACACTGAGAAGCAATTAATTTCGATAATGAAACCTTTTGTTGATTCCCACCAGATAAAGACTTAACAGGGGCTTCAATACTCGAGCACTTCAAATTCATTTTCCCAGTAAGTTCTGTAACATCTTTTGTCTCATTATTCTTATAAATCCATCCACAGGGACCGGTGTATCGACTCAAACAACTAATAGTAGCATTATGACGAATTGGAAGTTCCAATAAAACGCCTTGGTTTTTTCGATCCTCGGGTAAAAATCCAATTTTATTCTTAAATGCATCACGAGGGCACTTAATGTTTAGTTCTTTACCGTAAAGCTCTATTTTGCCGCTTTCTTTCTTATCGGCTCCTATTATAGCTCGTATAGTTTCTGTACGGCCAGATCCAACAAGCCCAGATATACCAAGGACCTCACCCTTGCAAACGCCAAAATTGATGTTCCGAACCATTCTTCCATTATTTAAATCTGTGACACGGAATGTTTCTTCGCCAATCTTGCAGTTTCTTTCAGGGAAATAATCGCTCATCTCACGACCAATCATCATAGTAACGAGCTCTTGCTCATTAATATCTTTAATGTCAACAGAGTCAACATAAGTTCCGTCTTTAAAAACTGTAACACTATCACATATTTCGAACACTTCTTCCAAACGGTGAGATATGTAAATAATACTCACATTTTTCTTCTCCTTTAAATCAAGGAGTAGACGGAACAGATGACGTGTTTCTTTATTGGTCAGTAATGCGGTAGGCTCATCAAGCACTAATACCTTAGAGTTCCTGGACAGGGATTTTACAATTTCAACAACCTGTTGATAAGCGATACTTAAGTCTGAAACAATTTCTGTTTCTTTTATATCGTTAAATCCTAGTTCATCTAATAACTGCCTTGCTGAACCACGTAATTTTTTCCATGATATAAAACCCTTGTTGTCTTCACTTAAACGGTCAATAAATATGTTTTCTGCAACAGTAAGATGAGGAACCAATGCAAATTCTTGATATATTATTGAAATACCTAAATCATTAGCTTCCTTGGGACTTTTAACGAATATTTCACAGCCGTCCAAAAAGACTTGACCTGAGTCCTTCTGAATAGCACCAGACAATATCTTCATCAAAGTTGATTTCCCTGCTCCGTTCTCTCCCATTAAGGCATGTATCTCTCCAGGTTTAACTGTGAGTTGAACATCGTTGAGAGCTTTAACGCCGCCAAAACTTTTGTTGATATTCTTCATTTCAACACGGTATGTCTGTTCCGCCATTTAATCGTCACTCCTTATTATTCAAAGTGTTCTTAACTAACCTAGTTTTTTCTCTTGTTACTAATTGCCATGAGCAGCATTGTACTCAGGTATTGTTAAATATGTAGGTACAATTGCCTTAGCAAACTGAGTGTTAGGATAGTCATAAAAATCGTCAACATTTTCAGAATAGATTGCAATTGGATCCAAATCTGTTGAAATAACCATATCGTTTGCATCGTATCCTTGAACAAAAATCTTATCTACAAGATTAATTACACCCTCGCCTATTGCAGCTGCAGGACCATAACCGGTAGCAAGGATTTTACCCTCTTGGATATACTCAAGAGCTATGTAGTAAGAGTCAGCAGCACTGATGATCTGAATGTCTTTACCAGGCTCATAACCCATTTGTTCAACAGCTTGAAGTGCTCCAACTGCCATGAAGTCCTGGTCAACTAATAGAAGATTAACATCTGGATAACCAGTAATCATTTCCTCGGCAGCTTCCATGCCACCGATTTCACTCCACTCAGCATCTCCGTTTGAACATAATACTTCGAAATCGTACTTTTCATTTATAGCTTTACCTGTTGCACGAATCTGTTCAAGCATCTTTTGGCCAAGTATCATAGCGTCTTCTTTTGAAATATTGTCGCCAGCTTGCTGAGCACGCTTATAGAGGATAGCTCCCATAAATCCATTTATACGGCTTTCAGAGCTTCCAGAACCAAGCTTACCAAACATAGCACCAGCCTTGATTGGTTGACCTTCGAAATAATCTCCAGCCACTAGGCCAACGTTAAATGCGTTCATATATGAGTTGGACATAACTGAAGTTACAATTGCTGAATCCTCAGCCAGCTCCTGACCTATGCCTATACATGGGATACCAGCGTCAACAGCTCTTTGTACCATTTCTTTCGCTGCAGCAACGTCAGTTGGGTCAATCAGAATTACATCTACGCCCATGGTGATAAAAGTATCAACATGCTCTGATTGTTTTTCAGGACTAAACTCTGCAATAAGCATTGTTAAATCCCAACCTTTGGCATCACAGAATCTCTTAATAGAATCGCCAACTTCAACGAACCAAGCGGTGTTCTGTGAAACTATAGATAAACCAATCTTTAACTTCTTATCTGTAGTCTCTTCAGGAAGAGCCTTGAAAATGTGTGCACGGGAGTTAAAGGTAGGTGGTTTGATACCACTTAATGATAAAACATCTCCATAAGTATAGATCTCATGAAGATCTCCCGATTGACCCTCAGAACCAGTATCAGCAGGCTCATTAGGGGTTGCTGAAGATGTAGCAGATGGTGGAGCAGAATTCTGCGGTGTGTCTTGGCCACAACCAGCAAAGGTTGCTACCATGCTAAGAATTAGAACTAGAGTCAATAACTTAGTTGCGATTTTTTTCATCTCGTTTTCCTCCTCAGAATTTTTGTGTTCTTTTAACAGAGATAGTTTGTGTATTATGTCCATAATATCATCGAAAAATATATGCATCATTATCTGTAATGCACAAAAGTACATGGACCCAATCATACGAAAGATACAGTGTTATTGTTTTAACAGACTGGTCTGTAAATTCCACCAATAGTGAGGAAGGTAAATTTTACAGAGTTGTTGTAAACCCGCCATCAATATTAATGAAGGTACCGTTAATATAATTGGATGCACTACTTGCAAGAAATACAGCAGCACCCATAATATCAAACAGTTCTCCCCAACGACCTGCGGGAATTCTATTTGTTATTTTGTCGTAGAATGCCTTGTCAGCACGCAATTCTTTATTAACATCTGTAGCTAAGAATCCCGGACATATTGCATTAGTCTGGATGTTATACTCTCCAAGCTCGTTCGCAAATGCCTTTGTTAATCCGAGGATAGCGTGTTTTGCAGCAGCATAGGGTGGGCATCTCTTATCAGCTGTAAATGAGAGTGCAGATCCTATGTTTATGATTTTTCCTGATTTTCTTTCTACCATTTTCTTAGCAACTTCATGGCTCAGATAATATACCGAGTTAAGGTTGATATCTATAATTTTTTGCCATGCACTGTCGGGATAATCCAAGAAATCAGCAAAAAAGCTTGCGCCCGCATTATTTACTAATATGTCAATTTTCCCATAGCATTCAATACAGCCTTCCACAACTTTTTGTACATAGTCTCTATCTGTCAAATCACCTTTAATGAATTCAACCCTTCTACCCTCTTGTTCGATCAGCGAACGGATGTCTTCAATATCATCGGTGAAATGTGGAACGTAGAGGTCTGCACCTGCTTTTGCAAAAGCAAGTGCATAAGCCATTCCAAGTCCCTGATTGGCACCAGTTACAATTGCTACCTTTCCCTCTAAAGAGAAAGAATTCAAAGAAAATTTACTCATTGAAACCTTCATATTAACCTCCATTTTTT
>JGI24712J26585_10001104_pt1 | contig 23231 bp, 24 predicted proteins | sample BioPla3DNA2_FD_26585 | JGI IMG/M metagenome (IMG submission 26585)
ATAATGCTCCTAAGCCCTAGATTGTATTTTACTTAAGTTTATTCAGTTGTAAAACTAATTAATATTTTCTTCACCAACACCAGTTGACAAAGAACCTTAATAATTATACAAACAAAAAGCCGAGGAAAACCCTCGACTTCTGAACTTTCTTCGCATTAACTTTTATAATCCTAATAGATTATCTATCTTTGGTCTGTCAAAACCAATAACGATATTTCCATCGATATCGATCACAGGTACTCCCATTTGACCGGACTTTTTAACCATTTCAGATGCTGCTGCTTGATCCACTGCAACATTGATATCTGTATATTCAAAGTTATTTTTCTTTAAGTAATCCTTTACCATATAGCAATAGGGACAGGTTGGCGTAGAGTATACCGTAATATTGTTCATACAAAGACCTCCTAAAATTATTATATCGTATTATTATAATATAATTATATTCCGATATAACAATACATCAAGTCTCTATTTCCTTCGTTATTCGGTAAATTTTTAAAATAACTCTCGTAACCTTGTAATTGCTTGCTTTATCTTAAGCTTTGAGTATTTTCATAAAATTATATGCTTATCTTTTTTTATTAGCTGGTTCAACATTAATGGGTTTACCTTTGATTTGAGCATTGTTCATAATCTTTAAGACATCCTTTGCGTATTCCTTTGGAACTTCAACAAAGGTATATTTATCATAAACATCTATGGTTCCTATCAGTTTTCCAGATAGTCCTGTTTCTCCAGCGATTGCTCCTACGATATCTCTCGCTCTTACATTTTGTTTTCTTCCAATATTCATAAATAGACGTACCATTCCTGGTTCGGAACCGGTATCTTCAAAATCAATATCAACCTCTTCTTCATTTTCTTTTCTCATAGTCATTTTAAGAAGGGCAGCCGCTAAATCAATAGCGGTATAATCTTCTTCCAACAGACGCTCAGCAATTCTAATCTGTTTAGTTAAATCCTCATTTTCAATGATGTTCTTGATGTTTTCCATCAGAATTTCCATCTTTGCTTCTTCTACATCGTTTATGCTGGGCACTTGCTGATGCAAAATTTTAGTCTTGGTATATCTTTGGATATCTTTTAATTTATATATTTCTTTTCCTACTACAAAAGTAAACGCTTTACCTGAGCGGCCGGCTCTTCCTGTACGACCAATACGGTGTACATAATATTCTTCATCTTGCGGAACATCGTAGTTAAAAACAATCTCTACATCATCTACGTCGATTCCTCTTGCTGCTACATCTGTAGCTATGAGGATCTCAATATTACCGTTTCTGAAACTGCTCATTACACGGTCTCTTAAGGATTGCTTCATATCTCCATGAAGGCCGTCTGCAAAATATCCTCTGCCTTGAAGGTCGCTTACAAGCTCATCCACTTTCTTTTTGGTATTGCAAAAGATTAAGGCAAGCTTAGGATTATACATATCGATTAGTCTCGTAAGAATTTCGAACTTGTTCTTTTCTTTAACCTCGAAGTAATACTGTTCAATACTTGGAACCGTTAACTCTTTATGAACCACTTTAACAACTTCCGGATTGTTTTGATGGGTTTTGGCAATTTCTAAAATAGCCTTTGGCATCGTTGCAGAGAATAAAACCGTCTGACGGGTCTTAGGAGTATCCTCCAATATCGTTTCAATATCTTCTCTGAATCCCATGTTTAGCATTTCATCGGCTTCATCCAAAACAACCATTTTAACTTTATCCAGTCTTAAAGTTTTTCGGCGCATATGATCCATTACTCGCCCCGGTGTACCGATGACAACTTGTACACCTTTTTTTAACGAGCGTATTTGTCTTTCAATGGGTTGGCCCCCATAAATCGGAAGCAATTTTATCCCTTGAAGGTACTTTCCTAATTTTCTTATTTCCTCTGCTACCTGAATGGCGAGTTCCCTGGTCGGGCATAAAACCAATGCCTGTAAACTACTATCCTGGGCATCGACCATTTCCAAAATAGGTATGCCAAAGGATGCTGTTTTCCCTGTACCTGTCTGAGCTTGCCCTATCACGTCTTTTCCTTCTAAGATATAGGGAATTGCCTGAGCTTGGATAGGTGTGGTTTCTTCAAACCCCATATCTCGAATCGCTCTATTTAACTCCTCTGATATATTTAATTCTTCAAATCTTACAGTTTCCATACAATTTCTCTCCTATTATTCGTTTATCCACAGTATTTCCAAAGAAACGCAATTTTAATTAAACACATACTGATTCAGCTTTATCTTTCGTGTGTACGTACTTCTTCTATTCCATCTTCAGTAATTTTTATTTTTCCTTCTTTAAATAATTTACCTATGGCTCTTTTAAATGCTCGTTTGCTCATGTTAAATTCCTTTTTAATAAGCTCTGGATCACTATTATCGTTGTAAGGGAGTTTGCCTCCTTTAAGCAATAGTTTTCCCAAAATCAGCTTTGAATCTTCATCCATTTGTATGTAAGATTTTTCTCTTATGCTGATATCCAGTTTCCCGTCTTCTTTTACCTTTACAACTCTGCCTTCGATTTTGTCTCCCTTTTTATACGCACCATATAGTTCATTTTGAGGAATCAGTCCATGATACTTATTATCCACAGCTACCAATGCTCCAAGGTCTTCTACGATTTTATAAATTGTACCTTGGACCCTGTCGTCGACTTTATAGGGGGAATCACTGCTTAAAAGTTTTGAAATGTCCATGGTTGCACATAGTCTTTTGCTTTTGTCAACGTATAAGCCAACTAAATATTTTTTTCCTTTGCGTACAGGGGAGGTCTGCTCCTTAAAGGGAAGAAATAAGTCCTTCTCCAGTCCCCAGTCTAAGAAGGCTCCTATTTTACTTACTTCTGCCACTTGTAATGATGCCAGTTCTCCCAGGGTTAATTTCGGAGTTTTGGTTGTAGCAATGATACGATCTTCTGAATCTCTATATATAAAGACATCTATTTCGTCTCCAATGTTCTTATCTTCAGGTATCTGCTTTTTAGGCAGCAAAACATCATCATCACTTTTTCCGTCCTTCTCATTTAAATAAGCACCAACGGAAGTCATCCGTTTAATGGTTAACCTTTGAATCTTTCCTAATTCAATCATATTGTATCTCCTTGATCACATATTTCTTATTGCTTTTCTTTTGGACTATTCTATCCTATCACAATAAGTTATATTCTACAAACAAATACTGCATATTTATCAAATTATAATTCCTATTCCAAAAATTAAAGCAATAGGGATATTCATTAATACAAAATTTTGTACCGCCGTAACGAAGGTATCCTTTTTAGTTTGCTTGTTCATAAATACCTTAATATTTTTATAAACAGGAATAATCGTTAATAAGATCAAAAATGAAAATACAGGACTGATCTTTAATAAAATCAAGAGCATGATATCCACATAGGCAATATAATATAATACCCTAAAAAGATTTAATGCCTTGTCTCTTCCTATATAAATGGGAAGGGTATATCTTTTATTTTCTATATCATCTTCCACATCACATATATTATTTGCCAACATAATATTTGCAATTCCTACAACGGCAGGCAAAGAAACAAGAAAAATTAGGATTAACTCTTTCACATTTATTTTTATTAATAATGAAGATTGTTCATATAAAATATTCACTAAATCTGTATTGTATACGTGAATGTAGGTAGAAATAAATATAATGATAAATCCCATGAAAAATCCGGAAAATATTTCTCCTAAAGGCATTCTTGATATGGGGACAGGTCCAAAAGTATAGAGTATGCCGACTAAAAAAGAAACCATTCCAAGCAAAAGTACAACGATATTCGTATTTAAATACAACATAAAGCCTGCAGCAGTTGCTGTTAATAAAAGAGCAAATATTGTCATGACTACATCTGATTCTTTCAGCTTGTCCCTTACAATGGCATTATGAGATTCATATCCATATCCATAGGTCTTATTTGCTTTTTTATAATCTAAATAGTTATTGATTGCAGTTGTAACCATATCAAAGGAGATCAGAGATATAAACATCAAAAAAAAGTTTTTCACATTAAATTGATTGAACCGATAAACTGCGTAGGCAGTTCCTAGTGCAAACGGAATGACACTTGCCACTTTGGTTTGAATTTCTACTAATTTTAGAAAACTACTCACTCTCATTTTCATTTCCTCCTATTGTTAAATTTGTTTGACAGCTATTTACTTTTAACTAAGTTATTTTACTATAACCGTCTCTACTATTCAATTGCTTTATCCATTTATCATAATCGGAGAAAAAGATAATCGATATTATTTTCAATTGATAATTGATATAATCTTCGAAAAACTGTATACAAAACGATCACTTTTTTAATATAATGATTATTATAATTTCAATTGATAATAAACCAGTAGGCGATATGTCATTATACAACCGGGCGGATGGGCAGTAGTTTCGACTACAGGACAATGATTTGGGAGGAATAGGTATATGAATGAGTCAAAAAAAATTAAGATGGTACTTTGGACAGTCCTATTCGCCAACATTGCTGCAGCACTCATTAAAATCGCAGTGGGACAAATGATTAAAAGTGCCAGTATGACTGCTGATGGTTTTCATTCTTTTACTGACGGAACGTCTAACATTGTAGGCTTAATAGGAATTCATTTGGCCGCAAAACCGAGAGATGAAGATCATCCTTATGGACATAAAAAATTTGAAAACCTGGCAGGTCTTTTCATATCCGGGATGCTCGGCGTTATAAGTGTTAAAATAGTCATGGAGGCATTTTTAAGATTTAAAACTGCAGTCACGCCTTCTATCTCGGTCGAAAGTTTAATCCTGCTTGTCTTTAGTCTTTACATTGATTATTAACATTTTTGTAGCTGTATATGAATATAAACAGGGCAAATCTCTAAAGAGTACTATCTTAATTTCCGATTCCATGCATACGAGAAGTGATATATTTATTTCCATAGGGGTATTGCTTACACTCATATGTATTCATCTGGGCGTTCCTTCCATCATTGATCCTGTTGTATCGATCATTGTCTCAGGTTTTATCATGCATGCAGCATATGAAATCTTTCAAACAACCTGCGGCCCCCTACTGGATCAAGCGATCATTGATCCCAATGAAGTAAAGAATATCGTTCTTAGCTTCGATGAAGTTAAGGATGTTCATGAAATCAGAAGCCGCGGCAGAGAAGACGATATGTATATTGATCTTCATATATGTATAGATCCTAACACGAGCTTTTTAAAATCTCATGAGCTGACAGACGCTATCGAGAAAAAGCTAAAACATAAAATCAATGAAAATATGGAAGTAATCATTCGGACTGAACCATTTAACAATTTTCTTTGAAAAACTCCAAAAAATATAGGAAATAAATTTGATATTTTTGGTTTTATTATTCATAATAATACTATCACTTTTTATACTGATCTAGGAGGAATTTATATGGAGGGAAAAACTCCCAGTGAGTCCATCGTTGAAATGACCGAAATGATACTTCCTAATGATACAAATGTTCTCGGCAATTTACTCGGAGGAAGAATGATGCACTGGATTGATATTGCCGGTGCTATGGCTGCTACAAGACATTCCCATAAAACCGTTGCTACTGCCTGTGTAGACAGTTTGGATTTCAGACGCCCTATTCGAGTAGGCGAATTAATTACCCTTAAGGCAAAATTAACTTGGGTGGGCAGAACCTCTATGGAAGTAAAAGTAAAGGTTTTTGTGGAAAATTTAAAAACCGGTGAATTAACATTAACCAACAAAGCCTACTTAACCTTTGTGGCTTTAGATGAAGAAGGTAAACCTACTCCGGTTCCGCCGCTCCTTCCCGAAACAGATGAAGAAAAAAAGGATTATGAAGAGGGAGAAGCAAGGCGAAATGCAAGATTAAACAAAAAAAGGGCGAGATTATAGTATCTCGTCCTTAAAATATTTCCAATCCTACTGGACAGTGATCCGAACCTAAGACATCAGCATAAATCATTGCATCTTTTAATTCATCCTTTAAACTCTCTGAAACACAAAAATAGTCAATACGCCACCCTGCATTGTTGGCTCTTGCATTAAACATATAAGACCACCAGGTATAAGCGTCCGTCTTATCAGGATAAAAATACCTGAAGGTATCTATAAAACCATTATTAACGACTTGGTCAAACTTACTTCTTTCCTGGTCTGTAAATCCTGCATTATTCCTGTTGGACTTTGGATTTTTAAGATCTATTTCTTTATGAGCTACATTAAGGTCCCCACAGAAAATAACAGGCTTTGTCTCTTCTAATTTTTTTAAATACCCAAGAAATGCATCTTCCCATTCCATACGATAATCCAGTCTTGCCAATCCTCTCTGAGAATTGGGGGTATAAACGGTCACTACAAAATATTTATCGAATTCTAAGGTGATCACTCTTCCCTCTTTATCATGCTCTTCATAGCCTATTCCATAGGAAACATTAAGCGGTTGTATTTTTGTAAAAATAGCCGTACCAGAATAGCCTTTTTTTTCTGCATAATTCCAATACTGATAATACCCCTCAAATTCTAAATCAATTTGACCTTCCTGCAGCTTTGTTTCCTGGATACAAAAAATATCTGCATTGACTTCATTAAAAAAATCCATAAATCCTTTTTTCATACATGCCCGAAGACCATTGACATTCCATGATATTAACTTCATAAGTATTCTCCTATCTATATCAAAAGTTTTATTTGCATTCATTAGCTTCTTTATGGTTTTTACTATTTATATTATACATATAAAGACTTAATATGCCAAATTTCAACTTCAAATAAATTAAAAATAATACTGGAAGATGGGATAAAATTTAATAAATAATTTTGTTAAATTCTTAAATAATAAATAAGAAGACTATTTTAAATGGAGGCTTAAAGATGGAAAAAGAAAAAGGATTTGCAAATTTCACCCCTGACCAAGCTGAGGAATTTATGAAACAAGAAAAGAAAAACAAACCTCAAGATCCTTACGCCGGAGAACAAAGGCACAAACAAAAACAGAAAGCTATGAATAAAAAACACTGATTATAAATAAACCCATAGATTTATGCTATGGGTTTATCATTTTAAAAATTTCATGGGGTGATTCTATTACCCCTTCCGGATTAAGTTTAATAAGTTCTTCTCTGCTTCTAAATCCCCAAAGAACCAGTACCGACTTCATACCTGCATTAACAGCTGTCTTATAATCTACTTCACTGTCGCCGACATAAACGCATTCACCAGCTTTAAAGCCACCCTGTGCTGCTATAGCTAAAGCTGCTTCAGGATTTGGCTTTTTAGGGTAGCCCCCTTCATCGCCAATGACTTTAATAAAGTTCCACTTGCTTAATAGTTCTTTCACAATGTATTCGGTTATTCTCTGATCTTTATTTGTATTAATCGCAAGGGTGTAGCCCTCTTTTGTCAACTGATCTAAAAGAGAGTCTATTCCCGGATACAAAGCTATCCCTCTGGAATAATATTGGCTATATACGTCTAGCATTTCTTTATAGCATAGGTCAATCGTTTCTTCGTCTCTATGATCCTCTGGAAGAGTCCTTTTGGCAAGATTTTTAAGACCGTTTCCAACAAAACCTCTATAGGCTTCTATCGAATGGGTAGGAAACCCATGGTTTTCTAATACTTTATTCATAGAAAACCCGATGCCTTCTATGGTGTCTACCAAAGTTCCGTCTAAATCAAAGATAATCAATTTAGTTTTCATAGTATGACTAGCTCCTTTAAAACAGTGCCTCTCTATTGATCTTCATCTTAAAACTATAACATAGTTTAAGGGTGGTTACAAATTATTCTGTAGCTGCATCCTTATAGATAAACTGATTCGTCTTTTTTACATAAACATAGCCGACAGCGCCAAGTGTATCACGAATGATTTCTTCCGACACTTCATATCTGTCACATAATTGTTCCAAATCCTTACACTCATCTCTTAGTTTCATATTGACCCAGCTTAGCAAAATAAAAGGGTCTCCTAAAGGTATATACCTGCTGTTCATCATCTCGTCTCCTCTGCAACTATCATTTTTAGTCTAATTGTATGTTATAAACTTTCCATTGACAACATCATAAAGTCCATTGGTTGTTATACGTATTTCAGGAATGACCGGTAAAGCTATAAAAGATAGAGTAATAAATGGATCCATATTCTCGGGCACTCCCATCCTATGGGCATGCTGAATCATCGTCTTTAGCCTGGAATGCACTTCGCTAAATTCCAAATCACTAATCAGCCCCATGATCGGTAAAGGAAGGGTTTCAAGCACTTTGCCATTTTCAACGATTGTGTAGCCACCCTGAGTGCTAACCAGTTCCTCAACTGCTAATAATATATCATGATCGTTATCGCCAATAACAATAATATTATGAGAATCATGGGAAACACTGGAGGCTATTGCTCCATTGCTTATTCCAAATCCGCTCACCACTGCAAGGCCTATTTTCCCCGTTAATTTATGCCGCTCAATAACAGCTGCCTTATTATATATTTTGTTAGGAACAAAATACCCGTCTTGACTAGGAACCTCGACCTTTATATGTTTTGTAATGATTTGCTGATCAATCATTTGAAGAACTGAAACAGGATCTTGTGATGCTTTTATCATCAACATTTCTTTAGTTACTTCTTTGACTTTGACAGTATTTTTAATATGATCCTTAGGCTTTGGAATCACTATAGGTGTATTGTTGTCGATTAATTTGCCCTTATGATAAACCGATTCTATTACTACATTGTCTAAATCATTGAGGACCACTAAATCTGCCTGGTATCCGGGAGCAATGGCTCCTAAATGTTTTAACCCATAGCATCTTGCCGCATTGATTGTTGCCATTTTTATTGCTTTTAAAGGACTTAATCCTAATGCTATGGCTTTCTTTACATTATAACTGATGTGTCCTTCTTCTCTGATTTCTTCAATATGTTTATCATCCGTACAGAAAGAAAATCGGGAAACTTCAATATTATTTTCTATAATTCCCTTTACAATAGCCTCAAGATTTTTGGCAGCCGATCCCTCTCTAATTAATACCTGCATTCCGTTTCTGGATTCTTTTAAGGCATACTCAAAGTCGCAGCATTCATGGTCCGTTGCTATCCCTGCCAGAGCATAAGATGCCAGCTGTTCGTTGCTTAAGAAAGGTGCATGGCCATCAATGACTTTATCTCTGAATAAATCCAGTTTTTCAAACATAGACTGTTCAGCACTCACTACAGAATTATAATCCATCACTTCGCCCAATCCCAATATTCTTGGGTGATGAATATATTTTTTCATATCCTCTGCTGTAAAAGTGCACCCATTGTCTTCCATTGGAGTTGCCGGTACACAGGAAGGCATCATAACATACACATTCGCCGGAACCTCATTCGTCTGTTCTAAAATATATTCAATTCCGTCACAGCCGCTTACATTAACGGATTCGTGGGGATCAACGATAAAAGTAGTCGTTCCCCATAAAACAGCATTATGGATTAACACTGCTGGCGGGACCAAAGTGGATTCTAAATGGAGATGGGAATCAATAAACCCGGGACACACATATTTTCCTTCTAAATCAATTTCAACTTTTCCTTTATACTTCCCCAGTCCTACTATTAAACCGTTATAAATAGCTATATCCGTTTTATAAATTTCTTCAGTAAAAACATTAATGATATTTGCATTTTTTAGAACCAAGTCTGAATCAATAAGACCTAAGGCTGCCCGAGAAGCTTTTTCATATTCTTGATAATTCATATAATCCTCCTTATATGTATAATGCTTATAACAAAAGTCTCTGATTACCTTGATGATAATAGAGACCTGGTATTTGGTATTTAAGCCCATTAATTTTTCTAACTTATAAAATAGTTTTAACAATTCTATTTATAAATAATGTATTATACCATATTCTATTTTAGCAGCAAAGATTTTTTTAATTTTTATTGTTCATAAAAAATACAATACGCGCCAGTGTGCATTCTGCTCGGAAAGCTTTTATCGCATAGGAAATTATGAGGAATTACTTATGCAATAAAAAAAGACCCGGTTTCCCGAGTCTCTCACATATATAACCATTATATTATTCATCATAATATTTATCATAATCATCCAGAAAATGATGTTTGACTTTATCTTTTGTATATCCAATAACCGTATTTAAATTCACATTATGAACACTTCTAAAAATATTCATTTCAATGTTTGAATTGGTCTGTCTAAATTTCTTTATTAATGCTTTCATTTCCTGACGTTTAGAACCTCCACCGCTATCCCCAAGCAGACAATTTTCTGTTAGCCTGCAGGCACATTGGATAAACTTCAGGTCATGATGTCTTTTCCATGCAAGAATATCCGCTTCTTTAACTAAATACAGTGGTCTTATAAGTTCCATACCTTTAAAATTTGTGCTGTGCAATTTGGGCATCATGGTTTGAATTTGACCGCCATAAAGCATGCTCATTAAAATCGTTTCGATCACATCGTCAAAATGATGCCCCAAAGCGATCTTATTGCATCCTAATTCCTGAGCATTTTTGTATAGATAACCCCTTCGCATTCTTGCACATAAATAACAGGGAGAATCTGCAACCCCTGCCACAATATCATAAATATCTGTATTAAATATTTTTATCGGGATATTTAAGTATTCGGCATTATCAATGATAATCTGCCTGTTCATGGGGTTATATCCCGGGTCCATCACTAAAAATTCCAAATCAAATTTTACCTTTCCATGTCTTTGCAATTCCTGCATGCATTTAGCAAGGAGCATGGAGTCTTTCCCTCCGGAGATGCAGACTGCAATCTTGTCCCCTTCCTGAACGAGCTGATAATCGTTTATCGCTGTAATAAATCTGGACCATATTTGCTTTCTATATTTTTTTATAATACTTCGCTCGATTTCTTTGTATTTTTCCATAGTCCCATCCTTACTTTACTAACTTTTTATAACATTGATCAAAATACTCCAAAAAAGTTTCTATATCTTTTTCCGTAGTGTGATGACTCAAACTAATTCTTAAGGTAGACAGAGCCAATTTTCTATCCTTGGTAATGGCATAAACCGCCCTTGATGGCGTATTTGGCGCGCAGCAAGCGGATTTCGTCGAAACGTAAATATCATAGTCCTCTAATTCGCTTTGAAACGCCATTGTATTAGCCCCTTTAATGCTGATATTTACAATATGGGGAACGGCTTTGTCAGTACTGTTAATCCTTACATTTTTGTATTGCTGCAGTTTTTCCTTTAACGTTTTATTTAATTGCTTTACATAATTATATCTTTCTTCTAGATCAGAAGTCGCTAAGCTAAGGGCTTTCTCTAAAGCAGCTACAAGAGCAAGGGTGGGCGTGCCGCTTCTAAAGGGAGTCGTGCTCACTCCACCGTGAATGAGTGGTTCGATCATGATATTGTCTTTTTTAACCAATACTCCGCACCCATGAAGTCCATAAAATTTATGGGGAGTAAATGTAGCCAAATCAACATTCTCTAATGAAACAGGAATCTTCCCTATGGCTTGTGTAACATCGACATGGAAGAAGCAGTGAGGATAGGAAGCCAGAATTTCTCCTATTTGGTGAATATTCTGCTCAATTCCCAGTTCACTGTCCACATACCCTATTGAAACCAGTATGGTATCATCCCTTAATAATTCTTTTAAATGGTCTAAATCAACGAGACCATTGTCCAAAATATCAACATAATCTATTTCATATCCTGAATTTTGCAATGTTGTCAGAGGGCCTGTAACGGATGAATGCTCCAAATAAGTTGAAATAATATGCTTGCCGTATCTTTTATAGCTGTTCGCAATGCCTTTGATTGCTAAGTTATTGGCTTCCGTAGCCCCAGAGGTATAAATAATTTCACTTTCTTTGACACCAAGGCGATCTGCAATATTTTTAGTACATAAATCCAAATACGCTTTGGCTTCTCTTCCTAATTTATGAGAGGAATTAGGATTACCGATATAAGATTTTGAAACATTATAAAAAGCCTGTAAAGCTTCTTCACAAGCAGGCGTAGTGGCAGCATAATCTAAATAAATCATCTTATTACTCCTCTTATATGACGTATACCTATAAAATTACTATGAATCATCATACGTTTTTATATAATATTTGTCAATACAAAATTATTTCTATATATTATATAATAAGTTTTATTATTTACTTATTGGAAACAGAACTTTTTTACTGGTGACATAATAATTTAAGCGTTATAATAGTGGTTATAATGAATTTGGACAATCTAGAAAGGTTAATGCTATGAAACTGAACTATGAAATTTACTATGGTACTTTCATAAAACGGCCAAATCGATTTATTGCCCATATTAATGTATCAGGGGAAGAAATTATTTGCCATATTCCTAACACCGGCAGATTGAAAGAATTATTATATCCGGGTGTAAAAGTGATGCTTTCCTATCATGATTCTCCCCTTAGAAAAACAAAATATGAACTCAGAATGATTCAAAAGGGAAACAGCTGGATTTCTATTGACTCTCAGCTTCCAAATGCTCTTGCTTACGAAGCCGTCTTAAACGGCGTCATTGAAGAATTAAAAGGATATCCTGTAGTCAAAAGAGAAGTCTCCTATGAAAACAGCCGTTTTGACCTTCAGCTCTTGGGAGAAGATATTTGTTTTGTTGAGGTTAAAGGCGTAACTTTAGAAAAAGATCACTGGAGCTATTTCCCCGATGCCCCCACGGAACGAGGCCGTAAACACATTGATGAAATGATTCATGCCGTTCAAAACGGATATCGCGGAGTAATTCTTTTTGTTGTTCAAATTGAGTATGCAAAAGGCTTTAGTCCAAACGCTCCTATGGATCCAGCCTTTGCACAAAAATTAAAAGAAGCTTCCCAAGCAGGAGTCGAGATTATCGCCTATAAATGCAGCATTACTACTGATGAAGTAAAAATCGTTGAGAAAATTCCAGTTAAAATATAAGCCTTAAGAGTAAGGCTTATACCGTCATAGCTCCAGCTTTAATTTAATCTGATATCAGTTTAATAAATACTTTTCTATTTCTAGGTCCGTCAAACTCACAAAAATATACACTCTGCCAGGTCCCTAATACCAATTTCCCTTCATGTATAATGATAGTCTTTTCCGCACCCATATACGAGGATTTTAAATGGGCATGAGAATTCCCTTCAAAATGCCTATAATCTCCGTGTACAGGAAAAACTTTATCAAGCGTTGCTATGATGTCTCTTACAACATCGGGATCGGCATTTTCATTAATCGTAATACCTGCTGTTGTATGGGGACAATACACAACGGCAATACCATTTTGAATTTTTGACTTTTCTACCGCTTGCTTAATTAAATATGTAATGTCTACAAATTCTTCATTTTTCTTCGTAGAAACTGGAAATTGAAATAAATTGGTCTCCACATCAATTCCTCCTTAGATCTATATATAGAAAAGTTTATATTGTATTTCAAGCCATGTCAATTTTGATGAAAAATTATCAATTATCGTTACGAAAGGACTAGGTTTTTCATCCGTAAATGTGTATAATTATATTAATATAAATTATATNAAAAAATATGATTTTCAATAAATCTTAGCTTTCTNTNNTCAANANNTATTNTTANCAANAGAGTGATTTTTCAGGGGGGAAATAAATGCTCTCTAAAGATTCAGAGATCTTTAACCGTGTTGACTGGTTTTTAAATGTCTTTAACAATATCTCAGACTTTGTATTTCTTATGAAAGTAAATGGTGACGAGGATTTTCGTTATTTATTTATGAACGAATCGGCAAAAAGCTTTACAGGACTAACGGATGAAGCAATTGGCCGAACCGTCCATGAAATGATGCCAAAAAACGTTGCGGATTTAATCGTTCAACAGTATAAATATGCCATTGAGCAAAAACAATGCATTACTTACGAAGACTACGCAGTCAGCTCATCCAGTGATTCTGACACCACTGAACATCTTGAGTATTTTGAGTCAAAGATTACTCCCCTATTCAGTGAAGCAGGGGACTGTACCCATATTATTGCTGTTGTTAGAGACATCACTGAAAGAAAAATGAAAGAAAAAGCTCTAAAGGAGAGCGAAGAAAAGTATAGATTAATTGCCGATAATATGACGGACTTAGTGAGTATAATAGACGTTAACGGAAAAATAACCTATGCTTCTCCTTCTCATCAGAATATCTTAGGGCATGCACCGGAAAATTATGTTGGAGAATGCATTTTTAATTATATTCATCCCAGCGAAATTGAAGAAGTTAGAAATCAATTTCAAGATATGCATATAGCACAAAAAACCACAACATTGGAATTTCGGCATATCCATTCTGATCACTCCTGGCTGTGGCTAGAAGGAAAAATATCTCTTGTTCTGGACGATGATGGGAATGCCAAACATTTTCTCCTGGTTGCAAGAGAAGTCATGGAAAGAAAACTATTCGAAGAAAAACTAAGATATTTAGCATTTCATGACACCTTGACCGATTTGCCCAATCGAAGACTCTTTAAAACAAAATTAGTACAGTGGATCAATGAAGCCAATAAGTTTGGTCAAATGATTGCGGTAATGTATCTTGACATTGATAGATTTAAACAAGTAAATGATACTTTAGGACATGATATTGGCGATAAGCTATTATGTCAATTTTCTCAAAGGATAAAAGCCTGCCTAAGAAAATCCGATATATTGGCCCGCTTAGGAGGCGACGAATTTTGTATCTTATTAATGATCAATCAAAAAAATGATGCCATAAACATTGCAAAGAGAATTATTAACGATATTCAAGCCAAATGGAAAATTGAATCCTATGAATTTATTACTACTTCAAGTATAGGCATAGCCTTTTACGAAGATGGCCTGGATGACGAGACTCTGCTTAAGCGAGCAGATATAGCATTATACCATGCTAAAGAAAGCGGAAGAAATACCTTTCAAGTATATTCATAAAATACAAGAAGCCGGATAACTGCTCCACAGTTTCCGGCTTTGTTTTTTCTATATGATTTCCATTCTTAATCCCCTTCATTGTATCTTAACAAAATTGCACGAATCTTGTCCTTATTCTCAATGACGTGATCAATGAGGGTGGGATCAAATTGAATACCTTTTTGCTGTTCAAGATAATCCATCGCATCTTCAAAACTCCAGGGTTCTTTATAGGGTCGTTTATGAGTAAGGGCATCGAAAACATCTGCAATGGCCACAATTCTGGCTTCAATAGGAATCTCTTCACCTTTTAAGCCGTCCGGATATCCTTGACCATTCCATTTTTCATGATGATGTCTTGAAATATTATATGCGATTGCTCGTAATTCCTGATCCAGCACACTAAAAAGTTCAAAATTAATCTCCGTATGCTTTTTAATGATTTCGAATTCTTCGGGGGTAAGTTTTCCCTTCTTATTTAAAATACTATCAGATACTGCAATTTTGCCTATATCATGAAGAGAAGTTGACAATTCAATGCTTTTTATCATTTCATCAGGCAGCTTCGCCCATTTCGCAATTTCTGCCGCTATTTTAGAAACTCTTTTTGTATGTTTACTCGTGTTTAAATCTCTTTTTTCTACTATTTCACCCAGGGCAAAAATAAGATTTTTCTGATTCATCATATGAATATTATTCGCTACCAAATTATCCAATGCGGTCAAAACATTGGTTAAGAATACATTTACGAGATCAAAATTAAAATCTGCATTATTATAATGAATATAGAAATAGTTTCTATTATTCATAATTCCTTTATGATAAGCAAGCAAATACTCATCAGTGAATTTGACAAAGTCCTCTTCATGATGACGATTTATTAGCTCTAATACCTCAGAATCGATATCTGAGATCGTATTGACTTCTTTACCGATATATTTTTCATATTCTCCTGTAGCAGCAAAAACGATTAAACGATTGCCTTTATCTGCAATCACAAATCCATTTTTTTCTTTAGGGTANTCTTCATTAATCAGCATGGAATGGGTTGTATTGGTGATTAAAGTATTGAACTGCACAAGAATACCATTAAGAAANTCCTGNAGGGATCGATATTTAAATAAANTTTTTGAAGCATTAAGAACCATTTCAAGACCGACTTTTTGATTCTTTNTAGCAAGGATATTNCTATAATTTCTTATAGCAGAAAAAATCGTGGTATAAAGCTTTTCAACGGTTAATTCCGTTTTCGTTTTATAATCATTGATTTCNTAATTCCTAATGATTTCTTCTTCCGGTGCTACCCCTGGCTGACCTGTCCTTAGAATAATCTGAATATCATAATTTTTGAGTTCATCTCGAATAAAGCTTACTACTTCAATGCCTGATCGTTCTGTTTCCATAACAACATCGAGCAAAATAACCGCAATATCGTCATGCTGAAGTAACATGTGCTTAGCTTCCCGCTCACTGTAAGCATGCAGTAGCTCCAGTCCGAAGTTTCCAAAATCTAAACCATCTAAAGCCATGTCAGTTATAGTGTGCACATCTTTTTCATCATCCACGATTAATACCTTGTAATTAAGCTCTATTTTTTTATTTTCTCTAAAAGAATCCGATGATACAGGATCGCCTAAAAATGATACATCCAAATCCTCTGCTTTAAGGTAAGCCATTTTTTAACCCCCTAGTGTAAAGCTGCTACATATAATATTAAAATGATTGATAATACAACATATAATATAATTTTACGTTAAATTCACATTCAATGCAACAGGGATTCATGCCTAATGGTTCTTATTGAATACCGCCGTGCTGCTCCATAATCTTCTTATATTTGCTGCTCTCTTTAAATCTCTTTAAAGCCTCATCAAATTTCTTAAGATACTCTTCCCCATTTGGATACTTCTTTGAAACCATCAAATACATTTTTTCTTCTCTATAGGGTTTTTCCAATGTTCCAAAATCATCTACATCATTGGGGAAAAGTCGTTTAATTGAATCAAAACCTGCTCCTTCATCTTCCATTACAAAATCCACTCGATCACTGGCAAGCATTTGTAAGGCATTATCAATGGAAACCGTAAGCTCATATCGATAATTGCCTTTTTTAAAAATCTCTTCATAGAAGTATCCTCTGGCTCCTCCAAATTTATATGGTTTTAAATCTTCCAACTCATCAAATACAATATTTGCTCCCTTTATATTAGGATTGGATTTATGATAGAACAACATAACACGAGAATTCCATAACTCTTCACTGGAATAATAATAAGATGAAAGACGTTCCTCTACATAAAACCACGGAAAAGTTCCCCAAACCATACCTTCCTCTGTTTCTTTTAGAGCACGTTCCCAAGGGCAAAACTTAAATTCATAGTCTACACCCATGGAATTTAATACTTCTGCTGCTATTTCTGAGCAAATTCCATAGTTCGGAAGATCCTCTCCAGTATAAGGAGCCCATTCTCCTATTGCTATAATAAGCTTATCATTTTTGGTCTTAGATTCGACGCTATCCTCTTTATTGTTCTGGTCGGAACCATTGATTATTGTTTCATCAGTTGTTTTACTGCCACAACTGGTTATAAAAAAGACCGTTATAAGGAACAAAACACTCAAAAATAATTTTTCCGTCTTAATAAAACTCTTGATCCTCATAGTCGTTTCTCCTTTTAGTGTTTTGCATTAATATTAAGTTCTTCGCTCCCCTTATCAAGATTTAGTGGAATTTTAATTATAAAAGTTGTGCCTTCAAATTGCTTACTTCTACAAGAAATACTTCCATTTAGTTTTGTAACCACTAAATTATAAACCAGATTAAGACCTAAGCCACTGCCTCCTGAACCTCTCTTTGTTGTAAAAAAAGGATTGAAGATCTTATTAAGATTTTCTTTAGGGATTCCAATTCCATTATCGCTAAATTCTATAATCAGTTGATTGCCCTCCTCNTGACCATTGATCTCTATTGTACCTTCTTCAATATTNTCAAANCCATGNATAAAACTATTGATAAGGAGATTGGTGAAAATCTGCGATATCCTGCCGGGATAAGTATTTATAGTAATGTTTGGNAAATTATTAATAATAGTATGCTTACTTCTTTTATATTCATGTCTAAGACTTAAAATGATTTTGTCTACATAGTCTTTAATATCAATTCGATCCATTAAGTCATTGGATCTGTCCACAGCAATCTTTTTAAAACTGCTAATGAGCTCTGCTCCCTTATTTAAATTGATTTGAAGAATTTCCGTTGTTTCCATGATTTTATTCATGTAATCTACTAAATCTTCTTTTCGCATTTTTCCGCTTTTTAAAAGAGCAATGTATTTATTATTTAATGCCTCAAGCCTTGATGCCGCTGTCACGCCTATACCCAAGGGGGTATTGATTTCATGGGCTATACCTGCCACCAGGGCTCCTAATGACGCCATTTTTTCAGATTCCAGTAATTGTTTATTATTTTCTTCAAGTTGTAAAAGGTACTCATGGAGCGTATTCTTTTGAAAGTATACGATTAAAATAAGAACAATAATCACTACAATACTTAATACAATGTTCCTGGTTAGTATGACGGGGACTTTATTCTTTCTGTATTGTCCATCAATGCCGATTCTGCATAATCCTATAACTTGATCTTTTTTATAGACCTTGATTTCTCTAATAATTAAATCCTTTGGAGGAATATCTGCCTTCTGATAATCTACAACCGTATTATTTAAAGCATCACGAAGTTCTACTTTGAAAACATCCTGATCTTTTAGAATACCCAAAACAAAATCTTCTGCTGTTTCATAATCATAATTCCAAAATGGTCCTTCAAGACCTTTAGAGGATAACTCCAGCAATGTATCCAATTTTAAATCAATTTCTTTCTCTGCATCATTGATTAAAAGAAAATAGTTAATAATAATGGATAAAATCATGATTGTAGAAACAATAATGATTACAGACCCCATTATTGTAAATTTAGGATCAAACTTGAATAAAAATTTTTTTATCATATGTATACCTCTCTATCCACGGCTTTCACAATACGAAACTCTCCGTAATCAGATTACAGCAAATCATATAAAGTATCTAAATCTCTAATTTTAGATAACTTACTTCTTTATTGTACAAAAATTTCAAAATCAAATATCGTTTCGCCTTATTTTTTTGGATAGTTTAAATGAAATGGTATTAAATATGCTAATTCTGTATGTTAATCTTAAACTAACACTCTGTATCTTGTCAATGCAGCAATATTCATAAATTCACTATGCTTCTGCTGTACTTTTAATGCTTAAATTCTATTCAATATATTGGAACTTTGTAACACGGCAAGGGCACTCTCGTAGTCTTTCTTATGCACATAGATATAATATACACCAGAATACTTCATATCTTCCCAGTTCGTATCCATACCCTCCAGTTTGGGATGTGTGCGATTGATAATTTTATATTTATATTGAATTTTATTACGACTCAAAAGATCAAGTATTTCATTAAATTTTTTCACAGAGAATCCAACAAATATTTCTTTTCGATTCCAAATATTGATCATAAACTTCCCCCTTTGATTCTGATAAAATAGATCTTTACAAATATAAGCATACTCATATAGTCAACTTATGCTCCAATAAATTGATCTGTTTTTCTAATNAGGGCAGTATAATTTTGTATTGATGAAGTTCCTCTGAGGGTAAACTTTTCTGTACATACTTTTCATTTTCAATGTTTAGAGTTTTACTGTAAAGTCCATGGGAGGCTGCCCCATGGGAGGCTGCCGTATGTTGATACTGAATCCTTATACTTTAAAATATGATTGGTTTGAGTAACGGTGATATTTTTAGAAATTTTTTCTGGGGGATTGATAGAAAATTTTTGAAAGGTTCTTAGATAAGAAATTCTAAAAGAATAGACAAATCCATTATTTTTATAAAATGTGGGTATTCACAAAAACTTTCCGTTATTTTGATTTTAAAAAATAATTGTTCCCAAAGTATCCTATAAAGGCTGCAATACAGCAATTTCATCATATTTATATTCATAAGTTTTCAATTTCATGCTCTTTTATATTATTTATGTTTTTTCAATAAAATCAAATATCCATATTCATTTGTATTTCAAATACATCTTGAAGTTTATCGCTCATAAAGGCATAGGCATCTTCTACTCCTTGATTATAGATACCAGGTGCTAATTTTTCTATAAAAAAAGTCAAAATCATATCCGCTGCTAAATCTCCTAAATCTTCATCTCTTTCCTGGTAAAAATATTCCTTAATCAAGTTGATCATTTCTTGCTTTTGTTCCTTTGTAAATTTGATCTTTTGCTTATTCTTCATTTCGTTTCCCCTTTTCAATGTTATTTTGCTCAGTTATTTCTTTTTAATAAAATATGTCTTTTCTTTCCACCGTACTTCCTTACGGTTTTTACTATCTCATATCCTAACTTGGTAAAATTATTTAGACTAGGAAGATTCTTAGGATGAACCGTTGCCATAAGATATCTAAATCCATTTTTACTTAGGATGTTTTCAGCTTCCATCATCAGTCGCTTCTGTAGTCCTTTCCCCCTATGGACAGGAAGAATAACAACAGATTCTATATGAGCTACTTTTTCTAACTCTTTGTGATTTAACTGAATATCAAGACCTAAATTATCTTCTTCATATTTTGGAATTCTTACGATGAGAAAACCTATGATTTCTTCATTGTACACCGCTTTGAGAATAAAGCCTGCTTCATGGATATGCATTGTGATAAATTCTTTACTGTCTGCACAAAACAAATCGTCATCCTGTATTGTTTCTTTAACTGTATTCATAATGTCAAATATTCTTTTTACATCTTGCTCTTGAGACTTTTCTATAATAATCATCTTCATTATTTCACCCTTATTTTCTTAATGTTCATTATAAAATTGGTTAGAATACTTCCATTCTAATATTTTTAAACATTTAATTCAACAAGCAACCTATACTTCACCGAATATTTCTCTTTTATGGCTGTGATCTAAAAAACATTTCCATATCTAATCTTTTTCGACAATTCCTCCTTTAACTCGGGTTGACAAATGACAGTATTTTATTATAGTATTACTAGTTAACACAATTATAGAAAAGGAGAAAGACATGAGTAGAAAAGCAAAAACTTTTTTATCGTATTATAAGCCATATCTAGGATTATTTATCGCAGACATGGCCTGTGCATTTATCGCAGCAGGAATCAACTTAGTGTTTCCTCTGATTGTAAGGTATATAACGGGAGATATTCTACAATCGAGTTCCACAATAGCTGTAGGACTGATTGTTAAAGTAACTTTGCTTATGCTGTTTTTAACATTAGTCGAATACCTGTGTAATTATTTTATTACATCCTATGGGCATATTATGGGTGCTCGCATGGAGCATGATATGCGTAACGATATTTTTGAACATCTGCAAAAACTATCCTTTAGTTACTATGATGACCAAAAAGTTGGGCATATTATGTCTCGAATCACCAATGATTTGTTTGACATCACGGAACTCTGCCATCACGGCCCTGAGGATCTTTTGATTTCATTAACTAAATTAATTGGGTCTTTTATCATCTTAATGAATATTGATTTGAAACTCACGCTTATTGTGTTTGCATTCATTCCTGTTATGTTTGTGTTTGCTTACTATTATAATAAGAAAATGCATAATGCATTTAAGAAAAACAGGGAAAAGGTATCCCTTATTAATGCGGGGATAGAAGACAGCCTCGCTGGAATCCGTGTGGTTAAATCCTTTACCAATGAGGAAATTGAGTTAAAGAAATTTAAAGAAAACAATATTCAATTTGTAAACAGCAAAAGCAACAGTTATCATTATATGGCAAAATACCATAGCGGCATTAACGCTTTTGGTTCTCTGATTTATGTTGCCTTGATTATCGGTGCTTCCTTCTTGATTATGAAAAATCAAATCAATACAGTTGATCTGATTACCTTTTTACTCTATATAGGAACCTTCCTTGAACCCGTAAGAAAACTTGTTAACTTTGGGGAGCAATTTCAAAATGGTATCACTGGATTTGAACGATTCTATGAAATTCTATCCATCCATCCTGATATTGAAGATTCAAAAAACGCGGTAGAGATTACTAATGTAAAAGGGGATATTGCCTTTGAAAACGTTTCTTTTCAATACCATGGAACAACGGATGCGGTTTTCTCAAATATTAATTTAAAAATAAATGCCGGGGATTATATTGCTTTGGTCGGTCCTTCGGGAGTAGGAAAAACCACCCTATGCAGCCTCATCCCAAGATTCTATGAAGTATCCAGCGGAACAATTAAAATAGACAATAAAGATATCCGAAATATCAAATTAAAATCCCTAAGACAGAATATCGGAATCGTTCAACAGGATGTATACCTATTTACCGGTTCTGTAATGGAAAACATTAGATATGGTAAGCCGGATGCGACTGAAGAAGAGATTATCGAAGCGGCTAAGAACGCCAATGCCCATGAATTCATTATGGAATTGCCCAACGGATATGACACGGATATTGGACAAAGAGGTATAAAGCTTTCCGGAGGGCAAAAACAAAGGTTAAGCATTGCCCGAGTATTTTTAAAAAATCCTCCAATTCTTATATTTGACGAAGCCACTTCCGCTCTAGATAACGAAAGTGAAAAAGTTGTACAACAGTCTTTAGAAAAATTAGCAAAGAACAGAACCACGTTTGTCATTGCCCATAGACTTTCAACCATCAAAAATGCTAAAAAGATTTTAGTCCTCACCGAAAACGGCATAGCAGAAGAAGGAACCCATGAAGAACTCTTGGCTCAAAACGGTTTATACGCACAGCTTTATAATATGCAATTTAAATAATACAAAAGACAGATAACGGAACTTTCTTTGAGGTTCCGTTATCTGTCTCGTACAATATCACATTTATAATAGTCAATATTCGCTCAAGAACAAATTTCACACTTGCATCTCTTTCAGATAGTATTAAGTAAAAAGAATATAGAATCCAGAAAGTGTTATCTATCCTCCGAGAATGATCGTTCTCAGTCCGATAAAAATCTACATACTGGTTTGCTTAAATTTTTCATCTTCATTTGTTACTTCTCTCCATAAAAACCTCCTCATTTGCTGTAAAATCCACAGTTAAATGTCTAATGCGTATATATATTGCAATTCTTTCTCGATTTTTTCTTTTGAAAAATAAATTTTTTGATAGTGAGAATATTGTAATTGATATAGATTTTCAATTAAACAATCTGAATTATGATTTATATAATTTTTAAATACGCTTTTTAACTTTTCAGAAAATGATAAATTATATTTTTCTTTGAAAATAAGTGCTCTTAA
>JGI24712J26585_10001106_pt1 | contig 23222 bp, 18 predicted proteins | sample BioPla3DNA2_FD_26585 | JGI IMG/M metagenome (IMG submission 26585)
AAAAAATCCAAACTCTGGCAAATATAAACTTAGAAAAGGGGCTGTGGAAAGAATTTTTCAACTATTTTTGCCACAGCCCCATATTACAATTTATAATTTTTATTTAAAGGAATATTTAATTGATAAATATTAGGTCAGTTAACTGAAGGTCTACAACTATATCAACAAATGCACCTGTTCTTTCATTGTAGATATAGAGTATGTTTTTATTTCTATATGGAGTATCTGGGGTTTGATCCTTACCATATACAATATAATAGTCTCCTTTGGCTTTTATAACATTTTGAGCACTAAAATTATTTTTTAATAGTTTAGAATTTTTAGAGTTAATACTGTGAAATGAATCTACTTTAGTATCGCTATCTCTACCAGAAGTAAAGACCTTGTCATCAACTTTATTCCAGTAAGTTACTTCAAAGTTACTTAGAAGTTCTTTAAATTCATCACTATAAAGATATACTTTACTTCTTTTAATATCTGCCTCTGTACCACTTATAACTAGTGAATGGTCTAATTGATCCCATACATTTTTCTGCATACCTAAGACGAGGTTTCTTACCCTTGCATTTGCAGCGCTTATATTAGCATCATATAAAATTAATGCAGATCTTTTACCTCCAGTGATTCTGTCAATATCTTCGACTGCTAAAAAGCTTTTTTTATCTATTGTTTTGGTAGAAAGAATTTTAGTTACATCATGAATTATTGATTGTTTCTCTCTATCTAATACGTATAATCTATAGTCCATGCTGCTATAATCTTGAATATGAATGATAAATTTATCATCTTCATGATGAAAACCCAAGAATCTACAATTATCATGAAAGGTTTTAACGTTTCTTAAAACAAGATATCTGCTTTCTGTAAAGGTATTTTCTTTTCTTACACCTTCAGGAAGACCTGTATTATAAAAACCAGTTGAAGTAATAATGGATTTGGTATCACTTATAGCTAAATAAATAAGACCATTATAAGTTTCAACATCTAATACTCTTACAGTTCCTCTGTTTGACACAGAAGCTGGCACAAAGAGGTCATAAACTTCATATTTAGATGCATTAGATTTGGAGTTTTTAAGAACTATAAAGTAGTCACGGCCTTTTTTCTTAGCGATGGTAATAATATTATTAGCACCACTGTCATCTGCAAAGTGTGTGGTTCTTTCTAAGTCAACCTCTAAATCATTATGAATAGTTCTCAGAGTTTTTCCATCGTATGAAAGGAATGGTTTTTCTGTACCTTCAGAAAGACTACAACTCATAAACAAAATATCATCATCAATCAGTTCTCCTTGCAATATATGTTTATCTTTTAAAAGCTTAGGATTCCAGGAATTTTTTTCAAAAACAACCAGTGAGTACTGTCTTGTATCGGTATATCTGTTTATTATTAATTGATCTTTGAATATAACGTAATTTCCCATAGCAAAATTGTCAGATATTTTATAAATATCTTTACCGTCAAATCTATAAAGTGTATCTTTTTTTTGAGTTCTGTCATAACCATGAAGAATAAGATTGTCATTAAATTCAACTTGGTTTCTTATTTCAAAATTATTTATTAAAGTTTGAAAATTTCCATTTTTAAATGTAACTAAGTTATTTGTATCATTATCTGCATCAAATAGTGTAATTAATAGACCGCCATTGTATGTAATTGTGTTTTTTATTTCCTTACCGTCTAGAGAAATTGTTACTATTGATTCACCGTTATATACATATACTTTAGGATTTCTTCCTTTTTGGTCATAAAATAATACATTACCTGTGTCAAATGTTCCTATTCTATTTATAGTTATGCTTTTTTTCTCACCATTCCAGTCAACAAAAGCACCTGAATTTTCAGCGACAAATCTTAAAGGAACTAAAGTCCGATCTTTAGTTATAGTAGGTGCCACATCTAGCTCAACTGTTTTTCCGTTTACAGAAGCTTTTGTATTATTAATTTGAAGATTTATTGTTGTTCCTTGACGAGTTGCAGTGATGCTTTTTGTAGCTCCGTTCCAATCAACATTAAATCCAAGCTCCTCAAATATTGTTCTAAATGGTACTAAGGTTCGACCATTTACAATAATAGGAGCTATTTCCATTTTCTTAGTTGCGGTTTTAGATTTGTAATCAATTCTGTTAATGGTAAATTCTAAATCAACAAAATCGGTAGTGACAATTTCGTCAGAGCTGCTTGCACACACATTTATACTATTTGTATATAGTATTGTTACAAAAGCTGCAATGATGAAAAATGCACATGTAAATTTTAAAAAATTAGATTTAGACATGTTTTTCCCCCCATTATAATTTTATAATATAATATTAGCTGTCAGCCAGATAGAAAACAGCTATAAAAATGATAACATACAGATTGTACCAAGTCAATGACCTTGAGGAAGTATGAAATAATAATGTAATAAAACACATTTTTGAACATTGCTATAGTTTAAATATGAATGTATAATGTTTTTTAAGAGTTTTAAAAAGGAGGACATGTTATGAGGGCTGTAATAACTGTTATAGGAAAAGACAAAGTAGGTATTATAGCAGGGATAAGCAACACTTTAGCAGATAGCAATGTAAATATATTAGACATTTCTCAGACAACTATGCAGGATGTTTTTACTATGATAATGCTGGTGGATATTTCTAATTTGACAATTTCATTTGCAAAATTATCCGAAGAATTAGAAGAAAAAGGTCAGGAAATGGGGCTTAGTGTGAAAATACAACATGAAGATATATTTAATTCAATGCATAGAATATAAGGGAGGAATATAAGTGATAGGACCCTTTGAAATTATAGAGACAATAAAAATGATTCAAAAAGAGCATCTTGACATAAGAACTATAACAATGGGAATATCTTTAAGGGATTGCTGTAGTTCTAACAGTAAAGAAGCCAGGGAGAAAATGTATAACAAAATTACAAGATGTGCCAAAAATCTTGTTAAAGTAGGTGAAGATATTGAAAGGGAATTTGGGATTCCTATAATTAATAAAAGAATCTCGGTAACACCTATTTCTATTATTGCAGAAAGCTCAGATGAGGAGGATTATGTAAGATTTGCAGAAACACTAGATAAGGCTGCAGACAGCGTTGGGGTAAATTTTATTGGGGGCTTTTCAGCCTTAGTTCATAAAGGTTATACAAAAGGAGACAAAAAACTTATTAATTCAATTCCAGAGGCACTTAGCACTACAAAAAAGGTATGTTCATCTGTTAATGTTGCAAGTACAAAGTCGGGTATAAATATGGATTGCGTAAAAGAAATGGGACATATAATAAAAAAGGCAGCAGAGCTAACTAGTGATAGTGGAGGAATTGCTTGTGCGAAGCTTGTTGTTTTTGCCAATGTTCCAGAGGATAATCCATTTATGGCAGGTGCTTTTCATGGAGTGGGTGAAGCAGAATGTGTAATTAACGTTGGAGTAAGTGGACCAGGAGTTGTAAAATGTGCATTGGAAAAGGTTAGGGATGCTGATTTTGAAGCTGTATCAGAAACAATTAAAAAAACTGCATTTAAGATAACAAGAATGGGACAATTGGTAGCAAGGGAAGCTTCTAAAAGATTGGGAGTTTCCTTTGGAATAGTTGATTTATCCTTAGCTCCTACTCCTGCTATGGGAGATAGTGTGGCACACATATTAGAAGAAATGGGAATTGAAAAATGTGGGGCACATGGTACCACAGCAGCTTTGGCCCTTTTAAACGATGCAGTAAAAAAAGGTGGGGTTATGGCATCTTCTTTTGTGGGAGGTTTAAGTGGAGCCTTTATACCTGTAAGTGAAGATGCAGGAATGATAGATGCTGTACAAAAAGGTGCACTTTCAATAGACAAGTTAGAAGCCATGACATGTGTATGTTCTGTAGGTTTAGATATGATAGTAGTTCCAGGCAGTACAAGTGCGGAGACGATATCTGCCATTATTGCCGATGAGGCTGCAATTGGAGTTGTGAACAACAAAACCACAGCTGTAAGAATAATTCCGGCACCAGGTAAAAAAGTTGGAGATATGGTTGAATTTGGAGGGCTTTTAGGAAAAGGTCCAGTAATGAAATTAAGTGATTATTCAAGTGAGGCTTTTATAAATAGGGGTGGAAGAATACCAGCACCGTTGCACAGTTTAAGAAATTAATAAATAGTAGAATTTATAATTTTGAAAATTGATTCTTTACAGTTTATAGCTATTGTGTTAGAATGTTTTAAGTAAAGAAAACCACTAGCTAGGTTATAGGAAACTCCGTCCTATTACTTAGCTTTTGGGGATTTTAAAAAAAAGGAGGATTTTTTTATGAATAAAGATTTTAAACAGGAGATAATTAATACCTACAAATTACATGATAGTGATACTGGTTCTCCAGAGGTCCAGATAGCTATTCTTACAAAAAGAATTGAACACTTAACCGAGCATTTGAAGGTACACAAAAAAGATTTCCATTCAAGAAGAGGGCTTCTTAAAATGGTAGGACACAGAAGGGGACTTTTAAATTATCTTCAAAGGGTAGATATTGAAAGATATCGTACAATTATTGAAAAATTAAACTTAAGAAAATAGAATGGGCGTTTTTTTCGTCCATTCTTTTAAAGTAAAATGTTATATCTTATCTTAAAAGAGGCAGACTAAATTTACAACCTTTCTAATAAACAATTATCTTACAGACATTCATAAGCAAAAATATTATTTATACCAAAATAAAAAATGCAAAGGAATGTCTATATACACATGCTTTTTATTTTTTAAAAGGTAAGTGTACACAATTTTATAAAATTATTTTGAAATGTTTTGAGACAACAATATTTTAAATATATTGTTAAAAGGTTGTTTATAAACTTAGTTTTAAAAGATTATATAACGCAAAAAATTTGGAATACTAAAAACAAAAAACTGCAGACGGTAGAAGGTAGATTGTGCAGCACTATTTAAAAAATTTAGGTATGCTGTAGAATCTACATGCTACAGTCTGTGGTTATAAGGAGGATTAGAAATGAAAAGAACTTTCAGTATTGATATAGCTGGAAGACAGCTAAATGTTGAAACAGGACAACTTGCTCAATTAGCTAACGGTGCAGTAATGGTTAAGTATGGGGATACTGTTATTTTATCAACTGCTACTGCATCAGCAGCGCCAAGAGAAGGGATAGATTTTTTTCCTTTAAGTGTTGATTATGAAGAAAGGCTTTATGCTGTTGGCAAAATTCCGGGAGGATTTATAAAAAGAGAGGGAAAACCCTCAGAGAAGGCAATATTGAACTCAAGAGTTATAGACAGACCACTTCGCCCTCTTTTTCCAAAGGATTTAAGAAATGATGTTGCCATTGTAAATACTGTTATGTCAGTAGAACAGGATAATTCGCCTGAAATAGTGGCACTTTTAGGTTCTTCCATTGCTCTGTCCATATCGGATATACCTTTTAACGGTCCTGTAGGAGGAGTTATATTAGGACTTATTGATGGAGAGATTATAATCAATCCAGATGCAGCACAAAGAGAAAAAAGCAAAATGCATGTAAATTTAGTGGGCACCAGAGAAAAAATAGTTATGATAGAGGCAGCAGCAAATGAAGTCCCTGATGAAGTTATGCTTGAAGCAATAAAAAAAGGACATGAAGAGATAAAGAGAATTGTAGATTTCATAGATGATATTGTAAAGGAAATAGGCAAACCTAAATTTGAATATGAATCTTCAGAAGTTCCTGATGAGATTTTTATTCCAGTAAAAGAATTTGCATATGAAAAAATGAAAAAGGCTGTATTAGCTGTGGATAAGCAAGTAAGGGATGACAATGTAACTAAACTTACAGAAGAAATAATGGAAAGATTTAAAGAAGACTTTCCAGAGATGGAGCAGGAAATATCCCAAGCTATTAACAAACTTGAAAAGAAAGTGGTAAGAGAATATATATTAGAAGATGGCAAGAGAGTTGATGGAAGGGCACTTGATGAAATAAGACCTTTATCTGCAGAAGTAGGCTTGCTTCCAAGAGTTCATGGTTCAGGGCTTTTCCAAAGGGGACAGACTCAGGTTCTCACTACAGTTACATTAGGAGCTATGAGTGAGGTACAGATGCTTGACGGCATTGATCTTGAAGAGACAAAAAGATATATGCATCACTATAATTTCCCAGCATATAGTGTGGGAGAAGCAAGACCTTCCCGTGGTCCCGGAAGAAGAGAAATAGGACATGGTGCTCTTGCAGAAAAGGCATTAGAACCTGTTATACCTAATGAAGAAGAATTTCCTTATGCAATAAGATTGGTGTCTGAGGTTCTTATGTCAAATGGTTCAACATCTCAGGGAAGTGTATGTGCCAGCACTTTAGCTTTAATGGACGCTGGAGTTCCCATAAGAAAACCTGTAGCAGGTATTTCAGCAGGACTTGTTGTTGACGAAAACAACCAAGATAGATTTGTAACTTTTGTGGATATTCAGGGGATAGAAGACTTTTTTGGTGATATGGACTTTAAAGTTGCTGGAACTAAAGACGGTATTACAGCAATACAAGTGGATATAAAAGTAGATGGGTTGACTTTAGATATCATTAAAGAGGCCTTTGATATTACTAAAAAGGGACGTTATAAAATTATTGATGAAGTAATTTTAAAGGCAATAGAGCAACCAAGACCAGAACTTTCAAAATATGCTCCTAAAGTTCTTACAACAACAATAAGCTCGGATAAAATAAGAGATGTTATAGGACCTGGCGGAAAGATGATAAACAGAATAATTGACGAGACAGGAGTTAAAATTGACATTGATGACGATGGAAGAGTATATGTATTCAGCAATGAAACTAAGGCTTGTAAAAAAGCTTTAGCAATGATTGAAGGAATTTCAAAAGATGTAGAGCCAGGACAAATATTTTTAGGAAAAGTTATGAGAATAACTTCCTTTGGTGCTTTTGTTGAATTTTTACCTGGAAAAGAAGGGCTTGTTCATATATCTAAACTTGACAAAAGCAGGGTTGTCAGGGTTGAAGATGTGGTAAGTGTGGGAGAAGAAATACTAGTAAAAGTTTTAGATATTGATAAGCAAGGTCGAGTTAATCTTTCTAGAAAAGATGCAATGGAAGAAAATGATACAGATAAAAATTCAAACATAAATTAATAAATATTAAAAAACAGGGAGATTTTATGTGTAAATGTATAAGGCTGAAAAATGGTGTAAGAGTAGTGTATGAAGAAATACCATATGTTAGGTCAGTTTCAACAGGTCTTTGGGTTGGAGCAGGTTCTAGAGGTGAGGGTACTGCTAATAATGGAATTTCTCACTTTATAGAGCATATGTTATTCAAAGGTACTAAAAAAAGAAATGCAAAAGAAATTGCAGAAACTATAGATAATATAGGGGGGCAGCTTAATGCCTTTACAGGTAAAGAATGTACTTGCTATTACACTAAAACTCTGGACACTCACCTTGATACATCCCTAGATCTTTTATCAGATATGTTTTTTAATTCTAGGTTTGATGAAAAAGATATTGAGATTGAGAAAAATGTTATTTTAGAAGAGATAGGCATGTATGAAGATACCCCTGAAGAATTAGTTCATGATATTTTATCTGAAGCAGTATGGCAGGACAACTCATTAGGCATGCCTATTTTAGGAACAAGCAAAAGCCTTGGCAATATAAACAGGGATGAAATAAAAAAATATATGCAATATAATTATGTTCCCGAAAACACTGTTATAGCTATTGCAGGCAATTTTGAAAAAGACAGGGCAATTGAGAGCATAAAGAAAAAATTTGAAAATTGGGAGAATGACAGTATTTGCAGAAATAAAAAAATACAAGCTGCAGAATTTAAAAATAATAAAATTTTAAGAGAAAAAGAAACTGAACAGATACATGTGTGTCTAGGTTTTAAAGGCGTAGAACATGGCAGTGATGAACTATATTCTCTTTTGGCAGTAAATAATATTTTTGGAGGGGGTATGAGTTCTAGGCTTTTTCAAAAAATAAGAGAAGAAAAAGGTCTTGTTTACTCCATTTACTCATATCCTTCATCCTACAGAAATGCTGGACTATTTACAATATATGCAGGAATGAATGCTGAGCACTTAAATGAAGTATTGAAGCTTATAATAGATGAAGTTAATATTTTAGTAGAAAAAGGCATATCTGAAAGAGATATAGCAAAATCAAAGGAACAGTTAAAAGGAAATTATATTTTGGGTTTAGAAAGTACTAGCAGCAGAATGAACAGTATAGGTAAATCTGAAGTTCTTTTGGGGAAAATATTAAGTGCCCAGGAGGTTTTAGATAAAATCGACAAAATTGATTCTGAAAATGTCAATGTAGTAATTGAAAAAGTTTTTGATTTAAATAATTTGGGTTTTTCATTGGTAGGTAACATAAAAGGAGATATTGATTTAAAAAAGATATAGTTTTTTAAAAAAGTGAAATTTAAAAAAAGCATTGGGATTTATATGTTTTATCATATGTCTTAATGTTTTTTTTTGTGTTTTTTAAGCATAGCTTTTATTTTGTTAATTATACAAGCACTTTAGATTGAAAATCTACATAAGATACTTAATAAAGGGAGGGATTTATATGAACAAAAAAAGATACGGAGTTTTAGGCGGTGATTTAAGGAGTGTGAAACTTGCTGAACTTATTAAAAAGCAAGGGGATGATGTTAACATATATGGCTTTGGAAAAATTGAATGTGACATAAGCTGTAAAGAAATTTTGAAGCTGGATGATTTAATTAAAAATACAGACATAATAATCGGACCGCTTCCTTGTTCCTATGATAATGAAACCTTTAATGCTCCGTATCATTTTGAGAAAATTTATATAAAAGAAGTTTTTGAAAAAATCAATAAAAAGCAGTTGTTTATAGCAGGAAAACTAAGTAAAGAAATAGTAAGTATTGCTAATTCAAAGGATATAAAATTTTTTGACTTATTAAAAAGAGAAGAAATGGCTGTTTTAAATGCAATTCCAACAGCTGAGGGAGCCATTCAAATAGCAATGGAAGAGATGCCTGTAACTATTCATGGAAGTAAAGCTTTAGTTTTAGGTTTTGGAAGGGTAGGAAAGACACTGGCAAAAATGTTAGATGGAATTGGAGCAAAAACTTTTGTGGCGGTGAGAAAGTATTCTGATATTGCATGGATTAAAAGCTATGGATATAATGCCGTACCACTAAATGAACTAGGTGAACATATTGAAAATGCAGATGTTATATTTAACTCTATTCCTCATCTTATATTAGGCGGTGATATGTTAAATAGAATTAGAAAAGATTGTCTAATAATTGATTTGGCCTCTAAACCAGGAGGGGTAGATTTTGAAAAGGCAAAAGAGTACGGCATAAAAACCAAATGGGCTCTTTCATTGCCAGGTAAAGTAGCACCTTTAACAGCAGCTGGTATTTTGAAAGATACAATAAATAACATAATAAGTGAACAGGAGGTATGAAAATGTTGTTAAATGGATTAAAAATTGGATTTGCACTGACAGGTTCTTTTTGTACAATAGATAAAGTAATACCTGAAATAAAAAAAATAGTAGATGCTGGAGGAAAAGTAGTACCAATACTTTCATATTCAGTTGACAAATTTGACACCAGGTTTGGAAAAGCAGAAAGTTTAAAAAAGAAACTTAAGGATGTTACAGGTGAAGAAATAATAAATACAATTATAGATGCAGAACCTATAGGACCTAAATCTCTATTTGACATAATAGTTGTTGCACCTTGTACAGGTAACACTTTAGGTAAAATAGTAAACGGAATAACAGATACCCCTGTGACCATGGCATGCAAAGCACAGTTGAGAAATCAAAAACCCATTTTAATAGCTATTTCAACAAATGATGCATTGGGAATAAATGCAAAAAACATAGGATTACTTTTAAATGCAAAAAATGTATATTTGGTTCCTTTTGGTCAAGATGCACCAAAAAACAAATCAAATTCCATGGTGGCGGATTTTTCTTATATAATGGCTGCATTGGCTGAGGCTGTAAGAGGTAGACAAATTCAACCAATTTTTATATAATATTAAAAACAATTAAAATCAAAAAAATTGCAAATGATACTTGAGAAATATAAAGAAAAGTGTTAAAATGATTTTAGTGCTATAATGATTATATAAAAAAATAATTTATAAAAGATAAAACTATTGATTTTATATATTTTATTTTTTATAATTATTTATGTATAATAATTATAATTTTGAATATTATTATACTAAGGCACTATAAAAAGAGTTTTTCATTATATTTTTATCATAAAGTTGTTTCAAGGAAAGCTGTATAATTACATATGATATTTGGGGGTACAAAATGGTTGGAGTGGATACGAGGGGTATTGATGAAATACTTTTAGAGACAGGAGTATTAAAAATAACCGATCTTAAGAAAGCGTGGGACATTCAAAGGGAGAGGGGTAGCAACATAGAAGATGTGTTATTAGAGCTTGAACTTGTAACACAAACGGATATTATGCGTGCAAATGCCATTAAGATGGGTATTTCCTTTGTAGATCTTACAAATTACGAGATTAAAGATGATAGTGTTCCCACATTGATAACCAGAAATATTGCAAGCAGGTACAAAGTAATACCTATTGAGAAAGAAAATGGGGTGTTGACTGTTGCAATGCAAGATCCTACCGATATTTTTTGCATAGATGATATTCGTCTTGCAACAGCTCTTGAAATAAAACCTGTATTTTCCGATCCAAAAGAAATTGAAAAACTAATTGTAAAGTATTTTGGTGAAGAAGAAAAACCTAAAAAAGAAATAATTCAAAAATCATCAGATGAAAAATCTAAATCTGATTTATTGAAAGAGCAGGAGTCATTACTTCTTGAAAGAGATGCATATGATAATATGAAGCCTGATCTTGAGCCGGTAGAGATGGACTTTGACTCAACAGATGATAGCTTTTCCAGTCCAGACTTCAACATTCAAGATGACATGCCTGAAAGTGGCATTTTTAAAGATAAAATTGGAAATCTCCTAGTTAAATCTGGTGTAATAACTCAAGAACAGCTGGATACTGCTTTAGCCATACAGGTTAAAAAAGGCGGGCTTATAGGAAAAATAATGGTTAAAGAGGGGTATCTAGATACTAAATCCCTTTATGAGTTTTTACAAAAACAGATGGGAGTAGAATTTATTGATTTAGAAGCTATTGAAATTGAAGAAAATATTATAAATTTGGTAACGCGAAATATTGCCAGAATGCATAAATTAATCCCAGTTAAAATTTCCAGTGGTTCTTTAAAGGTTGCTATGAGCGACCCCATGAACATATTCTCAATAGATGATTTAAGGCTTACAACAGGCTATAATATAATTCCATGTCTTGCTGACGAAGAGCAAATAATGGTGATGCTTGACAAATATTACGGAAAAGATTCTAAAGCAAAAGAAGAAAGAGACAGAGAAGCTATTGACTTAGAAGAAGAAATCAAAAAGGTAAATGAAAAAATAGCTGTTGAAATAACTGAGGTAGAAGAAGAGGAAGAAGTTGTTGATATAGATGTTTTGGAAAATGCCCCCATTGTTAAAATGGTTAATATCATTTTTCAAAAAGCTGTTGCCAGCAGAGCCAGTGACATACATATGGAGCCTCAGGAAGATTGTGTTCTTATAAGATTTAGAATAGACGGACAATTAGTTGAAATAATGAAACATGACAGAAAGATTATTTCAGCACTTGTTGCAAGAGTTAAGATTATAAGTGGTCTTAATATAGCAGAAAAGAGAATTCCTCAAGACGGAAGAATAGGTATGAAGATAGATGGTAAAGATTATGACATGCGTGTTTCCATACTGCCTACAATGTTTGGAGAAAAAGTTGTTATAAGAATAGCTGACAAAGAAGGTTTTCAGGTAGATAAGAAAGATTTAGGTTTCTTTGAAGATGACTTAGAGAAATTTGATAACATTATTGCACATCCTCATGGTATAGTATTAGTAACAGGACCTACAGGAAGTGGTAAATCCACAACTTTATATACAGCGTTAAGAGAATTGTGTAAACCAAATGTAAATCTTTTAACTGTTGAAGATCCGGTAGAGAGCACTATAAAGGGTATCAATCAGGTGCAGGTTAATGTTAAAGCAGGGCTTACATTTGCATCAGCACTGCGAGCTTTCCTAAGACAGGACCCTGACATAATAATGGTTGGGGAGATAAGGGATATGGAAACTGCTGAAATAGCAACAAGAGCTGCTATTACAGGTCACTTGGTTTTCAGTACTCTCCACACTAATGATGCTGCAAGTTCTATTACAAGAATGATAGATATGGGAATTGAGCCATTTATGATGTCTTCATCAGTTGTTGGTGTAATTGCTCAAAGGCTTGTAAGAAGACTTTGCAAAAAATGCAGGAAAAAGATTGAGCCTGATGAGTACCAAAGAAATGTACTGGATTTAAAAGAAGGTGAAGAAGTAGAAATATACGAAGCAGTGGGTTGTGAAGAATGTAATAATACAGGATATAGAGGCAGGATAGCCGTTTATGAGATAATGTCAATTAACAGGGAAATAAGAGATTTGATAGCAAAGAATGAAAATGCAGATGTAATTAAAGAGGCAGCATTAAGAAATGGCATGAAGACATTGAGAATGAATTGTGCCAGAGTCGTTAAAAATGGAGTGACAACAATAGACGAAATGCTTCGCATAGCATATTCAGAAGATTAATTAAAAGGGGTGTGGGGTATGGAATTAAATGATTTACTTATAAAGACGGTAGAAGCAGGAGCATCCGACTTACATATTTGTGCAGGTGTACCTCCTGTAATAAGAGTTAATGGTGAACTTATTTATTTAAATGAGCCCATATTGACTCCCCATGATTGCGTGCATTTGGCCAAGCAGTGTCTAAATAACAGGCTTTATGAAGTTTTTTTAGAAAAAGGAGAAGTTGATGCATCTTATACAGTGCCAGGAGTTGCAAGATTTAGAATAAATGTTTTTAAACAAAGGGCAACATGTGCGATAGCACTAAGACCAATTCCTACAGATATACCTTTGATTGAGGATCTTGGTCTTCCAGGTTTAGTTTATGATTTATCTTTAAAGCAAAGAGGTTTGATTTTAATAACAGGACCTACAGGTCATGGTAAATCTACCACATTAGCTGCAATGATTAACTATATAAATAGTAAAAGAAAATGTCATATAGTGACAATTGAAGACCCTATAGAATTTTTACATAGGCACAATAAAAGCGTTATTAATCAAAGAGAAATAGGGGCAGATACATTATCTTATTCAAATGCTTTAAGGGCGGTATTAAGGGAAGACCCAGATGTAATATTAATAGGTGAGATGAGGGATTTAGAAACCATTTCAATTGCCCTTACAGCTGCGGAAACAGGTCACTTAGTACTTTCTACGCTGCATACAATAGGTTCTGCAAAAACAATAGACAGAATAATTGACGTTTTCCCTCCACATCAGCAGGGACAGATAAGAACACAGTTGTCAACAGTTCTTGAGGGTATCATTTCACAACAGCTTTTACCAAAGGCTGATGGAAAAGGTCGTATATTGGCGACAGAGACTATGGTTTGGACTCCAGCCATTGCAAATCTTATACGTGAAAGCCGTACCCATCAAATTGATACTTGTATTCAGACAGGTTCACAATTTGGTATGTACTCTATGGACAGCTGTATTTCGGATTTATACAAGCAAGAACTTATAGATTATGATACTGCTTGTCAGTATGCAGTTGATTTAGATAATTTAAGAAAAATTATTTCTATGTAAATTTGAAAAAAAGACTAGTATTTTTTGATAAAATGTATTAAAATATATATAGATGTACATATACAAGGTACTGATAAAGATATAAATGGTTTATATTGTATTTTGCTGAATGAATATTATATGGGAGAGTGCTAGCTACTGAAGTTTCCAATTCTATTCATTCCGCTTATATTTACACTACTATTTTTACTAGCGCACTGCTCTGTATCAAATATCAAAGGAATGTAGCTTTTACGTTTTAGTGATAATTGTTAATTAGCTGTTCAAATTTTAATTTGCAATGTGTATTTAAAATTTATATATAAGGTAATTAGAGTGCAGTAAATAATATTTTTGGGGGTTAGGAAATGCCAAGTTATAACTATAAGGTTAAAACCGAGGCAGGAAAGGTATTAACCGGAGAAGTAAAAATAGAAAGTGAACATGAATTACGGAGAATATTAGAAGAAAAAGGGTATAAAGTTGTAGATATTGTAGAAAAAACTCCGCTTACAGACATTAGCGAAATCAAACTATTCCAAAAGAGGGTTAAAATAAATGATTTAGCCATATTTTGCAGACAATTTGCTATAGTTTTAGAAGCTGGTGTGCCGATAGCACAATCTTTAGAAGTTCTAAAACTTCAAACTACTAATCCCACTCTTAAAAGACGCATTAGTGATATATATGATGATATACAAAAAGGTATTGCTTTATCAAGTGCTTTTAGGAAACACGAAGATATTTTCCCGGAATTTTTAATAAATATGGTTGAAGCTGGTGAAATAAGCGGACAACTGGATTTAGTATTCCAAAGAGTAGCTTCATATTTCGAAAAGCAGAGCAAATTAAATAGCAAAATAAGAGGTGCTCTTGCTTATCCAATTGTGGTTTGTATAATTGCTGTTTTAGTTGTAGTAGTTTTGATGATTGGTGTTGTACCACAATTCATAGAGGTGCTGGAAAGTTTTGGAACTGAGTTGCCAGTTATTACTAAAATCTTGGTATCTGTAAGTACTTTTTTTAAAAGATTTTGGTACTTAATGCTTTTGGCTTTAATAGCATTGGTGGTTTTCATTGCAGCGTACAGAAAAACCCGTGAAGGAAAATTGTTTTTTGGTAAATTGCTAATTAGCATTCCTATTATAAAAAATCTAACCAGAAACATTATAACTGCAAGACTGACAAGAACATTAGGAACATTGATGGCAAGTGGGGTTTTGTTAATACAATCTATGGAAGTTGTAGCAAAAGTTATTGGAAATGCAGTAATTGAAAATAAGATGATGGATGCTATTGAAGAGATTAAAAAAGGTAGAGGGCTGACAGCTCCCATTTTAGCAATGAAATACTTTTCACCACTTTTAATATCAATGATAAGAATTGGTGAAGAATCTGGTAATTTGGATTTTGCTTTAGATAAGGCGGCAGACTTTTATGATCAGGAAGTTGAAACATCTGTACAGCAGTTAACAAGTATAATAGAACCGTTATTAATAGTGTTCTTAGCTTTAACAGTTGGGTTTATTGTTGTAAGCGTTTTATATCCAATGTTTACGCTGTACGATACATTAATAGAGATATAACTTTTGCTTATCTGCTTATCTTATTCCAAAAAAGTTTAGGGGGGGAGATGAGACTACATGCTTCTAGGAATTTGATAAAGCAATAAGCATGGGGGTAAATATAAAAACATAAAACAAAAAACAATAGGAGGGCTAAGTATGAAAAAAATGTTAAGAAATCAAAAAGGTTTTTCACTAGTTGAGTTACTTATAGTTATTGCAATAATGGGTGTTTTAGCAGCACTGGCGTTCAGTATGTTTGCGGGTATACTAGGAAATAGTAGAAGAAGAGCAGACGAGAGAACAGCAGATCAAATAGCTAAAGCGTTGACATTTTATATAGTTGAATCAGGAGATACTGAACTTGAAATTTTAAGTGCTAATAGTACAGACTATACTGTAACTTTTGAAGAGGTAGATGGTTCCCCAGCTGGTACTGTTCCAAATGTTTCAGTTGCTCCTGGTGATACAGTTTCACAAGAATTGGTTAAAGCACTTCAACATGTTATTGTTGTAGAAAATAATACTACAAATAGAAAAATTAAATATGGTCCATATTTAACACCAAAAGAAGGTAGTGAGATTGGGTGGGGAAACTATGCTCCAACATGGTCTGGTCATGAAGATGGATATAGTATTATAGTATTTTCAGATTTACAAAAAGCTGATGTTGTTCCTGTACCAGTAAATAAACCAACTGGAGTTCAGGACTCTGTGGGTGACCCATTAATATGTGAAGTTAAGTTAGCACCATAATATTTTAGAAATGAATGTTCTATAATTATATGTTTTTGTCCGGCTGGAGTAATGTCCAGCCGGGAAAACTATAAAATCTTATTACAGGGGGGATATTATGCTTAAAAAAATAAATTGTAAGGGAGTATCGCTAATTGAGTTATTAGTTACAATAGCAATTATTTCAATTATTTCCCCTATTTTATTTATGATTTTTGTAAATGGTCTTCATACTTTTGTAGGTGGCACTAACTATATTGAACAACAATATAAAATGCAGGATGTGATATCTTCTATAAGGGAGGATGTTGAAAAGGCTAAAAAAGTGTCTTTCATTGATGTAAAAGATAGAGAGGATCCATTAATTATATATGACAGTGTGAAGTTTGAGTTTGGACCTGATGAATCTAGGACTTGGCAATTTGTAGATGATGAGTTAAAAGTAAAAATTAATAGTGGTGAATTTATTACAGTAATTAGAGATATTGATTCTAGTAAAAGTTATTTTGCATATTTCGAAGATGTTAGTGGTGTTGTAAAACAATTGGTTTTATGCATAATGCCTTTAAACAATGATAAAATCTTAAATAGAGGAAGTAATGTTCAAGAGTTGATAACAACAGAGTTTTCTGTTAGATATAAAAGAGTCGAAAAAGACGAAGAATAACAGGGACTTCTGTTAGATATAAATATGCCTGGTTTGCAGTATTAACAAGAATTATGAGGGGGGCTGTGAAACTGTGAAAGACATAAATTTATTGCCAGAAGAAATTAAAGATACCGAATATGTCCAACCTGCAAGAGGTGGTAGCACTACAGTAAAGATTCTATTAGGTTTAATTGTTGCTGTCGTTATAATAGTTGTTTCTTTAGCTATTCCATATACTTACATCTGGCAGAAACAAAATGAGTTGGAAACTATTAAGAAAGAAATTGAAAGTGATAAGTACAAAGAAGTAAAGATAGTTAATGAACAGTTAGATTCAATAGTTGATGAACTTGCTTCAAAAACAGATGTAGTTGATACAATTGACGAATCAATTACCCCATTAGGCGAGGTCATTGTTGCGTTACAAAGTGCAATTCCAGACGGAGCAGCTATAACACGGATATCTTATGAAAAAAACAAACTTGATGTTACAGGGATAGCACCGGATAGAATTGCAGTAGCAGAGATTGTAGCTTCAATTAACAAAATAAGTTTATTAACTCTTTCAAGTGATGTAAGGGTAGAGGATGGCACAAATGTTTTTACTTTTTCATTAAATGTTGGCAGAGGGGGAAGTTAATCAATGAAGGGTAACGTTGGTAAGGTTATTATATTATGCTTGGTTTTAGCTCTGCTGTATGGACTTGTATATTATCAGTTTTTATGGACAGCAAACTTTGATCCTAAAATTGAGGATCTTAATAATGAGCTGCAACAGGTAAAGAGGGAAAAGGAGATTTTAGACAGAGATCTTGCAAATATTGAAACAATAAAAAGAAATGTCGAAATTTTAAATGTCCAAGACGAACGGTTTGATTCTTATTTATTGAATGAATCAAATGTTGCAGATAGTATAGAATATATTGATAACCTTGACAGACTTTTTGGAAATCGGTTTAAAGAAGTGACTTTTAAACGACCTGTTAGAGTAACATCTAAAGAAAAGCAAAGGGAGTATTATGAATTTGGTTTAAACTTTCAAGTTAAACTATCATTGGGTGAAGTAATGAACTTAGTAGACTACTTAGAAGGAGCAAGTAAGAAGGTTAGTATATCTAAGTTTACTATTAAAGAAAGTCTTATTGAAGAAAATACACAATCCACCGAAGAAGAAAATCTAGAAAACAATATTAAAATGTATGATATAGAAATGGCAATTAATCTTTATTCTTTAAATGTAGGTAATGCAGATAAAATATACGAATACAGTCAACAGCGGTTTAATAGACTACACGATGATGATGAAATAACATTTACCCCGTTTATCGGAATGAGAATTGAGCCAGGCATTTTAGACAGGACAGCAATAGAAAGAATACAAAATCCAGCAGGTGGCAGCAGCTCAGGCGCTGCGCCTGCTTTTCTTGAAAATGTTGATATTAGTTTATATAGTTTTTTGTCAGGAGGACATAATTTTATTTTACATAATAAAGGAGATGATAAAGTAATTAGTTTTAAGACAAAAATAACACCTAAGATTACTTTAACATTTTATGGGGATTATATAGATGTGAGAGTTGTTGGTGATGGAGGAGATGTAAGGACGTTAAATGGTATTGTTTCAAATGATATTATAAATTTAAATATTCTAACTAAGTTTCCAACCGATGTGAAAGAAAATGAAAATTTAGGACTTAATATTCAAGTAATCAATGATTCAGAAAAACCTATAAGAGTTAAGTTAGATGATAAAAACCGTAGAACAAAGTTATTTGACAGAAATGGAGACACAATAATTAGGAATAGTCAGATTGAGAATTTGAAGTTGGTATAATAAAGGAGGGGGGCTAAGAATGAAAAGTCTTTTAAAATGTAAAAAAGGAATGACACTCATTGAGGTAATACTAGCTCTTTCTTTATTGGCAATATTTACAATACCATTATCTATTGGTTTCATGAATAGTCTTCTCATTTCAAAAAAGATTGAAAGAGAAAACTATGTAAATGCTGTAACAAGTATTATTAAGGAGCGGGTTCAAGATGCCCTGATAGATGAGTATATTGAATTGCCTTGCGTAGCAGGAGGCACTACTTTGAATTTAAGAGATTTTATATCAAATCATTTGAGTGTAGGTGGCGGAGGCGAAAGTGATCCGATAAAAGTTGATTATCCAAATGACTATGAAAATAATAATTATATATTTTTTTATAGATTGAATTATGATCATGATACTTGCTATGATGCTGAATATGAGACTGTGTATCATGTTATTGTATCTGTTTATTTAGTTAATAGAGATTTTAAAGGTAGTTTAGAAGAAGCTATTGTACAAAACAAATATAACCATGTAAACACATTTAAAATAGGTGCTGATATAGGAAAAAAACCAGGGGAGTTATAAAAATTGCCTATAGAAGGAGGGGATTTGTGTGAAATGTTTTTTAAGAAATGATAAAGGTGCAGCGCTTATAACTGTAATAATTATAACTACGATAATTTTATTGTTTGGAGCAGTATTAGTTAATGCTTCTGTACAAGGTTTTAAATTAACAAAACACAGCAGAAATATTGATTTTGCACGTTATGCAGGTGATACAGCTATTGAAAATTGGTTTAATAAAATAATAAAAAAAGTTGGTTCTGATGGTTTTATTGATGATGACTTTATTCAAGGAGTTCTAGGAGAAGTTAATTATTCTAAACTTTCTGATACAGATGAAGTAAAGAACTTGGCAAATGAAATAATTAAAAAAATAAAGACAGAGTTGAACGAAAGGCAATTTATAGATGTTTCTGCAGTATTGAGTGAATCGAATAACGTAGAAATAGATGGTAAAACCATACAAAATTTAGGGGAATTACAAGGATTTAGCTATGGTGCAGGGGATGCCATTACTGATTTTTCAGAGGTAAGAATTAACACTGTAATTGATGGAGAGGGAAATAAAGATTTAGCTCTTGAAGTAGTTGCTGCAGATTTTGATAGTAGTAGTAATATTTTAACGGTAACAATTGGTTTAACTGTTAATGCCTTATATAGTGATGGAATTTACTCTACAGATAATAGACTTATTTATGCAGAGAAAAGTTTTGAAATTGAATTACCTGAACCAAAGGATGGATTTGAACTAGAGTATGCAATTCTTACATTAGGTGATTTATATGTAAATAATGTTACAGGGAATGTGAAAGGTGATGTGAATGTTTATGGTACCTTTCCAAATGTTCTAAAGGATCCAAGACAGCATTATTATGGTGGAATATATGCTATTAATAAAGCAAAATTAAATTTAATGGGAAATGCATATACTAGAAGTTTTATAAGAACAGGTGCTTACAAACCAAGGGCACTTCATAACCCAGCAGATGGGCGGTATGATGATATAGAAGAATTAAAGGATAAAAGTTCAATACATATATATAAAGATGCTATTGCACAAAACATACAACTTTTTGGAAATGATAGCGAAATAGCGGTGTATAGAAATGCATATACCTTTGTAGATTTGGAAATTAACTCAGAAAATTCTATACTTTTCATTAATGGTAGCTATGTGGGACTTACTAAAGGTAGAGAAGATGGAGAACTTACACCACATGATAATTTAAGTGGTATTGTTAATAGTGCTATAATTCACAATTTACTTTCCGAACCTTCACAAAAGTCTAGAATATTTATTGGTGGAGATGTTATAGTACCAGGTGGTACAATGAGAATTAATCCTGAAAATGGTGAAGCCATAGGACAGATAGAGGATGCTTCTACTGCATGGTGGGATTATACAATTGGAAATGGACCTTTTTACAGGCTTTATTATGCAAATGACGATGAAGACCCTGAAGATTATCATGGAGATTTAATGCGTACTTATAGAAATAATCAAGGTTATTTAGGTGGACATATGAACTTTTTCCAAGTACCTAATTTAAGGGTAGATGTTAGAGCTAATTCTAGTTGGTTTAATTCAAACTTTTATATTGATGACAGTGATATATTTAAAGGAAATATTATTAGCCAAATTGAAAAATTAAAAGATTTATCTATATACGATGCAAAAAATAATAATTTAAAAAATGCAGGAACAGGAACAATGCAAAAGGTGGAAAAGATTTCAGGTGCGTGGAGTTATGCGTTAGCTGCTAATGGTGGACTTTATGAATACAATAATGAAAACTCAAGTTATAATGATTTAAAAGCACTAGAATTTATTAATGATTACAATTATGTATTAGATAATATATTTAACGGTGATCTTCTAAAGTATGATTCCGGATATTGGGCGTTTACTGTTGAAAATCCTGCTGCTGTTAACGTAGAGGTTTGGAACAGATTGGAAGGGGGTATAGTTGAAGATCTCTATGATCGTACCCAGCCATTTTTAGCAAGGAAGTATGGTGCTGGAGTATGGGATACAGATGAATCAAATGAGCGATTGATAATATTTAATGAATTAATAACTAAAATTGAGGGTAGAAAATCTAATTTTAATACAGAGGGAAGACAATACTTTAAAGAGGTAACTAGTATGGCAACTAATAATGTAAGGGTATCTGAATTAGAAGGTATGAATGGAGATGAATATTATTTTCTATATAATACAAATCCTGAAAAGTATATAACAGTAGATGAAAATTTTAATGGAATAATTTTTACTACTGGAACTGTAATTTTAGAAGGAGGAGCTAATGTAAAAGGTTCTATTATATCTGCTGGTGGTGGAAGAAATAATGAAGGTACATTTGTACCACGAGCTAAAGATGGAATAGAAATTAATGAAAATACACTTAAAAGTTTAGACAGAGGGGATTATGCAGGGGTTAAGTTTATTGAAGGTGGAGGAGAAATAAATGTTGATTTTTATCTAGGTTTAGACCCGGATGACGTATTGAGAGAGGCAGGTTTTGATTCTGGTAATTATAAGATGTTAAATAAAGCTGCAAGACTAAATTTATTAAACAAACTTGATCAAAATGGAATTAATTTAAAAAGTGTGTTTTAATTATAAAAAATATTTTAAAATTTATGTATGGGGTGGAGCTAATGAATAAAAAACTTAAATTATTAACTGTTTCAACACTTTTAGTTGTCACTATGTCTGGAGTAGGTTGTAGTCTTTTTGATAAGGAGCCAGAAGAACTTGAACCTGTTCCTAGAATTGAATCTCCTGAAACAAGTATTGAGGAAGATAATGCAGCTCAAAATTTTATAAAAAATTATTTTGGAGATTTATTTAGTAAAAGTGCAGAAGAATATTCTCAAAATTTTATAGAGGGTTCTATTCCAAATGATCCTAATGATCCAAACAACTTAGGAAAACATATAGCTGCTAGGACATTAGAAGAAGGAGATGGTAACCCTGAAATAGGTATTCATTTTCCAAGGTTTGTTGAATTTGGTGGTCTTACCATGATAGACTATAAGATGATGGCAAATGACACTGGGGTTCCAATGGTGGATGCAGCATATATAGGCAAAACAGGAGATTCTTTCTTGTATTACGTGAAAGTAGACGTAAAAGCAACTGGACTGCCTATCAATCTTTTCTATAAGTATTATGAACAAGATGAAAATACAATGATATTCAGACAAAAGACTGAATTTGGAGAAGATGATAATATAGACGACGATACAAAAAAACAACTAATGGATCGAAAAGAGCTGTTAGATAAGTTAGTGGCTGAAAAGGATTATTCGGAAAGAAATAATTTAAGATTAAAAATACGTGAAATAGAAGAAAAATTAAATTTTGATGAAATAAAGGTTCAGTTAAAGTATGATGTTGAAATTATTAAAGAAAATAATGCTTATAAAGTATTAACTCAAAAAGAAGTTGCATATAAGCCTAGTTTTAAAAACAGAAGGTTTCTACTAAATAATGAATTTGTTGATAGATTACCATATCTTGATGTAAACATTCAAGCTGAGAATAATATATATCAACAAGAGCAAAAATTGATACAGGACTTTTTTAACGATTTGCTAAAATTAGATAGGGAAAGAATGTCATTGTTAAGAAATGAGTGGGATATAGGTGTTGATAGATTTGGAAGGTTTTTAGAGACTGTTGGAATAAATGTAAATTCATACATTCTTGAAGAAGAGACATATAAAGAAAGATTTAGCATCTTAGCTTTCCCTCTACAAGTTGGTATGCTAAGATTAATAGAATATGAAAATTTAAATATAACTGTTCATCCAGGGTATTCTAAAAATAATAAAGTGTACTTTGTTAAAGCTAATGCTATTGGGGAAAGTGCAACTGGAATAATAGCGAGCGAAACTTTAAAGTCAAGTGGTGTTATAGAAGGTGAAAACATGTATAGATATGATTATGTTGTTAGATTGGATTATAATAATGATGGTAACTTAGCTATAAGCAGTATAAAGCTTGATGAATATTTAAAGATAAATTAATAAAAAATACAACAAAAAAAACCTCATGGTACCATGAGGTTTTTTTTGTGTGTGCCCAGCATGGGCAACAACTTGGTGGTGAAAGTCCACTACGGGCTTGGTAGTAGGAACCGTTAGCCAAGAGCAAGGGTGTCCACGGCG
>JGI24712J26585_10001109_pt1 | contig 23215 bp, 21 predicted proteins | sample BioPla3DNA2_FD_26585 | JGI IMG/M metagenome (IMG submission 26585)
CCGCGTTAAAGGCGGGGCCCGCCACAACCAGATCCGGCTTATATTCATCGTACAGCCGTTGCATTTCCTGTTCTACGGCTTCCACGTTTTCATTAAAGTAGTTGTCGCCGCAAATCAGCGTACCGACAATTTCGCCCGTGCCATCCAACATTTTTTCAAATGCGGCAGCCGGTCCCACAGCTTCTTTCTTAAACTGCGGCGCAATATGTGCCTGGTCTTCCCCGCCGATTTGTCCGAAAAATTGATTCAGATAGTATAAGATTTTCTTCGCCATGACTGCCTCCTATACCAGTTCTATGGTCGCGTTATGCGTACCGATTTCCGAAGTCGACGAGATGACCGCGTTCAGTTCACATTGAATCGTTCCGTCTTCTTCGTTATATGCGCCTTCCCATCCGCCCGCAAGATTTGCTACGGCGTGGGGATCGCCTAAAATGGTGTCTGCTTTTTCCAATGTGACCACATGGGACACATTGCCCGTGGAAACGACCGCCACCGCTTCTTTGGCTGTATCGGCCAAAGGCTGGCTCATGCCGTCCCACCCGGCGCATTCGTCGGTGATGAGCACGGTTTTTACGCCGCTTCTCTCCAGACGCTGACAAATCATCAGAAGATCGGAGTCCGGGTTTCCGTATCCTTCTTCGGAAACAATAACGCCATCCGCGCCCAGTTCCCGGCACAGCTTCGCCGTATAATCACAAGTGACAAACTTCCCTTTCAGTGTGGTCAGTTCCGGCACCATAATAACGCCGACGAAATTAATTTCCTTGCCATGCAAAGCAAACAGCTCTTTGATAACATTGTTGTTCTGATGCTGATAGGTGGTGATCTTGTCGCAAGCCGCAACACAGTTACCGCTGATCACCGCACCGTCCAGCTCTTCCGTGGGCGCCAGATAGGTGGGCAGAATATGAGCAGAGTCTACGCCGTAAATATAGCTGGCATGCAGCAGACCCTGAGAAATCAGCATTTCTACATAGACCACTTTCGGCAGATCCGGATATTTTTCGTTTTCTTCCGCAATGGATCCTTTTTCATACACCTTGGTTTCCGCAATTTCTGCATCTTTGGCGGCTTCCCCGATAATTTCCGAAGCGCGCAAGCCTGCCAGGCGTACCAGTTCCTCATGTTCATGGGGACGCAAGCCTTCTACGGGGGTAATATCCACAACGACGTTTAGTGTTTTGGAAAACGGCGTCCAGCGGGCCCCCTCGCCCCACATGTCGATAATTCCTTCCTGGAATCCTACCATATCACCAATGGTTACTACCGCCACATTATGCAGAATATTGACCACTCCGTCGCCCAAGGGGCCGGCTTCCGTGGTAACCGCCGCAAATCCGGGTGTTCCCTTAACGGTGTAACGGGGTTCGATTACGTCTTTTACTGGAATAATCCGGGTTTTATCTCCGGGTTTTGCCAGATCAATTTTAAGCTCTTTAATGTTCTCATCCGACTCCATCAGACGCGCAATTACATCTTCTTTGTCGACGATCAGCGTATGGCCGTCTACACGGGTTGCATCCCCGAAGACCACATCTTTAATCTCGACTAAATTATGTTCCAGTCGCAATGTCTTCATCCTTTCTGTCGATTCAATTCGTTTAGTGCACTTTGCATCCGATTCCAGTCCACAAACTGATACGCGTCCTTGTTTCTGTGATCAAAGTCCCGTTGTCCCAACACCGTGTCCAGCGTCAGGATATCGCTTTCGATCCGCGCTAACGATTCCGCATCCGGCGCTCCCGTTCCTTCCTCCATCAGCACGGAAACCACCGGCGAATGCAACATCTTGATACTGGCGGCCAACGGATGGGTCAACAGCTTCCAGCCCGTGTGAACGCGGTCTCGCACCGCCCGCAGCACGGCCCGGCTGTCTCCTTCCACCGGAATGCTCTTTCCCGGAAACGCCCGAATCGCCGTCTCGTTATTCGTCAATAGAATCTGATGCATCTGTGCCTCCATTGTTTGTACATCGCCCGCAAAAGCGTTCTCACCTCCCCGTTTTGCGAACCAAACCCGGGCAAAAAAGTTCTGCGCCCCCTATTTGCCCTCATTCTATAATCGGATCCATAAGAAATATAGTTCGTAAGACAACAAAATCGAATAACGTTGTCCCGGCAACATAAAAAACCGCAGCTTGCACTGCGGTTTAAAGTATAACCATTCTATTCGTTTGGAACGTCTTTCTCCTGTATATCGATCACCTCGGCCGTCTCCCCTTGCACGCGAAAATGGATATCCCAGTCGGCAAACAGAAACGACCAGTGCCGTTCGTCATCCTCATCGGCGTAGCCGGGGCGCGGGTCCTGGGATAGGGTTTGTACAAGGCCTTCCTGCAAATGTTCCGGAATTTTTTGAGCCAGGTGTTTGGGCAAAATGACTTCTTTGCATTTTCTCTTGGAACTGGCAAAACTGCCTTCGGCATCCGGGAAAGAATCCGAATACGGGACATAAGGCTTAATATCCAGAATCGGTGTGCCATCCAACAGATCGGCCCCCTCTACAGTAATCACCGGACCTTCTTTTGTATGGGACTCTACCTGAAGCAAACGCACACAGGATATGCCGATCGGATTGGGCCTGTGCGGTGAACGCGAAGCAAATACGCCTTTGCGCACACGCCCGCCCAGCCGGGGCGGACGCACCGTCGGACTCCATTTTCCCGTATCATGTTCCGATATATACCAGATCAGCCAGATATGCGAATACTCCGATAGCCCTTTCAGCGCATCCGGATTCTGATACTCCTTTTCAAACACAATGCGAGACGGCAAATTAGTCAGTCCGCTCTGCCGCGGTATCCCGAATTTCTGTGAAAACACCGTCTCAATCCGGGCTATCGGACGCATAGATATTTTCATACGGCCTCCTTCTTGAGACTCCTACGTTAGAGTAAACGCAAAAGGGATTTGTTCATTTCTTGATAAGAATTCCACACATCTTTTGACTTTTCCAAACCACCGATCTTTGCAAGAAACAAAATAGTTTCCACGATTGCATCCGGCGTCATACCGGTTTTAGCTTCTATCCATTCTGCATCGACAGAAACCATCTGATGTGCAACCAGGTTTCTGGCTTTCGTTTCTACCTCTCTCAATCGCAGTATCGCGCTTTTTACTCTTGCGTTCTCAACATGGTTTTCGAGAATAACTGCCAAATGCATTGATGAAACATCTCCGTATTGAAAACGGTATTTGAATCCCTCCTGCAAAATCTGTTCGATCTCGCTATTGCGAAGTTTGTTTTCCGACCAACGTTTGCGATCAGACGAATCTTGATAATACTGCGGAATATCTATTTTCAAATAGTGGATCAATAATCGCTCGAATAATTCCACTATCAAAGGGGTTAACGCGCGTAAAAAATCCACATACGCCTGTCTTTCGGCGCGGGCTTTTGTTGATAAAATGTACTCAACGGTGTTTCGTCTATCATCATGCTTATCCGGTAAGCGATAAAATTCACCATACTGTTTCTGTAGGTCCATCATTTTATGGTAGTTTAAGTCGTATCTTTCTGCCGCCCAAAGGATGCCGTATCGGGCAATCTCGCTAATCTCGTCCTGGATATCCATTGCAACTTGCCAGGCACCACGATAATCCATCATTCGAATCAACTGTTTCACAATGCCCCGCTTGTGCTTAGCTAACAATTGAATGGTTTCTGCTTCAACACATCGATTTTGAAAATCTTCGGCATTGTCTTCATTCAGCTCCCAGTAACTCTCCACATCATAATTGATTCGATCTTCTTCTACCTGATTCATTCGTTTCTTTGGCGTCCAAACCTGGATGCCTTTTGTGCGATCCGGATAGAAGGCAGAGAGGGTATGAAAAGCGCTTTTCATCGCCGGCGTACCTGAGGATAAGTTTAACATCACCTCCGCATCCGGAAATTCCTCCAATAGTGATTCCAGTTGTTTGGCAAAATTTGGAATAATTACATCGAAATGGTGCACATCATGCAGTTCTGTATCTTGCATCAGGCGGATATCCATCTTAAAATGTAAATGTTCACAGAGCTGTTCCAAAACGTACGTAAAGCGTTTATCATTTTCCTGTGCAATGCACATCTCTGCGCTTAAATACAGGACGACCACCGACGGTCTATACACGCGACATATGTGCAATATCGGTCCGTCTTTATAATTTGCAATAGGATCGGTTCCTCCCACGGCAGAAAACAGTATTCTGTTGAACATGCTATTCCTCCTAAATGATCAGGATATCCTCTGACTCCCAGTCTTTTTCCTCTCCCAGCGTAATAATTTCTCTTTCCCTGTCCAAGATATAAATCCTTATACTATCCCGTTCTTTAACAAATCGGTGCAAACCGTCTATCAGGCGGGTTCTTCTCTTCTTATCCAGATACGCTTCAAATGCTGACTTCTGAACGCGAACACCATAGCCCTTCAAGTATTTCGCCAAACGATTCCTGTTATTGTTATCAATAATATCATAGATTATCAAAACCAACAGCTTTCCGTCATAGGCATCTTCCGATGCTCTGTTTTGAAATTTCATCGCAGTATCTACCGGATTACCATGGCGTTATACAAATCAGGGTCCCTGTCTTCGATCACCCGCACAAGAGAAGTCACCTGATGACCAATCGCTTTTCTGAAACTCATTGGAGCCATTTGATTCTGTAGGTAATTCGTATTGGTTTTCATTTTCATCTCCAATTTTGTCAGGAATTTTCGCATGGCAGTGTTATCCAGACGCACGCCTCCCGTTTCTTCATCAAGAACAAAGCTGTCTATGGAAATTTCGCGACCTAAAACAAGGCTTAAAGCTACCCTATCCACAATTACCGCGCGCCACTCTTCCATAAGATCACTCGCCAAGGTGGGATGATTCACGCGATCCTTATGTAAGAATCCTGCGTAGGCGGACAGCCCCTGACTTTCTATCACACTCACAAACTCATACAGCAAGAGTGTATAGCCCAGACTCAGCATCGAATTAAAAGCGTCTTTAGGGGGTCTCCTCGTCCTACCACTGAAACGAAAATCGGGATGGATAATCGAAGACAGACCCTGAAAGTAGCTGCGTGATGCAATCCCTTCATACCCCATGAGAGACTCCTCATTTTCTGCCGATACGGCATTTGCAGCTGCACGTCTTAACTGAGTAAAAACGTCATCGAGTTTCTTTTTATGTGTACGTTGATACGCTCGCAAAACAACCGTTTGGTTTTTGATCTTGTTGCATACAAATTGCTTTGCCATTTTCATTCTCAAATCTGTATCGGCCGTACAGGCAATTTGTTTTTTAATCCGGGCAATATTTGAATGAGAAGTAGACATCAGACGACCGAAATACTCTCCTTTTGAAGAAAGAAACGTAACCGGAATGCCTCGTATCAGAAGATTCCGTATGCAGCTATGCGTCAGCTCGGTTTTCCCGAATAATAACACAGAATCCAGCGTTTCAGCCGGAACGCTACGGATTAGATCCCCCTCTTCAATAACGAAGGTGTTATCCTTCACGCTGATTTTTGCCTTGTTTGATGTGACATAGAGAATCATGGCTACTCCTTTCAAATACTCGATTTGGTAATAGTTGGGGTGTACCCGTCCCCTTTCAGGGTTTTGTTTTGTCTAATAGTATTCTTCTTTCTGGCCGTCTGGGCGGTGCTGGTTTCCGTCCCCTTTCGGGGTTTTGTTTTGTCTAATACTTGCCGAAACAGTTGCGAAGTACGTCAAGAAAGGTGATAGTTTCCGTCCCCTTTCGGGGTTTTGTTTTGTCTAATGACAGTGGAAAGATTTACGCTACAAGGAACTATACCAGTTTCCGTCCCCTTTCGGGGTTTTGTTTTGTCTAATGAAAGCAAGGGAATCACAGGATGGTTTCGTGCCAGATTGGTTTCCGTCCCCTTTCGGGGTTTTGTTTTGTCTAATTGGATCACCCGCCAAAATGCAAGCAGAAGAAAGAACAAGCAGTTTCCGTCCCCTTTCGGGGTTTTGTTTTGTCTAATGCCATGATGAAAAGATATTGATGCTTCGTGCCGAACAGTTTCCGTCCCCTTTCGGGGTTTTGTTTTGTCTAATCTCCCGGGTCAGCGTGTAGAGCTTTTCTTTTTGTTTCCGTCCCCTTTCGGGGTTTTGTTTTGTCTAATACTATTACGCGTGCGCGCGCGAGCAAACCTACACGTTTCCGTCCCCTTTCGGGGTTTTGTTTTGTCTAATTGGACAAAATGGTCATCGAAGCGACTTCTCCGTGGGACGGGTTTCCGTCCCCTTTCGGGGTTTTGTTTTGTCTAATCAAACGTTTATTGTTTTCGTCGGTTGGCGCGAAATAGAGTTTCCGTCCCCTTTCGGGGTTTTGTTTTGTCTAATAAGTCGGTAAAGCCTACACCATGAGCCACGAAGATGGTTTCCGTCCCCTTTCGGGGTTTTGTTTTGTCTAATAGGGTAGCCCGAAGCTTAGCACGCTGCGCGACGGCTGTTTCCGTCCCCTTTCGGGGTTTTGTTTTGTCTAATTATTTTACGACGATCTGGTGGACGCCTTCCGGAATAGTTTCCGTCCCCTTTCGGGGTTTTGTTTTGTCTAATGCCGCGTCCGATCGGATCACACCGAGTGACCGTGTTTCCGTCCCCTTTCGGGGTTTTGTTTTGTCTAATTTTACCATGATCTGGTGGACGCCCTCCGAAATATAGAGGTTTCCGTCCCCTTTCGGGGTTTTGTTTTGTCTAATTGAGACCATCGTAAAAGCGCGAGTGAACGTGGGTTTAAATGTTTCCGTCCCCTTTCGGGGTTTTGTTTTGTCTAATTAATGAGCACGCACTACGACAACGGGGACCACACCCTCGTTTCCGTCCCCTTTCGGGGTTTTGTTTTGTCTAATATAATCACCGGCTTTCACAAGTCCGGCGGTTTCAGTTTCCGTCCCCTTTCGGGGTTTTGTTTTGTCTAATTAAACTTTGATTTAAAGTCCCCGTCGATACCACATAATGCGTTTCCGTCCCCTTTCGGGGTTTTGTTTTGTCTAATGATGCCACGGATTTCTAACACGGCGCGAATTTTATCTTGTTTCCGTCCCCTTTCGGGGTTTTGTTTTGTCTAATGTCATGGGCGTTTCCATAGTCAGCGCTTGCAGCTGTTTCCGTCCCCTTTCGGGGTTTTGTTTTGTCTAATTCTACACGTGGGAAGATCGCCATATTTCCCCGGATGTTTCCGTCCCCTTTCGGGGTTTTGTTTTGTCTAATTTTTTTGGAATATTCGTACCACTTGTGCGTGGGGAGTTTCCGTCCCCTTTCGGGGTTTTGTTTTGTCTAATGCTACATCTTCACTTCCGAGGTAGACCCGGCCGAGTTTCCGTCCCCTTTCGGGGTTTTGTTTTGTCTAATTCGGTAGTATGCGCGAAGTCTTGCAAGGTACTGCGGCTATGTTTCCGTCCCCTTTCGGGGTTTTGTTTTGTCTAATGAAATCGGAAATTGCTATCCGACCAAGCAATCAGCGTTTCCGTCCCCTTTCGGGGTTTTGTTTTGTCTAATGCGTCCATCCGGAAGATGAACGAAACGCCCGCCCGAGAGGGTTTCCGTCCCCTTTCGGGGTTTTGTTTTGTCTAATTCGGTAGTATGCGCGAAGTCTTGCAAGGTACTGCGGCTATGTTTCCGTCCCCTTTCGGGGTTTTGTTTTGTCTAATGCGATTTTGACGGGTTTTAAGAGGTTTTCTCAATAGTTTCCGTCCCCTTTCGGGGTTTTGTTTTGTCTAATAAGAGCACAGAAACAAGGGCATCGGCACCGCGTTTCCGTCCCCTTTCGGGGTTTTGTTTTGTCTAATGATAGCTGAAGATATGGTTATCGAGGCGTCATCGCCGTTTCCGTCCCCTTTCGGGGTTTTGTTTTGTCTAATGGAACAATGAAAATTACTACAGGAAAAATCGAGTTTCCGTCCCCTTTCGGGGTTTTGTTTTGTCTAATATTATCTTTTACTCTCTTAATTTTTTGCTTTTTGCGTTTCCGTCCCCTTTCGGGGTTTTGTTTTGTCTAATCAGACGGCGTATCCGGTCGTATCACACCGGATGACCGGTTTCCGTCCCCTTTCGGGGTTTTGTTTTGTCTAATGAAGAGTGGCGAAAAGACGAATCAAAAACCTTGGTGGTTTCCGTCCCCTTTCGGGGTTTTGTTTTGTCTAATAGGGATTGGCACTGCAACGATCCGAACGCTCGCCGCGTTTCCGTCCCCTTTCGGGGTTTTGTTTTGTCTAATACTCACCGTGCGTAATTTAATGGCAACTCATTACGAAAAGTTTCCGTCCCCTTTCGGGGTTTTGTTTTGTCTAATCATATCGGAAAACTGGCTCGATTTACCAACAAAGTTTCCGTCCCCTTTCGGGGTTTTGTTTTGTCTAATCGACTGGATCTATGACCGTTTATTTTTCGTATTCGACGAGTTTCCGTCCCCTTTCGGGGTTTTGTTTTGTCTAATCCCGCCGCTTAGAATGTGGTTATTCACGCATGTATACGCGCAAAATCGGAGCAAGCTAACTTCATAACGAAAACAAAGAAACTGCGCAGCGAAAAAAGACTCAAATATTGATTTCATGCGATCGGCTCAAATCGAGACTTACTCTTCCCATTTCGACATAGTCATTTTCGATGGTGGTTAATTTCAACAGCTTGGGAGAGAATCCCCACTTCTTTGCAGAACCAAGGTGCTTGCCTCTCTTGAATTTTTCATGCATCAGTTTTTCAGCAATTTCTGCGGATTTCCGATAAATTTCATCCTCATTTTCGTCCATCAGATACTCGTACAACACCGTTTTTGTGTAAAATCCGGATCCACCTCCCAGATAAAAATGGGAACCATATGGCGCGTATTCTTCTTCAAAGTATTGTAAAAAAGCCAGTTCGTAATTCTCATGATACAAATCAATTCTCTCTTGCAGATCATTAAGCGAAAAATGGCGGCTTAGTCCCAATCGATCAGTGTCGATAGATATCCTGAAATGAAGTTCGGCCCCTTTTTTTATCGACTCCCGCCAAAGAGGTATTTTTTGCTTCTTTGGTTGAAACTCTGTTGACGATAAATCCGCTTTATCTGCTATTACAATTTGATCCAATGACAATCGTTCGCTGTCACTTACTGATAATCCCCTCATGCGATCATGAGATGTCTGCTTACTCGAAAAGTATTTGTCTTCCAGTCGGGCACTTTCTTGCGCCATTTGTTTTGCAACTTTGTTTTGCTTATATGCACTCCTGTAGAATTCATTTGCCATATGGTTAAGGGTTTTTTCTTTTGCTTGTTTGTCATTCTGGATCTGATAGGAAAGAAAAATCGTCCTTAATGCACCTTTCAGCGATGAACCGGGCACATAAGGAAAACCGAAACCATCTTTTACGCAGCACATAATATCACGCATATTTCTATATGCATTTTTCTGGAATGGGAATCCGTATTTTTCCCATTGACGGATTTTTTCTTCCTGCAAACCCATATCAGAAAGCATCTGCCTCATTTCAAACCGATTCGTCTTTCCGAGCAGAAAAGAATACAACGATTCTCTTTGTCTGCTTGTTAAGTCACGCATCATCCTCGGAATATCCAATACCGACAGGCGTTGTTTCTTTTCGTCATACCAGAGTTCTCTTTTTGGTATCTGCGTTCCCGCACCGATATGAACCGGTCCTTCACATCGCAGCACGACATCAAAATGTTTTATCATATCACATCAGCTCCATCCACAGCGGCGATGCATACCGAAATACCGGATGTGTTCCATTCCCGCCCACATCAAAAATATCACCTGAAAACGGCCTTTCAAAGCAGGAACCGGAAAGATAGAGGAAAAAGTCTTTTTTTCGTACATTTTCCTTCGCATAATCGGGCGACTGAATAAAGCCGGAACGCTTGCCTACTATTGTTTCCTTTCGTCCCTGTATTGATGCACATTCCTCTTTTCGGGGAAAACCGGCACTAAGCATCATGAACAATCTGTCACGCTCCACGCATTTCATCTGCGGTTCCAGAATTTTCCATTCGCTTGGACTTGCATCGATAACTTCGTAGTCGAAACGCCCCAGTCCGATGGTTCTTTTTCCACCGATTCCTTCAAAACTCAGATCATCGACAAGTGCTAAGATCTCACTTCTTACTTCATCGTCACTACAATAGAGTATGAAATACAAGCCGCTACCTTCTGAAAACTGGAATAGCCCAATTCGAAAAGGCTGGCTGTCGTTACGAAGAGAAACGGCATGTCTTGTAAGATATTCACCGATTCTTTCAAAATGAGTCAGTTCTTTCTCGGGTTCCATCTCCCCATGCAAAAAGGCAGGGAACAGTGCTGACGGAATGAATGACAGCTTCTTCAACGATTTTTTTTGGATAGCATTCCCCTCTTTTTTAAGAGTCAGACGCATCACCGGTTTCGGCAGGTACCATTTGTTTTCCATATAGGGAAATGTATCGGATAAGCGTAATGTCCCGTTTTTTACACTTGCCACCAGCTGTTCCGCCAATCGCTCTCCCTCCGGGGTCTTCAAGGCTTGCTGGTACAATGATGAAAACAGGCGATCCGCGCCGATTGTCATTTCAGATGTGGCTAACCGGCCTTTTCCAAAATGCACCGGGGTGCGAAATGCCAGTTTAATCAGCAAATAATTCGTTGATTTCATTGAAAAACCCTCCGGGCAAAGGATCTTCTTCACCATGCAATGGATCGATGTCCATGTCAACAAACTGCACGCGACCACTGCCTCTGGTTCCGTGCCCGCCCAAATAGTCGTAAGACAACAACTTGAACCCCAAGCGGAGCGTTTCCATATCTTCTATTATTTCCTCCAGCCGCTCTGTACGGTAAATGATTTCCAGTTCGAAAACGCTTCCTCGTATCACGCGTTCAATCTGTCGGGGATTTGCTTCGGCTGTCAGACGTTTAATCGTGTTTTCATACTTTGCCTCTGTGGGTCCGTTTGCACCGGCATTCAGCAGCTCCTGTAAATTTGACAACAGGGAATCCCGGAAAATCAATCGACCCATTTGCTCCACGGAACCGAATAAGCGAGAAATAATCTCTCCGTCTTCTTCAATCGGAACAACGCCTCCGTTTAATTCTCTTGAAAGTAAAGACCGCATTTTCCCCTTCAAGCTGCTTCCGGGTATGATCGGTAGATTTGTCAATTCGTCTCGAACAACCGGCGAATCGATTGCGCCGATTGCAGAAAATTCGCTGCCCCCTCCTATATGCAAACCCGATTGCAAAAGAATCTTTCCCGTAATTTCATACATAGCCATGCTCTCACCTTCCTTCTGATTCGAAATAAAACTTGTGAAATCCTACCAACGATTCCATATATCGACAGAATTGCTCTAATCGACTTTTGCTGTTACCAATCGCTTTCATCACTGTCATCAGTTCCGCTTTTTCAATAAACTCTTTCACTTCCTGATCACGTCCAGCTTCATAGGCGAAGCGCATGCGGGTGTAGGCGACGCGTTCCTGCATTTCTTCAGATAATACATCGCCCTCTTGTCTGCTCATATCAAAAAGAAAATTGGTCAGAGAAAGAAGATTCCGCAGTTTGTTGGTTGTGATTCCTTTTTTCCTGTTTTTTTGCAGTGAAGTGATCACAGCTTCTGCCTTTTCAACGCATTTTTTCATCTTTAATCCTTTCTGTGCATATAAACATATAACAAGATCGCCGTTGCCATTTTTTTCGATTCGACATCATCCCGAACGATTCGGTACAGTTCTTTGGAAAAGTTCTCATGACGCTCCAGCAAATCGTTATTCTTTGATACGGGACGCAATCGACCTAACAGATACGCCATCCTTGCAATATGGATCGGTTGATCTCTTTTCACTATAAGTGCATAGATCCGATACAATAGAGCGGTCCTTTGTTCATTGTTTGCCTGATCCGTATTCATAAAATATGTCTGCAGTGTTTGATAATGCCTTCCGATCACATCTTCTACAAATACGGGCCATGTATATACATGGTCTTTACTAAACAAAGCAATACTGTTTTTTCCGTCCATTTGTTTTGCCCGATCTTCCAAACGGCCAACTTCCTCGGCCATAGCCGCGATCGGGTATTTAGGCGGAAACAGGCCAATCCCGCCACTGACGGTCATACTGCCGATAGTAAAGTCTTTAAAGCTCAGATACAGATCAATCGAGAATCCAATGATATCATCCCATGCTCCAGTAATAAAAAGGTCATCTCCTCCTGCGTAGACAACCGCTGCGTTTCTTGGGCGCTTCGTATTCGTACCATCCAGATGGAATGCTCCTTCACGAAGCAAGGAATTGATGTGTTTCTTGAAATACTCTGAAACAAGTCTGGATAACATGGAGGTTCTTGAAAGGGTTTGATACTTGGTTTCGTTATTACGGACAAATCCGGAAATAAAGCTCTCTCCCATATTGTCAACGTCTGCCCGCAGCACTCCCAGACGTTTCACCCCATGTGCTTTATTGGCTAATTCTCCAAATGTGTCCGCCGAATGATAATCCCCTACCCAGATTGGTGTTGCAACCGAACGCCCCATATAGCGTCGGTTCTTTGTGTAAATCTGTTCCTTGTCTTTCTGTATGTCTGCAATTTGTAAACGATAGTCTTTTTCTGTCTGTAATGCGCGTCCTTCCGGTAAAGGAAGACCGCTTTCTGATTGCTGATCTTTACTGACAGTAAAGAAGTCCTCTTTAAGTATAGACGCGGACATTTTTTCGATCCGCCGGCACAATGAACAGTGATTCTCTTCGTCCAAACGATCCGTGCGCTGACACACAATACATTCCCTGCTTCGTTCCTCCATGGGTTCCTCATTCAACTGTTGCAATATGGTAAGCGGGTATCGGTTTACTTTTGATTCAGATACACGATGAGAGGCTTCTCTGAAAATCTGCTGATAACTTCCTTCGGGTATATTTTTGAGCGAATTCGGTGAACAGTGTGCAAAACCCAAACCGAGATACAAATCAATATCAAACAATTCAATGAGCCAATCATTCATATCTTTATGGAAGTCTTGAATGATCTCCTTCGTCTTTTCCGTATTGGCGACGAGCAAGTAACTGTGCCCACCACCGGAATACAGCAGATTGGATCTAAAGAGAGAAAGTCGATTCAACAAAAGATCATTCATGTATTCCAGCATGATATCCAAGTAGAAGGAGCGGGATCGTAGTCCTTTCAAGGCGCCCTTTGATGCGATGGTATAGATGAATTTTTGTATCCCTGACAAATCCATGGAAATCAGGAGGAAACATTCGTTTGTATCCATCGAGGTATTGTATGAAAACAACGCATCTTTGTAATCGTCGATCTTGTTATGATCAAAATAGTCATACAGGGCCAGTGCGATACATGCTGTGAGTTTTGAATGATCATATAGGGATATATCTTTTCGTTCCTGGGTGGATGTTGAACTTGGTATGTATGACCATACTGCTTCCAATAGTTGGAGAGTGGAGTTAACATATTCCTTCTCGTGTACATCTTTTGTTATATGTTCCTTGATCCGAGTCAGAATTTTGCCGTAGTGTGCTTCATTCATTCCCTTCCCATGAGAAACCGGATACTGTATCTTCAGATCATCGAATTCAATCTGATCATAACAAAGCTGTGCATCATTCTGATTCAGGATATTAAAGATACTGTCCAGTTTTGCATGGCGATCAAATCCATATGCTCCGTCTTCCTGTTTCCTCCTGTCAATTCCCGCAGATATATTGTCTGCATAATACGTAATATAAGCCAGATTGTCTTTTGATAAAGACGCTGATTTTAACTGTGCTGCATGATGATACCGGACTTGATCCAAAACTGCCTTGTTCATATTGGCTTCCTTCAAAAATTCATAACCGGTTTCCTGATGCCTCCTTTGATCATTGTGACGATATATTAGTTTTCCGATGTCATGTAATAATGCACCGTTACAAAGATCAATCTTTTTTTGCTCCATGTGTTTGCTCCTTAATGATCTGCATTGCTCCCATCCCAAGGCCCGTTTTGATACCTACTCCACTGAATTCCCCGAAACGCAATAGCATGTTTGTAACATTTACGAATGATTGTGGCCCATGAATCCAGATTCCAATTTCCCCTATGAATGCAGGTATGCGTATTCCCTCGATGGAATACGGGGCGGTTCGCAATCGATAGGATCGAATTTCCAAACGTTCTGCAAAATCCTCTGGTGATACATCCGACCCGATTTTCAGATTATCTGAAAATGCATCAAATTTCATGATTAATCCGGTAAAAATCCATTTTGCTGTTGGGAAGATTTGGTATCTTCCTTCTGATTTAAAAGAAGTCGGTGTAAGAAATGCGATCCTTACGTATCGGCCCGTTTTTGTCAATAAGTAGTTTTCAACCAATTGATCGTAGCTGTATTGCATCGTATTTGTCTTAAGCACAGAAATACTTTGCTGTGCATTTTCTATCCGGATCTGTTTGTTATTCGCAAGAATCGGATCCACCAGAGCTTCTTCGATCGGCTTTTGCAGCGCATTGATCGTCCAGTATCCGTATTCCTCCTTTCTGATAACCCACTGTGAATAAGGCTTTATGCCGGGTCCATGTAATTGATTTGCCATCTCTTCATTACAGAGTTCCATAAGTACTCCATGAAAATGGGAACCCTGATTGTAGTGTAAAGTTTTTCCTTCGTTTACTTTCAAAGTGAACACAGTGCGACTTAACATAATGCCTCCTGTTTCGTTCAGTCTGTTTTTCCCATCATATCGGGATTTCTTCAGCTCGTCAACGCAAATAAAATTTGTGTTCACCAAATTGTTCATCGTGCAAAAAAAGCCGGTTTTTCAATTAAACCGGCTTGACTTCTATAATTAGAATTACAACGCAAACTCCATGGCTATCCCTACAAACTGCAGGGCACTGGCGAGCAGGACGAAGCCGTGCCAGATGGCGTGGTTGAAGGGGATTCTTTTGGCTTTGTAGAAGATGACGCCGAGCGTGTAGACGAGCCCGCCGGCACCCAGCCAGAGGAGAAAGGCGAGTGAGGTGGCATTGTAGATGGAGCGCAGGGTGAATACGCAGATCCAGCCCATCAGTACGTAGATCCAGACGGAGAGTTTCCCAAATCGATCATATTTTCCGTAGGTGAGTATTTTGAAGACAATGCCCGCTGCGGCGATGGAAAAGATAACCGACAGGGTAACCACGCGTTCCAGACCGTTCAGGGCCAATAGCGCGATGGGAAAATAGCTGCCTGCGATCATCAGATAGATGGCACAGTGATCGGCGACGCGAAGAATTTTTTTCGCGCCGGGGTGGGTGATGCCGTGATAGAGCGTCGACATGAGATACATGAGGGTTAAAAAGATCCCGTATACGGCAAATCCCGCAATGGCGAGACGGTTTTGTGCTTTGACGGCCATTACGATGAGAAAGACGGTGGCGGCGATTCCGAAGAGCACCCCGACCCCGTGCGATACGGCATTGGCGATCTCTTCAGCCAGTGTGTAGAGTTGTCCTTTTCTTTTCTCTGTCATTTGCATGGCGCCTCCTTTTGTCTACTACTATAACACAGCCCGACTGCGCCTGCCAGAACGCCGGTTAAGGGAAAGTCATAAGAAGGTAAAAAATAAGACCGATATGATTGACAAATCAATTAGATTTCTGTAGTGTAGTATCTGTAGTTTTACTGTAAGGAGGTAAATCGTATGGTAAGAACACCCTTGCGGGAATTGGGCAAGTGGATTTCAATTGTTCACAGAAAATCACAGATTCATATGAATCAGGCCGGCCGAGAGCTTGGTCTGAATTTAACCGAATGCCATTATATTATGCATTTAAAAGAAAATACGCCCACACACAGAAAGTGGCTGACCGAGCATTTAAGTTTGGATGATGCAATGACCACCCGCACCCTGCGGAATCTGGAGGAGCGGGGTCTGATTATACAGGAACGAAGCGAGGAAGACCAGCGGGCCTTGTCGGTCCGGCTGACGCCGGAAGGCGCCCGGCTCATTCCGCAGATCCACCGGATTCAAAAAAACTGGATGGAAAATCTGACGCGCGACTTTACGGCAGAAGAAATCCGTACGCTGGAACAGACGCTGTCGGTCGTGGCTTCGCGGGCCATTGAGACAACCGAAAAAGACAGGGAGAGCCGATCATGTTAAGACGCCTGGCTCCCTATATGAGCAAATACAAAATCTATGCGATTCTCTGCCCCATTCTGATGATACTGGAAGTATCGGTGGATATCATTATTCCGTATCTTATGTCTTTTGTGGTGGACACGGGGATTGCCAACCGGGATATCAGCTATATCCTGCGCATCGGTCTTTTGATGATCGGCTTTGCGCTGTTCGGTATGACGACGGGGATTATCAGTACGCATCTGGGGGCAAAAGCGGGTTACGGCTTTGCGGCCGAAGTGCGCGCCGACGCCTACCGCAGTGTGCAGCGCTTTTCCTTTGCCAATATTGACGCGATGAGCGTTCCGTCTCTGATTACGCGTTTAACGACCGATATCGACATGCTGGGCATGGTTACGATGATGAGTCTTCGCATGGCGATCCGCGCACCGTTTATGATGCTGTTTGCACTGATTATGTCTGTAACCGTGAACGCACAGCTGGCGTTGATCTTTGCTGTGGCGATCCCGGTTGTGGCCATTATGATCGTCTTTATGATGCGAAAGGCTATGCCGATTTTCTCACTGATGCAAAAAAAGGTCGACCGAATCAATGCCATTGTGCAAGAAGATCTGATCGGGATCCGCGTGATCAAGTCCTTTAATCGCGAGCCGCACGAAGAAAAGCGCTTCGGCGAACGAAACGACGCACTCCGGGACACCGCGCTGAAAGCCATCTCTCTGATCATCCTGCTGATGCCCGTTTTGAATCTGGTCATTTACGCCTGTATTGTGGCGGTGCTCTGGTTCGGCGGACAGATGGTGATCGGCGGTACGATGGCGCCGGGTGAGCTCATTNCCTTTATCACCTATATCACCCAGATCATGATGAGTCTGATGATGCTTTCGTTCTACTTTATGCAATTGACCCGCGGACAGGCCTCGGCCGGCCGGGTGATTGAAGTGCTGGATACCGAGTCCGAAATCAAGAATCCTGTGAATCCGCTTACGGAAGTCCCGGACGGATCCATCACCTTTGACGATGTCTGCTTTCGTTATGCGACCAGTAGCGAAAACATTTTAAACGATATCGATCTTTCCATCCAAAGCGGAGAAGTGATCGGCATCATCGGCAGTACCGGATCGTCGAAGTCGACCCTCGTTCAGATGATACCGCGCCTGTACGATGTCAGCCGCGGCAGTGTGAGCGTCGGCGGCCATGATGTGAGAGATTACGATATGGAAGTGCTCCGGGATCAGGTGGCGTTTGTCCTGCAGAAAAACACGCTTGTCACCGGTACGATCCGCAGCAATATGCAGTGGGGCAAGGAAGACGCCACCGACGAGGAAATCATCGACGCGCTGAAAAAAGCGCAGGCCTGGGAGTTTGTTTCCCAGTATCCCGAAACGATCGATCACCCGGTCGCACAGGGCGGCGCCAACTTCTCCGGCGGACAAAGACAACGCCTGACGATTGCCCGCGCCCTGATCAAGCAGCCGAAGGTGCTGATTCTGGATGACTCGACGAGTGCGGTCGATATGCATACGGATCAGAAGATCCGCAACACGTTCAAAAATGAATTGGACGAAATCACCACCCTGATCATCGCCCAAAGGATCGCATCGATCCAGGATGCAGACCGGATTATCGTCCTGGACAAAGGGCAGATTGAAAGTATCGGAACGCATGAGGAACTGCTTGCCTCCTCCCCCATTTACAAGGAAATCAGCGAAACACAGGAAAGGGGGTTGATGAGCGCATGAGCAAACCCGAAGAAAACACACGGGAAAAGGCCGTACAGCGCGTCGTGCCGGACCGACCGATGCACACCGTCCGCCGCCTCTTTTCGTATTACCGCTACTACAAGCTGATCTTTTTCATCGGCCTGCTGCTGATCATCCTGTCTTCCGCCTCGCAGATTGCGGCCAACGGCATGCTCTCTCCCATCATCGACACTATGATGGAAACAGGAGATATCCGTTCGATCGGAAAGTATATGATCATTATGATCGTTTTGGTCATTGTGATGTCTGTGAGTCAGTATCTGGGCAATCTGTTTATGGCCCGCACGGCACAGCGCATTGTGCACCAGATCCGCGGACAGTTGTTTATACGGATCCAGAAGCTGCCGGTCTCCTTTCACGACAAAAGGGGCCACGGCGATATTATGTCTACGTTTACCAACGATATGGAACTGCTGACCCAGTCTTTGGAACAAAGTGTGTCGCAGATTATCATCTCTTTGGTGACGGTACTGGGTACATTTGTCATGATGCTCGTACTCAGCCCGATTATGACCTTGGTGGTTGTGTTGATGCTTGCCCTGATGATGCTTGTGGTGCGCACCATTGCCAAAAGAAGCGGTAAGAACTACCGGACCCGGCAAGCCGCCACCGCCGATATGAACAGCTTTGTGGAAGAGATGATCAGCGCACAACGCGTAGTAAAGGTATTCAATTACGAAGAACGCGCCACACAGGATTTTCTTACCAAAACGGACAGTCTGCGCGAGTCCAGCACCAGCGCTTCCACCTACGGCGTCATGATGATGCCGGTGATGGGGAATCTGACCTTTGTGATGTATGCGCTGATTGCGATCGGCGGGGGGATTCTGGCGATCAACAATCGCATGACGATCGGGAACATTGCCGCCTTTTTGCAATATACACGGACCATTTCCCGCCCGATTACCATGGTGTCCAATCAGATGAATACGCTGTTTGCCGCCATTGCCGGGGCGGAACGGATCTTTCGCGTACTGGATACGCCGATTGAAACCGACGATGACCCCGTCTATCTGCAGGGCGACTGCGACGGACGCAAGAATCTGTGCTGGGTGGTTCCGCAAAAAGACGGCGGGACCAAAGAAATTCCCGTGCATGGCGATATTCGCTTCCACAATGTAGACTTCAGTTACGAACCGGGCAAACCGATTCTGAAAAACATCTCGCTGTTTGCCAAGCCCGGCCAGAAGATCGCTTTTGTGGGTTCCACCGGCGCCGGAAAGACCACCGTCACCAATCTCATCAATCGCTTTTATGAGATCGACAACGGTGAGATCACCTTTGACGGCATCCCGCTGAACCGCATCCAAAAAACGGATCTGCGCAGCATTATGAGTATCGTACTCCAGGATGTGCATCTGTTTGAAGGCACTATCGCCTACAATATCCGCTACGGCAAGCTGGATGCCACCGACGAGGAAGTGGTACACGCCGCCAAGCTGGCCAATGCGCACGAATTTATCACGCAGTTAAAAGACGGCTACGACACCGTTCTCGGTCCCGATGGCGGGAGCCTGTCGCAAGGCGAACGACAGCTTTTGTCGATCGCACGGGCAGCCATTGCCGATCCGGTTGTCCTGATCCTCGATGAAGCGACCTCCTCTGTTGACACGCGCACCGAGCAACTGATCGAAAAAGGGATGGATGAACTGATGCAAGGGCGTACCACCTTTGTTATCGCCCACCGGCTCTCCACCGTACGCCGTTCCAACGCGATCCTCGTCCTGGAAGAAGGCGAGGTTGTGGAACGCGGCGACCACGACGATCTGATGAATCAAAAGGGACGCTACTACGATCTGAACGTAGGCACAGCGGAACTGGAATAAAACAAGCAGAATTGACGCGTATCAATGCAACGCGTCTTTTTTGTGCGTATAATGAAGAAAAACCAAACGGAGGGAAAAACATGAAAAAAATCACTTTGCAACTGGAGCAGCTCACCTGCCCCGCCTGTGTCACAAAAATCCAAAACAAACTGGATACCACAGAAGGTCTCACAAACCCGAAAGTCCTGTTCAATACGAGCAAAGTCAAAGCGGAACTGGACGAAGAGGTATTGTCGGCCGATGCGCTGGTCAACCTCATTGAAGCCTTGGGATACGAAGTCGAGAGTGTAAAGTAATTCAGGGGAAAGGATCTGTCCATGCTGATTCGCATCAATAAATTTCTGAATAAACAAAGGACGCCGATACTGGTTTTGTCGGTGTTGTTTCTTGCTTTGGGTTTTCTATGGGAACGGAATTTCCTGCTGGCGGCAACCGCTGTGGCCGGGTTTCCGATTCTTGTCAAGGCGGTTATGGCACTTCTGCAAAAATCTTTCAGTATCGAACTGCTGGTGGTGATCGCCATTACCGGCGCCCTGTACTTAAACGAGTACAATGAGAGCAGCCTGGTCAGTTTCTTCTTTCTTTTCGGCGACTATCTGGAAGCGCGCACCCTGCAAAAAACACGTAATTCCATCCAGGGCCTGCTGGATCTCGTGCCGGCGGAAGCTTTGGTCATGAAAGACGGTGTACCCGTTTTGGTGCCGGTGGAAGAGATCGAACAGGGCCGGATCGTATTGGTGAAAACCGGCGGAAAAGTTCCGGTAGACGGGACGGTGGTGGAAGGGACGGGCAGTATCGACCAGTCCAGCATGACCGGCGAGTCGATCCCCGTGTATAAGCAGACGGGCGATGCCGTTTTTGCCGGCACCGTCCTGGAACAGGGCACGCTGCAGATAGAGGCAACCGGCGTCGGCGAAGACACCAGCTTTGCCCGCATGATTGAATTGGTGGAAGAAGCGCAGGAAACAAAAACAACCGCCGAAAAGTTCCTGAACCGTTTTGCCAAATGGTACACACCGGCCATTATCGTTCTGTCGTTTGTTGTGTATTTTCTCACAAAGAATCTGCATATTGCCATCACCTTTTTGGTGATTGCCTGCCCGGGTGCGTTGGTGATCGGGGCGCCGGTGTCTACGGTGGCGGGAATCGGCAATGCGGCGCGCCAGGGGGTTTTATACAAAGGCGGCGAAGCCCTGGAGAAGATGGCGAAAGTCGATGTGGCGCTGTTTGACAAAACCGGCACGCTGACCACAGGCAAACCGGAGGTCACGCTGTTTGAAGTGTTTGACCCCGAAAAAGAACAGGCCGTTTCTGAAGCCGTGTATTTTACGGAACAGGTTTCCGAGCATCCGCTGGGTGCCGCCATTATGCAATTTCTTGCAAAGCGGGTAAATATAAAAGAACACGCCCTGAAGGGCGAGGTGGTGCCCGGTCAGGGGGTAAAAGCCGTATACAAGGACACCCCGGTTGCGGTAGGAAACGATGCTCTGATGGAAACAGAAGGGGTCCCCGTTCCCGCCCCGCTGGCCGAACGTCTGTCCGCATTACGCAATACCGGAAAGACAATGATGCTGATTGCGATAAACGGAAAGGCGGAAGGAATCATCGGGATTGAAGACCCGTTGAAGGACGGCGCAAAAGACGCCGTGCAAAAGCTGCGCGATGCAGGGATTCAAGAGATCTATATGCTAAGCGGCGACCATGATCACACCGTGCAGGCGGTGGCAAAACAGCTGCATCTGGACGGCGCCATGGGTTCCATGAAACCGGACGGCAAAGCAGAGATTGTTAAAAAGCACAAAAAAGCAGGCAAAACCGTCCTCATGGCCGGTGACGGAGTCAATGATGCGCCGGCGCTTGCCCTGGCCGATGTCGGGCTCGCCATGGGGATGGGCGGGGCCGATGTGTCGATCGAAACGGCCGATGTCGTTTTGATGGCGCACGAGATCCAACAGGTCGCCATCGCCAAAACCATTGCCCGGCGAACCGTTGCCAATATCCGAGAAAACACGGCCATTGCCATGGGCACGGTTCTTCTGCTTCTTGCCGGTGTTCTGATGGAACGCGTGGGCTTGTCGATCGGGATGTTTGTGCACGAAGCCAGCATATTGGCTGTGATTCTGAACGCAATGCGACTCATACGAAAATAAAAAGGAGAATGCCATGGCCATACATTCCTGTATGGATATCGTCCCGATTTTTGACGGACTGAATCCGGAACAAAAGCGGGAGATTTCCGATGCGATTACCCATATTAAAGTCAAGCGGAATGAAACGCTGTATCTGCCCGGAGACACACTCGACACCTTGTATATCCTGGCGTCGGGGCAGATTCATCTCGTCAAGCTGAATGAAAACGGAAAAGAACAATTGGTATCCATTCTGCAACCCGGGGAGTTTATGGGCGAACTGTCGATTTTCAATACCTCCAAAACGGAAACCATGGCCGTGGCAAAAAAAGATTCGCTCCTGTGTACGCTCCGCTACGACGCCTTCCAGGCCTTTTTGCTGCGTACCCCGCAGGTCGCCATGAAAATGCTGCAAGCTCTGTCTGTACGCGTGCAGGCCGCGCAAAGACAAACCCTCACCATTGCAACCGACTCGGTTCAAAACCGTATCGGGCGCTATCTGCTGGAAACCGGCGGCGATATCGGCATGGCGAAAAAAGACCTCGCCTCGTATCTGGGTACGACACCCGAAAGCGTATCGCGCACACTGACCGCGCTGGAAGAACAAGGCGCCATCCGCCCCACCCACGCACGCAAATTTGCCATTCTGAAAAAAGAGCTGCTCCTGCACGAAGAGTAAAACCGCCCGGAGGCGGTTTGAGAGCATTGACAGTTTAATGGATATGAGGGTCGAAAAACGTTTTTCGGATAGCTCTTTTTCGACCTCTACACCCGATACGTTTCTCTACAGCCAAAAACCGCCCGGAGGCGGTTTTTTGTATGCTTGTATTCTGTTTAGGCGGCAATGCCTTCTACGGTCAGCATTTCGACTAAAAACAGCAGTTTCATCAAGCCGATATGCAGTCCATCCTGTCCGGCTACGATCCCTTTTCGTACATATACCTGAATGCCGTCCGCTTCATAGGCATCAAATTGCGACGGATCGGCCGGCTTTCCTTCCACAACCAACGGTTGCTGCATGACACCGCCTCAGGAACGGGTCAGTTTGACATAAATGTGGACGCTGTCTTCGCCCTTTTTCTGCAAAAAGTCCTGGGCTTTTTTCTCTATCGTAATATTCATACTTCTCCTTTTTGGTAAATGTCTATGCCTCGCCCGGGTTTTTGCCCCGGCTGGACATGCGCGGTGTTTCTTTTTCATGCACAGGATCTTTCGTATCCCATTCCCATTCGCCGTAATGGGTTTCCCAATAATCCCGGTAGCCCTGCAACACTTCATCCATCGTGTTCATAATCATCGGGCCGTCGTTGATAATCGGCTCTCCGATCGGCTCGGCTTCCAGGAGAAGCAGACGGGCGGGGGTGCCTGCCCCCTGTATCACAAAATCGGCGTCNCCTTTCAGTTT
>JGI24712J26585_10001115_pt1 | contig 23107 bp, 14 predicted proteins | sample BioPla3DNA2_FD_26585 | JGI IMG/M metagenome (IMG submission 26585)
TGACTTTGCAGTTTTATCTTCTGCCTTATCTGGAGCGTTTTCATGAGAAGTATCCCAATATTAAGGTAATAGTAACGAATGCGCCTACTCCCAGTACACTCGGACTTCTTTATGACGGAAAAATAGATTTTGGATTGGTCAGTGAGCCGTTTCAGGCAAAAGCGGGGATAAAATATAAAAGAGTAAAGAAGATTAAAGATATCTTTGTAGCCGGCAGTAAATTCAGAAATCTTAAGGGAAGGATTATGGAATACAAGGATTTGGAAAGACTACCGATCATAAGTCTGGAGCATAATACCAGTACGAGAAGATACGTTAATGATTTTCTGGAGGCAAATCATGTTATACTTAATCCGGAGTTTGAACTCGCCACCAGTGATATGATTGTTAAATTCGCGGTGAGAAATCTGGGAATCGGATGTGTGGTAAAGGATTTCGCAGATGAGGATTTAAAGAATGGTAATCTTTTTGAACTGCAGTTTAGTAACAGCATACCTGAAAGAAACATCTGTATTGTAACCAGTAAACATAATCCTATATCGGAGGCAGCCCACAGGCTTCTGGATATGCTGAATACACTATAATTTTAGGAGGAGACATGAAACGAATAGCACAATTTGAAAAAGTAAGCAGGGAAAGATTTAACAAGGATTGGTTTGGCGTGTTTTCATCTGACGCCAATCATATTTACGATGAAATAAAACTCCCTAAGAGGGCAACATCAGGTTCCGCAGGCTATGATTTTTACAGTCCTATGACATTTAGCCTTGAACCGGGAGAGACAATACTCATACCTACCGGTATTCGTGTTAGGATAGAGGACGGCTGGGTACTGAAATGCTATCCCAGGAGCGGGTTGGGCTTCAAATACCGTCTGCAGCTTAACAATACCGTTGGTATTATAGACAGTGATTATTATAATTCCGATAACGAGGGGCATATATTCTGCAAGTTGACAAATGACAGCAATGAAGGAAAAACGGTAAATATAGAAAAGGGAAGCGGCTTTATGCAGGGTATCTTCATTGAATACGGGATTACTTATGATGACGATACTGTCGATGTCAGAAATGGTGGCTTTGGAAGCACAACGTAATCGGTACCTGGTACATTCCGAAATTTGTCGAAAAATAACTATATAATTAAATACTTCTGCATAGTAGAGTGATATCACATTAATTTAATACTGTACAAATGTATAATTATGTACTATAATAGCGGTTATAAGTGGTAATTAATTGAAGGGAGACAGGGTATGGGAGATAAAGTTCAATATATTATTGCAATGACTGCGTATATTGGTGCAGTTATAGTGATTGGTTTTCGCTATGCAAGAAGAGCAAGTGAAAGCACTGCCAATTACCTGATAGGTGGAAGATCCTTAGGACCATGGGTAACAGCCATGGCTGCAGAAGCCTCTGATATGAGTGGTTGGTTACTGATGGGGCTACCCGGTGTAGCATATTGGTGTGGTTTAGGAGAAGCCATATGGACCGCAATAGGTTTACTTATCGGTACATATCTCAACTGGTTGTTTGTGGCGAAAAGACTTCGTACATATTCCCAGGTTGCAGGAAATGCTATAACAATTCCTGATTTCTTAAGTAATCGTTTTAAAGAGAATAAGAAAATCATACTTACGATTGCCGCACTTTTTATTCTGGTATTTTTCTGTGTATATGCATCCAGCTGCTTCGTTACGGTAGGAAAGCTTTTTAGCACCCTATTCGAAGCGGATTATGTATATATGATGCTCTTGGGAGCGGTTTTCGTTGTTGTGTATACTTTCATAGGTGGATTTCTCGCAGAGAGCGCATCTGATTTTATGCAGGGAATAGTGATGTTTATAACATTAGGTGTTGTTGTTATAGTTGGATTAATAAAAGTAGGGGGTATCTCTGAGGTAATAGAGAATGCCAAGGCCATACCGGGCTTCCTGGATTTCTTTGGTGTGGCAGGTCCTCAGATGGCAGATGGAGTACAACAGGTATCTGCCGGCAAACCGTTGTTTGGTGAAGCCGTAAAATATGGCCCTTTGGTCATTATATCGACCCTTTCATGGGGACTCGGATACTTTGGAATGCCTCAGGTTCTTTTGAAATTCATGGCTATAAAGAATCCTAATGAGCTTAAGATGTCCAGAAGAATTGCTACTGTATGGTGTGCTATTTCATTATTTGTGGCCGTGTTTATCGGAATAATCGGAAGAGTTTTGTATCCGGATTCATTGCTTACAAATAGTGACTCCGAAAGAATATTTATACTAATGTCCAGTAGCTTTTTCATGCCCCTGATTGCAGGACTCATAATGGCGGGAATTCTGGCGGCAACCATAAGCTCATCAGATTCATACCTTTTAATTGCGGCATCTGCATTTTCTAAGAATATTTATCATGGAATTCTTAAGAAGGATGCGTCAGATAAGCAGGTTCTGGTTATGTCCAGAGTAACATTAATCATAATTGCAATTATAGCCGCAATCATAGCACTGGATGAAAACAGCGTTATATTTAAGGTGGTATCATTTGCATGGGCAGGCTTTGGTGCGACCTTCGGACCTATTATGCTGTTTAGCCTGTTTTGGAAGAGGGTTACAAGGACCGGTGCCATTGCAGGCATGGTAACAGGAGGTGCCATGGTATTCATATGGAAGCTTCTTGTAAGACCTCTGGGAGGCATAGTTGATATATATGAGTTGTTCCCTGCATTTGTGTTATCATGCGTAGCTATCGTTATCGCATCATTATTATCCAAAGAGCCTTCAGAGGAGATACAGAAGGAATTCGAATCTGTTAAGGTATACAGGCATTATGAATAAAAATTAATTATTATAACAGGGGTTATTTAAAATATAGGAGGTTACTTATCTACTATTAAGTAAATAAGTAACCTCCTTATATGCAATAAAATGGTACTATAGTCCCAATTTATTCGACAAAATTCGAGATGTACCTGGTACACTTTATGAGGTGCTCGTTATAATATCGAGGAGAGCATCATTTTGCTCCGGCTTCATGAAGCAGAATCGAATATATTTGTTATCAAGGAATGGGAAAGTTGAGCAGTCCCTTATAAGAAATCCTTTCTTTATGGCTGATTCTATCAGCTGAGTTGAGGTAACGTTTTCATTCAGTATCTTAACAAGAACAAAATTGGCGGTAGGAGTAAAGTATTTTATATTTGGGCAGTCTGCGAGGATTGACCCTACTCTTTTACGCTCAGAGGATATTAATTTTCTGGTTTCTATAATATAATCCTCGTCAGAAAACATGATCTCACCTGCTATGGCCGCCAGAGAATTTATTGTCCATGGGTTCTTACGCTGATTCATTTCCTTGAGCAGATCTTTGTTGCCACAGATTGCATAGCCAAGCCGTAGTCCCGGGGCAGCAAAAAACTTAGATATGCCACGGAGTATGATTATATTATTATAATATTTTGTTAAGGAAACGCTGGTTATCTGATTAATGTCCTCGACAAATTCCACATAAGTCTCGTCCACCATAACGAATATCCCTTTTTTCTTGCATATATCGAGTATCCTTCGCATATCGCTTCTGGTGATGGCAGAGGAGGTGGGATTGTTGGGATTACAGATTACGAGCAGATCCACGTCCTTATCCAGTTCTTTTTCCAGGGATTCTATATCTATATTAAAATTATTCTCTTCCTCGAGTCTGTAATAAAGCGAACATCCGCCTCCCAGCGAAACCTCCCTTTCATATTCGGAATATGTTGGTCCCACAATCAGTGCTTTTTTAGGATGCTTAATCTGAATGAAAAGGGAAATTAACTCCGTAGAACCGTTCCCTACAATAATATCGTCTGTTTGGGCATTTACATATTCGGCAATTTTCTTCCTAAGGGAGGTATACTCTCTGTCGGGATAACTTCCTATGGAATCAATATGTTCACATAGGCTCTNCTTAAGCCTTGGTGAAATACCCAAAGGATTGCCATTTGCAGCAAAATTGATGATATTCTCCTTTTTTATACCGTAGATTTCTTCTATTGTTTCTAAATCACTTCCATGAAAAAGTTTACTATGTCTTATCATTGTATCCTCCTGTTCTTATATTACCTATTAGGCTTTGTAGGACTAGATTTTTTTTACATGATGCATTATAATAATTATTAGTGAGTCAAAGGATAGAATTAATTATTATTTTGTACTTATTATACATTTTTTAAGATAAAAAGCAATGATTACCATACGAGAGGTGATAAATTGAAGGAAAAGATTGAACAATTTGCACGAGGAGAATTCGAGTATGAGCTTCCTTTCCTTCGCCTTTCAGTAGAGGAAATCGATATAAGCGTGGAGGCGGGCAAACAGTTCGAGGGAAGCTTTATAATAAGTAATAACGCAGGCAGGACTATGAAGGGTATTCTTTATTCTTCAGAACGACTGCTTACATTAAGCCTTACGGCTTTTAAGGACAAAGAATGCATCGTTACATATTGCTTTGATGCCTCCCATCTTAAGCCTTCTGATATGGTAAGCGGAAGTATAACTATCCTAAGTGATTGTGGTGAAATTATATTACCATTTAGGGCAAATGTAAAGGCACCGGCCATAAGCACATCTATCGGTAAGATTAAAAATCTCTTCGAGTTCGCAAATCTGGCGAGAATGGATTGGACCGAAGCGAAAAAGGTATTCCGTTCCGAAGAGTTTGAACGGATTATTTTGAAGAATGAGGAAAAATACCATATCATTTATCGTAATCTGTTAAAAAGCATCTCTACCAGTCAAGCTTTAGAGGAATTCTTGATAGCCGTAAATAAGAAATCAAGAATTAATCTTGGTATTGATAAGACACATCTGGAATATGAAATCCAAGATGAAGATTTTATGGATAAGCTTATTCTTACCAAGGATCATTGGGGATATGCTGAAATTCGTGTAAGCACCGACGCTCCGTTTATTTTACTTGAACAGAAGTTTTTATGGGCAGACCGTTTTATTGGAAGCAATCATCAGATATCATTTGTCATTAGCTCAAAGAATCTCTCCCCCGGCAATAACTATGGTAGGATATGGATAAAAACGGTCCATCAGACTATAACTGTTGAAGTAACCTGTAAGAAGAAGAGGGAATTAAATACCGATACCCTTAACTACAGAAAAGACACAAGACTTAATTATGCCTATACCAGAAGTTATTTGAATTTTCGTATTGGCAGAATAAGTCTCGATAAATACATCCAGGATATAAAGGCATTATTTACCGGAGCTAATAATCCTGAAAATGAGACTATTATAAAATTAGTAAACATACATCTGGCCATTCTCTCGGAAAACAGAAAGATGGCAACCCAGCTATTGGAAGAATTGTCGAAGGAGGAGGCTTCGCTACGGAAGCGTTCGACCTTTGAATATTGTGCATATCTTTATTTGATGGCGCTTTTTAGGAAGGACGATGAAACCATCCGTTTCGTAACCGATACCATTAGCAGGTATTATATTAGCGGTAATTATGATTGGAGAATTCTTTGGTTTCTTCTTCTTACCGATAAGCGATACGAGAGAAACCGCAATTATAAACTGGCTGATATCAAGGAGCAGTTTGAAGCGGGATGTCGTACACCAATTCTATATTATGAGGCAATATGCGTATACAATGAGGAGCCTTATTTACTTAGGGATTTGAATGAATTTGAAATCCATGTAATGAATTATGGTATTAAGAACAATTGCCTAAACACAGATTTGGTGCTTCAATACACTTATCTAGCAGGCAGGCTTAAGAATTATGATTCCATTGTATTCAGAGGCCTCGCAAGGCTTTACAGATTGTATGAAAAGGACGAAATACTGTCGGCTATTTGCAGCTTATTGATCAAGGGCTTCAAAAAGGACAATAAGTATTTTGAATGGTACAACTATGGTGTAAAGGCACAGCTTAGAATTACCGAGCTTTATGAGTATTTCATGTACTCGGTAGATGAGAATATGATGGATCCTCTCCCTCAACCGCTGTTGTTATATTTTATTTATAACAGCAGACTGAATGACAGTAAGCGTGCTTATCTGTATGCAAATATTGTTACCAACATGAGGGAAAATGAGCAGATATACCATTTATACTATAAGAGAATAGAGGTGTTTGTCCAGGCTCAGTTGGAGGCCAAGAAAATCAGTAAAAATCTTGCGATCCTATACAGAGAATTTATGGACAAGCCCGGTTTGCATGGGTGGTTTGCAGAATATCTGCCTGATGTAATGTTTACACAGGAGATACGCTGTGATAATCCCAATATCGTCAGCGTAGTCGTGGTGCATAAGGAGCTGGAGGAAGAAGTAACGACTGCTCTTAATAACGGCAGAGCATATATACAGCTTTATACTGACAATGCCAATATCTTTCTGAATGATACCTTTGGCAACAGATATGCGGTTTCTATAAAATATAATCTGACACCTTTGCTCGACCCGGAGGAGCTCGATGTATTGGCGATGAATTATGAAAGTCACACGATGCTGCTTCTGCATCTTTTTGATCATTTTCATAGCAACAGAGTGATTAATGAGGCTTCCATTTCATTAAGGAAGTTTATTCTGAATGTACCGGGCTTTAACGAGGGATACTATACTGAGTGTCTTTTAACCTTAATTGAATATTATTATGATAATTATGATGCAGAGCTTTTGGAGCTGTATCTGTTGAAATTGGATTTATCAAAAGTAAAGGAGCCATATAGAATCAAATATCTGGAATATATGGTATTACGGGGATATTATGACAAGGCTTTGGAAGCATTAAGTTATTTTGGAACGGAAGGGATATCTATTAGCAGGCTTTTGAAACTGTGCTCCGGCTGGATATCATATTCGAAGTTGGATAAGAAGGAAGAGCTTTTGGTATCTTTATGTTACTATATTTATTCTCAGGGAAAATACGACGAGACCATTCTAAACTATTTGGTGAAATACTATAACGGTTCCATAACGGAGATGACTGCACTATGGCAATCGGCAAGAGATTTCGACATTGATAGCCGTGACCTGGAAGAAAGACTGCTATCACAGATATTATTCACTGAGAGTAATCATAATGAGAATTTTGATATATTTTTGAATTATTATGACAACGTGACTAACCATCAGCTTGTCAGAGCGTTTATAACCTATTACGCATACAGATATTTGGTACATAGTCAGCATATCGATGATAAGCTGTTTCCGATTATACGACGTGAGTTGAATTATGAAGAGAATAATCTCGGTCTGTTGGCTTGGCTTAAGCATAATGCTGAAGCTGCGAATTTTTCTGAAAATGACATTAGCTTCATTTCATATCATATTGACAGACTGGAGAGGCTAGGAATAATCCTACCGTTTTTCAAAGATTACATGAAGCATGTAAAGCTACCAAAACGCATAACGGACAGATGCTTTGTGGAATATAAGACGAACCCCAGGAAGCAGGTCTTTATACATTATCGTTTGGTTAAGGATAATGAAGATACGGAGTATATTACCGAACGCATGTCTAATATTCTGCTGGGAGTTCATGTTAAGGAATTTATGCTGTTTTATAACGAGGAGCTTCAGTACTATATAACAGAGGAATCCGAGGACGAGGTTAGTACGACAAAGATATTCACCATTAAGTGCGATTTAAAAGATACGATACCGGAGAATTCAAAATACAACCGTATTAATAAAATGCTAAAAGCACTTGTAATGCAGGATGACTCTACTCTTATTGATATGATGACGGATTATGTGGTATCTGAATATATTGTTGACGAGTGCTACGAACCGCTAGCTTGATACTACTTCAATGATAGGGAGAAATGTAATGGACAATCCTAGAAAACTAATTGTTGGATATGATCTGTGTGAGGATTATTCACAGATAAGCTGCTACAGTTATAAGACCTTTGAGCCAATACAGATATGCCCGGCTGAGGATGAGGAGAATCCTATGATTCCGACTGTTCTTTGTCAGAGGAGTGATACGGGAATCTGGTTATATGGTAATGAGGCTATCAGCTGTGCAAAGGAAGGTTCAGGGATTATTGCCGATAAATTATTACATAAGCTTAAGCACAAAGAAGAGATGACGATTCTCGGTCAACAATACAGTGCGGTATCTCTGTTGGAGAAATTCTTAAGAAAGACTCTGACGTTGATTAAAAATCATTTTCCTACGGAAACCATTACTAAGATAGTGGTTACTCTTCATGAAATGGACCCTATAGTAATTTATGGGGTTTATGAAGCTTTGTATATGCTGGGGATTGAAAAGGACCGAGCCGACATAATAAGCCATGGCAGCAGCTTCATGTATTATGCCTTAAGTCAGGAAAGAGAGCTGTGGCTTAATGATGTGGGATTATTTGATTTTAACGACGATGGATTGAGTTATTACCAAATCAGCATAAACAGAAGAGTAAGTCCCATGATTGCAGGAATGGAGAAAAAGGATTATTCGGACACCCTGAATAAATCGATTTTAAAGAAGAAGAACGTAGATGCCGCATATACCTTTGAAACCATAGCCAATACCGTCTTATACAAGCAAATCGTATCAACCTTATATTTTACGGGACGGGGTTTTGAAGGAGACTGGGCCGAAGAATCCATGAAGAGTTTATGTGTGGGGCGAAGGGTTTTCTTGGGACAGAACCTTTTTTCAAAGGGTGCCTGTTATGCTGCTAAGGAGCAGGCAGGGGATGAAAAGCTCGGTAATATTATTCTTTTAAATAATGAGATGATAGTAAGCTCAATATGGATAAGGGCTTATGTGGATGGGATTATTCAGGATGTGCTGTTATCCAATGCGGCGGTACCATGGTATGAGGTAAATAAGGAAGTAGAGGTAATCCCCTTTGAGGCCAACGATATGGAGATAATTATCCGAAATATAATGACTAAGGAAATCATCAGAGAGAGAATACCTTTACATAACCTTCCTGATAGACCTGAGCGTATGACCAGGCTGAACGTAAACGTCATGTGCCAGGACAAAACCAAATTAAAGCTAACCATTACAGATTTAGGCTTTGGAGATATTTATCCTGCTACGGGAAAGGTAGCCGAATATTTATTAGACATATAAAAGCTTAACGTAAGATAAGTGAGGATAAATCATGGGTAAACTAATTCTTTGCAGAGGAAAAAGAACCGAAAGACCATATGTTTTACAGGGTACAGGTTATAGGATATATTCCATAGAGGAGCTATGCCATTACATATATAACAATATATATTCGATAGATGAAACACTCTTCACGGATTCGCTTATAGACTGGATAGGAACCGAACTTTGCCTTCCGGAAAGGGCAGAGAAGCTTGAGATATCCCTAAGGCAGGGTGCAGACTATAAGACCCTGCTGGCAGTGGTCTTATGCAGCTCTGACTATTATTCGGAACAGGAAATTAAGAAGCTTCTGTCAGTTGTCGATGAGATAAGAGTCATGCCTGCTGTCAGACGATGGTTTATTAAGGCGAACTCATATTTAAAGAATAAACATTATGCTGAGGCAGCCGCCCAGTATGACAGACTGCTTGTATCCGATGAGGCGGTAGACTTAAGCCCAAAGGATTATGGGGATGTGCTTCACAATTTGGCCATAGCCACGCTGCATATATATGGACCTGAAAGAGCTCTGGAGTTATTTCTTAATGCATATGAGAGAAATCACAGAGAAGAGAGCCTGCTGCAGTATCTGTATACACTCTGGATAGTGGAGGGTAGGGAGTCGTTTAATGAGAAGGCTGCCAGATACAATATAAATGATGATATCAGAGAGGATATAATATTAAGAATGGAGCAATTGTCCAATGATGCCAAGTTATCAAAGGACATGGATGAGATAAATAAGCTTAGTAATTTGATGATTACCNATAAGGCTTCGGAAGCCAGAGACAGATGCAGACAAATTATCGATGGATGGATTGACGAAATAAGGAGAATATAAAATGGGATGGCTCAGAAATCTATTTATTAAGTCCGATAGTACAGATTCCAGAAAGAAAAATCTAAACAAAGAGGATCAGAGATATACAATCCGATTGAACAGCAATTCCGACCGATTGGGATTTATTAAGGAAAATTGTGAGATTATTGCTGAAAGCTATCGCCAAATTGAGGAATCGAAGATTGAATATCAGGCTGTGACATCATATCTAACCGATATTCAAAAAATAGATATGATTCCAAAGTCGCAAAGAGTGATTTTAGAGGATGCTGCAAGGAATATCATTAATCTTAACAAAGAAAGAAATCATATACGAAACAGAAAGTACGATATTACGGATATTCAGTATCGATTATTTGAACGGTATGAAATGCAGATTCCGAAGGAGCTGACTGTAATCAAGGATGCCGAAAACTATCAGGAGGATATCGAGAATGATATAAAGCGTCTGGAGGATGAGAAGCTTAGTTTTTTGGATGAAGAGGATGAAATAATTAATAAGCAGTCCTTCCTCAAAGGAATTGCAATTACCACAAGTATTGTCATAACAGTTCTCTTCATTATCTTTGCCGTACTGACAACCACAACCGGCTCCAATATGACTCTTCCGTTCTTGCTGACGATATTAATGGGAATGGGCTCAGCTCTTTATATTTTTATGGAGGCCAGGAAGAACTCCCATGATATACAGATGGTTAGAATAAAGCTGAATAAGGTTATTATGCTTACAAATAAGGTTGCGATTAAATCTGTAAATAACCGCAACTATTTAGACTATACATACAGTAAATATATGGTGGATGACTATGAACAGCTTAAGAACAGATGGGAGCAGTATGTCAAATTGAAGGACGAGAACAGAAGATTTCAAAGCAATTCAAAGCTGTTAGAATTCTATAACGACATACTCATTAAGGAGCTAAAAAAATATAACGTCGCCGATTCTGAGATATGGATTTATCAACCGACGGCCATCCTGGACGACAGAGAAATGGTTGAGGTTAGACATCGTTTAAACGTTCGCAGGCAGAAGCTGAGAGAACGCATCAAGGTGAATCAGGACCAAAAGGAAGAGGCTACCAAGGCAATAATATCTTTGGTAAAAGCATATCCGGAGAGCGAGCCGGAGGCTATACGGATACTGAAAAATTATAGAATACAACAGGAGGTCATCTTATAGAAAAAAATGGGTAAAAATAAAAATACCTTGACATAAATCGTAATATTGAATAATATAGTAGTAATATTTTAAATGATAAATGCGTTGACAAAGAGGAGTAGGTAAGCAACACTTAACAGAGAGGATCATCCACCGGCTGAAAGATGGTCAATAAGAGGTCTTACCGAAGGTCGCTTTGTAGCAGTATTTCTGAAGCCTTAAAATTGGGGTGTGTAGGAAATACCGGGAGTTNCCGTTATAGACGAATAAGGTGGCATGGCATCGCTATGTTATGCTACGAATAAAGGTGGTACCACGGTTCTTCGTCCTTTGTGTCGAAGAACTTTTTTGTTTAGAAATTTATATTTCATAATTAAGGTGATAGGAGAGATAGTAATGGAGAAAGAACTTGCAAAGACTTATAATCCCAAGGATATCGAGGAGAAGCTATATCAAAAATGGCTGGATAAGAAATACTTTCATGCCGAGGTTGATAGGAGTAAAGAGCCCTTTACAATAGTTATTCCACCGCCCAATATTACAGGTCAGCTTCACATGGGTCATGCATTGGATAATACCATACAGGATATCCTGATACGCTTTAAGAGAATGCAGGGCTACAATACTCTGTGGCAGCCCGGAACTGACCATGCCAGTATTGCGACAGAGGTTAAAATTATCGAAAAGCTGAGAGAAGAGGGAAAAGAGAAAGAGGACCTTGGCCGAGAGGGCTTCCTGGAGCGGGCTTGGAAATGGAAGGAAGAATACGGCGGGAGAATTATTAATCAGCTGATGAAGCTTGGTTCATCCTGTGATTGGGACAGAGAGAGATTTACAATGGATGAGGGCTGTAATAAAGCCGTAAACAAGGTCTTTGTTAAGCTCTATAATGAAGGATATATATATAAAGGGTCCAGAATCATTAACTGGTGCCCGATTTGTCATACCTCAATCTCAGATGCAGAGGTAGAGTATGAAGAGCGTGAAGGACATTTCTGGCATATTAAATATCCCATAGTGGGGGAAGACGGCTTTGTAGAAATCGCTACCACAAGACCCGAAACGATGCTTGGGGACACTGCGGTAGCCGTACATCCTGATGATGAAAGATATAAGCATTTGATCGGTAAGCATGTTATTTTACCGATAATGAATAAGGAGATTCCCGTAGTAGCAGATACTTATGTGGATATGGAATTCGGAACCGGTGTCGTTAAGATTACCCCTGCCCATGACCCTAATGATTTTGAGGTGGGTAAGCGGCATGAGCTTCCGGAAGTCAACGTCATGAATGATGATGCAACCATTAATGAAAACGGCGGTAAATACGCAGGGATGGACCGATATGAGGCAAGAAAGGCTATAGTTAAGGAGCTTGAAGAGCTGGGACTTTTGGTTAAGGTAGAGAGTCATTCTCATAATGTAGGTACCCATGACCGCTGCAATACTACAGTAGAGCCTATGATTAAGCCACAGTGGTTTGTTAAAATGGATGAGCTTATTAAGCCTGCCGTAAAGGCCGTAAAAACCGGTGAAATCGAGATTATTCCTGAGCGGTTCGAGAAGATGTACTTTAACTGGACCGATAATATTAGAGATTGGTGCATATCCAGACAGCTTTGGTGGGGCCATAGAATTCCGGCATATTACTGTGACAGCTGCGGTCAAACCATTGTATCCGAGGAAGAACCATCCAGATGTCATATATGCGGCAGTACAAATCTAAGACAGGACGAAGATACCCTGGACACATGGTTCTCTTCCGCATTATGGCCATTCTCAACACTTGGTTGGCCTGAAAAAACTGAGGAACTCGATTACTTCTACCCAACCAGTGTGCTGGTTACCGCATACGATATAATATTCTTCTGGGTTATCCGTATGGTTTTCTCAGGATATGCCCATATGGGCGAGAAGCCGTTTGGCAAAGTATTATTCCATGGGCTTATCAGAGATTCAGAAGGCCGTAAGATGAGTAAATCTCTTGGTAACGGTGTCGATCCTCTTGATGTGATTGACAGATACGGTGCCGATGCCCTGCGTTTTGCACTGATAACCGGAAATGCTCCCGGAAATGATATGCGCTTTTACTGGGAAAAGGTTGAGGCNGGCAGAAATTTTGCAAATAAGGTGTGGAACGCTTCCCGCTTTATTATGATGAATCTGGAGAAGGCCAATTTATCCGAGAATATAGATGAAAGCCTCTTGACACAGGCGGACCGTTGGATATTGTCTAAGTCAAATACCTTGGTAAGGGAGGCTACAGATAACCTCGAGACCTTCGAATTGGGTATTGCCGCACAGAAGATTTATGATTTTATCTGGGAGGAGTTCTGTGACTGGTATATTGAGATGGTTAAGCCCAGATTATATAATGATGAGGATAATACCAAGACAGCAGCATTATGGACCCTACAGAAGGTACTTACGAATTCCCTAAAGCTTCTTCATCCGTATATGCCGTTTGTGACCGAGGAAATTTTCTGCACACTTCAGGAAATGACGGGACTTAAGGAGAAGGATTCAATCATGATATCCATGTGGCCTGAATATAATCCGAAATGGGAATTTAAAAAGGATTCAGAGAGCATAGAGCTGATTAAGGAAGCGGTTAAGGGCATCCGTAATGTCAGATCTGAGATGAATGTTCCTCCCAGTAGGAAAGCTTCGGTTATAGTGGTATCAAATAATGAGAGAGTAAGAGAGATATTTACTGAGAGCAAATCATTTTTTGCGACCTTGGGCTTTGCCAGCGAGGTAATAGTACAGGAGGATAAGTCAGGAATAAGTGAGGATGCCGTATCTACGGTAATACCCGGTGCACAGATATATATTCCTTTTGCTGACCTTATAGATATTGACAAGGAAGTTGAACGCCTTAGCAAAGAGAAAGAGAAGCTGGAAGGAGAGCTTAAGCGCGTTAACGGAATGTTGTCGAATCCGAATTTCATCTCAAAGGCTCCTGCAAGTAAGATAGAAGAGGAAAAGGCTAAGCTTGAAAAGTATACCGACATGATGAATCAGGTTATGCAGAGGTTAGAGAGCTTAAAGAAGTAAAGAGCCTTGCAATTCACTCTCTTATCAATTAATATATGAATGAGATAATAATACCGATACATTATATTGAAAAGAGGATTTGAATTATGATAAAGGACGATTATATTAATTTTACAATTGAGAAGCAAAAGCATATAGCTCTTATCGCCCATGACAGTAAAAAGGATGAGATAATTGAGTGGGTGGAGGAGCACAAGGATATATTGAAGAATCATTTTCTTAGCGGTACAGGAACCACAGCCAAATTAATATCCGAAAAGACGGAGCTGCCTGTAAGAGCATATAACAGTGGTCCGTTAGGAGGAGATCAGCAAATCGGCGCTAAGATAGTGGAGGGAAATATAGATTTTGTCATATTCTTCTGGGATCCGTTAGAGTCCCAGCCCCATGATCCTGATGTAAAAGCTTTGCTTCGAATAGCGGCAGTCTATGACATACCTATTGCCAATAACCGAGCAACCGCTGATTTTCTGATTACATCCAGGTATATGAGCGAGGAGTATGAACGTAAGGTTATAAACTTCAATAAAGTTATCAACAGCAGACTAAAAGAGATGATTTAGGACAAATAATATAAATATAATGATTACGGGGATGTTTTTTAAAACATCCCCTTTAACATGGCAATTATTAGGTGGCATACGCTTCTTGTATTTTGTTTTTAATTTAGCCAATTATTTAAGGCTATCGATGAAATATCTGGCTGCATCAGATATGGGAATATCAAGATTATAAGCTGCGACAAGCTTACGGGAGGGGATTTCCTGTTCTGTCTTAATAATAGTCAGTTCATCCATGTCCTTAATACAAAAATCAGGTACGAAGGCTATTCCAAGTCCGATTCGGGCCATATCGATTAACAGATCATTACTGGCTATCTCAATGGCAGGAACCAAATCCAGCGAATTCTCCAGGAACAGATTATGCAGGAACATACTGGTGGTCGCCCTCTTCTCAAGCATAAGAATCGGATATTTTATAAGCTCTCTGAATGAGACCGTCTGATCGCTAATAGGGAAGGCATCCTTTTTTGCAATGAATACATCATGAAAGGTCTTTACCGGAATTATTTCCATCAAATCATTCAGGGCTGAGTTCGGTGAGTTTGTAATGATTATATCAACTTCGTTCCGCTCCAGCATCTTTGCACATTGGACAGAAGTTCCGTTAGACACCTTAATATGAATATTTGGATACTCTCTGTGGAAATTATTAAGGTAAGGTACAAGATAATATCTGCAGATTGTATCGGTGGATCCAATTCTCAATTGAATTCCGCTTTTCGGATCGGCGCAAAGCTGATTTTCCCCACGGGTAATGAGATTAATTGCAGGTTCAATATGCTTTAATAACAATTCACCTTCTTTTGTTAAGGCTACCCGCTTTGTGCTTCGTATAAACAACGGTTGGTTTAGACGCTTCTCCAGGGTTTTAATAGATTGGCTGACTGCTGATTGTGATATGAACAGGTTCTCAGCCGCATCAGAGAAGCTTAAGCTTTTTGCCACATGGTAGAACACCTTATATAGCTCATAATTAATATCCACAACAGTACCCCCTTACCAATAAATTACTTATTAGCTTCGCTAATAAAAGTATTTACATATATTAATTTTTATTATAAGACAAGCTATGATATAATGCAAGAAAATGATGAGCAGAATGTATAATATTTTAATATTCAATGGATATAGTATGGCTAAATAAACGTATATGAATAGGAGAATATGGATGAGCAAGGTTAGAAGAATCTATGTGGAAAAAAAGGAACCCTATGCGGTCAATGCTAAGGAGCTGGAACAGGAACTAAAGAATTATCTGGGAATAAAAACACTTAAGTCAGTAAGAGTTCTTAATAGATATATGATTGAAAATGTCAGTGAGGAAACTTATAGGAGCGCTCTAAATACCGTTTTTATGGAGCCTCCGATTGACATATTGTATGAAGATGAATTAGAAACCAATCCCAATGACAGGGTGTTCTCCGTTGAGTATCTTCCCGGTCAGTTTGACCAAAGGGCAGATTCCTCAGAGCAGTGTGTTAAGCTTCTTAATGAGAAGGAGGAGCCTGTAATCCGTTCGGCAACCACTTATATTCTTTCGGGAGACATAACTGACGAGGAGTTTGAGAAGATTAAGGCTTATTGCATAAATCCGGTGGATTCCAGAGAAACAGATGAAGCCATACCCATGACCTTGGTAACTAAGTTTGAAGAGCCTGATGAAGTAAAGATTCTTACGGGCTTTACGGCTATGGATAAGGATGAGCTGAGGAAATTACATGATTCTCTCGATTTGGCTATGACTATGGCTGATTTTATCCATATTCAGAACTATTTTAGAGACGAGGAAGACAGAGATCCTTCTATGACTGAGATTCGCGTCCTTGATACCTATTGGTCGGATCATTGCAGACATACGACATTTTTAACAGAACTTAAGGATATAGAGTTTGAGGAGGGTTATTATACCGAGCCTATTAAAGCCGCCTTTAGAAGTTATACGGCTAATAGGGAAATTCTATATAAGGACAGGGATGATAAATACATCTCACTCATGGATATAGCTCTTATGGCTATGAAAAAGCTGAAGGCTGACGGAAAGCTTGAAGACATGGAGGTTTCCGATGAAATAAACGCCTGCTCCATTATTGTACCTGTAATGATTGACGGTGAAACAGAAGAATGGCTGGTGCTCTTTAAAAACGAGACTCATAACCATCCGACAGAAATCGAGCCCTTTGGAGGAGCCGCCACCTGCCTTGGTGGTGCAATCCGTGATCCCTTATCAGGAAGGGGCTATGTATATCAGGCGATGAGAGTCACCGGAGCGGCAGATCCTACAAAGCCTGTAGAGGATACCATGAAGGGTAAGCTTCCCCAAAGAAAGATATGTACGGAAGCGGCTCTTGGTTACAGCTCATACGGTAACCAGATTGGCTTGGCCACCGGTCTCGTGGATGAGATATACCATCCCGATTATGTTGCTAAAAGAATGGAAATAGGTGCCGTTATGGGGGCGGCTCCGAGAAAATATGTTGTTCGTGAAAACTGTAAACCCGGAGATGTTATTATCCTTATGGGAGGCAGAACCGGTAGAGACGGTCTAGGTGGAGCTACCGGTTCTTCCAAAAGCCATACAACACAGTCGATTGAGACCTGTGGTGCAGAAGTGCAAAAGGGAAATCCGCCTATTGAGCGTAATCTTCAGAGATTGTTCAGAAGACCCGAGGTTAGTTCTTTAATTAAAAAATGTAATGACTTCGGAGCAGGTGGTGTCTCGGTGGCAATCGGTGAGCTGGCCGAGGGACTTAACATTAATCTGGACAAGGTACCAAAGAAATATGCCGGTTTGGACGGCACTGAGCTTGCAATATCGGAGTCCCAGGAAAGAATGGCTATTGTCGTGGATCCTAAGGATGTGGATAGGGTGCTGGGATATGCCGAGGAAGAAAATCTTGAGGCTGTTGTAGTCGCTCAGGTTACCGATAGTAAAAGATTGGTCATGCAGTGGAGGGGCAAGGAAATTGTCAATATTTCAAGAGCATTTCTTGATACCAACGGAGCTCATCAGGAAGCATCTGCATATGTGACCTTACCGGATACTGAGAAAAATTATCTTAAAAACGGAGCTTTTCTGTTTAATGAAGAGGACAGTATTAAGGATAAATGGCTTAAGGTCCTATCTGATCTTAATATATGCTCTAAAAAGGGATTAGTAGAGATGTTTGACAGCACGATAGGAGCGTCAACAGTAACCATGCCTTTTGGCGGAAAATATCAGTTGTCGCCAAACCAGACCATGGTGGCAAAGATTCCGGTCCTTAAGGGTAAATGTGATACTGTATCCATGATGAGCTATGGGTTTGACCCGTATCTTTCAAGCTGGTCGCCTTTCCATGGAGCGGTATATGCAGTCATATCTTCCGTAGCGAAGATAGTTGCCTCCGGCGGAGATTATTCGAAAATCAGATTCAGCTTCCAGGAATATTTCAGAAGATTAGGTGATGATGCAAAGCGTTGGGGAGAGCCTTTGGTAGCTTTACTCGGTGCCTATGATGCACAGATTAAGCTTGGACTTCCGTCGATTGGTGGAAAGGATAGTATGTCCGGTTCCTTTAATGATATTGATGTACCTCCGACCTTAGTATCATTCGCAGTAAATATTGCCGAGGCTGGGGATATTGTTACGACAGAACTAAAAAGTCCCGGGAATGTGCTGTTAAGGTTTAGGCTACACAGGGATTCATATGACCTTCCTGTATATGAACATCTAAGCACCTTATATAAGAATATCTATAGGCTTATGCAGGATAAGAAGGCCGTATCTGCTTATGCAATTGGTTTCGGAGGTGTTATCGAGGCGGTCAGTAAGATGGCATTTGGCAATAAGCTGGGAGTCAGCTTAAGACCTGAGCTTGATGAAAATGACTTATTCCTTCCTGACTACGGAAGCATAATAATCGAAATTAAGAAAGATGATATACAAAAACTGTCTGATTACGGCTTTGGTTCAAAGGACTATGAAATGATTGGAGAGGTTACCAAAGAAGCGGTCTTTAAATTCGGCAACGAGACAATCAGCATAGATGAAGCCTGCTCGTCCTGGATGGGTACCTTAGAGAAGGTATATCCTACCCGTACCGGCAATCGTTCAGAGAAATTTGAAACAAGGCTATATGACGCCAAAAAGATATACTATGCAAAAAATAAAATTGCCAAACCTAAGGTGTTCATACCGATATTCCCGGGAACCAATTGTGAGTATGATACCATTAAGGCCTTTGAGGCTGCCGGAGCAGAAGTGGAGACTCTGGTATTTACAAATAAGAATGCCGATAATATTCGGGATTCGGTTAATGCCTTAGATAAAGCCTTAAGAAGATCTCAGATACTGATGTTCGCGGGTGGATTTTCGGCTGGCGATGAACCTGCCGGCTCAGGTAAATTCATTGCAACAATCTTTAGAAATACTAAGATTAAGGAAGCGGTAAATGACCTTCTTAATAACCGTGACGGCCTTGCCCTTGGTATATGTAACGGTTTCCAGGCATTAATAAAACTGGGGCTGGTACCATATGGCGAAATCAGACCACAGAATGAGAATTCACCGACTCTTGTTACTAACAGAATCGGACGTCATATATCACAATATGTCTATACTAAGGCAGTAAGCAATGCTTCTCCTTGGCTGATGAAGACAGAACTCGGAGCCGTATACGCCGTACCTGCTTCACACGGAGAAGGAAGATTCGTGGCGGATAAAGAATTGATAGAGGAGTTGTTCGGAAACGGTCAGGTTGCCATGCAATATGTGGATTTAGAAGGTTCACCGACCATGGATGAGGCCTATAATCCAAATGGATCCTATTATGCGATCGAAAGCATAATAAGCCCGAACGGCAGAGTTCTTGGTAAGATGGCTCATCCCGAAAGAAATGGTGATTCGGTGGCAATTAATATCTATGGCGATCAGAGCAATCATATATTCGAGTCGGGAGTCTCATATTATAAATAATCATATGCTAATACGACCCTTAGTATAATGGGGAGAAGAAGGCTGTTTAAACATAAACAAGCTTTCTTCTCCCCAAAATTTTGTCGTGTTGTTAATCTCTCACTTTTGGTATGTCGCCATCCATAATTAAGGGAATAAAGACGGGACGCTCCAGTAAATTCTTATTGGGCGTATGTAGAGTTAGGAATAAATCCCCGTTAAAAGCCCTGAATATCATACCGTGTCCGCCGTCACTTCTATAAAGTAAATCCTCATCATGTCTCCAGGGACCGATTATCTTTCCGCTGTCAGATACTGAAATATTTTGAACATAATCATTATTATCACTCATGCTTGACCAAATCATAATTAACGGTCTTGCTTTTAAGCCGTCATTACTTTGCTCCATTTCTGTGTCTTTGACTGTAAAATTGCGATAGGGGCTATATGGTTGGAATAGAAATGGTCCGTCGGTTACATAATTGGGACCGTTTCTTATGGGACGGGACCATGGTGAGTCAGATGCAGTAAACAGTAATATCGGCTCTGATATAGCCCTGCTTAAATCGGATGAAAGCTTAACCGCACATATCTCACCGTCTCCCACCTGAACCCATTCGTGGCAAAATACCATATATGGCTGTCCGGAATCATCTACATATAAGGTTCCGTCTAAGCACTCCCAATCGGATGGAGTGACTGGTCCGTCGCTATGTATTCTGAATGGCCCCGTTGGGGAATCTGATATTAATATTTGGGTGCCTCTGCATCTATCCAATGATTTAAAGGATACGAAGCCATAAAAAGCATCGTTATAATAATGTACCTCAGGGGCCCAGTAATTACGGTCTGCCCAGAAGCCTTCAGGCTTATGAAAGGCCTCTATGGGACCACTCCAGTCGATTAGGTTCTCGCTTACATACACATCGAAACCGTCGCATTCTCCCCAGCAGGTTACACCTCTGGTACCATACATATAATATTTTCTCTGATAAGGCAGTACGAACGGATCACGGATATTGATTTCTTTAATAGTCATCAGAAGCACCTCTCTTTACATTTATAGTCCATATTCGGACTCTCTAAGTCCACTTTATTTGTAGTCGACTATAAAGTCAAGTATCCAACTGACAGTCTATGGGCTCCTTATCATCCCGAAAGCCTTTAAGTACAGGCTGACGAAGCATTCCCTTTTCATTTGGCATATACTTAACCACACAGACCAAAGTGGGTTTTACCCACACTGCATTCTCATGGCCCGATGGCGTAACAGCAAATGGAGAATGAGGAATTACTTCTAAATCCCTAAGACTCCCAAGCCTTACACCCATAGTCACATGACCTTGATAAATAAGATCACTGCCTTGATACTGTCCAAGTACAAGGCTTGTAATGCCCCTTTCAAAATAATATCTGCTGTCATTTTTCTTTGCTATAACACCTTCAAGGTTCTTGGATTTTGCCACTTCAAATAGTTCTATGCCCTTCTCGGGAATATATCTGCTAACTGCAAGCCTTGGTGTCTCAATCACCGTATCGGATAATATGGCTTTACGCTCCAAAAGAGGAAGGTCTATAAGTTCTCTATCCTTAAGATAAAGTATATCATAAGCAACGAAGGAAGCAGGATATTTATCTGATGATATCTGTATTTTAAATGGATTGGAGGTAAGGACCCTTCTTTGGAGTTCAAAAAAATCAGGAACACCGTTTTTTAGGATAACCAGTTCTCCGTCCAGAATACAGCGTTCCTTAATGTTTAGGCATATATCCGTAAGCTCAGGGACCTTGGGAAGTAGCCTAAGGTTTCTTTTGTTTCTTAACTCTGTTTCCATGGTATGTCTGTCCAGATAGGCAACACACCTGATTCCATCCAGCTTAAGCTCGTATATCCAATCCGGATTATTAAAGGGCTCTGTCATTTCAGATATAAGCATAGGTTTTATGTTTTTTGATTCGAATATATCCATTAAGCAGTACCTGTTTTCTGTTGGTTTGACATGGCAAGTGTTTTTTGCAGAGCCTCCATAAGGTCTATGACATTACTTGGCTCTGAGGTATCCACGGCAACTATTTCTTCTCCGCGGATTTTTTGCATTATAGCGTCTCTAAGTCTCTCCTGATATTCATCCTTATATGCGGTAGGATCGAAGGGCTTTGTCAAAGAGCTTAATAATGTCTTAGCCATGGTAATTTCCGCTTCGTTTAACTCCACCTTTGGTATCTGCTTAGGCATAGCATTGATTTCGTCATGATAGAATAAGGTTTTTGCAATTATTCCTTCCTCTGTTGGATACAGAACAATAAGATTTTCCTTAGTACCTATAACGGTCTTGGCAAGAGCGACCTTATCCTCTGACAACATTGCGGTTCGCAGTAGCTCAAAAGCCTTCTCGGCACCTGTCTCCGGAATGGCATAATAGTTTTTCTCATAGTAAATCTGGTCAATTTCAGGAAGATTGACAAATTGTATAATATGAATGGTCTTGTCCTTCTTGGTTTTGATTTTTTCAAGCTCTTCCTGAGTCATAATTACATATTTGCCGGATTCGTACTCATAGCCTTTGATAATTTCATCGGATTTTACTTCCTTATTACAGCTGGGACAGTATTTTTTATAACGTACTCTTTCCTTTGTGTCCTTACACAGTTGATTGAAGCGAATATCATTATCCCTTGTCGTTGTATACAAGCCAACCGGAATATATAGAAGACCAAGCGATATGGCTCCCTTATGCGATACTCCCATACGCATTCTCCATTCTGCATTAAGCTGATAATCTTTATGGTTACTGATATATCTTATTATTCCACTTGTAAAGATTAATATTATTAGATTAATAAGTATGCATAAACAGCTTAATGAATAGATAAATTATTTAATTGTCAAAATCCCCAATTATTATACAAATTTCAAGTTATTTCATAAAACTACCCCAAAAACTACCCCTATATAGCCCCGTGGATTATTTATATATATAACAAAATAATTATAATATTAGTATAGGTAGATATTGATAAATTAGAAGAGTATACCGGAATCTGGTTTATTATAAAGACTGATAAGGTCTGTTCTGTCAGGACAACCTGTTTTTTGCAGAAGATTTTTAATATGGAATTTTACAGTGTTTTCTGATATAAACATCAATTTTGCAATTTCACGGTTTGGAGTCCCTTTGGTTAATAATGGAAGTACTTCTTTTTCTCTGGATGTTAAATTATATTTTTGAGCAAACCTCATTAGTTTATCCTCAACCGTAGCTTCATAAGATGAAAATTGATACATCTTTTGTACATAGATAAAAAATACAAACAATAACAGTGCGAATAATACTGCAAATATTATGGCGGCAAGCAATTTATCAGTAATATTGATACTGCTGAACCAGGTAGAGCCTGCCTCAACTAAGCGAGACAGCATTAGACCTACACATGCAAATGCGAGGAGATTATTATCTCCAG
>JGI24712J26585_10001116_pt1 | contig 23096 bp, 29 predicted proteins | sample BioPla3DNA2_FD_26585 | JGI IMG/M metagenome (IMG submission 26585)
TATTTCTGTTGCACTTTTTCTTCCCAAGTGCCCTCTACTATCTATTGGGGTAAAAGGAAAGAGTTTGAAATTCAACTGATGCGTGAATTTCAANCTCTTTTTATATTTTTGTATCCTANTTTATATTATTGATNATGGACATGATGTCATCNGTAGTCTGGATGGACTTAAGGTTGAGGGAATAGGACCTCTGGGATATAATCATCTCCACCAGGGCCTTGGTTAAATCCACATTGGAGTTTTCCAGGGCGTACTGCCTAATATTCCCAAAGATCTCCTCATCATCTATGGAGTTATAGAGGACTATGTTTTCACCAGGTAGGAATCTTCCCTCTCCTAGGGAAGTTAGTGAGTCCACTATATCAGGATGGTAGAGGACTACTCTGCCTAGGCTAAGGGACCCTGTATCTGTTACCTGGGTAAGCTCCCCCCTGCTACTTATGTTGATATCTCCAGTTCCCCACTCCTCTGGTGGAATATAATAATCAATATCCAGATAATAGCCCTTATCATTTACCAACCTATTGCCTGAATCTAGGTAAAAGGCTCCATTCCTGGTTAAGGATAGATTACCTTCTTGGTCTAAGAGTCCAAAGAATCCCACCCCTTCAATGGCCATGTCAAATTGGCCTGGGGATGAGGTTATGGGACCCTGCTGGAAGTCCACCCCTGTTACTCCACTTCTGGACCCCATATTGATGGTGGTATTATTTATATCCTCATCAAGGAGGACCTCATTGGCGTGGATTTGGTTCCTAAGTAGCTCCTGGAAACTGATCTTCTTTTTCTTGTATCCGTAGGTATTTACATTGGCCACATCATCTGCTATGGAGTCCATCTTCCTCTGGACTGAATTTAGGCCTGTCCTTCCTATATTTAATATCCTATTCATAAACCTTCACCTAAACCTTTCCTACTTCATTGGCAGCCCGTCTGAGGGTTTCATCCAGGCTATTTAGTATCTTCTGGTTGGACTCAAACTCCCTAGATATCTCTATCATGCTGGTCATGAGCTCCACCAGGTTTACATTGGATAATTCTAGAAATCCCTGTTTTACCTCACCATCTATTAAATCATAATCCATTCCTTNAGCTAGAAAGATGGTATCTCCAAAGGTCTCTAGATTCTGGTANTNANTAAAGTCAGCCAGGGCTAGTCTAAGGTCCTGGTCCAAAATATTTCCATCACTATTTACAGTAAAGTTATTACCCTCTAGGTAAATAGGAGTCAACTGGTTCAGGTCATTTAGGCCTAGAACTGGATATCCCTCCATAGTGGTGAGCTGGCCTGCATCGTTTATACTGAAGTTTCCATTCCTAGTAAAGCCCAGGCCCCCATCCAGCTCTATGACAAAAAAACCATTACCTACTATAGCTAGATCCGTTGGCAAATCCGTCTGATTTAACTGCCCCTGCTCAAAGTTCCTATAGACCTGGTCTATTTGGTTGCCAAAGGTAAAGGTTCCCACTTCCTGTCTCTGGTCCAGATTGGGACCTGCAGTATGGTTAATCATTTGCCTTTCTTCCAGGGTGCTTTGGATGATATCTTGAAACTTATAGCCTGGGGTATTTAGGTTGGCTATATTGGATGTGGTATTTTCAAGCTTTTTTTGCAGCACGTTCATGTTTCGATTGATGGTTTCTATACTCCTTAGCATCTATAAACCTCACTTTCTCAATTCTTAGCCAGTAGATCCTTTAACTTTATTAGGATTTTCCCATGGATCTGGGATACCCTGGGTGTTGAAATATCAAGGATATAGGCTATTTCCCTGAGGGTAAGTTCCTCCACATAATATAGGTTCAGGATGAGCTGCTCCCTTTCGTCCAACTGTTCTACGGCCTCCTTTAGGAGCCTTTTCCTTTCATTTTTCAGTAGGACCTCTTCTGGAGATTCAACGCTATTATCCTGGATTATATCCTTGAGGTACATATCACTACTATCGTTGGTAAATATGGTTGACTCTAGTGATACATTGGATAGGCTATGTACCGTCTCGTGGATCTTGGATAATTCCTCTTGGTCGATGCCCATCTCCTGGCAGATTTCCTCTTCGCTAGGGCTGGTTTGGTTTTTCATTTCCAGCTCTTCCTTGGTGGCATAGTATTGGTTAAGCTTGTTGATCCTATCCCTGGAGACTGGACCCGCCCGTCTCAGCTCATCCAAAACCGCCCCCCTAATCCTAAGGCTTGCATAGGCTTCGAAGGGTACATTCTTACTCTTGTCATACTTCTTAATGGCATCCATCAATCCGATAACACCTATATTTATCATATCATCTAGGTCATAATTGTATCCAGCATCAATCCTAGATACCAGCTTTTTGACTAGGGGTAGGTGTTTTATTATTAAGTTTTCTTGTTCAGAATATGCATGGGCCATGGGATTCTCCTTTCCACTTGAATCCGATTTACTAAGCTTTTACTTGTACATTCTCTATCATTCCTAATACCTCTATCTCCACATCGTTTGGAATTTCATTCAAGGACAATACAGGTAGATGTGGAAAGGTATGGGAGATTAGGTTTTTAAATGCCACCCTCACCTTTGGTGAAGCCAGTATTACAAAATTTATTCCACTTACTAANAGAGTATCACTTACTGTTTTTACATTATCAAATATATTGGATATTACATCTGCCTGTAGNACCGGTATGGAACCAGCTATGGACTTCTGGATATTGCTCCCCAAGAGNTCCTCCAGGTCCGGATGAAGGGTCACCACCGNTATGACTCCCTCTTGATTTAGGTGGGGCTCCACTATGGTCCTCTTTAAGGCCTGTCTTACATGCTCTGTCAGGACCTCGCTGTCCTTAATCATGGTTCCATAGTCAGCCAAGGTCTCCAATATGGTGACTAAATCATTGATGGGAACTCGCTCCTTAAGGAGGTTTTGCAGGACCTTTTGCACCTCTCCCAGGGTCATGATATCTGGTATCAGCTCATCTATTACGACATTATACTTGTCCTTGATACCCTCCAGAAGCTGCTTGACTTCCTGCCTGCCCAATAGTTCATNGCTCTTGTTCTTAATTATCTCCTTCAAATGGGTGATTAGGACAACCACAGGGTCCACCACGGTGTAGCCTGCCAGCTCTGCCTTTTCCTTATCTCCTGCCTCTATCCACAAGGCATCCAGACCAAAGGCTGGCTCCCTGGCTGGAATTCCCTTGAATTCGAAGTCTGAACCTCCTGGCTCAATTACCATAAACTTGTCTATATGGATTTCGTCGCCTGCAATCTTGTTCCCCTTGATCTTGATAATGTATTCATTGGGGTTTAGTTGTAGGTTGTCCCGAATTCGGATGGGGTTGAGTATTATCCCCATCTCGTTGGCACATTGCCTGCGTACAGCCATGATATGGCTGACTATGTTGTTGTCATTGCCCTCATCAGTAAGGGGGATGAGGCCATAGCCTATTTCTAGGGATATGGGTTCCACCTGGAAGGTCATAACCTCCTCCTCAGGCTCTACCCTCTTAGCCTGCTCCTGGGCTAGCTCTGCTCGTCTTTCTTCAAAATCCTGCTCCGCCTTCTCATTTTCTAATAGCAGGTAACCTGCCATCCCTAGGATGATTCCTACAAGAGCAAAGGGTATGGTGGGAAAACCAGGTATGACACCGATAAAGACCAAGACCCCTGCAGCTAGCAAGATAGACTTGGGTGAGCCAATTAACTCTTCCCCCAGGGATTCCCCAAAACTCAGACCGTCATCGGACCTGGTGACGATAATACCTGAGGCTATGGATATTAAAAGGGAGGGAATTTGGCTAACTAGCCCTGCCCCTATGGTAAGCTTACCGAACTTGTCCAGGGCCTCCATGGCCCCCATGCCTTCCCTGATACTGAAGAGCAGGATCCCACCCACCAGATTGATGATGGTTATGAGGATACCGGCTATGGCATCCCCTTTAACGAACTTACTGGCTCCGTCCATGGAACCGTAAAATCCTGCCTCCCTCTGGAGCTCCTGCCTCCTCTTCTTGGCTGTATCCTCATCGATAAGACCTGAGTTTAAGTCTGCATCTATGGCCATCTGCTTACCTGGCATGGCGTCCAAGGTAAACCTGGCAGTTACCTCTGAAACCCTACTGGCCCCGCTTGTTACAACAACTATTTGAACTATGATAATAATAACGAAGATGATTGCACCTACGATATAGTTGTTTCCTGCAACAAACTCCCCAAAGGCATNGATAACCCTGCCTGCATCCCCATAGCTTAGGATTAGCTTGGTAGAGGAGATATTCAAGGCCAGCCTGTACATGGTGGTTATCAATAAGAGGGTTGGGAAGGTCGAAAACTCTAAGACCTTATTGGTAAATAGGGTCAAGAGTAAAATGGTTATTCCCAAGGCTATGTTTGAAACCAAAAGTAAGTCCAGGACTTGACTTGGAATGGGTATTATGATTACGCCTATTATCTCCACTACAAAGACGGCAATTACTACATCATTGTATTTACTTAGGTTAGCTAGGGTCTTCTTGATAATTGCTGTCATTATATAACCCCTTCTTATATCTTATACTTCTTCTTTTCATTTATCTCGTAAACCAAGGCCAGTATCTCGGCTACTGCCTGATACAGGTCAATGGGTATATTATCGCCTATCTCAACTTCTTGGTAGATGGTCCTGGCCAGGGGCTTATTCTCTATGATGGGTATATCATGCTCCCGGGCAACTTCCTTAATTCTTTCAGCCACATAGTCCGCTCCCTTGGCTGTTACTACAGGAACCTCATCTACTTCCGTATCATACCTAAGGACTACAGCCAGATGGGTGGGGTTGGTAACCACCACTGTTGAGCCTGGTATATCCTGCATCATCCGGCTCATGGCGATTTGCCTTTGCTTCTGCATCCTATGACTCTTGATTTGTGGATCTCCCTCCATCTCCTTATGCTCGTCCTTGATATCCTGAATACTCATCCTCAGGTTCTTCCTGTACTCCCATCTTTGGATTACATAGTCTAGGACTCCTAGGACCAGCATAATTATGGCTATATCAAATCCCAAATCCTTGACAAAGTCCAGCAGGAAGAAAAAAAGTTTTTCTGTGCCAATATTACCGCTATTTAGAATCTGGACAGATGATTTTAAGAGGTTCTTATAGGTAATATAGGAGACTAGAATCAACTTTAAGATATTCTTGACCAGGTTAAAGCCTACCTTGGGCGACACCAAGTTCTTAAATCCCTGGATGGGATTGAGTTTCTTTAAGTCAGGCTTCAAGGGTTCTACCGAAAAGAGAAATCCCGTCTGGATTAGGTTGACTGCTAGAGCCGTAACCACTCCTATGGCGAAGAAGGGTAAAACCATGAGGCCATACTGGATAATGGTATTGGTAAAGAGTGAGCCTAGGCCACCTCCAGTTAAATCAAGGTTTCTCATATCCATGGTGAAGTAGTTCTCCATGTACCTCCTGCCATTCAGGTAAATATACTGGCCTAAAAGGCCCATAAGCATGACAAAGAAGAAAAATGAAGCTGCACTATTTAAATCCGGGCTCTTGGCCACCCGCCCCTTCTTTCTAGCATCGCTCAACCGCTTGGGGGTAGCCTCTTCAGTTTTACTAGCCTTATCTTCCATTCTTATTCTCCTATAAACATACTCAAGAAATCATCCAAATATCCAGGCATGAGAGATACTGTATTCCCTATCCTGCCTATCAGCCAGGTCAGCATGATCAGGCTGACAAGAAAACTCACCATGGTCTTTAAGGGTAAACCCAGAATCAAGACATTTATCTGGGGGACCGTCTTGGATATGGTCCCCAAGACCACATCTGTAACCAGGATTACTATGATCATGGGGGCTGCCAGGTTTATGGCCAGCTCAAAGGAGCGGGCAAATAAAACCACTATCCCCTCTACTCCAAGGCCTGACAGGAAGAAATCACCTATGGGTATGGCCTTGAAGGAGTTAATCATGGACCAGATTATCCTATGGTGCAAATCCAGGATGAAAAAGAGGCAAATGGACAACCAATAATATATCCGTCCATAGTTGGATGCCTGGATTCCCATGGCTGGGTCATAGACCGAGGCCATGGAAAAGCCTACTTGAAAGTCTATCAACTGGCCTGCAATTTCTATAACTGCGAAAACCAACCTAGTTATGTAGCCCATGGCTAATCCTAGTAGGGCCTCCTCAAATCCCAGGAATACCAGGTAGAGCATATTGTCTGGCATGGGAACATGGGGTATTGAGTTATGGATTAGGACACTCAATGCCAGGGACAAACCCACCTTAAATATGTTGGATAGGCCCCTGTAGGAAAACCCTGGACAGATGACTATAAAGCTGGTAACCCTAATTAAAATCAAAATAAAGTTCTGCACATATATAGTCATAGCCATCTAACCTATCGTTTCAATTAATCCAAAGAGCTCATTAACCAAGGATATCAACTTATTCATCATGAAGCTACCGAATATCATCAGGGCCAGGATTACCGCCAGAATCTTAGGCACAAAACTCAAGGTTTGCTCCTGAATCTGAGTGGTAGCCTGCAGGATACTGATGATTAAACCTACCAGCAGGGCCGTCACCAGAATGGGTCCAGATACCATTATTATGGTGAAAAAGGCCTTTCTCATTATATTAAGAATCATCACCTGGGTCATCTCTCATGCTCCTTTAAGCAAAACTATTTAATAGGGACTCTACTACCAGATACCAACCGTCTACCAAAACGAAGAGGAGGACCTTGAAGGGTAGGGATATCATCATAGGTGGTAGCATAAACATCCCCATGGACATGAGGATACTGGCTACAACCATGTCTATAACCAGGAAGGGGATAAATACTATAAAGCCTATGCTAAAGGCCAGTCTCAGCTCGCTGATGGCAAAGGCAGGGACTACCACACTTAAGGGCAAGTCCATGGGCTCTGCAACATTATCCCTATCCGAGGCCCTTAGAAAGAGGGCCAGATCCTTCTCCCTGGTCTCCCTGAGCATGAACTCCTTAAGAGGGGCTGCCGCTAAATCAAAGGCCTCCTCCTGGCTTATCTCATCTTCAAGATATGGGGTGATGGCTGTCTCCATAATTTCAGAATACACAGGCTGCATAATGAAAAAGGTTAGAAACAAGGCCAAGCCAATAAGCAGTTGGTTGGGAGGACTCTGCTGGGTCCCCATGGCATTTCTTAAAAAGGATAATACAACAACTATCCTAGTAAAGGAGGTTGTTAGAATAAGAAATGAAGGGGCCAAGGTAAGTACCGTCAAGACCACAAAGAGCTTGATACTGTCTACCGTCTCCACTGGATCCTCATCAGGGTCAAAAAACAGTTCAAGTGGATTAGCCTCTACAGTCTGTGGAATCATGATTATTAGTAAAACTACTATTGTCCCTATTAATAAATATCTTCTGCCCAATTTTCTTCCCCATTTCCAGATAATGCTTAAAAACCGCTTCACTTGGCTCCTCAGTTAGGGCAACCCCTAACTCTTCCTTGTCCAGTTCCCTTAGGATTTCATTTCTACCCTCGCTAAAACTCATCAGGTAATATCTTCCTGCAATCTCTACAATCCCAATATAAGAATTCTTATTGACTGCCACCCTTTCAAGGACCTTAATATACCTGTTCTTCCCAGTCATATGCCTGTTAAGCTGTTTTAATAGGATATTGGCCAGAAAGATAACTAAGGCCAGGACTACAATTGTTTTAATCAAAGCCATAAATTCATCCATGTCCCTGCTCCCCTCATTGGACAATTATATTGGTAATATAGATATCCTCTATCATACTCTCTTCAAAGGACTTATTGATATCTTCCTTTATACTTGATTTAAGCTGGGAGATGCTCTCCTCATTGAGTAAGTCCTCCGCCGTCCTATTCCTTAAGTTGGTTATTACCAAGTCCCGGATCTTGCTCATATTGTTGACAAGCTCATTTCCATAGCTCTCATCGGTATACATAAGGGCTATGCTTAGCCTAGCGTAGTTGTTGACAGGTTTATTAGACTTGAGATTGACTACAAAATCATCCAGGGGAATGGTATATTCGCCATTGGACTTGAAGATGGTTGTCAAATCAGGCATCTCCTTGTCCAATAACAATAGGTAACCTATACCCACCAGTAGAAAGAGGATTACCGCTAGCAATACGACTATTAAAATCCTATCAAGGCTACGTTTCTCCTTAGTTTCCATCAATTATCACTTTCCTCATTGAATATTATTAATATATTAACCCGCCGATTTGCCGCCCGGTTTTCAGCTGTATCATTAGGCTTAATAGGCCTGTATTCACCATATCCTACCGCAGATAGCCTCCCTGGGTCGATATCTAGGGATTCAGACAGGTACCTGACCACTGTAACCGCCCTAGCTGTTGAAAGCTCCCAGTTGGATGGAAACCTCCCACTAGTCATGGGTACATTGTCCGTGTGGCCCTCAATCACCAATTCATTATCAAAATCACTGATCAAACCCTCCAGCTTTTTGAGGACCTCGATTCCCTCAGGCTTTAACTCTGCCCTACCTGACTCAAAGAGGATAGCATCCTTCATCTCCACAAAGATCCCCTTACTATCCATACTTACGGATACATCCGAACCCAAATCCTGGTCCTCCAGGTAATCCGACACCTTGTCATACATCTCCTCGGTCTGGATTAACTCTTCGTGTAGATCTATTAGGTTGTCCCCATCATAAAGGATGGAGTCACTCTTAGACCCAGAGAGTATGTTTTGGAAGGATGACATTATATTATCGAACTTGTCTGAACTGATAGTGGACATGGAGAATAAGAGTATAAAGAAGGTCAGTAAGAGGGACATCATGTCCGAATAGGTAACCATCCATTTAGGAGCACCGCCTTCATTTTCATTGTTTCTCCTCAAGTCCCTCCTACTCATAGCTACTTACCTCTCTTAAGTCTTCTTCCTCCTCACTCAACAACTCCCTCTCCTCTGGGGATAGGTAGGTTATGAGTTTTTCCTCTAAGGCCCTGGGATTGCTACCAGCCTGAATCTCTAAAACCCCATCTATAATCAATTCACCGGTAAAGATCTCCTCATCTGTTTGATATTTCAGATTTGAGGCAATGGGTAGGAAGATTAGGTTGGCCGCCAAGCTTCCGTAGAAGGTTGTTATAAGGGCTGTAGCCATCCCAATCCCTATGGAACTAGGATCATCTAACTTGGACAGCATGATTATAAGCCCTATTAGAGTCCCTATCATACCAAAACCTGGACTCAATTCACCTAGTCTGGTAAATACATCTTGACCTAGCCTATGCCTTCTTTCGATTGCATCCAATTCTAACTCCAAGGTCTCCTTGATCCTATCTGGCTCTATGCCATCTATAACCATCTGGAGTCCAGATGCCATCAGGTTATTGTCCATTTCATAAATATCATCCTCAAGGGATAAGAGGCCGTTTTGCCTGGCCTTCTTGGATAGCTCTGAAAACGAGGTAATCAGGGCAACCCTATCATCCTTGGGGGATATGAGTAATAACTTTAAAATGCTGGGTATCTTCACAATCATCTTAAAGGGAAAACTTATTATGAGGGCACAAAAGGAGCCCCCAAAGGTAATAAGCAAGGAAGGGGGGTCAATAAAACTAACATTTTCCCCAGCTAGTTTTATTGACCATATTATCGTTATAAGCCCAGCAATCAAGCCCAAGGTGGGCCATATGTTTCTCTTCATTGCACTCCCTCCGGTAGTTTTGTAAATATCCGTCTCTTGTAGTCCACTATCTTATCGACTATCTCTTCTGTTGAATCCTTCACTCTGAGGGTCTTGCCATCAACCAGGGTGATTATAGTATCATGGGCCTGGTCTATCCTATAGATTAAGTCAGCGTTTAGGCAAAACTCTTCATCCTTAATGGAAGTTAGAATTATCATCTATAGTCCCTCTTATCTCTTTAGATTTATTAGCTCTTGGAGCATTTCATCTGAAGTAGTTATACTCCTAGAGTTGGCCTGGTAGGCCCTGCTTGTTACTATCATCTCGGTGAATTCATTGGCCAAATCCACATTACTCATCTCCAAGTAGCCCTGACGGATAAGTCCAAAGCCATTTAGACCTGACTCTCCCCTAACGGGTTCCCCCGAGTTATTGGATATCCTGTAGTTGTTGCCACCTATCTTTTCCAAACCACCTGGGTTTGAAAACCTGGTTAAGGCAATCTTACCTAGGATTCTCATGTCAGTGTCTCCCTCATACTTGGCTGATACAACTCCAGAACCGTCTATATGATAGCTCTCTAGCTGCTGGCCCTCTATGTCGTTGGGTATGACTAGGGCAATTAAGACATCACCAGGATTGTTTAGAAACTGAGGGTTGCCATCTGCATCTAGACTATCAAATGCATAACCCATAATTCTTAAACCACTTGAATTTACAAGATTTCCTAAATGGTCCTTGCCGAAGGAACCATCCCTTGTATAGACTAGGTTGTTTTCTGTACCATCATTGGATAGGGTAAAGAAACCATCGCCTTCTATGGCAAAGTCCAAATCCCTATTGGTAGGCTGCATGGGCCCACCTGTCATGATATTATCTATGGTGGACACGCTAACTCCTAGTCCAATCTGTTGGGAATTAACTCCACCTAGGCCGTTGGCAGGCCCCTGGGCATTGGAAATCGTCTGGCTGAGCATGTCCTGGAACATGGCCCTACTGGATTTAAATCCTGTTGTATTAACATTTGCTATATTGTTAGCAATTACGTCCATCTTAGTTTGGAAACTTCTCATTCCACTTACACCTGCATATAATGACCTTAACATCTTATTCCTCCTCACATATTACTCCGCATCTGTCAGTCAGCGGGTGAGTGGCCTCCCGAAGGTCCAGCCACCTTATTTGATTACTATTGCACTATCGATATTGGTTACTATATCTAGCTCCCTGTTCCCCATGGCCGTGATAATGGTCCTGTTCTTCACACTGGCTATAAAGGCCATATCCTTATAGAGCATGAGGCTTTCCTTGGCCCCCTTCTCATCTAGCTTGTCCATGCCCTCCCTTATGAGCTGCAAGTCCTGCTCGTGGAGCCCGATACCCCTTTCCACCATCCTCTCCTCGGCATGGCGGGATATCTTAACAGGCCTACTAGCCTCCAGGTTCTTGTCTAGGACCTTCTTAAAGTCACCTTCTAGACCCTTAACCTCACTTTTTCTTGTGGGAATGGGATTGGTTATTAGATGTCCTCTCTCAATTCTAAAGCTCATTTAACCACCTCTCATTCGTCATCCTTTGGATTGGAAACTTCGATTATTGAGCCTAGATGATAGGTTTTGTCATTGATTTGGATAACTGCATAGCCATTTTCAAACTTCACCTTGTCCACTATGCCAGTTACCTCACCTGCATCCCCCATAACAGTGACCTGCTTACCTATAAGGCCAAAGGTATATTGCTGTTGGTTCATAAGGGATAGGATGTTAATCCTGTCGGCAATTGTACTTAACTGCTCCAGGGTGGTAAACTGGGCCATTTGGGCAAGATAGCCTGCATTGCCAGATCCTCCACCATCTCCTCCATCAAAGGGCATCTGGTTCTTGATTTCAGCTGCCATTATCTGAAGGAAGTCATCTACTGAAAGCTCCTTTTTTATTTCCTTATCACCTGCTGTCTTATCCACCTGGGGACTGTTTAATCCATAATTCCTAATCTCCAAACTCTTCCCTCCTTAAGCTAAAATATTTAGCCCACCTGCCCCATCATTATAGGTCTTCCTTATCTCCGGAGCACCTAGGGGGTTGGTTAACTTGCTAGCCCTCTTGTCAGTAAAGGGGTACTTCATAGCCTCCTGGTCCCTGCCTGGACTTGACTGATTTGCTGTAGCCAGGTTGAGGTCAACTTCCAGCCTCTCTAAGTTGATATGATGCCTAAGCAATTTGCCATTTAGCTGGTTAAGGTTCTTGTTGAAGAGGTCCAGAATCTGCTCATTCTCTACCAGGATTCTTGCCACCAGCCTGCCTTCTTCCATCTTAAGGCTAATGTCCACATGGCCCAGCTCTTCAGGATATAGCTCCACCCTTAGGGTATTTTCCTCTACATCCACCTTTAAGTCTTTCAACTCCAGGACTGCATCGGATATCCTTTGGATATTATCATCAAAATCCATCCCATCCACTGAAGTTAATTGAAAGTCCTGTCCCTGATAGATTTCATTAAAGACTAATCTAGTAGTTGTTGTCTGATACTGAACCCTGTCTAAATCAAAATCTGTTTTGGACTTGGGGCTTATATCCTGGTCCCTGGGAGACTCCTCTGGGTTTAATCTCTTAAGGCTTGTCTCTCCTTCAGCTCTTGCTTCCTTAATCTTAAGTGGATTATCTTCGGGCATATCACTTTCCAAGTCTAGTCTCGGGACTTCCAAATCTAGGTCTGGCCTTGCCAAGTCTAGGACTTCTTCTGAAGCGAATGATTCAGCCTCACCTAAAATCATGTCCTTCACCTGACTATCCAGAGCTAGCCCTCCTTCCAGCCTTAGGCTAGGCTCACCACTAATCCTTAAGCCTTCCTCTACTCCTTTGGACTTTGTATCAAGACCATGGGGTGCCAAGTTTCCTAGCTCCTCCCTCATGGGCCAAACCAGCTCCATGGGATTAAAGGGTAGAACCTCCTCTTCCTCATCAGTAGGGCTTAATTCCAGCAGCTGTGCTAGGTCGCCTTGTCCAGGACTATCCAGGTCCACCAGTCCAAGAAATTCAGCCAAGACTCGAGAAAAAATGCCGCCTTCAGACTCCTCAAGCCCCATCTGGCCAGAAAGCATGGGAATATTATTTAGATTTATCCTGCCTATCTCCATCCTTTCACCTCCTTTCAAGGTCCATCTATAGCAAGGACTAGATATCACCTACTGTGTCATATCTCAGGACTGCTACCTCATCTAGCTCCTTTTGCTCTATCCTCATCAGCTCTTCCTTGTAGGAGTTATAGTCCCTTTCCTTCAAGTTCTCCATAATCTTCCTATCCTTTTGAGCCTCCAATAACTCCTGCCTTAGTACTTCTAATTCTTCCTTAGTCTTTTCAATAAGCTCAATCTGCTTTTCTATCCTTTCCTCTATCTTCTGCTTGAAGAGGTATTGACGCTTAAGCTCCTGGATGCTGCTTAGCTTGAGGATTTTCTTCTTAATCTTCTCATCCTCCAACCTAAGGTTGTTTAAGGTTGCCTCTTGGTAGTCCAACTCCTTCTGCAACAAGAGAAACTCCTTGGCTGCAGCCTTCTCCTTGTCAACTCTCCACTCCAATACCTTTTCTAGGGAAAACTTATATTTAACCAATCCTAATCCTCCTAGCATAGATTTCACTATTTAGTAAATAAGTCATTCAACAAGTCCAAGGTTTCTACTTGACTATATTTTTCCTCGATGCCCTGCTTCAAGAAGTTATTGATGGGTCCATTCAGTTGGACCGCCCTGTCTAGAAGAGGGTTGGTGCCAGCCTTGTAGGCCCCTACATTAATTAAATCCTTGGACTCCTCATAGATGGCTAAATTCTCCTTGACCTTACCGGATAGGAGGTAGTGTTCCTCATCCACGATGTCCTTCATAACCCTACTTATGGAGTTCTGAATATCTATGGCTGGGAAGTGGTTCTCAGCAGCTATCTTCCTGGAAAGGATAATATGACCATCCAGGATACCCCTTACTGCGTCGGCTATGGGCTCATTCATGTCGTCCCCTTCTACCAAGACTGTATAGAAGGCTGTGATGGACCCCTTTTCGGACATACCACTCCGCTCCAAGAGCTTGGGTAGGAGGGCAAATACCGAAGGCGTGTAACCCCTGGTTGTAGGTGGTTCTCCAGTAGCCAGGCCTATTTCCCTCTGGGCCATGGCAAACCTGGTTACTGAATCCATCATGAGGACTACCTTCTTTCCCTGGTCCCTAAAGTATTCAGCTATGGTGGTGGCAACAAATGCCCCCTTGAGTCTCACCAGGGGTGGTTGGTCGGAAGTAGCAAAGACCACCACTGACTTTTTGTAGCCTTCAGGTCCTAAATCGCTTTCGATAAACTCCAGGACCTCCCTTCCCCTCTCTCCAATCAGGCCTATGACGTTAACATCCGCCTCACTATACCTGGCAATCATGCCCAATAGGGTACTCTTACCAACACCGCTACCTGCAAAAATTCCCATCCTTTGCCCCTCTCCACAGGTCAGGATACCATCTATAGCCTTGATGCCAGTACTTATTACCCTTTCAATCTTCCTCCTGCTAAAGGGGTTGGGAGGAGCCCGGTGGATGTCATAGAGCTTGGTATAGCCCAGGCTCTTCTTGTCTATGGGATTGCCAAGACCATCCAGGGTACTTCCCAGTAAATCATCACTTACCTTAATCTTTAAGGATTGACCAGTTGGTCTCACCAGGCAGCCTGGACCAATGCCATGCAATTCACCTAGGGGCATGAGGAGGACAGAGCTGCCCTGAAAGCCTACTACCTCTGCTAGGACAACCTCGTCGGTGGAGGTTATGAGGATTTCACAGACCTCACCGATGAAGACCTCCAGTCCTTCCACCCTAATAATCAGGCCAATAACCTGGGAAACCTTACCCAGCTTGGTGGTGTGGTCCTGGTCCTTTATCAGCTTTTCATATTCCTTAAAGGGTAAGTCCATCAAGTCACTCACTCCATATCTCTAATCTTAGCCAGCATGTTTTCCAACTGTTTGCTTATCTGTAAATCGATTATCTGATTATCATTCTCAACGATGCAGCCATTTTTCTCCAGACTCTCATCCTCTAGGACCATGAACTTGATGTCCCCGTGCTTCTCCTCCAATTCATGAATCCTGGACATGACGAAGTCATAGTTCCTGGGGTGGCAGCTAATAATTATATTCTGGGCCCTCCTGAAGCCTTGGATTATTGGCTTGACCAACTGGAGGATGTCCTCGGATGAAGTATCTATGGTCCTATGGACTATAGCTTCAGCCATGGTAGCTGCTAAATTTATGATATTTTCCCGATTTTCATCTATATAATTATCTAGCTCATCTTGGGCCTGCTGGAGCATCTTGATGGCTGACTGTCTAATTCTTTCAGCCTCCTGGTCTGCCTTCTTAAGGCCTTCCATATAGCCCTGCTCTAGGCCCTCTAGCCTACCCTTATCTATACCTTGCTTGACTCCCTCTTTATATCCTTTGTCATAGCCCTCTCTATGTCCATCAGCCCTGGCCTTTTCCTTGATGACCTGGGCTTCTGCCATGATCTCCTCCATGAGGGCCTCTCTTTCCCTATCCAGGTCCTGGGATCTGCCATTCTTGCCATTATCCGTGGATACATCCTCTTCTACTTGGCTTTTACCATTGGACTTATAGCCCAGACCCACTGCCGGAAGGTCCAGCCTAGTATCTATTAGGGAGGGGTCGTCTTTTAAGAGGGATACATAATCTTTTTTAATAATCTTATAGGATGACTGTATCTTGATCACCCCTTCCCATGATTATTTCTCCTGCCTCATCTAGGTTCCTAATAACTGCCACAATCCTTTGTTGGGCCTCTTCAACCTGGGACAGCCTTACAGGCCCTATGAACTTGATGTCCTCCTTCAGCATCTCAGCAGCCCGGCTGGATAGGTTGTCATAGATAATGGTGGCAACCTCCTCCGAGGCCCCCTTAAGGGCTAGAACCAGGTCATCATTACTAACCTCACGTAGGATCCTCTGTATAGCATGCCTGTCCAGGGTGACGATATCTTCAAAGATAAATAGGTTGGCCTTAACCTCATCAGCCAGCTCAGGCTGCCTAGCCTCTAAATCACTGATGATGTTCTTTTCCGTTGTCCTATCCACAGAATTTAAGATTTCCACCAGGGCCTTAACTCCTCCAACTGTCTCGGCATTAGTGTCGACTAAGTTAGACAGCTTCTCATTCATAATAGTCTCTATCTTATTGATAATGGTTGGTGATGTCCTATTAATGGTACCTATCCTTTCCGCTATATCCGTCTGGAGCTCCTCTGGAAAACTAGACAGGACCAGGGCAGCCTTCTCCGGTTGTAGATAGCACATGACCAAGGCTATGGTCTGGGGGTGCTCATTGATTAGGAGGTTTGACAACTGCTGTGGATCCGCCTTACGGGCAATGGCAAAGGGCTTTTCCCTCTGCTGGATCTGATGCAACATGTCTATGACATCCTTGGCCCTTTGGGAGCCTAGTGCCTTGTGTAGGAGGTCCTTGGCATAGTCTAAGCCACCCTCTAGGACATACTGCCTAGCAGAGGCCATGTTGACAAACTCCTCTATGATGGTGTCCCTTTCAGAGGGCTCTATATAATCCGTATTGGCAATCTCATAGGTAACCTTTTGTATTAAATTGTCTGGCAGTAACTTGAGAATCTGGGAAGATATCTCCGGTCCCAGGGATATCAACAAGGTAGCCGCCTTCTTAATTCCATCTCTATCTCTACGCATATCCTCACCTACTAGTCCTTCATCCAAGCCTTGATTAAGTCAGCCGCCAACTCAGGATGCTCTTTGGCATACCTTTGAGCCTTCTTGGCATTCACATCTGGTGAAACCTCTATGGTCACATCTTCTACCTCTTCCTGGACCTCTTCCTCCTCTACCCTATACATGGGCAGCTTCCTAGAAAACTCCAGGTCCTCCTTCCGTCTCCTCCTGGCAGTCAGCCTAAGGATGACAATGGTAACAACTAGGGAGAAGACAAATATTAAGAGGACAATATCTATGATGTCCTTGTTCTGCCTATAGAACCTGACCAGGATGCTTTGGGAGGCCTCCTCCCTCTTCCTGATTTCCTCCAGCTCTGCATCCAAACGGTTCTGATAGGTCTTATCAAAGACTATACCGTCCACATTGATGACGTCCCCCCGCTCCTCATCAAAGCCAGTGGCTGTAGCTACAATATTCTCAATTTGCTGGCGCCTGGCCTGGGAAATATTTCCATCATAAACCACAGAGGTTGTTATGCGGTTGACCTTGCCTGGGGCTTTGACCGTTTTTATGGTTTCCGTGGTCAGCTCATTATTGACAGTCTTGCTGTAGGTGGAATTGTTACCAGTTACACTTTCGATAACATTGCTGGTATTGTCACCTATATTGCCACCTGTAACATCCTGGGTTTCTATATTGTCCCCGCTCACATCCAGTTGCTCACTTCTCACCACAGGATTCTCATACCTTATTACCGTACTCTCCTCTGCATCAAAGTCCAAGTCTGCATAAACCATGACCTTGATACTATCCCGACCAAATATACTGCCCAAAAGGTCCATTAGGTTGGACTCCAACTTATACTCAAAGTCATCCTTGAGATCCTGGTATTCAGCCAAGAGATCACTGGAGGTAAACTCATCATCCCTGAGAATATGGCTAAGGACATTACCCCTGGAATCTATAATCTGGATGTTCTTCTCAGGTAGCTTGTCCACTGCACCTGAAACCAGGGCAGCAACTCCCCTTACCATCTCAGGACTTATCTTGTATTCTGGATTTAAGTCCAGGATGATGGATGCAGATGCCTCCCTCTCCTTGGTCTCAAAAATACTCTTTTCAGGCATGACTAAGTGGACCTTGGCTGCATTGATTGCATCCAAAGACATGATGGATTTTTCCAACTCACCGGTCAGTGCCCTTTGGTACATGATTTTTCTATCCTCATCTGTGGCCATGAGTCCAATGTTGTCGAATATCTCAAAGCCAGGAGAATTCTTAGGCAGATTCCCCTCCATGGCCAGCTGTAGCCTGTACTTGTCTATGTGTTTTTCGTCTATGAGGATCTTCCGGCCCCCATCTTCCAAGACATATTTTATCTTCTTAGTCTCCAGATCATTGACGATTACCCCTGCATCTGTAGGATCCAAGTCGGAAAATAAGGTAACATAGTTAGCTTTCTGGCTAAGCTTGGCAATTAAAACTATGGATAGGAAAAGAGCTATTACAGTGGTAACCATGATTATCTTTTTTTTGCTAGTTAGCTTATTCCAGCCGCCTTTTACTCCGTCTAATAGATTATTTAGCTTTTCCATGATTAGCTATAACTCCTTTTCAATCCTTACTATAATTGCATGTTACTTATTTCCTTGTAGGCCTCGATGCACTTATTCCTGACCTGGACTGCCAGTTCCAAGGATAATCTAGCCTCTTCAGTGGCAATCATGACCGTGTGTAAATCATCTACTTCCCCTGCTATAAAATCACGGGTCAATTGATCAGCCTCTACTTGTTTGGCATTTACCTGGTCCAGGGCCTTAGTAAATACCTCCTTAAAATCCACGCCCTTGTCTTCAACAAGGGCTTCCCCATGGCTTTCATTGAAGCCAACCCTTGTCAAGCTGTTAATGTAGTCTGAATTAATATTCACCTTTCTTCCCCCTCTTCATCCTCCAAGATTTTTATATTTGATTAATCCTTGCTTATCTCCAGGGCCTTGTTTAGGATGCTCTTGCTGCTGTTAAGTACCGTTACATTGGCTTCATAGGCCCTCTGNGTGTTGAGCAAGGNTATCATCTCGTCTACCATGTTTACATTGGAAGTCTCCACATAACCATTTGCATCCGCATCTGGATGGTCTGGATCATAAACAAATTTTACATTTTCCTCATCTTCTACAATCTCCACAACCCTGACCCCATGGCTGGTGTTATTTAGAGGATTGTTGCGGTTCCTCCTGGCCTCCAAGAGGCTCTCCTCAAAGATGACCTCCTTGCGCCTATAGGGGCCACCCTCCTCCGTCCTAGTAGTATTTACATTGGCAACATTTGTGGAGATAATATCCATCTTCAACCTTTCCAGGGAGAGTCCACTGGCAGAAATCCTCATGGAATTGAAAACTGACATAGTTATCCTCCTCATTCCTTAAGCTTATTACTTTCCTTGTATTTCTAAATTTACATGATTGATTTTTGCAAGAATTGAAATAATTCTATATATTAATAAAATTTANTTTATTAATATATATTAATAAACTAAATTTTTGTAACGTTCCTATCTATTTATGACATAATTCATTTTTGAGAGTCGTGAATTAAGCTGTTGAACCAAGACACTATAATAGATCTCGTTGGCAGCTAATTCAACCATTTCCATATCTAAATCCACGTTATTACCTGTATCATCCATGGAAGTACCGGTCCTCTTCCTCACGACAGGCTCAATATCGTTTATATTCTCCATGCCAAAATGCATGGGATGGGTCTTCTTCATCCTTATACCTTCCTTGGCTTCTGCCAAAAACTTCTCAAATTCCACCTTATTCACCTTAAATCCTGGTGTGTTCTGGTTGGCGATGTTGCTGGAGATGGTGGACTGCCTTAAGGATGCCACATCTAGGCTCTTCTTGATCAAGTCATAAGTATTGTTTTTCAATGGTTTTACCCCCTTAGACTTACAAACGAATCTTTGTTCGATTTTTTTTGCACGAAAAAAACCCCTGTTTCGGTAACTGGCTGCCTCTATTTCAAGGCCCTATAGCTTTGCGTCCTATTTTTTCAAATAGTTTGCCCGTTCGACAAAGGTTCTCTTAAATTGTATTTATCATTGTACCACAAAGGGAATTATTGGACAAGAACTTTTGTAAATTTTTGTTAACATTTTACATAAAAAGGCCAAAAATATAAAAAATCCCATAAATTCTTTCCAAAATTTATGGGCTCACATATCCTTATCTATAAAAACTGGTTTTACTTCTGGAGACAGATATGAGTTCACCAGTTTTTCCTTGGTATTAATTTGTTCCAACTTACCCAAGAGGTCCTCTTTCTCTTTTTTTAGGACTTCCACAAGTGTGTTTTGCTTTTCTATGATTAATTCTAATTTGTCCAGGTATTGACTATCCAGGCTGGCCCCTTCTCCCACTAGCTCCCTTAAGCTATCAAAGGCAAGCTGGTTAGCCTGGATAAGCTCCATACCAGCTTCAGGGCTACCATCGTAGGCATCAAAGTTCTTCAAAATCTCATCTAAAAGTAGNATAATCNTNTCCATGGCTAGATCTTTTCCCATGTGTCTCTTAGGTCTTCTAGGTATTTACAGACTTCCTTCAGGGCATCTATATCCTTATCGATGTTGGCCTTGACCAACCTTCGGTACATATAGTCGTAGAGTTGGTAGAGGTTATTGGCTATTTCTCCGCCCGCCTCGAAGTCCAAGGTATGCATAAACTCCATTATGATATCCTGGGTCTTGATGATATTGGTATTAGCCCCTTGAATATCCTTATTATCTATGGCCTGCTCAGCCAGCTTCAGGTTCTTGATGGCCCCGTCATAGAGCATGATTAGGAGTTTCTTCTTGGGAGCTGTAGTCACTTGATTATTTCTATATATGTCATGGGCATTGGCATAAGCATAATTCATAAACAAACCTACCTCCTATTTCTCATAGCATTCATACTAGCATTCATGGCATCCACCTGACCCTGCAACCATAGCATCTGGCTTTCCCCCTGCATCATGGCTACATCCAGGGCGGTAAATTTTTTAATCAGCTGCTCTTCCTTCTTCTCCATCCGGGCTTGGAAATCCTCAATCCTCCTATTGAGGTCCTTGATGGCCTTTTCAAAGGACTCATTCTTAGATTTTAGGATGCCATTGTCCTTGGATATAAAGGAATCGATATAGGAGTTTAATCTAGCAACAAAGCCAACCTCATTACCCTCGTCATCCTTATGGAAGAAGAACTTCATAACCTTATCTGGATCCTCAGTCAAAGCCTTGGCAAACTTGTCAGTATCAAACTTAAGCTGACCAAACTTATCTATGGTAGATACTCCTAGTTGGGAAATATCCCTAAATCCATCTTCCCCTGTAGTAAGTCTTGAGGTCACTAGGTTTCTTAAGGATGAATGAAGTCGCATGAGACTGCCATCTCCAGCTAGGACACCCTTGCTACCTGGAACTTCAGGATCTCCAGCTGCCAGCTTGTCTTCTATAAACTTCATGGTGGAATTGTATTGGTCGACGAAAGCCTTTACTGCATCTTCAGCCTTTTTGTAGTCTAGGCCTATGGTTACAGTATCATACTGACCCTCTTCGTGAACCTTCTTTAGGTTGATGGTAAGACCATCCACTACATCGGAAATACTATTGCTATCCCTTCTAATCTCCACATTATTTATGGTAAAGATGGCTTCCTTACCTTGGATGACTTCCCTGGCTGCACTATTTAAGCCTAGATTAACCAAGGAACCCTCTCCGTCCCCAATCAGTTTTATGGTCCTATCTCCAGACTTGGTATCCGTAAGGACCAGTCTGCCATCTATTATGGAAGCTGAAATACCTGAGCCTTCCCTTTCAAGCTCCTGGCCTTCTTCATCTAGACCAGTGTAGGCAGATGTCATGGAGTTTATCCTGTCTACTATATCCTGGAGGCTATCCTCTTCTCCAAAATCTATATCTATCCTTGTGCCTTCTTCATTGACGATGGCAAAATTACCCCTTATCTTAAGAGGGCTACTACTATTACCCAGTCCATCCTCACCGGCAGGTATCTTTACCCTACCACCTATGATGCTGGTGGAGCTAGCCAGTTGTTGGATATGGATCTTGTAGCTGCCTTCTGCAACTTTACTGGATGGGGATATGCTTACTATATCCTCATTGGTGGATGTGGCCTTCCTGGATGTAAAGGTGGACTCTGACTGTAGGGTCTTTAACTTATCAAATAGGTTATTTAGCCTAGTATTGATGTCCTTCCAGGCATTTTGCTGCTGGGTAATACTAGTCTTCTTTGTGGTATATTGCCTTAAGGGCAATCTTTCTATCTCCATGAGCTGGTCTATTACACTTCTGTCTATTCCTGAATATGAGCCCATAAAGCTAATTCCCGTCACCTACATCATCCCCTCTCATCTACCAGGATACCTACTAAGTCCCAGATAGATGCTACTAAGTCTAAGATCTTCTCTGGTGGTATCTCCTTGATTACCTCATCCGTCTCATTGTCAATGAGTTTGACCATCATACGGCCTGTTCTTTCGTGGACCTTGAATTCAAATCTATCATCCCTGCCTAAGAGCAGCTTGTTGGTCTGCTCCACTGCTGCCTCTAAGTATTCCCTCTTATATCTATGTCTATTGGTGTCAGCATGGACTTCCGTGGACTTGATATCCATATGCATCTTGTTTGTGACATTCCTCTCCATGGAAATCTTAGTGGTATCTATCATAATCCTTTCAATACTATTTATGGGTTTACTTATCTTAACCATAATTTCACTCCATAGACCATATTAGATATAAGCCGACCCGAGAGCCGGCTTATATTCAGAATTTTTATTGTAGTAATTGAAGCACTGAGTTAGGCATTTGGTTAGCTTGGGCTAGCATGGCTGTAGCTGCCTGGCTAAGGATGTTGTTCTTAGTGAACTCCATCATTTCCTCTGCCATATCTACGTCTCTGATTCTTGATTCTGCAGCAGATAGGTTTTCAGCTGTAGCAGTCAAGTTGTTGATGGTATGCTCTAGTCTGTTTTGTACTGAACCAAGGTTGGATCTTTCAGTAGAAACTAAACCTACTGCAGCATCAATAGTTGCTATTGCAGCATCAGCAGCGTCACGATTAGATACATCGATTATATTAGTTAACCCATCTGTTGCATCTTTACCTGAAGCTTCACCAGCTATTCCTAAGGCTGTAGCTGCATCTCCACTAATTTTTAGTGATGCTTCACTACCTTTAGCTACAGTTTCTATTGTTAGAACTCCATCTGCACCAGTAACTTTGACAGTATTAGCTCCTAATACAGCGTTGATGTCAGTTTCTAAAGCATCAGCTAATGTTTCAATCGTAATTTGCTCCTCACCACTTCCATCTAAGTCATTAACATTATTAAGTTCTACTTCTTGTTCATTAACTGTAATAGTACCAAGGTTAATATCAGTACCTAAGATTTCAGATATAACATTACCTGTTATTACTGCAGCTGTTGCATCTTCACCTGTAGCATTCTCTGCAAGACCAAGTGTTACTGCATCCATACCTCCAATTTCAAGATCCATACCTTGTCCAATATTAGCTCCTATATGAAATCTCGTAGCAAATTCACCATCTAGCAGTTTTTGATTATTGAATTGTGTTGTATCGGCTATCCTAGAAATCTCTTCAACAAGTTGGTTGATTTCCTTTTGAATTTCTCCCCTATCAGCATCAGTGTT
>JGI24712J26585_10001119_pt1 | contig 23042 bp, 22 predicted proteins | sample BioPla3DNA2_FD_26585 | JGI IMG/M metagenome (IMG submission 26585)
TAAAAACTGAAGATGGTGGAACTGGACCGGCCGTTTACAACATCATTAAACGTGTTTTTAATATAAGTTCTGGAGATCCTAACAAAGCTGGAGATTATATAAACGCTTTTAATGAAGAACAAAATTTCTCAAAACTGACAAAATCGTTCGCCGCATTCTATGATCCTTTGGAAAAACGTATTAGTAAATGTATTAAAGATTTAGAATATGTTTCGACAATGTGGTTAAGTGCAGAAATGCAAGAAGAGAAAAAAGAAGGAACAACGCCTTCGCCAGACAGATTGTATTCTGTATACATCATGTTGATCGTCCAACTGATTCAAATCTTTTTCCAAATCGTACAAAAGATTAATGAGACAATGATTCATTATACAAAAGCTGGCAAACGTTCAAAAAACAAACCAGAAAATAATGAACAACAAAAAAAATAATTAAAAAAAAATAAATAGATACCCCAGAAATGGGGTATCTATTATATTATTCATTCGTTTATATTCGGTATAGGATTTTGCATATTTTCTCCTATTTCTTTTTCTTATCAGATAATCCTAATTCAGACATTTTGTCTTTAATAAGATCGCTACAGAATGTGTCGATTTTTTCATTTCCATCAATACCAGCGTGTCCAGGAACTCTATTATAATAAATTTTACGCTCCGAACTTAACTGATACAATTCTTTCCACAAATCTATATTTTTTACTTCTTCCTCAGTACCATCTTTTAATTTCCGTTTCCAATCGTTTTCAACCCATTTTTTAACCCAAAATAAAATGCCTAATCTAACATAGTTGCTATCAAGATTAATCTTAACCCATTCCTCTTTATCAACACCAATCTTGTTAAGATACTTAATAGCTTCTATTACAGCTTTTAGTTCCATTTGGTTGTTTGTAGCTGGTTCTTCAGCTTCTCCTTTCATGAAGTCTTCATCTTCGTCATAAAAACCCCATGCTCCCACATACCACGTTTTATCTTTTTCATAGATAATTTTAGAACCGCCGTCTGTAAATATAGTTTTAACGATTTTGTCTTTTATGCTATTATGAAATCTGTCATTTCTTGTGTTTGGATTAAATTTTGTTTTCGGTTGAAATTTCTTGTTATCGTCCGGATCCCATTCGACTTCACCTTTTTCAAATTTAATTTCTTCCATATTGTTTCCTTAAAAAATATGACGGATACTTAAATAGTATCCGTCATTTAATTTGTTATAAATCGATCTGTACGACGTTTGGACGTTTAAGTCTATTTGTATAATTTTGTTGTTCAGATTCTTCTATTTCTGGCTCTACATTTTCTTCAGATTCGAAAATGTTTCCATTTTCAGACGTCATCAAAATTCGATTTGCTGCAGATTGAACGGTTTTATTAATAATTACCGGATCGCGCTCAATCATTTCGATAAATTGTTTTTCATCGACGTTTGAATTATCGATCGTATCTTTAATATATTTTGAACGTCTACCGAGCGCAGCAATCTGTTTTACAGAATATTGAGAAATCATCATACCCGACGATCCAATAACACTGTGATAAAATATTTCCCACAATGTTTTTCTATCGTGTTTTTGTTTCTCAATATCGTATCGTTCTTGAAACATTTTCCTATCTTTTGGATCTGTAACAATATCGATATTCGCTCTAAGATCATCCAACATTGATTTTCGTATTCCAGATTTTTTAGCCGCTTTAAACCATTGTCTAGCCGGTCCTATTCCGAATAATTCAGATATTCCCCAACCAATTATATTTTCGGTTTTTGTTATAGTTGTTTTTGCAAACAAACCTTTACCGAAATCCTTCAACTCTTGCTTAAACGTTTGTCCAAATTCTTTAAGCTTACTCATCTTTTTACTCCTTTCTTATTCACAACTGTCAGTTTCTTATCAGTTGTGTCACCTTTTAATTTTCCAGAATTTATTATAAATTCTGTTGCTGTATAAGATATACCGAAACCTAATCCTGCGATTATTGTGTGGTATATCGTGTCTTTAATCGACCGTTCCTTATGATTCTTAATTATTTCATCCCGATTAATTGCAAACGTTGCTCTATCTGTGGGCAACATATTATCTACGTTTTGTTTCAATAAATTGATTTCTTCTTTTCTAGAATTGATTTTCTGAAAAGTTTTATATACTGCTGATAATGGACCCACACCAAGAATTTCCGATACAGCTAAAGCTATTATANGTTTGCTTGTGATAGGTTTATTTTTGTTATTAAATAATATATTTTTACTTCCTTTGAAGAAATCGATTATATTATTTGATCCTTTTTTATTAGAATCATTAGATGTCATATTTCCACTCCTTTTTAATCTCTATCTTTTAATCTATCGAGAATGTCCTCTCGAATTAGTTTAATTCCTTTTCTTTTTGGTCTAATTTTTATAAAATCTGGGTCTATAAGATTGTTGGATTCAATATATTCTTTTTCCGAACAATCTAAAATTATTTCGAAATCTACTTCTTTAATATCCGACAAATCGTAGTGTAAATCGTCTAAGTCCATTGTAGTTTCGGTATATTTAGACACACCATTATCATCATACAATTTTGATACTATATGTTTACGTTTAAGTATTAGTGTTCTGTTTTCTACAATATCATAACCACACACATATTCTATATCAACCCGTGTTCCAAAATGGAATGTAAAGTAATCCCAAGGACCTCTATCAATATCTTTTATATGTATAATGAAATTACTAGTCAACGGGGGGATCGTCTTTTAGTTTTTTTCTAACCCACTGTGTAAACTTTATTTTTTCTATTACAATCGATCCTCCAAATCCACAATATCACTAACCGCTTCTTTATTAATCTTTTCGATCTTATTAAGCAGTTCATTATTTGTTTTTTCTTCATCGGCGTATACAAGAATCTTATATCGTAATCCAAGTTTATCTAATATAACTTTGAATCTGTTTAAAGACAATTGACCATTTGGTGATTCCGTAATAGCTCGTCTCATATTATTCATGTCCGAATCATTATCAAACAGTTTCTTGAAAGCATCTTTTGTAAATCCCTGAAGTAATTCTTTAACGATTACTAATGTTGCATCATCCCCAGGTTTTACTTCAAGATCCAATTTATCCGACGTATCCACTTTTCTCTTTGGTGCATTTAATGTTTTCTTTCGCTGTAGCGCATTTAAATCCACACGTCGTATAAACAATAATCCATCTAGAGTATATAAACAGTTTGTCATTGGGACATCTTTAAGTTTAGAAACCTTTCCAATATACTTATAAAATCCCATATCTAATCGTATATATTCACCTTTCCTTATTACGATTTCATTAGTTTCACTAATATATTCCAATTAATTCACCCCCAAACGACTCAATATTATATTTAATTTATCCTCTATCCGTTTAAACTTTCTTTTATTTTCTTCTTCGTTATATAAAGAATCAGCTATTAACGATATTATAGATAAGTTACTGAGAATAGATTCAAATATGTTATTGAATTCTGTGTATGTTACGGAACATATTGTCCCTTCGTTAGTTGACACGATTATACCTGGATAACTTGTGTGTTGTATAACCACGTTCGTTATAACAGCAGGTCTTATACATATAAAATTATCCTTATATGTGTCATTAATATACATTAATAATTTAAGATTTTCATATTCCTCACTAACTTTCAACGGTATACCATTTTTATCATATTCGAATAAATTATTTCTGTATGGAGCCTCTAAAAACCACCTTTTTCCTTCAGCGATTAACATCTTTACAGTAGTTAAATCATTTTGTCCAAACATCACACTTGGTGATTTTTGTACATTTCTCGATTTCGAAGCCAACAATATTTTCCAACGTCCTGCGCGTTTTGATACAGAATATATGTTTTTCTTTCCACCTTTACTCACCTTCGATTTATAATATTTCTCCAACGGAATAGTTGCTCCATTCGCAGCTTCCATATAATAATTCGCATATACTCTTACCTCAACATTATTGCTTTCAAAAACCGTTCTATAAATCGAATCTGATGTTATTTCTTGCGACATAAATCACCTACTTACCTTTATATTAAAATATATAAATATTACGATTTTAAATATTCCNACACCTCTTTNTTGGAAATATGTCTATGTTTTTTATTTCGTGATTTCTGATCAAATATTATTAATCTCTTTTCACGTTGATCAGACATAGCTCTGAATCCCTCATCAATAAAATCATAATAAAATATCTCTCTATCTTCAATAAATCTCAACCGTCCAATCATTTGGGTTGCGATAACATGAGAAGAATATGGAACTAAACAAAATATTGCTATAAGGTTAGATACATCTAACCCTACTCCACCTGATTTAATAGTTGTAAATATAACTTTTTTACGTATTTCATATCGCTTTCTTTGTTTTTCAATAGTTGTTGTATAGTTTCCAAAATCTACATCCCTTTCCTCTTTATTATATAGTCGTTCTAATACATCGATAAATTTATCAATATGATCTAATTTTGCTAAATATATTAATATCTTTCCTTCTTGGTCATAGTCATTTAATTGGTCCAACAACATCTTGACCATACCTAATAAATAAACTATTCTGTTATGGTTTTCAAATATATAATTCCAATACAATATAGCAGATAATCCTTTAGATGTATAACATTTACGAACTTCGTATTCGTTAGGAAACGTATTATAATCTATTAATCTAAGGTTAATAGTATCGTGAACTGTAAATGTTTCTCTACCATACATTGGAATCTTATCCATAAGTTTATTAAATAGTTTCTGTTCTTCGCGATTAGATCTATCCGGTGTTGCTGTAAGATACCATGTGTATTTAGATTGTATAGCCATATCTATTTTAACATTCTTATACCAGTTTGTATGAAATTCATCAAAACACAATATACCGATTCCAAGATGCGCAGCTATTTCATTTAATTTATCATATCCATAATTTTCGATAACATTACTCATTGTTGATGATGTACTGATATAAAACATTGTATCTAAATTCTCTTTTGGTCTATCTAATACTTTTAATACGTTATCGGTTCCTCTAAGTATAACGGCTTCTTTATTGTTTGTATTACATGTTCCTGCGGTATATTCATATATCCGTTCACACCATTGATCTATTAAAGTTTCCGAAATTATCAAAATTGGCATTTTTAGTCTAAACGCCGAAATTATGGCACAATACGTTTTTCCGATACCCGTAGCCAAAGCAAGCATCCTTAAATGGAATAGATTTTCAAATGTCAAAAATTCGATAGATTCGGCCTGAAAACGGTCTCTAATGACGAATTTATCGTCAATTTGGATGCTTTTTGAACGTGGTAAATTATACGTTTCTGTATTATCGATTTTTTCGTAAAAAACGTCAAAATCATACAATTTCCGCTCTATCCACTTCAAATCGACCCCACGCGGTATGTATAGGGTACTGGTCTTTTTATCGTATAATTTGAGGATATCTCGTTTTACCGGTCTTCCTCGAAAATTATCCCATATACAGAACCCATCATCGAGCGCAGGAGCAGTACCTTCAGCAACACGCAATTCTCTATTCCATTTTGATTTTTTATATGGATATATTTTATAATTATTTCTATTTATTTCTAACGTTACATTACTCATAAATCATCCTTTTAAAACCTCAAAATAAACTATATTAGTATATTAAATTATATTTAGAAAAGTACAATATAATTGTTTTACACACCTACACGATTATATATTATATAAATGATAGGAATAAACAATTTTGAAGGAGGCACAATGTGGCGAAAATAATTATTGATTGTACAGATAATTCAGATTTATTATTAATAAATCGTGGTAAATCTGGAGAGATAAGCATTGATGAATTGAGAAGACAACGGAAATATCAAAACGCGTTTCAGCGTATTTTCGGATGTCTTGCGGTGATTCAAGATGAAATTCATAATATCGAGTGTGATGAATTNGGCAACGATATTTTTGAAGGATATTTACGACTCCGTCGCGGATCGAGACGGATGTCTAAACATTTCTTAGGAAAATACGATTTTGAGTATGAACCTAGGCAATTTAGGACAGGAGATATAACTGACACAAAATTCAAATCGATAATAGATCATTACGAATATTATATTGGTGGTGACGATTTGGATGGNGAGGTCATAACTGATGGATATGATATCTCTGATAAGTCGTATCCTTTTCCTATNAAAAAAGAACAGTTTAAAAAAGAACAGTTGGAACTGTTCGATTAATAATAATAAAAGGTGGGAGTATTTTCCCACCTTTTATTTTTTTATTTCTGCATTTCTTCAGCTACAAGAGCAGCTTGTAATTGTTCAGCCATACGTTTCATCGACGGTGTCGATTGATAAACTCTATGAAGCATTATTGTGAAGAAAGCTTCCAAATGAGTTTTAGACATTTTCTTTAAATCCAATCCCCATTTTTCTAAGTCAGAATCTTCATATACTTTAGATTCATTATCGGCTACAAGACGTTCGACAAATTCTTTTTGTTCTTTTTCAAGTAACCATCGTTCGAATGTCTTCATATTTACTGCAAAAGGATTCATTTTGTCTTCTTTCTTTATGATTAGATCAGCCGGACGATATGTGTTTATATCAAATTTTGAAACTTGTTCTGTACAAATCTTGACATAATCGGTTATATCTTCTTCGCTGAAACTATACAAAACTTCACCACCGATAGGTATTTGTGTTAATACACCAAGGACAGCCGCTTTATATTCTTCATAAGGAAATTCTTGAAGCATTATATATGCTTTTGAAATCTCTGTTCCTTCCGGCACAACAATTTCAACAAATTTCTTTCTGAAATTCTCAGCTGCGGTATCTAACATAATTAGACCAGTTCTGAAATCACCATACATCTCAAGTTCTTCTTTAAGAATCCAATCAACATCAACGTCTTCATTTCGTGAAGAAACTTGTCTTAAACGATTGACTTCGAATGGAATCATGCCAATATAATAGTTATCCGGTTTTGTCGTATTTAACATGTGGATGTGTTTTTCCCAGAATTGTTTAAATCCTGTAATTTCTCGTCGTAAACTATCATATCGTTCTTGAACGAAGTTACTCTCCAACTCTTGTATTTCATGTAAAAATACATCTCGTGATCGATTAATTACGTGAGCCATATGCTCCAACCGTAATGCCGATATTCTTGATTCAATAATACCCATTTTAACTGAATCAACATAAATCCGTTCATTCACATCTTGAATTAATGCATCGTGAAACATCAATTTGTGTTGAATCGATCCTTCTTCAATGTTTGTAATGTTTTCTTTTTCCATTAGTTAATTTTCTCCTTTGGTTTACCTGGTCGCAACAACGACCATGTCATATTATCTTTACTAAACAATAATCCGTTTTCTCCCCAAGCGTATGAATACTGAGGATCCAATTTTTCTAATCCAAATCTCTTAGCTATTTGGTTTAAATATTCTGGACGATCTGGTGCTTCACCATCGTCTTCTTTTATACCGGCGTCCCCAACATCTTTACCAGAATTTTTTATTCCTAATAAAACATTTTTTTACATTATTCATCACACACCACCTCCTTTTCCTATTTTACCATCTCTTGTAATTGTTTTTCTACAACCTCAACCATTTGATTCAAATTTGGAAGTCCATATAATGTGTTACACATATCAAATACGGATGTATCAATAGTTTGTAATCCTTGATTGAATTCCTGTCCAGACATTTTCAGTTTACCGTTTGGGTCAGTTATACTTACAATTCTGAACTTTTGATTCTCTTTACCTATTTTGTGTTGTATAATTAGCGATGGATAAAGCGATTTACCGTCGAAGTCCACAATATCTTTAAAGATTTTTGTTCGTTTTCCACCAACAATAACGGGTAATACTTGAACTAATTCCGGATCTTGCACCAACGCACCGTCGATAGATTCATTTACACCATAATCGATTGTATTTCCAATAACTTTGTTATCTTTACAGAATATCATATAGAATGCATTCTTGATAACATAACTGACGTTGATACCATTTTCAACATGTGTGTTATCACAAAGCATCAAATATGTCTCTAAATCTTTTAACTTTTCTTCCATCTTATATAAAAGATATGTGTCACGAAGTGCGTATTTCAAGAATATCTTAAAATTTCTAAACGGAGCATTTCTAATATTCAATCCATATTGACTAAGATCAACTTTCTTAATACCTAATTCTTTTTCTGTAATAGCGTCGAGTTTATATGTCTCTTCTTGGAACCGTTTCCGTAGATTAGAATACAGACTCATTTGGTCTATAAACGTTGTATACGAAGCAGTATCAATCCAATCCCACAATCTATGGAATGGTCGTTTCTTACCCATAAATCCTTTCTTCCGTTGTCTATCCTCATTGAATATAAACTGTCTATATTCGCTCGGTACATCCGGATGGGTCCATTCGTCAACGACATCCATTCCTAACTTTTTCTGTCTCCCAATTATATATTTGTTATCGTAGTTGTTGTTCCACGCCATCGCAAAATCTGGACGATCTTCTTTGAATAATTGGAATAGTGTTCTCAATAACATCACTTCTGTGTCAACAAACGTTATTTGAACTTTAATGTCTGGATCTTCTGTTAAATCTTCAGCGATATATTCTCGAACGTATCCATCGATATCTGCTTGAATTTCTTTCTGCATAGGAATTTCATCTATTAACAGACATATCGCATGTAACACACGTTTTTTCGTATTAAAATACGTCGCAACGTTTATCGGAGCAATCGGGTTGTCTTGATCAACTTTTGTCTTGTAATGATATATATACGTTTCAATATCGTAGAAGCTTACGTTTAATATTTTCGGAATCGTATCACCATGTTCTAACATGAATTTTGTCTTATAAAAATCTTCTATAGAAACATCCGCCCCGTAAACATAAGGATTTTTATAGACCTTTTCGTTCATAAATTCATTCAAATCGTTCAACGCATCATAATAATTTGTACCATTTTGGTAACAATTATTGATATTATTCTTTAGTTCTCGATACTCTTGTTCAATACCCAAATACTTACATATCTCGATATCTCTCTTAGAATATTCGACCTCGTGCGTATCAACAAGATGTTTATCAACACAAATTTCATTAAACGGTTTTGCTAGCGATTCATCTTTAATCGTATAAAATTCAATAGTTGGTCGTTCAACAATCTTTAATTCTGATGTATTTGTTTCATCGTCCTTAATAACCATTATAAGACAATCGTCTGATAGTTTCTTTAATGGAAATTCTCCTGGTGGAGCATATGGATCTTTTTCCCAGCGAGCCTTAAAATATATCGAATTTAATAAAAACTTTGCCATATTACTCTATTAATCCCAATTCTTTCTTATATTCGTCCGTATAAGCAATAAATTCTATTTCTGTTACAAGTGGATCATTTGTTGCTTTAAACCCATCTATTACAATCTTGTCCCAAGGTTCACCCTTCTCGTCATCCTGCACAAATCCTGCGTCTTTCACACCTCGCATCAACGCAAATCCTTCTCTATCAATACCAAACACAAATCCTTCTCTATCAATACCACGATGACTGTATGGGGTTTCAAGAAACGAACGGTATCTCGTTCCAATCAAATGTGGCATATGATACGACTTTACATCTATTATTTTTGGAACATGCTTCGGTTTGATCTCAAACGTCAATATATTTTTAAACGATGGTCTTTCATCGTCTTCAAAACTCAACTGACTCATTCGTTTACCATATCTTGGAAATTTTATAGATAATTCGATACCATTATAATCAATTTTGTCTTTCAATATTTCTCCAAGATTTTTACCAATCTCATAAGCTTTATCATCCATCCGTTGTAAATAATGTTGTTTGATTTCTTTCGAACGTTTTGTTTCTTGTTTTTCATAAAGTCTCATAATATTTCCCCTACAATTCATAATATCGATACTTAAAGTATTGGTGTATGTTATTGTTTAGTTCTATACTCAGATATAAACTAACAATATCTTTTTTGTTTCCTTCATAATGTTTTGATATAAATCCTTTTACTATCTTTTTCTGTATAAAATCATGATGATATAGTATAAATGGATGATTATCAAATCCCGGAATAATAATTGAATTAGAATATTCGTTTTCATCAAATATTTCTTCCCAACGTTCTTTACTAAAAGATAAGAACGATACCATATTCGGAGAATGATATAAATTGTGTATCAGCGAAGATAATGGAAAATTCTCATGAAATGGAAGAATATTTAATTGAAATATGTTATTTAAAACGTTTATATTGTTTATAAACAATATATTGTTAAAACGTTTATTTTTCTTAGTAACTATTTTAAACTCAAANGTTCTNTGAAATAATATATCTTCAGAGTGTTCATAATCAACTTCAAAACCTTCTATAATGTTTTCTTTTATCGCTTCGTTCACAAATTTTGGAAATATATAATAACTATTTATCGCACAATCATACTTCATATGTAATAAACGTTTTCTATTTTCTGTCGTTTTATCTAAATCATCAAGTTTATTAAACCCAAAAGATGATACTATAATTGGGATAGAAACCCGTTCATCCGCAATATTAAATAATTTATCGTCTTCTTCACGTATAACAAAATCATCATTCAATACAGTATTAAATACTTTATAATAATCACATTTGTCTTCGTTTGTGGGATCATGTGTTATGATAAAATGATATTCACCATCTACCCTAATTATTTGTAACAAACACGGCGAATTCAAGTTAAATTTAGTTATAGCGTTACATAACCGTTTCAATTTATCTATAAGTTTCTTAGATTCTTTTATAGGTATAAACATAATTTTTTTACCTCGAATAATAAAAGTATGAGATATATTTAATCGTCTCACTCATTGTAAGAATATATAATTGATAAAAAAAATAAAGGGAGAAATATTTCTCCCTTTATACAATAACCTTATTTCTTAGACGATTTTGGTCGTCCAGGTCCACGAACTGATTTTTGAACAGTTATTGTTGGTTGTTTTTTTGCTGATGTCACCGATTGTAATAAAGCCAATTTGACCTCATCACCGGACGCATCAAGCATCGGTATCAACTGTTCTCTTGCTATTTTTACGGGGCGTATGTGAAAATAACACACGATAGCGTCCGTTAGTCCACTGGAATCAAAATCTAAATCGAAGTTTGGTTCAGACATAATATCAAGATTTATATATCTGATTTCTGCCATATCGTAAACTTTTACGCCAGAACTTGTTGGGTCTGATGCTGGTTTGAACGATCGACCATCTTGTGTTTTAACATACTTGAATCTTGTATAATCAACGATAACACGATTCACCATGATAATAGTTCTTCTTCACTAATATAAATATCTCATCTGGTTAAACAAAATATAGAAGGAGGATAAAACCTCCTTCTATTTATAACTTAATTGTTTATAGTTATATAAAACATCACGTATAAGTATATAGCTTGTTTAAGATTGTTGATCGATGTTAGCTTCATAGTTTTAACGTATTCAGCACCATATTTATCAACTATTTTCTGTAATTCATCTTTTATACTTAATACAAATTTATCGTGTGTATTAGATATACTATATGCTTTTGAACATTTAAGAATAAAATCTTTAGAATTTATTGTTTTCGGTTGATTCTGTAAAGAGATTAACCAATACGATAATATTCCTCTAATAATATTCATAAGATTAGAAACATCTGAAGAATTCTTAACAGTTTCCAAAATCTGACGAACTCGTTGTTGAGATATATTATTAGCTTTTTGACAAGCAATTTTCAACAAGTTTGTATTAATATTCGTGTCTTGGACAAAATTATTTAATACTTTTTTAGAAATTGTATCAATACTGTTAGATACGTTAGCAGATATTATTGCAAACGTGTCGCCCTCTTCATTAGTAGCCTCCAATTGTTCAACAACGATACCTTTACCATCTTCACGATCTATAAGATATTGATTAAATATCTTACCAATCATTGATTTTACACGTCTTATAAGTTTACTGTTCCATAGATAGATATCCATATCGTCGATGTTTTTTAAGTTAGCTTCTAGAGCAGAGTTATTTGTTTCAACATATTTTTCCAAAATTGTATAGATATTTGGATATTTTACGATGTCGAATTTAGCATTTAGATTCTCTATCGTGTAATTGTATGTTGAATACTGTGGAGCGTCTAAAGGTTTACCATCACCTGGATCAAAAGGAACCATCTGTCTTTGACATATAGAATAAATGCGTATAATCAAAAACATTCTAACAAATTTAGCAGGATCCAATTTAGTATTAAACTTCTTTTGAATTTCTTTTAAGTTTGCTTCATAGAAACATGATAAAACCATAGCTAAATTATATACGGTTTCAACTTGGTCAGGAATACCATGATCCAGATTAGGTGAGTCAGCAATAACTTGATCTACAGCTTTTGGATCTACACCGACGATATCATAAAAACGCTGAATATCTGCTTTCGTAACAATAACTCGTTTCAAAATATTTTTCGATGATAACCAAATAAGTCGATCGTCGATGAATTTACTAATATACGCCATTATTTTTGGAAAATTATTAACAAATTCTTCATGATACATTTCTACTAATTTAGTCATTATGTAATTTGTCATAATCGTTTCCTTAAATTAATACGTTAAAATCAGTGTACGATACAAACAGTTTTCTGTTAGGATCTTGTACGGGATGTCTCACATAATAGTATTTTCCATCAGAATCAAACAATTCTCTAATACTTGGTAAATCATCAAACATAGCTTCTTGTGCTATTCTGAATTCTATATTTTCAGGAACGGCGTTAGCTGGGTTTGTTGTTACAGGGAAATATAGTTTTATCTGATCTATAGGAACCCTTATACCATTACAAACAATCAAGCCTTCAGCAGAAAATTTATTACGAATTGTAGTTATAGGTTGTGGTAATTCTGCTTTAAACGTGTTATAGATATTTTGTGCAAGGATTTTAAAGTGTTCTCTTGAAGTCATTGTATTAGTGTTTTCAGCAGTCATTCCAATAGCATAATTGTTTGTATTCAATGTAGGAACGTTCCATCTAATCGGTGTTATGAACTCAATAAAGTTGTTTTCCCAATATTTCCAAATCATAGTTGTGTTAGTTAGTGGTTCAAATAAACTCGGTATAACCGATCTAATAACACTAGGATTTGTGGTATTATGTGGAACTAATACAACGTTATCTATAACTGTTTTTGGAACAGTCGTGTCTCTAGCTGTCAAACTTAATGATTGTTTGTTTGTAAAAACGATATTTTGACTAGTTGTATCTATTTCTACTTTGAATTTGTAAGATGCGGTTTGATCTTTTCTACTAAATATAAATATAGTAAACTCTTGAGTAACTGTATTATATTCGATATAAAAATTATCGACTTGTATAGGATCAATATCTAATTCTTCAAAAACAATATCCATCTCTTTATTCGGTTCAAAATATGTATAATATACTTTATTATTAAGACCAAAAAACAAAAATGGTACATCGTATGCATGATTTGTTGAATCTTTTATTCTGAATCTGATTGGATATTGTACAAATCTTACAGATGTGTTTAAAGTCGGATAATTATGATATTCTCTACGGGGTTCGACAAATTTGTCAAAATACACCCTATCATATCGAATATTTTCAAACTGTTGACTATCTTTTATTACAGATATTTCATCATTTCCGTGTGTTATTGTTGTATCTGGATTCGTCGTATGAGAATTTTCTGGTGATACTGTAACGGTCGATATACCTGTATATTGTAATAACATAGCGTTTGAAATCTGTGCTGATACAGATGTAGATGGAACCAGTGTCATGTTGGTTCTGTTTATAGATGAGAATACTTGTGAAGTATGGTCTTTATACACAACGAGTAACTCACCATTCATATCGTGTATAGACTGAATAGATTTATCCAACGTTATTCTTGCAACGAAAGGCTTCCTAATATAAATATTTTTATCATCTATAAAAGTTGTTCCTTTGGGTACAACAATCGTTGTTGAATCGGCTGTCATAGTTCCTAAACTACCATTAGCNTATGTTACCGTATTGAAAAATAATGGATATTCCGGATAAGACAATTCCGAAGAATTGTTGAATAATCTATAATTGACAGATTCATTAAAGAAATCATTAATTTCTTTACACGTACCTGAATTATATATCCATCTATCTACATAATATTTATCAATCCGTTTTCTATAATACTGTATATCTTGTACATATCGTAATCTAGGATAATCTCTTGTCCAACCTGAATTATCAAAATAAATATCACTATCACTATAATATGCTTCTACGACTTGTTTCCATCTGTTTGGGTCAGATGTTCTATAATCATCGATCTCATAATACAATTGTTTGTCTTTTCTAAGCGTATAAATTTTAACACTGTTGGCTAAAGCATAATCCAAAAATGGAACCAAACTGTCAGAAGCGTCACGTTTTACATATTTTTCGACATAAATTCTGTCATACGGTCCAGCAACTTTTACATAATATTGAATAGCTCCGGACGGACCAGCGGATTTTTCAGCAGTAGTAAGTTTTCTATAACCACCACCTAATGTGTCATAATCTTTGATATAATAATCAGTAGAAGCTTCAAAGTTCGTTTGAACATACGGTGCTGTAACATAATTATCATATTCGTCTTTAATATACTCATCCCAGTTAGGATCGACTACTGCTGTAGGACCGGTAACGTTATGTTTTTGAAAATTGTGTCCAAAATCAGAAATATGTGGATCCCAACTAGTATCATTTACTCTATAAAATTTCGGAAGTCCATATTTTGGATCTATCTGATATNTTATAAAAGATGTGTTTTTAACACCAACACCTGTAACAATATCTAGTTCTTCTTTTGTTATAATTGGTCCATATTTTACATATTGTTTAGGTAATTCATATTTCTCGTTTTTACAATACCCATATCCAGAACTAGTGTAGTCTATAGCTCCTGTTACTGGATAATAATCATTTGTTGTAAAATTCGGATCAGTAATCTGTCCAACAACAAATTGGTCACTTTTTATAACACTTCTAGAAGCAGTTCCACTTTTATCTATATATAAATACGCTCCATCAAATTTAACTAATTCCGAATCTGTTGGAACATAATTTGTTTTTTTAGTAGTCAACTGTTGAGCAATTGCTGTACTCATATAGTTTCCTCCATTTATTTGATCTTCATATTAGCTTTCATATTTATTTTAAAACGATTTTTGTCGTTTAATTGTTTTTCGGTTTTATCATTCATTTTTTTAAATATTTTTCTAGGATCCATTTTAAATTTTGTTCTGAAATCAACACTTAGTACTTTGTCTACTTCTGGATCGTTATAAGATTTCATTATCTTTTTATTAGCTTCAGCCTTACTCTTAAGTTTATCTTCTTTAGCAAGTCCTTCTAAAACTTTTATTTCTTTCAACTTTGCTGGTTGAGACACTATCTGATTAATAAAATAATCTTCTTTTTTTGTAGACATCACACTGTTTATAAGATTTTTAGCCATATATCCATTATAATAAAGATGCCAAAAACATATCCATGTTGTTTTTTCGATTGTAAGTATTTGGTAAACGTTTCTTACTTTTGGAGCTTTTATTATAGCTGTTCTTGATAAAAGATTTTTAGGCATACATCTTGGCCAACCAATTTGTCTATTTACCACATATGTAAAAGTAAATACAAACGATGGTGCATTAGAAAACATCGTGATTTCATAATCTTTTATAGACGCTAGAGCTCTAAAATCATCTTTAATAGTTTTTTTCGGGTTAAATTCTAATATCACATCATAATACAAAGATGTAGGATATTTTTCGTTTCCAGATGGATATTTAAAGAAAAACATATATCTATCATTCTTTTCATTATAAACACATGAAACTAAAAGATCTTTAGAAACTTTTTCAAAATACGATTGTTGAAATTCTTTCATTCTTTCTCTAAGATTGAATGCGGCGTTTCCTTTTAATGGGTTTATAAAATCATCAGATGTTAATGGTTTGGTCGCCATATTTACCTCTTATAAAATATAAATAGGACGGAATCTTAACAACTCCGTCCTATTAAAAAAATTAACTTAAAATCAAATAAGAAATCGTAATACGTGTAGCTTCTTCAGCGATTTTATAAGGTCCAAGTGTAAGATGACTAAACAATTCAGCATCTAGTACTTCTGACTTTTTCTTATTTGCTAATCGAACATCGTTTGGAAGACCATTTAATGTATCATCATCTATGAGTTTCATAGTACCACCATCATTATAAACTTCCAATCCTGTAATCAGTCCCAATTCAGAAATCGATGCGCTAGATAATCCACCGGATGTAAGTTGATAATATTCTTTAAAGTCATTACCGTGGATTTCAAACGTCAGATTTGTAGAAATTCGTAGCAAGCGATTGTCTTTAAATTTATTTTCGTATGTTTGTTCCGGTATAGGTGCGTCAAGATTTGTGGCTGTGTCTAACCAGTTTGGTGTATAATCTACACCATCAACTTGTACAGTTGCATAGTTGGTATTACTATCGAATCGTTTGAAATAATACCCATCGTGACCATTTAATACACCGTGTTCTGGACCATATGTAACTTTTCCTTTATACATATGTTTCAACTCATCGTCCATCTGTCCCGTAGGAACAACTCTGAACGGAATCATATCGTATAATCTTGCATTTGTTCTGTGTGGTTCATAGACTTGGTTCATGATAACATTATTCATAGCACCTTTTCCACAACACCAAAATTGTGTACTTCGTCTAGAAAATAAACGAATATTATTTCTTGGTTGTTGGTCTAATGGGAACCCACCATAACATTTAGTGCGTTTGGTTTAGGTAAACCTGTACCCAAATCACAATCGTGTCGTCCTAACATATTATCGTTAATAAAGATATGATGTCCTGGTATATTTTTACTCGTTGAAAAGAAGTTATCTTCAATAAGTTTTAAACGACCAGGATATGTGGTCACATTACTTAATATTTCAATTGTTTCAGAACCAGGGTAATCTGTGTTTCTGGCGTTAACAACAATAATTGTATCAAAGTTACCTGATTTTTTCTTACTAGAATTAATATAAGTCAATCCCAGTTCATCTTGTGCATATATTGTTTTAGTTTTCATGATGTTGTCTTTCTTCCTTTATAATTTCGTTTGTATTTGTATTTATTACTTGTACTAATAGATGTCCACTAAAAGTAAGTAAATCGTCTCTATCAACATTTATATCAGTAGAAACGACACCTTCTTCAAAATCCAAAGTATCTGTTTTATGTATATCAAATGTATTTTCAACATGCTGATAAGTTAATGGGTCTTTTAATTTTACCTCACCGTCCACTATTTCAAAGTCATTATTTAATACATCGTGTAGTTCATATAATTGTGCAACTTCTCCAAGAACGTATTCGATTAAATCTATATCTTCTTCACCCATATCAAGATTAATCAAAACTCTATATATACGATACATTATCTCCAACACGTCTGTCTTCTCAAGTTCAAAATGTAAACCGACTGGATTGTAGAACAATTGTAAGAAATTGTCTTTTCCACCACTATCCACACTTCCTCCAAGAGAATCTAAACGCTCTATACTATATAATTCTGAATAAACCGATAAGAATTCGTTAAATAATATTTTTAAATCTCTAGCTTGATCCGCATCTATAGCGGATGGTCCTGAACCACTACCACCACTTAATTTGAATATAGCGTCTGATATATTTTCAGATACCCATTTTTGAAAAGCCTGTGTCAATCCGTCTAACATGTTTGATATACTATCTATATTATACATTGGTTCAACACCTTCTTGTGATTTAGGCGGTATATCATAAAGGTTTGGATTGTGTGGTACCAATCGAGTCTGTATATAATCGATTAAAGCTATAGAATCATAATCCTCTATAAATTCTGTGAACTTTGTATGATATTCGTCACCCTGTTTTTTCTTAAAAATAAAAGCTATACTGTTATTTTTACGGTTTTGTTCCAATAAGAAAATCCAAGCTTGATATTCTCTGAAATCATACGCTTCACTTATTCGTTTATTTATCCGGTTTATGAGATCTGGATATTGGTGCATATAATCTTCAACAAAATCTTCGAAATTTGTATTTGGACCTATAATAGCCATATCGGGATTGAGATTTTCAAACGATTCATTGTTTGGATAATATCGGAATATCGCTAAATAATCCGTCATATCTTCCATCTCTATATCTGATCCCTCTAGTCTTTTTTTACCATCTCGTTTTGCATAATCGTATCTCAATATATCACTCATTTTTACAGTAGCTATACGCATATCATCGTTACCGATGAATAAATCTTCAAACGCATCTTGATTTTCTTTTATAAAATCAACAACTTTCCAGTTAGCTATCGTTGGTGATATATTGAAAACTCTTGTGGGTTTTCCATCGATAATGCGCATATCTTCGAATGAATTTCTCTCATCAACATGCGTAGGATACGGTATACTAGGATTATTTAATGTTGTTGCAGATCTTCCAGCCTGTCTAAATACTACAGAAGAATTTATAACACATTCATCTAATATGATTTTATCAGGATCGGTATTTTGAAACTTCATCTGCTGTAACCAACACATAGCTCCAAATAATCCTGCAGGAGTTATCTCCACCCCGTCATAAACTATCTTTTTTTGAAAGAATCTTGTGTCTTGTGATTCTCCTATAAACTTAAACATTAACCAGATAAGATCTCTCAACTCTTGTTGTATAGACACTATGTCTACAACTTTTGTAAGAACTATGTACCGTGTTAATAAAGAATCGATATTAAGTTTTAATATTTCTTTTTTAATCAATTCACGTTTCGCTACAGCTGAAGCACTTAAATCATTCGGTCTTTCAAATCCACCCCACAGTTTATCTTCTAATACGAAATTATCAAAATTTACATATTCTACGGTTGATACAGCGTCTATATCGTCTGTTGTGTCCTGAATTTGTACTTTACGCATTACTAAAGAAACAGAATTTTCTAACCCTTGAGAAGTATCTATATTTATAGCCATGGTTCTATTATCCGTAGTATATTCTTTTTCAATATAATAACGAGTAAGTTTCATATCCCGATCTTCAATAACTCTATCAAGAATAAGATTTATAACTTTATTTGTACCTTTGTTAACAATAAGATCATTAAGATTCTTAATAACTTTTCGTTTCAATGATACATTTTTAATTTTCGTTAACTCACTATATCCGTGCGAATTAAGAATGTTATCTATATTCTCCTCAGTATATTGTCCCAAACAAAATTGTTCTATATAACTACTAGAATAATTGATTATAGTATAATACAATAAATTCTGTAACATCAGTAAATTATACAATGGTTGTTTTTGATCGAAACCATCTATATAATCCATAACTATCTGTTGTCTCGCTTTATTATATGATTTAAAAAAGTATTCCAACTCAATATCGTTTAAAATATCTTTTTTATATCTAATTATACTATAATTTGGCATATTTCTCAAAACATATGCAGACATTCTATCAGCTGGAGCGATATTCAAAAATCGCAAATATGTGTATGTGGGAAATTGATTTATGACGTCTTTTATATGATTTTTAATCATATAATGAAGATATGTTTTTGGAAATTCTGAATTCGTAACAAGATGTATAGGTACCATATTAAACACATAAAAATTATTAGACATTGGTACTGTATGATTATCGAAATCAGGATTCGGACCAGCTATCAAATCGTCCTTAGATAATTTGATGTATGTGTTATCTTCTATATAATAATACTCATCATAAACCCAAACGGAATAATCTTGACCGGGTTGAAACGCTATTAAATCTGGTACCGGAACGTGTTCTATACGTTCTATTATCCAATATTCTTTTCCATCTTCAGGACCGTTTTCAATTTCATCCGGTTGAATTTTTGCATAAATATTAAATATGAATTCATAATACTCGACACCTGGTTCAAACTGACTCAATTCACCAACATTCTGATAAATTTTATCCATTCGGTAGTATGTTTCGCCTGGTTGAACACCGAATAACTTTTCATCTTCGCTCAATACAACCTTTCTACCACTGAATCCATCCGCAAGTAATTCTAACAATTTAACTTCACTAACAGGTATATATTCATCGAATTTTTTTGTAAAATATCGCTTATACCAAGATTTTATGAAACCCAATTGTATATACTGGTCATATTCGTTTTTCGTAAAATAAATACGATCTGCTGCAGGCGGTCCAGATGATATGTCTACTGGTGTATAACCATCGATCGATTTATCATAATTTGTTACGTAGACCCAAGAATCTTTCGTATTGGGTTCGCCCAAAAACTGCTTATAATAAAAATTCTTTTCCTTGTAATTAGACTGCCTAGATATACGTAAACCGTTAAATATTTCTTTAGCATATCTATTATTATTTGCCAAATCGTTTTTTAACAGATTATAGTTATTTGTATATAAGTTTACAATATTAATAGCTACCCCATAATCTATACTCAATCTATTAAGTATATTTGTATTAGTCATATAAAGAATTATATCGTCCGTACTATCTTTTAACTCCTTAATATCATAATCTTCGATACTATCAGTTTTTGTATATGCTCCATGGAACTTATAATAATCCGTTATAGATTCAGCGGTTTCGAACTTCCTAGCTTCATATTCATTTTTAATAACAAGATTCATCAAAAAATCAGTAATCTTGTTTATCTCTTCAGTACCCCTTCTTGATAAATAAATCTTTTCAAAGCTCATGATTTTTTAAGTCTCCTGTTTATTTTCTGTAAAAATAATATCGTTTTTTACTACGCTTGGGGTAAACATATTTAACTTATTTTTACTTTTCTTTTTATAATCGTTTATATATTTTTTCAAATCGTTTCTATTTTTAAATGAAAAATATTTATTATACTCTTTAACAAACTGTATAAGATCTCCATGTGTCATTTCGAAAAAAATAAATGGTGCTTTTTCTGGATTATCCATAGATTTATGAACGGATTCTGATAACATAACCACTTGTACTAAATTACGTCTATGTAAATCTAATACTTCCTCAGCTATATCAAACGTATTCAGATCCAATTTTTCATCCATAAATTTTTGTAATACGATCGACGCATAATCATATAACGTATATATTGGACCGTGGTGCATTTCTATTTTAGTTTTATCACCTTTTTCAGATTCAATATTGCCTAATATGGCACAGTTTGTAAGATTTTTTTCAGATTTTAAATAATCGATATAGGCTTTATATAACTTCGATCTTCTCACCCTCCGTTCTATAGATTTAATAAATCTGTCTTTNATTCGAGGATCTGTTAAATCGAGAGGATTTTTGTTAAACGGTAGATAATAATATTGTGTATCCTTTGTAGAAATGACTATATTATTACCAGATTCGGTCGAAGTAATGTTAACCATAGATGTATTGTTGCTAACTAAATCACTCATTTTAACCACCAAATCCATTATTATACTATATTAAATTGTTAAAAATTAAGAAAAAAAAGAGGATACTGTATATTTCACCAATATCCTCTGATTTGGAGTGTTTAAAATATAAATCTGTTAACGTTCTATATTTATATATCAAACACATATTAACTATTTACTTAANCTNATGATATTTCTAATATTATCGTATTCGATATCCTCCGTTTCACCAAATTCATTAACTGTTTCTAGATTGTACAGTGCTGATAACGTAGAAATATACGTTATATTATGAATTGGCTCTATTTTTCCTTCCGGTGACAAAGTTCTTACGAAATCGTTTATCATAAGATTGAATTTCGCAATAAATTCTTTAAAATAATGTACAAGACCATCATCTAACAANGNGACATACTTATCCATAGTACTNATCGAATCTTTTAATTCTTCCGTTAATTCTTCCTGTTTCATAGTATTTTGTTGACTTTTCGCAGAATTTCTCATATTGATCAGATGAGCAATTATGTTATCATAGTGTCCCTCTATACTATTACTTTTATACAAAGTACTTATATTAATGAACTCTGACACATGCTCTAGTGTTAGTGATAATTCATAAATATTTTCGGATGTTGTTATTACAAGATGATTTGTGTAATGTCCAGTTGTATGCGCATTCAGTAAAACATCGTGTAACATACCTTTGTGAATCAAATCGTAAATCAATGTTACATAATCCTCAATACTATTATTTTATTCAACACACTATCAAACGGAAAACCTTCACACCCTTTAATAATCACGAAATTTGAATTATCAATAATCTGATTATATCCAGACGATGGATTTATAAACCGTATCGATCTTAATGCAGAAGTTATAGCTGTTTCACCTTCAACAGGATCCGTTGGAACCGGCTCATGTTCTAAAAGATTTTTCTTTCTGATATCTTCAGAATGTGAATGCGTGAAACATATATCATAGAATTTCATATTTCCTCCTTATTAGTTCCTCTATAAATATAATATATAAATCATTACTAAATAAAAAAAAAATAAAAGGGATTAACAATCCCCCTTATTTTCTTCTTAAGAAACTTTTGCAAGTCTTGCTTTTGTAGCTTGCAATTCGAACCATGATGGTTTTTCAGCTTTCTTAAGGGCCTTTGCCATTCGCTTTGCAATTTCAACACGTTTTGTATAACTATCCGTTTTTTCCATCTTTTTCAAATAACGCTGAATATCGACTTTCAAATTAATGTTGTTCATAGTGTGCTCCTTTTTTTGTTTATACCGTACGATAATTATAATTGTATCGCACATTCATGATTGTTTTGTCGAGGTAGTATTCCTTCTTTTTCACCTCTTCAAATTTCCTCTTAAAATTTTGAACAGCCTCATCCAATCTGTTCTTTTTATCATTATTATTATTCATATTTAACTCCTTTTTAACAGAAGGTTTGTATTTATTTATCCTTCTTCACTAATATAATATATAAGTTGGAGTGCTGGTTGAA
>JGI24712J26585_10001126_pt1 | contig 22949 bp, 19 predicted proteins | sample BioPla3DNA2_FD_26585 | JGI IMG/M metagenome (IMG submission 26585)
TTTGTTAACATCATTAATTTCAGCAAGCTTTTCTGAACAATTTCCCTTGTTATGAAACTTGCCAACGTTTACTTGACACATACCTTGTAAATATCGCAGTTGATTATTTTTTTATATAGTTTATACTATATGAATAGCGGTTATGGGTAAGCACTTATGGACACTCACTTAGTATTCTTTAACCGGTCATACGGGCATATTTGACATCAGTCTTATAAAAAAGTAAACAAGGGCAGGATACAAATAAATATCGATAAGGTGGATAATGGATATTATGAACGATATGAGAAGAAAAAATTACAAAAGAAGACGTGGAGATAGGAAGGACGGCAGGCTGCTCAGGTCCCTGAATCCTTTTTATACTTTTATCCCCTTCATAATGAAAGAAAGGCATGACGCAACAAACTACATAAAAGAGCAGGCCGAGATCAGCGCCACGGAGGAGTACCTGCGCCAGCTGCGAAATGAGGGCTATAAGGGCATAGGAATGCTGCACTTTTTTATAGCGGCCTATGTGAGAATTGTAGCAAAATACCCGGCTTTGAACCGCTTCATTGCAGGCCAGAGGATATACGCCAGGAATAATATAGTTGTTATTATGACCATAAAAAAAGAGCTTTCCATCGAAAGCGGTGAGGCGGAAGTAAAGGTCGTCTTTGAGCCTACGGACGGGATTAAAGAGGTTTATGAAAAAATTTCGGCTGAAATCGAAAATATCAGAGCTCAGGGAGATGACAACAGCACTGAAAGGGTTGCCCGCATGCTGCAGAAAATGCCCCGCTTCCTGCTGAGAGCGGCAATCAGGTTCTTTGGCTGGCTGGATTACCACGGCTGGCTTCCAACCTATCTTACCGATGTAAGCCCTTTTCACGGCTCTCTTGTGGTTACCGATCTTGGCTCAATAGGCATTCCCCCTGTTTTTCACCATCTCTATAACTTTGGAAACATCCCCATGTTTCTGGCCTTCGGCATAAAAAGAAGGGCATATGAGCTGAATGCGGACGGGACTGTAAGCGCAAAGAAATATATAGACTATACCCTGGCCACCGATGAGCGTATCTGTGACGGCTATTACTATGCCCAGGCCATAAGATACTTCAGGCTCTTTCTTAGAAATCCAAAATTGCTGGGAAAACCTCCAAAAGAGGTCGTAGAGGACGTAGACTGAGCTGACGCTCTTCTCCAGCATTTGGATATTTTGTTAAAATCGGCGCAAAATAAAGATGCCTTCAAAAAAATATCAATTAATCTTGTAAAAATCAGTATTGTTTGCTATAATAAATCCCGGTTTGAAATCTCTTTTTGCGGGAGTAGTTCAGCGGTAGAGCGTCGGCTTCCCAAGCCGAAAGTCGCGGGTTCGAATCCCGTTTCCCGCTCCAAAGATGAACGCCGGACGGTGTAGCAAATGCGCCTTCCGGCGCATTTGTTGTATAGCATCTGGGTTTATTGGCGGTGATTGTTGTTTTTGAGTTTATAAGTTCGGCAGACGCCGGGATTTTGCTGTTTATTCAGGAACATTTGAGAAACGCCGTTCTGGATCCGGTGATGTGTTTTTTCTCCCTTATCGGAAACGCGGGTATCTTCTGGATTTTGACCGCCCTACTGCTTATCATCACATCTAGATACAGGCGGACGGGATTTCTAATGCTGCTGTGTCTTGCCATGGGCTTTGTTGTCTGCAATCTTACGCTAAAAAATACGATACAGCGAATAAGGCCATTTATTGCCGTGGAAGGACTTGAGCATTTGATGGGCAACCTGGCGGACGCGGACTCGTGGTCTTTCCCTTCGGGACATACCTGCTCCAGCTTTGCCGCTGCCTATGCCCTGACCAGAGGTCTCGGGAAAAAGGGGGCGCTGTTTTATGTTCCGGCGGCAATGATATCCTTTTCAAGGCTATACATCGGAGTTCACTACCCCAGCGATGTTTTGGCCGGCGCCGCCACAGGAACCGTGGTAGCGATTTTCGTCCATGGGGTTTTCAACAGACTGATTTTGGAAAGGAATAAAAGGCATCGATAGCCGCTATCGATGCCTTTTTTGTCATTCCCACCGGTACGGAAGCTGGGAAGCGCCCCAATCACTCCTGACCGGCTTCTTCCTCTTCTTCGGCAGTCTCCAAGGATGAAAGCAAATCGGCATATGTCAGCCTCCCGTTACACTCCTCATAATCCTCCGTATCCCACCAATATTTTCCCCACATATCGCTGTCACGCTTCAAAAATGCAGACTCCATTCCTTCGATGTCGCACATAAAGGTGTCCACATGATAGTAATCGCTGCCTATTTTTATAATGTTCCAGAAATGGCGCTCACTGTTCATCCTGCCCTCTATTACCCGGCAGTCAATCCCCGCTAGCATACACAGCAGCTTGAAGGCCATGGCATATCCTTCTGAGGATGCCTCTGATTTTACCAGGGCGTCATATGCTCTTATTTTATCGGCGAGATTCTTCCCTCTGTAATATATGGTTGCCGCCATTAGCCTTTGGCATAAAACCATTACTGAATAGGCCTGGTCCTGCCCCTCAAGACCCGAGGCCATTTTCTCTGCGACGGAGTTAAGTTCATTCAGTCTTCTGGATATTTCAGTCCCTGAACGGGAGTACTCAAATTCAATCTCTATAATTTTTTGGATGGCTTCGGCGTTGGGGTATTCGGTTATGGTCATTTTGGGCAGCTCATAGACCAGATGAGGGTTTTTCCTGTAATAATTGATTACATGCTTTTCTATCGTATCTTTCTCAATTGAGAAGGATACCTGCAGCATCGCTATACTGTCCGAGCTGTTCATTATTGCCACATCAATGTGGCTGTAGAGCTCCGGCCCGGATTTCACCCGAACCACATTGCTTATATCCTCGCTGCTTCTCTTGTAGGAAATGGACAGTTCTATTTCATAATACGATATCATCCGAGTAGGCTTATGGGACATGTATTCCACGGCGTAAACACCCAGAGGCGTCTCCCTTGTCACCTCATGGCAGGCCCGTGAAATATCCTCAGTGGCGTCTCCTGAATAGTTTTTTGTCCTGATAAGCCCATATTCGGCCGCATTTGCAACAAGATCCATAACGGCGTTTTTCATGCCCGCGTAGTTGCTGACCACGTGGACCGTAGAATCCGGCTCAAGCTTATTATATCCGTCCTCATGGTCTTTAATGACTATGTAATCCTTTGAGAAAGCCTGTGAGCAACCTGAAAAAGCGGCTGCAAACAGGAGTGCTGCCGCAAGGATTGCCGACAATGGAGCTCTGATGCTTTTAAAGCGCAACACCGCTACACCTCGATTCTCTCAAAGCCCAGTCCTACGACCTCTCTGGTCTCGGATATTATCACAAAGGCGTTCTCATCCGCCTCCCTGATGAGCTTTTTCAGCTCAACAATCTGTCTTTTTTTTATGGCGCACATGAGAACGACCTTCTTTTCACCTGTATAAGCCCCTTCACCATATAGCCTGGTGACCCCTCTTTGAAGACGCTCGGTGATTCTTTTTCCGATTGTGTCATACTCGCTGCTGATAATATAGGCCAGGTTGCCATAGTTTATTCCATACAGAACCTCGTCGATAACCCTTACTGAAATATACACGGATATTACCGAGTACATGGCTTTGTCAAAGGTTTTGAAAATAACTGCATAAGCCATGAGAATAACGGCGTCTATGGCGCCTATCGCCTGTCCCATATTTATGTGCTGGTACTTAAGCCTGTAAACCCTGGCGATTATGTCCGTACCGCCGGTGGTAGCACCCGTCAAAAATGTCATGCCGAGGCCAAGACCACAGACTGCGCCTCCGAATACGGAAGCAAGCAGCTGATTTTGAGTAATCGGTACGGCAAATAACAGGAAAACGTCTATGAAAACAGATAACAGTACCATTGAAGCAAGGGAATCCAACATAAATTTCAGACCCAGTTTCCTGAACCCCAAAATGAAAATCGGTATATTGATTATCATCATCATTATTCCCACGGGAACCCCAAAAGCAAAATTTAATATGGTGGACACTCCCGTTATTCCGCCTATTATAAGGCCGTTGGGATAGATGAAAAAGGCATATCCCAGAGAGTATAAGGCAGAGCCCAAAAATAGCTGAGCGTAGTGTTTTAAATGCTTTTTCATATGATTTCCCTTTACCATAAGTATCAAAGAGTTTTATCAAAGCAAGCTCAGCTGCTCTTCCCCCTTGTCCTCGGGCTTAAGCAGAGCGCCTGCCGCCGGTATCCTTTTGACTTTGTATCTGTCGAAATTTTTAACCGGTGTTTCAGATAAAAGCTGTGCCCTTTCAATGTGATGCCTGGCCTTGAGATTGACAGCTTTCACACCCTGGGTGTTTCTTGTGGCCTTTGGCGCAAGCAGAGCCGTGTTGAAAATCAACAGTCTCCCGTCACTGGTATAGACGGCAACCTCCGTATCTTCAGTGAACTCAACTATCGATTTGAGCACGATTTTATCGCTGTAAGCGTTTGCCAGCTTCTTTCTGTTTGTCTTTGTCCAATAGGCTGATACGGGCACCCTGGCCACCTTGCCGTTTTCATAGAAAAACAGCAGATTTCCCTCATAGTTTCCCGCATCCATGACGAATATGACGCTCTCATCCTCGTCCATTTCAAGCTTTGTGGGTAAATAGACACCCAGCACGGAGGCCTTGGAATCCTCAAAATCCGACACCTTTACCTTGTAGGTCTGACACTTGTCCGTGAAAACCAACAGCTCGGAGGCATTTGTTGTTTCAAAGCTCCTGCTGAGTCCATCATCCTCCTTGAATTTCTGCTCGGAGGCCATTCTCAGGGACTGAGGCGTTATTTTTTTCAGATACCCGTGCCTGGATACAAAAACAGTCACCTCATAGTCCTCTATATGCTCCTCGGCGTTATACTCCTCCACCTCGTGCTCGGAAATAATGGTTGTTTTTCTTTCTGCACCGTATTTTTTTATGACGTTTTTCAGCTCGTCTATAATAATCTTTTTTATTCTGCTCTTGTTTTTGGAGATATCCTCCAGGTCGACTATCTCCTCTTCAATTGCCGCGGTCTCCTCCACACGCTTTAAAATATACTCTCTGTTGATGTTTCGGAGCTTTATCTCAGCCACATATTCCGCCTGGGCCTCATCTATCCCAAACCCAATCATAAGATTGGGAATTACCTCAGCTTCCAACTCGGTATTTCTTATTATCGCTATAGCCTTGTCTATGTCAAGGAGTATCTTGCCAAGGCCCTTGAGCATATGCAGCTTTTCCTTTTTTTTGCTTAAGTCAAAATAGACACGCCTGCGTATGGTTTCTATCCGCCAGGCAGTCCACTCCTCCAGAATCTCCGCTATGCCCATAACTCTCGGCATACCGGCGATAAGGATATTGAAATCGCAGGAAAAGGTATCCATAAGGGGAGTCATCTTAAACAGCTTTTGCATCAGCTTTTCCGGGTCCGTCCCCCGCTTGAGATCAATGGCCAGTTTAAGGCCGCTGAGATCCGTTTCATCGCGCATATCGGCTATTTCACGAATCTTGCCCTGCTTTATGAGGTCTGAAACTTTGTCCATTATCGCCTCAACCGTCGTTGTATAGGGTATCTCATATATTTCAATTATATTCTGCTTTTTTATATATCTCCATTTTGCTCTGACCCTGAAGCTTCCCTTCCCTGTCCTGTATATTTCCTCCATGGCCTCACGGTCAAATATCAGCTCGCCTCCCGTGGGAAAATCCGGAGCTTTGAGAGTGTCCATAATATTGCAGTCGGGATTTTTCAGGTACTCAATAGTCGTCTGACATACCTCGGTCAAATTGAAACCGCAGATCCTGCATCCCATGCCTACCGCCGTCCCCTGATTTGCGGAAACCAGTATATTCGGAAACGAGGTGGGAAGCAGCTGGGGCTCCTTAGTCGTACCATCGTAATTGTCGGCAAAGTCTACTGTGTCTTTATCTATATCCCTGAAAATTTCATGGCAGATTGCCGACAGCTTGGCTTCCGTATACCTGGAGGCCGCGTATGCCATATCCCTGGAATAGACCTTTCCAAAACTGCCCTTGGAGTCTACAAAAGGAGTTAAAATGGCTTCATAGCCCTTGGACAGGCGAACCATAGTTTCGTATATGGCGCCCTCTCCATGGGGATTAAGGCGCATGGTCTGTCCGACTATATTGGCCGATTTCGTACGGGGCCCGTTCAGGAGATTCATGGTATACATGGTGTAGAGAAGCTTCCTGTGAGCAGGCTTAAACCCGTCTATCTCCGGTATGGCTCTTGAGACAATAACGCTCATGGCATATGGCATGAAATTTGTCTCAAGGGCATGGGTAATCGGCTGCTCAATAACCTCAGCATGAAGGCCTATAACATCCTGCTCTTTACTGTTCTTTGTATCCGGTGTCTTCTTTTTCCGAGACATTATCTCAGTCCTTTTTTATGAAATATCCAAAAGCTCAATGTATTTGTATCCGGAGTTTGCAATATGCTCTTTACGTGCGCTCAGATTATCTCCCATGAGCGTTTCAAAAACCTCTATGGTTTTCTCCACGTCATCGGGCACCACCTTGATAAGACGTCTTGTCGCCGGATTCATGGTGGTCAGAGCCATCATTTCAGGGTCGTTTTCACCCAGTCCCTTTGAGCGGTTTATTGTGTGCTTTGCTCCGTTGAAGCCTTTGATAATATTGTTCTTTTCGCTTTCCGAGTAGGCAAAATATGTTTTCTTTCCGCAATGTATCTCATATAATGGCGACTCGGCTATATATACATAGCCCTCCCTGATAAGTGTTGGGGCCAGCCGATAGAGCATTGTGAGTATCAGTGTTCTGATATGGTAGCCGTCATAGTCGGCATCAGTGCATATAATGACCTTGCTCCATCTCAGTTTTGATATGTCAAAGCTTCCGATATCTCCCGAGCGCTTTGTCTTCACCTCAACTCCACAGCCCAGTACCTTTATCAGGTCGGTAATAATTTCGCTTTTAAAAATCCTGTCGTAATCCACCTTAAGGCAGTTTAAAATCTTACCGCGTACGGGCATAATACCCTGAAACTCGGCATTCCTGCTCAGCTTGCAGGAGCCCAGGGCGGAATCACCCTCAACGATGTAAAGCTCTCTTACAGACACATCCTTTGAGCGGCAGTCCACAAATTTCTGGACCCGGCTCGTTATATCAACGCTTCCTGAGAGCTTCCTTCTGATATTAAGTCTGGTCTTTTCGGCGCTCTCGCGGCTTCTTTTATTTACCAGCACCTGCTCGGCAATCTTGTCGGCCTCCGCCTTGTTTTCAATAAAATAGACCTCCAGCTTGCTTTTGAAAAAGTCGGTCATGGCTTCCTGTATGAATTTGTTCTTAATTGCTTTTTTCGTCTGATTGGCGTAGGAGGCCTGTGTGGAAAAACAATTTGTGACCAGTATCAAACAGTCAGAAATATCGGTAAAAGTTACCTTGCTCTCGTTTTTCTGATATTTTCCCTGCTTTCGTAAATATGAGTCCACAGCTGAGACAAAGGCGCTTCTTACAGCCTTTTCAGGAGCTCCGCCGTGTTCCAGCCAGGACGAGTTGTGGTAATACTCTATCAGATTTACCTTGTTTGAAAAGCAAAAAGCCGCCGACATTTTAACCTTGTATTCGGGCTTGTCCGCCCTGTCCCTGCCCTTTCTTTCGCTCTCAATGTAATAGGGCGATGTAAAAGCCTCCTGTCCGGCAAGCTCAGCTACATAATCCATAATTCCGTTTTCGTATTTAAAATCCGTAACTTCGAATTTGCCGCTTTGCTCATATCTAAGTCTGAATGTAACTCCGGCATTTACTATCGCCTGTTTTTTCAAAACGTCGAGAAAATATTCCCGGGATATGTCAATATCGGTGAAGACCTCCAGATCGGGTTTCCATCGTATCAGCGAACCGGTTCTCCTGCCGCTGAACTTTTCGGATTTCAGCCCTCCGATATTTTCGCCCTTTTCAAAATGCAGGCTGTATTTTTTACCATCTCTCCAGACGGTTACATCCATATACTCCGATGAATACTGGGTCGCACAGCAGCCCAGACCGTTTAATCCCAGCGAATACTCGTAGTTTTCACCTTCATTGGTCTTGTATTTGGCACCCGCGTAGAGTTCGCAGAAAACAAGCTCCCAGTTGTAGCACTGCTCCACCGGGTTGAAATCAACGGGACAGCCACGGCCAAAATCCTCCACCTCTATGGATTTATCCTCGTAGCAGGTCAGTATAATCAGGTCTCCAAAGCCCTCCCTGGCCTCATCTATGGCATTTGAGAGGATTTCAAACACCGCGTGTTGGCAACCTTCAAGTCCGTCCGACCCGAAAATCACACCCGGGCGCTTTCGAACCCTGTCGGCACCTTTTAAAGCCGATATACTCTCGTTTCCATAATCGGCAGGTGAGGTTTTTTTCTTCATCTGTATCCTCCGAAACTCAAAATATAGGGATATTTTGTCATACGCCCCTACAGATAGTACTATACAATAAAAATATCGGCAAATCAAGAGGTCCACTATGCTGCCCAGCTCCAACCGCCCAATCGGCGCTTTTGCTTTAAAATGTTTGGTTTTCCTCTTTTTGGTATATAATTTCATTGGTGCCAATATATTTAATGAAAGAAGAGGAACCCCATATGGGCAAAAGAAAGCAAATGAAAATACGTATTGCGGAAAAAAAGGATGAGCTGACCAATCTGTATGAGGAGCTGTCTGACACGAAGCTTCTTCTCTCAAGAGCATATACCGTATTCAACTACTCAACGGACAAGGAGCTTATAGAGGCGAGCATATACGAAATAAGCTCTCTTCAGTCAAAATACTCTTATCTATTAAGGGCAATCAAGGAAATAACGGAAATGGAGCCAGAACTGAAACGGTATATCGGTGACAACGCAGTTTTCTTCCCGAAAGGAGGCCCCATATGAGCACATTAATAACTGTCGGAATAGCTGCCGGCGTTATTTTGATGCTGTTGCTTGTGATGAGGATTTTTACCTCGCCCATCAAAATCATATTCAAGTTATTGCTCAATACAATACTTGGCTTTTTCGCCCTTATAGCCATCAACTATTTCGGAGCTTTTATAGGGCTCACCATCGGGGTGAATTTCATCAATGCCCTTGTTATCGGCTGCCTGGGAGTCCCCGGCGTGGGGCTCCTTTTGCTGCTGCGATGGCTGATGATTACATAATGCAATTTAAAAACGCAACAACATCAATACTTTGACAGCGTTCTTGTATTGTTCTGTTTGCAGTACATTGGATTTGCAGCGTGTGGCCGAAAATCCATTTAAGCAGATAATCAATGTATCTTAAAAATGCAAATTTGCTCTTTTGCAAATGCGCTTCACAAAACACCTTTGTCCTGTGGACATTAAATAGGGAAAAGCTTTGCAGATAATATAGACTGCCATAAAGCGGAATCGGAAACCGGCATCCCTCCCCCGCCGCTATTTGCGGACACCGGAGGCGGGTTTTGCCCGTTTGCCACCGTTTATGGCAGTCTTGTTATCCTTAGAATTTGGGCTGCCGCAGTACGGCTGCTAATTCAAGTATGCTTTCTCTCGATAGCTCTCTTTGCGGCCTCGGCAATCGCTTCCGGAGTAAGATGATATTCCCTCCTGAGGAAATCCTCCGTGCCAACCTGTCCGAACCTGTCCATAGTGCCAACCATTTCAACTGGTACGGGAAGGGTTTTTACAACGGCTTCTGACACAGCGCTGCCCAATCCACCGTAGGTATTGTGGTTTTCAGCCGTCACTATTGCCCCTGTCTCCTCCGCACACCGCTCAATTAACGCTTCGTCAACAGGCTTCCATGTAAACATGTCCACAACCCTGGCCGATACTCCCTCGGCTTCAAGAATTGCGGCGGCTCTCAGGGCCTCGGCCAACATAATGCCGCTGGCAATTATCGTCACGTCCGTGCCGTTTCGAAGCATATTGCCCTTGCCGATTTCAAAGGTGGAGCCTTCGCAATAAATGGATGTCACATTTTTTCTTGCCATGCGAACGTAATATATGCCATAGACATCCACCAGCTGCCGGACTATATCCTCCAGAGCAACGGTATCAGCAGGCTCAATCAGCGTGATTTCAGGTATTCCCCGCAGCACCGCCATATCTTCAAAGGGCATATGGGTGCCTCCGTTGTAAGCAGCGGTCACGCCCGGGTCAGAGCCGATTATCCTCACATTCAGCTTTGCGTAGGCAGCGGATACATATATCTGGTCACAGACTCTGCGCGAGGCAAATGTGGCAAAGCTGTGGGCAAAGGGCACTTTGCCGGTAACTGACAGACCGGCGGCAATGCCAATCATGTTTGCCTCGGCAATGCCGCATTGTATCGCCCTTTCGGGAAACGCCTTGAAAAACGGCTTCATACCGGAAGAGCTCACCAGATCGGCATCCAAAACGACAATCTGATCGTTTTTTTCAGCCAGCTCCATCAGCGTTGAGCAGTAGACATCTCTCATCAGCTCCCGGCTTTTATTCAGCTCGGTATTTATTCTAATCATCTGCCTTTTCCCCCCTTAAGCAGCGCCATCTTTGACTCTTCCAGGACCTTCTCCGCCTTTTCCAAAGCCTCATTCATCTGCTCGGCGGTAAAGTTCATGTGATGGTTTGCCAGAACACCTTCGGCAAAGCTGCAGCCGTTTCCTTTTTTGGTGTTAAGAATAATCGCCGAGGGCTTTTCCGTGTTTTCCTTCGCGGCCGTTACTGCTTCATGTATTTGAGTGATGTTATGTCCGTCGATCTCCTGGGTAAACCACCCGAAGGACCTGAGCTTTCCGGTAATATCCCCTATGTCCATAACATCCTTCGTGTATCCGTCAAGCTGCTGTCTGTTGTTGTCTATAAAAGCGATAAGGTTGGAGAGCTTATAGTGGTTTGCAAACATAAAACCTTCCCAATTCTGTCCTTCATTAAGTTCCCCGTCACCCAGTATCAGAAAAGTATAGCTGTCTCTCCCGTCCATCCTGTCACCCAGGGCAATGCCGATGGCGGCGGATATTCCCTGCCCCAGGGAGCCCGTTGTCATATCTATCCCCGGTGTCTTGTTTCTGTCACAATGGCTCGGCAGATTGCCTCCGCCCTGATTGAGCTCCCTGAGCATGCTTTCGGGAAAATAGCCCTTTAAGGCCAGAGTGGCATAAACCGCCGGTCCCGAATGACCCTTAGAGACAACCAGCTTATCCCTGCTCGGTAAGTCGGGATTTTTAGGGTCATAGCGCATGACGCTGCCATATAAAACGGCAAGAGCTTCAACTATGGACATGGAGCCTCCCACATGACCGAACCCAATATGCCCAAGCGTCTTGAGCGTCAGGACTCTTATCTCCTCGGCAAAGACCCTGAGCTCTCTCATTTTTCTGTTTTTCTCCATTGTCCCACTCCTTTACTTTAAAATACAAGCTTCTCCGATATATATTCTCCCAGTTCGGAAATACTTATCCTCTCCTGATGCATGGTATCCCGATCTCTCACAGTCACGCAGCCGTCTTCAAGGGAATCGAAATCGAAGGTTACGCAGAAGGGTGTGCCGACTTCATCCTGGCGGCGGTATCTCTTTCCGATTGAGCCGGAATCATCGTAATCCACAAAAAACTGTCTGCTCAGTTCGTTATAGATTTCAAGAGCCTTTTCAGACAGCTTTTTTGACAGGGGAAGCACCGCGCATTTAATCGGTGCCAGCGCGGGATGCAGGCGCAGCACCGTGCGGATATCGTTCTTTTCGGGGTCAACAACCTCTTCATCATAGGCATCTGCCAAAAAGGCAAGAGCGGCCCTGCCCACACCCAGGGACGGCTCAACCACATAGGGAATATACTTTTCTCCCGTTTCCTGGTCGAAGTATTCCAGATTCTCGCCGCTCTCGGACTGATGGGCCTTCAGGTCGTAATCCGTCCTGTCGGCAATGCCCCAGAGCTCTCCCCAGCCAAAGGGGAATAAATACTCAAAGTCCGTTGTAGCTTTTGAGTAGTGTGATAGCTCTTCTTTTGAATGGTCCCGCATACGGAGGTTTTCTTCCTTCATGCCAAGGTCCAGCAGCCATTTGAAACAGAAATCGCGCCAGTATTCAAACCACTCCAGATCAGTGCCCGGCTTGCAGAAAAACTCCAGCTCCATCTGCTCAAATTCCCTTGTTCTGAATATGAAGTTGCCCGGAGTAATTTCGTTTCTGAAGGCCTTTCCTATCTGACAGACTCCAAAGGGAATCTTTTTCCTTGTGGTCCTCTGGATGTTCTTGAAGTTGACAAATATGCCCTGAGCGGTTTCAGGTCTCATATATACCTCAGCGGCACTGTCCTCCGTGACTCCCTGGTGGGTTTTAAACATGAGGTTGAACTTTCGTATATCGGTGAAATCGCTCTTCCCGCAGCCCGGACACTGAACGCCCTGCTCCCTGATATATGAAATAAGGGCTTGATTGTCCATACCTTCCACGGAAACATCGGTTATGCCCTTCGCCTTGTTCCATTCCTCAACCAATTTGTCGGCACGATGCCTTATTTTGCATGCTCTGCAGTCTATGAGGGGGTCATTGAAGGTGGAAACGTGGCCTGAGGCAACCCATACTCTGGGATTCATCAAAATGGCCGAATCCAGGCCCACATTATATGGGGACTCCTGAACAAATTTTTTCCACCACATCTTTTTTATGTTGTTGACCAGTTCCACGCCCAGGGGCCCGTAATCCCATGTGTTCGCAAGCCCACCGTAAATCTCGCTGCCCGGGAAAATGAACCCCCTGTTCTTGCACAGAGCCGTAATTTTGTCCATTGTCTTTTCGGTGTTTTTCAGCATACTAAATTCCTCATTTTCACTAAAAAAAGCCGCGACCCGGCGGTTAAAAGCGTATTTTTGCGGCCTTTTCTCACAATACTACGATATCATATCCTTCGCCCCGTATTGCTCAAAAAGCTTTATCTGTGTTCAGACCGCACGGCGCATGCTTTTTGGATATTGTTTATGATAATACTGGATATCTTTATACCATCTGATTATATACGTTTTGATATTCTTGTCAACAACCAGGGCCGAAATACGCCCTTTTGCCCGTCTTCACCATTTGAAAAGCAGTCCCTTGCAATCATATATAATATACATTAAAATAAACGAAAAACTTAATGCTTTAAGACATAGGGGACTTATTATATGGAATTTCACGCAGGAAAATGCGATATTGCGGTAATAGGCGCCGGCCACGCCGGAATTGAGGCCGCCCTGGCCTCCGCCAGAATGGGTCTTGATACCATATGCTTCACAATAAATCTTGACGCCGTGGGGAATATGCCCTGCAATCCGTCCATAGGCGGTTCAGGCAAGGGACATCTGGTGCGGGAGCTGGACGCCCTGGGCGGTGAAATGGCAAGGGCCGCCGACAAAGCCTGCCTGCAGTACAGGCTCTTAAACAGGAGCAAGGGGCCTGCCGTTCATTCACTGAGAGCCCAGGCCGACAGGCGCGAGTATCAAAAAATAATGAAACACACTCTGGAGCTCCAGGAAAATCTCAGGTTGAAGCAGGCTGAAATAACCGAAATCGGAGTAAGGGACGGGGCCGTATGCCACGTAAAAACCGAAACAGGCGCAATTTATGAGACAAAAGCTGCAATAATATGCACAGGGACATTTCTGCGCGGGAAGATTATTGTGGGCGAGGTATCCCGGGAGAGCGGTCCCGACGGCATGTTTGCCTCCGTGGCGCTGGCTGACTGCCTCAGGAAACTCGGGCTGGAACTGACACGCTTTAAAACAGGCACGCCGCCCCGTATAAACGCCCGGAGTGTGGACTATTCCAAGATGGAGGAACAGCCGGGCGATCCCGACCCCATTCCCTTTTCCTATGAAACCCTTGAGACTCCGGTGAACAAGGTATCATGCTATCTAACCTATACCAATGAAGAAACCCACAGGATAATCAGGGAGAATCTTGACAGGAGTCCTCTTTATTCGGGGGTTATAGAGGGTATAGGCACCCGCTATTGCCCTTCCATAGAGGACAAGGTGGTGAAGTTCCCTGACAAGCCCAGGCACCAGATTTTTATCGAGCCCATGGGTCTGGATACTCAGGAGGCCTATGTGCAGGGCTTATCCTCCTCCATGCCCGAGGAGATTCAGCTCAGAATGCTTCACACCGTTAAGGGACTGGAGCACGCCGAAATGATGAAGCCGGGTTATGCCATAGAGTACGACTGTATAAACCCCATTGAACTGAAGGCAACCCTTGAAGTAAAAAAGATATCGGGACTATACGGTGCCGGCCAGTTTAACGGCACCTCCGGTTATGAGGAGGCCGCCGTTCAGGGCTTCATAGCGGGAGTAAACGCCGCTTTGAAGATAAAAGGAGAAAAGCCTCTGATTATAGACCGCAGCGAAGCATATATCGGGACACTGATAGACGATTTGGTTACAAAGGGCGTCACCGACCCCTACAGAATGATGACCTCAAGAAGTGAATACAGGCTCCTGCACAGGCAGGACAATGCCGATATCAGACTCTCCCGGTACGGTTATGAAATCGGACTTATATCCAAGGAGCGATATGAGGCCGTGCTGGCAAAGTATGAGGCTGTTGACAGGGAAATTGAGCGCCTTAGAAATACCCATATCCCCCCTTCCGACGAGCTGGCCCGTCTTCTCACCGAAAAAGGAACGGCCCCTACCAGCTCCGGAATAAGCCTTGCAGAGTTGATAAAGCGGCCTCAGCTGGATTACGCCTCCCTTTCCCCCTTCGACAAGAACAGACCTGAGCTGCCTGCCCCCATATGGCAGCAGGCTGAGATAGCGATTAAATATGAGGGCTATATAAAGCGCCAGCTCAAGCAGGCAAAAGAGTTTAAACGAATGGAGGAGCGGCGCTTGCCCGAGAATCTTGATTACATGAACATAAACGGTCTCAGGCTGGAGGCAAGGCAGAAGCTCAGCAAGGTAAGGCCAACAAACTTCGGACAGGCCTCGAGAATTTCCGGAGTGAATCCTGCGGATATAGCGGCCCTTATGATTTTTCTTGAGAGGAAGCAAAAGCCTGAAAAATGAGTATCCGATCGGCCCCCCCGGCCTTGAGCCTCAGTTTTCTGTAACTGTAAGAAATGGAGGTTAGCTTGAAGAAGGTTGTTCTAGGCCTCTCTGGAGGCGTTGATTCCGCAGTCAGTGCCCTGCTTTTGAAAAAACAGGGCTATGATGTAACAGGTGTTTTTCTGGACATGGGCACAGGCGATTTGGAGGGCGCAAGAGCCGTTGCCGACGAAATCGGCATAGACTTTCAAACCGTTAATATAGAAAAGAAGCTGAGCAATCTCGTTATGGAGCCTTTTATCGACGCCTATCTCGGCGGTCTGACACCAAATCCCTGCATACTCTGCAACCCGAAAGTCAAATTTCCCGCTCTGATTAAGGCGGCGGATGAAATCGGGGCGGAATATGCCGCCACTGGCCATTATGCGCTGGTGGATTACGACAGCACCTCCGGTATGTACCGATTGCTCGCTTCACCAGGAGACAACGACCAGTCCTATATGCTCAGCAGGCTGGACCAGAGAATCTTGTCCCGTTTAATTCTCCCCCTGGGAAGCTACAGCAAATCGGATGTACGAAAAATCGCCTGGGAGAACCGGCTCTCCGTGGCCTCCAAGCCTGACAGCATGGAGATCTGCTTCATCCCCGATGGAGACTATGCTGCTTTCATAGAAAAGCACAGGCAGATACCGCCTGAGGGCGATTTTGTGGACATACACGGGAATGTACTGGGCAGGCACAAGGGCATCCACCGCTATACACAGGGACAGCGCAGGGGCCTTGGCGTGGCTGCCGGAAAAAGAATGTTTGTTTTAAAAATTGAGCCGGAAACGAACCGTGTCGTCCTGTCGGACGCGGAGGACCTGGCCGTTTCGGAAATACACGTAAACAACCTTATCTGGGTGTCGATAAAACCACCGGAGACCGCAATAGACGTGGATATTAAGGTCAGGCACACAAAGCTGTTGTACGCCGGGAAGGTAATTCCCGGCGCCAGGGACACGGCAAGGGTTATATTTGATACACCGGTTCGGATGCCGGCGGCCGGGCAGACCGCCGCCTTTTACCGGGACAATGTGATGCTGGGCAGCGGGATTATTTTACGGCGGGAGAGTATATGAAAGTATCTGTCATTACCCTCGGATGCAAGGTAAATCAATATGAAAGCCAGGCCATGGAGACTCTTTTGAAGGAAAGGGGCCATGAGCCTGTTTCTGCTGGAGAAAAAGCGGACGCCTATATAATTAATACCTGTACTGTAACCGCAGAGAGCTCCAGAAAATCCAGACAGGCGGCAAGACAGGCTATCGCTGATAATCCGAAGGCCATTATAGCCGTCTGCGGCTGCTGGTCACAGATAAGCCCCCAGGAGGCCGCGGAGCTGGGCGCCCACCTGGTTTCGGGCAGCGGCGACAGAAAGGCATTTTTGGACGACCTGGAGGAGATATATAACAGCAGGATAAAAAAAGTATCCGCTGACGAGCCGAAAAAGCGCAGGAAGTTTGAGCGGCTTCCCGCCGGAACCCTTCTGGGGCGGACAAGGGGCATGCTGAAGATTCAGGACGGCTGTGAAAACTTTTGCACATACTGCATTATACCCTATGCCAGAGGCCCAATCAGAAGCCTTCCCGCCGCAGAGGCCGTCTCAGAGGCTGAAAGGCTCGCTGCAGAGGGCATTAAAGAGCTGGTGGTAACCGGAATAGAGATCTCCTCCTATGGAAAGGATCTGGGAGACGGCAGCAGTCTGGAAAGCCTTATAGTGTCCTTAGATAGGGCCGTGCCCGGGCTAAGACTCAGGCTGGGCTCCCTGGAGCCTCGGATCATTACCTCCGAATTCTGCTCCGCTCTTGCGGAGCTGGAGGGCTTATGCCCCCATTTTCACCTTTCCCTTCAGAGCGGGTGCGACCAGACACTAAAACGCATGGGAAGAAAGTATGACACCCGGCTTTTCTATGACGCCCTCTGCCTGCTTAGGGAGCATTTTCCCGACTGCGGTATTACCGCAGATCTGATTGTAGGTTTCCCGGGAGAGAGCGACGCAGAATTCAGCCAAACTCTGGCCTTTATAGAAAAATGCGCTTTTTCATCCATGCACATATTCCCCTATTCCCGAAGACCGGGCACACCGGCAGCCTCCATGCCGGAGCAATTGACGCGGGCGGTAAAGAAGGAAAGAGCGCGCAGAGCTTCCAAATTGGCCGCGAAAATGAAGGAAGAATACCTGAATTCCTGCACAGGCACAATCCAGTCCGTTCTTTTTGAAACTGAAAAACCGGGGACAAGTATCGGATACGCGGGAAACTATTGCCGGGTCCAGGTGGCAACTCCGGGACTTGGCAATATAATAAAGGATGTAAGAATAACAGGCACCCGGAACGGCATGCTTATTGGCACTGTGATATAACCTGCTTATGGAATATTTGATGATTTTGTCTCTTTTATCCTTATATTACAGGGATAAATATATGCAAGAAATAAATTGACAACCGGCTTAGTGCTATACTATAATTGCATAATACACTTAAAAGCGGAGGTTTTAACCTATGGCATCGAAACGAGTATATAACTTTTCAGCCGGCCCTTCCATGCTTCCTCTGGAATGTCTGGAAAAAGCCGGCTCTGAAATAACCAATTTTAACAACACAGGCATGTCTGTTATGGAGATGAGCCATAGGAGCAAGGTATTCACCAGTATCCTTCAGGAGACTAAGGCCGGACTAAAGGGCCTTATGAAGATACCCGACAACTATGAAATTCTTTTTTTGCAGGGCGGAGCCACCTTGCAGTTTGCAATGGTTCCAATGAACCTCATGTCCAGAACAGGCAAGGCCGATTATGCCATTACAGGCAATTTCTCCGGGCTTGCATATAATGAAGCCAGGAAGTACGGTACCTGCAACACAGCGGCCGACACCAAGGACAGAAACCACACCTACATACCGGCTCAGCAGGAGCTTATAACAGATAAAGACGCTTCTTATTTTTATTACTGCGCCAACAACACCATTTACGGCACTGAGTGGAAATATATACCCGAAACAGGGGATGTCCCCATTGTTTGTGATATGTCCTCAAATATTTTGTCCTGCCCGGTTGACATTTCAAAGTACGGCATTATTTTCGCCGGGGCACAAAAAAACATGTCCCCCGCCGGATTAACCGTGGTTATCATAAGAAAGGACCTTCCAGGCAGACAGTTTGACTACACCCCTGTCATGCTGAACTATGAGGTAATGATCAAGAAAGACTCCATGCACAACACCCCTCCCTGCTATAATATATACATGCTGGGTCTTGTTGTTAAGTGGATTGAACAGAAGGGCGGTCTTGAGGCGATGGAGCAGCTAAAAAAAGAACGCTCATCCCTCCTCTACGATTTTCTGGACAACAGCGGTCTTTTTAAATGCCCGGTAGAGCCGGATTCCCGCAGCGGAATGAACGTAGTTTTTTCTACCGGCGACAATGAACTTGACACCCGCTTTGTTTCCGAGGCGGAAAAAGCCGGATTTTTTAATCTGAAAGGGCACCGCAGTGTGGGCGGGATGAGAGCCTCCATATACAACGCGATGCCTGTGGAGGGCGTTAAAAAGCTGGTGGAGTTTATGAAAGATTTCGAGCTTAAAAACAAATAACAGTGTGGAGACATAAAATACATAGATATAGCGGTACACTGTTTGGAGGTTAGCATGTATACTATAAAGACACTAAACAATATTGCTCAGGTTGGCCTGGACAGATTTGACAAGTCTCTCTTCAGGATTGATAACGAGGCATCAAATCCCGATGCAATATTGGTGCGCTCGACAAAAATGCTGGACTATGAGTTTAATGAAAGCCTGCTGTGTATTGCAAGGGCCGGCGCGGGCTATAATAATATCCCTTGCGACCGCTGTGCGGAAGCCGGAATTGTCGTATTCAACACACCGGGCGCCAATGCCAGCGGTGTTAAGGAGCTTGTGCTCTGCTCCCTGTTTCTCTCCTCCCGTGATATTTTGTCCGGTTCACAGTGGGTCAAATCCATAGCCCACAAGGGCGATGAGGTAACGGCTCTTGTGGAGAGCGGCAAAAAAGCTTTTGCCGGTCCGGAAATCTATGGAAAAACACTGGGGCTTGTGGGACTGGGAGCCATAGGGGCAAAGGTTGCCAGAGACGCTACCGCGCTGGGTATGAAGGTATACGGTGTTGACCCTTACCTGCCTCCCGACGTGAGGGCTGAGCTTTCGGGAACAGTAAAGATTTTAAACGATGAAAAAGAGCTATATGCCATAAGTGACTATATCTCCCTGCATGTGCCCTATAACGAAGAGACAAGGCATAAGATCTGCGCCTCCTCAATTGCGCATATGAAGGATGGCGTGAGAATTATAAATACGGCCAGAGGCGAGCTTGTCTCCGATGACGATATTATCGCCGCCATAGCTTCAGGCAAGGTAGCCTGCTATGTCACAGACTTTCCCAACGCTAAAACAGCCAATCACAAGGGTATTATAGCCATACCCCACCTGGGAGCCTCAACCCCCGAGAGTGAGGACAACTGCGCGGTGATGGCTGCCGATCAGGTTTCCGAGTATCTTCTTAACGGAAACATAATAAACTCGGTAAACCTGCCCAACATCACCCTTCACAGGCACAGCGGCAATCCCAGGGTCGTGATTATTATGAAGGACTATGTGGGGGCGCACAATGCAATTTTGACGGCGGTGGCTTCCACGGGAGCATCGGTTATATCCTCCACCTCCAAGACCAGAGGCAATTATTACGCGGTTTTGCTGGATTTGGATAAGGTTACTCCCGATTTAAACAGCTCCCTGAATGCCTGCAAAGGTGTTATCAGAGTCAGAATAATCTTATAATCGACTTTTTAATAAACGCTGTCATTGCTCATGTAAGCAGGACAGCGTTTTTTACAATCAAATTATCGGGCAACGATATTAAAAAGGTAATTGCCTGCAATTGAGAATAAGGAGAGCTTATGATTACTTTTAAAAGCATAAAAGAGGATGAAGGAATAAGAACATACATCGAAAAGGCCGGGGAATCCATGAAGGCACTCGGATATACCGAGCACGGCCTGGACCACGCATCCAGGGTGGCAGAAACCTCTAAATATATCCTTGAAACCCTGGGTTACTCTGAGCATGAAATTGAGCTTGTCCAGATAGCGGGCTTTCTTCATGATATCGGAAACCTGATAAACCGAACCGACCATTCACTTACCGGTGCCGTTATGTCATTCAGGATGCTGGACAAAATGGGAATGCCCCCGGAGGATATCGCCACTGTTGTAACGGCAATAGGTAATCATGACGAGGGCACCGGGGTTGCGGTAAACCATGTGGCCGCCGCCCTTATTCTGGCCGACAAGTCCGATGTCAGAAGGAGCAGGGTCACAAACCCGGACAAAACAAAATTCGATATCCACGACAGAGTAAACTACTCGGTGAAAAAATCCCTTCTAAAAATAAATGAAGAGCGCTCGCTGATAAAGCTCAAGCTCACCGTTGACACCAGGTACGGCTCGGTAATGGACTATTTCGAGATATTTCTGGGCCGCATGACAATGTGCCGAAAGGCGTCGGAAAAGCTGGGTCTGAGCTTTAAGCTGATTATCAACGAGCAGACGCTGATATAAGGCGCTGCATGACAAAAAATAAACAATAACCGTGAAACCATGGATATCATGGTCTCACGATTTTTATTATCCCATGAACCGGATGTCCCTATGCTTTATTCAGCGCCCTTCAACAACTCCTCCACATAGGCAGGCAGGGCAAAAGCGCCCTTATGAAGCTTTGGCGTATAATAGCCGGTCTCAATACCGCGACGCCTCCATGCGGTTTCATTCAAATCATTGACGGGATGGTACTTCTTCGAAGCAAAGCCAAAGAGCCAGTGTCCCGAAGGATATGTGGGGATGTGGGCCTGGTAAACGCGGCTGATGGGAAAGCTCTCCACAATGCGTTTATGGGCTCTCCGGCAGACTAGGGCATCCTCGTCATAGAAAGGGCTCGCATGCTGATTTACCATAATCCCGTCTTCCCGGAGGGCTTTGAAGCAGTTTCCATAAAACTCCCTGGTGAAGAGGCCTTCGCCGGGTCCCAGGGGATCTGTCGAATCCACTATAACAAGGTCGTATTCATTCTCTTTGGTGCGTATGAATTTAATGCCATCCTCATAGAATATTTTAACCCTGGGGTCATCCAATCGACAGGCTGTCTTTGTCAGGTATTTCCTGCAGGTCTCTACCACCAGGGGGTCGATTTCCACCATGTCAATCCGCTCTATGTCATGATACCGGGCAAGCTCCCTCACTGTTCCGCCGTCACCGGCTCCGATAACCAGGACATGCCTGACTTTCGGATGCACCGCCATAGGCACATGGGTGATCATTTCATGATATATGAATTCGTCTCTTTCCGTGAGCATTATATAGCCGTCCAGCACAAGAAAGCGCCCGAATTCCTTGGATTCAAACACATCAATACGTTGAAAATCGCTCTGGCATGTATACAGCTGGCGCTCTACCTTTATCAGGAACTCCACATTCTCAGTATGCTTTTCCTTGAACCATAACTCCATATGTCAACCCCCTTCCGCAACATTTGGCCTGTAGAGAGCAGAAGCCTCAGGTCCTGTCACTGCTCCGGGGAAATATGTTGCGCCCGCTGAAAATCTCCAGCATTTCCCTGTGCAGGTTTTCCGATATGGTCAGTCGCTCCCTGGGAGGCAGCTCATACACATCGGTGTTGAACAGATAGTTCTGCAGCGGCCTTTCCTTTATCAGCATTTTGGTATGAAATATATTAGCTTCATAGACATTTATGTCCACCGCGTCATATTGGCTGAGGATATCTTCGCTTATAAAATCCTGTATAGACGTTATACTGTGGTCTATAAAAATTTTCTCGCCCCTCATATGCCTGGTAAATCCCCTGACCCGGTAGTCCATGGTTATTATGTCCGAATCAAAAGAACTGATCAGATAATCAAGGGTTGACAAGGGAGTTATCTCGCCGCAGGTTGCCACATCAATATCAACCCTGAAGGTAGCCACAAAATTATCGGGATGATGCTCGGGATAAGTATGGACTGTCACATGGCTTTTATCCAGATGAGCTACTATAGTGTCACCGGAGGGCACCAGGTCATGCTCCGCTATCATAACGGTAACGGAGGCACCCTGAGGATCATAATCCTGTTTCGCTATATGGAGAACCTCCGCCCCTATCATATCAACCACATTGGTCAATATGTTTGTCAGGCGCTCGGAGTTATACTGACTGTCGATATATGCTATATAGTCCTTCTGCTCTCGGGGCGTCTTAGCATAGCAAACATCGTAGATGTTAAAACTCAGAGACTTAGTCAGGTTGTTAAATCCGTATAGCTTGAGCTTGTTGTCCATATTTCACCCTCCCTTAGAAACTCAAAACGCAAGTAAATGACGCATCACTCACCTACTTGCGTTTTCCGGACGATTATAACTACAAAAGTCATTTTTCGTTTAGAACATAATCAAAAATTATAGTCATCAAAGCAATATAATGCATTTGCATATCAAGGTTGAGCAAATACTTACTTTTTTACTACTATTATTGATTGTTTCACAAGTTGATGTGTGCTGTCCGGTTGTAAAGTAACCAACTTATAAACTTTGAGTTCCAACTCAATCAATAAAGCGACCAAAGTTGTCCTTCGGCAGTTGACCAGGCTGACCCTATGGCCCTGACTTTCAGTTGAAAGCGGTCAAAAGTATTTGCTGAAATGATTTGTCCTCATCAGAATCAATATGAAAATAGCATACAGGATTTCGTTTGTCAAGAATACATTTGCATATTATAAATTCGTGTTTCTGCGGTTGTCAAACATATGGTCCATTTTTTTAGGAAGTCTGTCAATGGTAAGTAGTAGTAGCGCTGTGGGAAGCGTTGAAAAGTCTAACGCACCT
>JGI24712J26585_10001128_pt1 | contig 22933 bp, 19 predicted proteins | sample BioPla3DNA2_FD_26585 | JGI IMG/M metagenome (IMG submission 26585)
GATAATATTCCTGCAAATTTTTCTAAAGAATCTGAAGAATATTTTTTAGTAATTTCATGTGCAAATAATTTTGCATGATAGTCTGTAATCATATTTTCACCTCTTATTAATTCATAATTATATATATAACATCAATATATTCAATTACATATACATTATACCATTTTTTTATTTTATTTTCCAATACTAATAGCTCACTTCTATATATTCCATTAAATAATCACTTTTAAATGCTAAAATATAAATTCCCATATTCTATAAATGCATAAGAGGCAGGATATAAATAAAAAATGACATAGTCTCTAAGAAACTATGCCATTTTATTTTTAATTTTAAAAATTAAATTTTGTGTTTTGGAAAATAGTGTGTGTGTAATAATTCATGTGCTTTTTCACTACAAGGTTTTCCAAGATATGTTTCATATAATTCTTTAATATATGGATTTTCATGTGATTTTCTAATTGGTTTTCCAGCATCTTCTCTATAGATAGCTTCTGCTCTCTTTTTAAGAATATTCATATTACCATGGTGATATGGTTGCCCTCCTCCACCAATACATCCACCTGGACAAGCCATTATTTCTATTGCATGAAATTGTTCTTTACCATTTTTTACTTCTTCAAGTAATTTTCTAGCAGATCCTAATCCATTTGCAATACCAATTTTTAATTCTAAATCATCCATTTTTACAGTTGCTTTTCTTACACCTTCTAATCCTCTTAATTGTTCAAAGTCAACTTTTTCTAATGTTTTTCCTGTTTGTAATTCATATGCAGTTCTTACAGCTGCTTCAATTACTCCACCTGTCGCACCAAATATTACCCCTGCTCCTGTTGATTCTCCTAATGGATTATCAAATTCTTCATCAGGTAAATTTTTAAAATCTATATTGAATTTTTTAATTAATGAAGCTAATTCTCTTGTAGATATTGATAAATCAACATCTGGATTTCCATTAACTTTAAATTCATCTCTTGCAGCTTCATATTTTTTAGCTAAACATGGCATTATTGAAACTACGACTAGTTTTTCTCTTGAAATACCCATTTTTTCAGCAAAATATGATTTAGCAATTGCACCAAACATTTGTTGTGGTGATTTAGCTGTTGATGGTACATCTATTAACTCTGGGAACTGGTGTTCGAAGAATTTAACCCATCCTGGACAACAAGATGTAAGAATTGGCATTTTAACTTCTTTGTCTCCGGCTAAGAATTTATTTAATCTATCTAAAAATTCTGTTCCTTCTTCCATAATTGTAAGGTCAGCTGCGAAATCTGTATCAAACACTTTATCAAATCCAATTCTTCTAAGTGCAGCTACTAATTTACCAGTAACTAGTGTACCTGGCGCCATTCCAAATTCTTCACCTAAAGCTGCTCTTACAGCTGGTGCAGTTTGTACAATTACAACTTTTTCTGGATTAGAAATTTCTTCTACAACTTTCCATGTATGATCTTGTTCTGTAAGCGCTCCTACTGGACATACAGCAACACATTGACCACAGAATGTACATGTTGAGTCTATAAGGTTCATTTCAAATGCAGGAGCTACTACAGAAGTAAATCCTCTATTTACACCTGATAATACCCCTACAGATTGCACTTCGTTACACATAGTTTCACATCTTCTACACATGATACATTTATCCATATCACGTAATATTGCTGGTGAATAGTCTTTTCTATATTGCGATTCTTCCCCTTTAAATCTTACTTCTCTAATACCAAATTTTTCAGCTAAATCTTGTAATTCACAATCTCCAGCTTTTGCACATACTAGACAATCTTTCGGGTGATCTGATAACATTAATTCCAATACTACTTTTCTTGCATTTAGAGCTTTTACAGAATTTGTTCTTACTACCATCCCTTCTGTAACAGGTGTTGCACACGCTGGTGCAAGATTTCTTCTACCTTCAACTTCTACCACACATATTCTACATGAAGCTGATTTATTAACATAATCTATATTGTGTAAATTAAGATGACATAATGTAGGTATATCAACGCCTACACTTTTTGCCGCAGCTAATATCGTTGCGTTTTCAGGCACTTGTACTGGTTTGCCGTCTACAGTTATATTTAACATTTTCATAAGTATTTTCCACTCCTTTTTACTATTTTTTATCAATTGCTGAGAATTTACAAGCAGCTTGACAAGCACCACATTTTATACATTTAGATTGATCTATAAAATGTACCTCTTTAACTTTACCACTTATGCAATTTACAGGACATACTCTAGCACATGCTGTACACCCTATACATTTCTCTGGATTAACTACATATTGTAATAATGATGTACATTGCCCAGAAGGACATTTTTTGTCTATAACGTGCGCTGTATATTCATCCCAAAATTTTTCTATAGTTGATAAAATTGGATTTGGTGCAGTTTGACCTAGTCCACAAAGAGCTGTATCTTTTATAACTGTTGAAAGACTTTTTAATAAATCTAAATCTTCAGAAGTCCCTTTTCCAGCAGTTATTTTTTCTAAGATTTCATGTAGTCTTTTTGTACCAATTCTACATGGTGTACATTTTCCACAAGATTCCTCTACAGTGAATTCAAGATAGAATTTAGATACCGCTACCATACAGTCATCCTCGTCCATAACTATCATTCCACCAGAACCCATCATAGATCCTTTTGCTAATAATGTATCAAAATCTATTGGTGTATCTAAATCATTAACTGTAAGACATCCTCCAGATGGTCCACCTGTTTGAACTGCCTTAAATTTTTTACCATCTTTAATACCGCCACCGATATCAAAAATTACTTCTCTAAGAGTTGTCCCCATTGGAACTTCAACAAGACCTACATTATTAACTTTTCCTGCTAGTGCAAATACTTTTGTACCTGATGATTTTTCTGTTCCAATTGATTTGAACCAGCTAGCACCTTTATTTATAATTGCTGGAATATTTGCAAATGTTTCTACGTTATTTACGTTAGTAGGTTTTCCCCAATACCCTGATTCTGCAGGAAATGGTGGTTTTGTAGTTGGTTCCCCTCTGTTATCTTGCATTGATTGAATAAGAGCTGTCTCTTCTCCACATACAAATGCACCTGCACCAAATTTAATTTCAATATCAAAACTAAAGTCACTATTTAATATATTATCCCCTAATAATCCGAATTCGCGTGCATCGTCAATTGCTTTTTGCAATCTCTCTATAGCTAATGGATATTCTGCTCTAATATATACAAGTCCTTTAGAAGCACCAATTGCATATCCACAAATTGCCATTGCCTCAACAATAGAGTGTGGATCTCCTTCTAATAAAGATCTGTCCATAAATGCTCCTGGGTCTCCCTCGTCTGCATTACAAACTACATATTTTTGATCAGCTTTATTTTTATATGTAAATTCCCATTTTAATCCTGTAGGGAATCCTCCTCCACCTCTTCCACGTAATCCTGATTCTTTAATGATATTAATTACATCTTGTGAAGATAATTCGGTAATAGATTTACCTAAAGCTTGATAACCTTCTCTACCAATATATTCTTCAATATTTTCTGGATCTACGAATCCACAGTTTCTTAATGCTATTCTCATTTGTTTTTTATAAAAGTCCATATGTTTTGAGTCACTAATGATCTCTTTAGTTTCTGGTACTTTATATAATAAACTTTCTATTTTTCTACCTTTTATAAGATGCTCATCAACAATTATTCTTGCATCTTCAGGCTTAACTTCTACATAGAACGTATTATCTGGTAATATTTTAACAATTGGTCCTTTTTCACAGAATCCAAAACAACCAGTTTTTAAAACTTGAACTTCATTTTCTAAACCTTTTTCTTTTAAAACTTCTTTTAAATTATCAGCAAGTTGTCCACTTCCAGAAGATAGACATCCAGTCCCTCCGCAAACAAGGACATGCATTTTATAATTTGCCATATAAAATTTACCTCCTATTATATTTTTCAAAAATTAGATTTAGCTAGATAGTTTCATATGCAACCGGTATGATTCCGTCTACTAATTCACCATTTTTTATATATTTTGTAACTATTTCATCTACTTTACTTTTATTTACATTTCCATAAACAACAGGTTCTTTATTTGGTAATGTAATCTCAACAGTTGGTTCAGAGTGGCAATACCCCATACAACCTGTTTGAGTTACTACTACATTCTTAATACCCTCTTCATTCATTTTTGTAATAAAATCTTCCATAGTTTGTTTTGCTCCTGCAGCAATACCACATGTAGCCATTGCAATTCTCACTTGGATAAGCTCTTCAATTTTGTCACCTTTTTCTCTAATATCCACTTTTTCTTGCAATTTTGCTCTAAGATTTTTTAATTCTTCTAATGACTTGATCTTAGACATATAACCTACCTCCTAATTTTATTGAAATTCTTTAAGAATTTTTGTTACATCAGTTGTTGATACTCTACCGTATACTTTTTCACCAACAAGAACTACTGGTGCTAAACCACAAGCTCCTACACATCTAAGTGAATCTATAGAGAATTTTCCATCTGCAGTAGTTTCACCAGTTTTAATGTTTAATTGTCTTTCAAATTCTTTTAATACTTTTTCAGCTCCTCTTACATAACAAGCTGTTCCCATACATACTGCTATAGGATGTTCCCCTTTAGGTGTCATTGTAAAGAATGAGTAAAAACTTACTACTCCATAAACTTGTGCAAGTGATACATCTAATTTTTCAGCTACAAATTCTTGTACTTCTTTTGGTAAATATCCAAAAATTTCTTGTGCTTTATGTAATACAGATATTAAAGCACCTTTTTTTTCTGAAATACCTTCAATGTGTTTTTCAAGTTTTGCAAAGCAATCTTTTTTTATTGAATTGTTTTCGCAATTTGCCATTAGTGACATGCCTCCTTTTATAATTTTTATGTATAATTTTGGTTCTATTTTTCACAATCTTTTACCTAATTTAACAAAAATCCATAAANAATATTATAACACAATGTTTTATTATTGTAAAGTTTTTTATATATAAATTGTGTAGTTTTACTTAAAAATGTGGTCTATAAAAAAGCACCAATTAAGTGTATAAATCATAATTGATGCTTTTAAAACTAAGCTAGTTTACCAAATTTTACTATATTATATGTATCTTTAGCAATAGCTAATTCCTCATTCGTATTTATTTTAAATACTTTTACTTTGCTATCTACTGTACTTATAAGAACAGGTTTCTTAGTACGATTTTCTTCAGTTTCAATATTTATTTTTGAATCTATATTTACCCCTAAAAATTCTAAATTTTCACAAATTTTTTCTCTTGCAATTGCCGAATTTTCACCAATTCCTCCTGTGAATACTATTGCATCTAGTCCACCTAAAGAAGCAGCATAACTACCTATATATTGTTTTATTTTATAAGTAATCATATTAAATGTTAATGTTGCTCTTTCATCACCTGCTAAATAATCATTTCTTACTTCTCTAAAATCACTGTTTTTCTCATAAATTCCAATAATTCCAGATTTTTTATTCATATAATTATCCATCTCTTTTGTATTTAAATTTCTTTTTTCCATTACATATAATACTGCTGCAGGATCCACACTTCCACATCTAGTCCCCATCATAAGTCCTTCTAATGGAGTTAATCCCATACTTGTATCTATTACTTTACCATCTTTTATAGCAGTGATACTTGATCCATTACCTAAGTGACAAGTTATAATTTTACTATTTGGTTTGTTATTTAATAATTCTATCGTTTCCTCAGATACATATTTATGTGATGTTCCGTGAAAACCATATTTTCTCACCTTTAAATCCTTATAATCTTCATATGGTAATGCATATGTAAATGCATAATCTGGCATAGTTTGATGAAATGCTGTATCAAATACAGCAACATTTGGTTTACCAGGAATAAGTTCCATACAAGATTTTACCCCTAAAATATTTGGTGGCATATGTAATGGTGCTAATTGTTCAAACTCCTCCATTTTTTTTATTACTTCATCATCTATAAGTACCGATTCTTTAAAAAATTCTTCACCATGTACTATTCTATGACCAATTGCATCAATCTCTGTTAACTCTTTTATTACACCTACTTTTTCATCTTTTAACATTGCTAACATTAATTCAATGGCTTCTTTGTGTGTTGGCATCGCTTTATTAATCTCTATCTCTTTTTCTATTTTATTTGATTTAAATTCTAAATAAGCATTATCGCCACCTAATACTCCTACTCTTTCACATATTCCTTTAGCTATTACTTCATTTTTATCCATATTATATAGCTGAAATTTAAGAGATGAACTTCCTGCATTTACTACTAAAATATCCATTAATATTCCCCTTTCTATTTTTATTATTCTACTTCTATTGATGTAATTGCTACAACGTTTACAATATCGTCAACATTACAACCACGCGATAAATCGTTTATAGGTTTACTTAATCCTTGAATTAAAGGACCATATGCATTTGCTTTTGCCAATCTTTCCACAAGTTTATAAGCAATATTCCCAGCATCTAGATTTGGAAATACTAATACATTTGCATTTCCTGCTACTTTACTATAAGGTGCTTTTTTAAGAGCTATAGAAGGTACGATTGCTGCATCCCCTTGTAATTCGCCATCATATTCAAAATCTACTTTTCTCTCGTCTAATATTTTTAATGTATTTGTAACTTTATCTACATTTTCATGTTTTGCACTTCCCATTGTAGAAAATGACAATAAAGCTACTTTAGGTACTGCACCTAAAAGTTTAACTGCTGATTCTGCTGCTGATTCTGCAATATCTGCTAATTGAGATGAATCAGGATTAGGAACTACTCCACAATCAGAGAAAATTATTACACCATTTTCACCATATTCAGTTGCTTTTGTTTCTAATATAAAACAGCTAGATACTGTTTTTAGCCCTTCTCTTGCTTTTACTACTTGTATACTTGCTCTTAAAACATCTGCTGTTGACGATACAGATCCTGCTACCATTCCATCTGCATCCCCTTTTCTTACCATCATTGCACCAAAAAATTTACTGTCTGTTGTCATTATTCTAAGTGCATCTTCATAAATAACTCCTCTTTTTTTTCTTAACTCTGTAAATTCTTCTGCATATTCATTAATTTTATCGAATTTTTTAGGGTTAATTATAGTAATCATATCACTATCTAAACAAATACCTATTTTTTTAGCATCTTCTTTAATTTCACTTTCATCACCAATTAAGATTATTTTAGCAATTTTCTCTTTAATGATTTTTTCTGTTGCCCGTAATACTCTTTCATCTTCAGGTTCTGGTAAAACAATAGTTCTAAGCTTAGATTTAGCTCTTTCTAGAATGTTTTCTATAACTGTCATAAATACTACCTCCTATATTTTTTGTATATCATATATTAACATATTTTAGNTATACTTTACAAGTTTTTTTTATAATAAATTTAATTTTAATATTATTACTATCTATTTATAACATTTTCCATTGTTGAAATACAGTCTAGGTTATAATTTATTCCATCTCGAATCCCTTCGTATAGTTGTAAGTTTTTTATAAAAATATCTTTTTCATTATTACTATTTTTTATAGATTTAAGAACATCAGATATCACATGTTGTGAAATATATCTAACTAGATTGGAAACTTCTACATTTTTATTTAAAATTTCATCTATATTATTTAATTTATCTATTTCAGAATAATTTTTTGTAGATATAGCTTTTTTAAGAATATTAATCCCTTTATTTATCTCATCTTTTACACTATTTAGTTTAATTGTCATCTCTTTTTTTGCAATATCCAATTTTTTTAAATTTGTTTTTTCATCAAACAATTGAAATATTTCATCTAAATCACTTTGTATATCTACAGTTTCATTATGGATATAACTAAAATATGTATATTTAAAACTTAAAATATCTGTATACTCAATCTTAGCTCCCCCTTCTGTTGCATCAATAACTTTAAGATTAGGTATCCTTTTTTTATCTTCGCTAATAAATTTTTCAAAATATATTTTAAAAGCAAGAAATTTTCTATCAGATAAAATTTTATCACCATAAATATCATTAATATACATTTGATGAATATCCTCTTTATTCTCAGTTCGTACATCTTTTTCATAAGTTGATCCAGATACATGAGTTTTCCCGCCTGTAAATGCTAAATCTTGTCCTATTAAAATAATCGGATTTCCTCCAATATAAACGGCAAAATCATATGCAGTTAAGGCAACGGAACCACCCATTTTTAGAAATCCTTTCTCACTAAATACATGCTCTCCCCATGCACCAACAATATTTTGTGATACAAACACTATTTTTTTCCCAGTATGATATTTTAAAATATTAGGATGTACCATTGGTTCAAATATAAGTGGAATATCACTATAATTAATGTTTTTAAAATGTTCCCAATTTGGTTCACCACCATCTAGTGCCATTACAAAATCAGGTTTTATATTTTCTTTAATTAATTTTTTCATAGATGTTCCCACAGCAATTATAATCGCTTTATTTTTTGCCCAATGTAGATATCTTATATTTTTTTCCAATGAAGGTCCAGCAGATACTATAATTACAGGTTTTTCTTTATATTTATCTTTTAAATTGTTAATACCAATTGAACTAGAAAAATAAGGCATATTAATAAAGCTATTTCTATGCCACATTTTTGAAAATTCAAAGATTGTCGAAGTATTCATAAGAATATTACTCATCTCATTTTTTAATATTTCTATAAATTTAATATATTTTAATTCATATTCATCATAATCAATTTTATGTAATATAATCTCTGTTTCTGGAGCAATACCTATTTTAAATAAAGATTCAATACTATGATTGTACTCATTAAACTCTGATGTATGATAAAAATATATATTTTCATTTAATAATATTTCACTATAATCAATATATTCAAATGATTTTTTCAACAACTCAATATTATCAATTATAATAAAAAGTTTACAATCATTCTCAATTTTATCTATAATATGTTCTACATAATATCCTAATCCAAATCCCAATAAAAGTATTAATTTTTTGTTGTCTAACTGATAATTTTCTATATATTTTTTGGCTTCTTCACTGGGTCTATACAAACTATGTAAAATTTTACCATTTAATTTTGTAGTAATTTTTTTGTCTTTCGTCTCTATAATCTTTATTTCATTTGATTTGCAAGAATTTATCATCTCTGTAAGCGAACTATTTTTTTTAACGAGTAAATCTAAATTTTTATTTAGCATTTTTTTCTCCTTATTCAAATATTGCCGAGATAAATTCATCNGCNTTAAATTCTCTTAAATCATCAACACCTTCACCTACACCTATAAACTTAACTGGTTTTTTTAACTCTTCAGATACAGAGAATATTATTCCACCTTTAGATGTACCATCAAGTTTTGTAAGAATAAATCCTGTTAAATNTGTAATTTCATTAAATGCTTTTGCTTGACTTAGGCCATTTTGTCCTGTTGTTCCATCTAAAACAAGTATACTTTCATAACTTTCTTCACCTATATGGTTTTTTATTATTTTATTTATTTTTTCCAATTCCTTCATTAAATTATTCTTATTATGAAGTCTACCTGCAGTATCAATTATTGCTACATCATAACCACGATTTTTAGCAGCATTTAATGTATCATATACTACAGCACCTGGATCCGATCCTTGGCTATGTTTTATAACATCAACATTTGCTCGTTCTCCCCACTCCTCTAGTTGTTCAATTGCAGCTGCTCTAAATGTATCTGCTGCTCCTACAACTACTTTTTTCCCTTCTTTTTGTAATTTAGCTGCTATTTTTCCAATAGTCGTTGTTTTACCTACACCATTTACACCAATAACTAAAATTACATTTAATTTTCCTTTAACTATATTTAAATGATTTTCCTCTTTAATAAGAAATTCTGATAAAACAAATTTTAATACATCGTAAACTTTTTCTGGATCTGTTACTTTTTGTTTTTTTACTTCTTTTTGCAAATTATCAACAATTTTTAATGTCATCTCCATCCCAATATCAGATTGAATTAGTAACTCTTCAAGTTCCTCATACATCTCATCATCAATAACTGTTTTCCCTGTGAAAAAGTTTTTTAAATCTTTAAATAAACCTTCCCTACTTTTTAATAATTTATCTTTTAAATTTTTAAAAAATCCTTTTTTATTCTCTTTTTCTTTTTCTTCCTTTTCATATTTTTCTTTCCTTTTAGAAAGCATATCTCTTGCTTTTAAACTTAGATTTACATCCTCTTTTTCATATTTAATTTTCTCTTCTGGATCTATATTTGTTTTTGTATTATTTTTTTCTTCGATAATATTCTCTTTTACATTATTTAAATCAGTTTTTTTAATATTCTCTACACTATAAATAGTATCCTTCTTATTATTCAAATCAGTTCCTTTAATAACCTCTTTATCTACTTTTTTATTATCTACTTTTTTATTATCTAATTTTTTATTATCTAATTTTTTATCATCTACTTTTTTATCATCTACTTTTTTTTCCGTTGTTTTAACAATATTATTTTCTTTAAAGTTAGACTCGATTTTTTCCTCTTTATCTAATTTTAGATTATTTTCTATATTATCTTCTTTTTCTACTTCTTTTTCTACTTCTTTTTCTACTTCTTTTTCTTTCTTACCTATTTTAAATAATTTACTTAACACTATAATACTCCCTTTCTATAATTATATTTATTTTTTAACTAAACCAATTCCATCACCAAATGGCAATAGAACAAAATTATGATTTGAATATAGATATTCTATGAATTTATTAAGTTTATTAACAATTGTTTTATATCTTTTCGGATAATTTTCTTTATATAGATATCCTCTGAAAAGAATATTATCTATAAATATTATTCCATCTTTCTCCAATAATTTAAATGATTTTTCAAAAAACATATGATATTGACCTTTTGAAGCATCAATGAAAATAAAATCATATGAATCATTTAAATTATCTAATACATCTACTGCATCTCCAAGATAAGATTTTACATTAGTTATATTATTTTTTTCAAAATTATTTCTAGAAATTTCATATGTTTCCTTATTTATCTCAATAGTTGTAAGCATTCCATTATTTACCTTAATCGATTCACATATTATCGAACCAGAATATCCTATTGCTGTTCCTATTTCCAAAACATTTTTACTTTTATGTATATTCAACATAAACTTTAAATATTCTGCAACCTCTCTTGTAATAATAGGAATATTATTTTCTATAGCGTATTTTTCCATTTCTAATATTCTATTATCTATTATACTAATTTTTGAGTTAATATATTGATTTGCATCTTCTAATTCTGGTAACATTCAAAACTCCTTTTTACATTTTTATATATTCTTCTAAGATTGTCTGCAACTTTCTTTTAATATAATGCATTTTTGATTTAACTGTTCCAACATTTAAGTCAACAATCATTGCAATGTCTTTATATTTTACTCCTTCAAACTCTCTTAGAATAAATATTTTCTTTTCATCGTCTTTAAGAGTATTTAACGCATTAAAAAATTTCTCTTCAAGTTCTTTTAAAGTTATATCAATCTCACAATTTTTAGCAATAATTTCCTCATTTAATTCGAGATGAAAATCTATTTTTTTATTTTTATTTAATATATGATTTAATGATATTCTATATATCCATGTATTAATTTTACTTTTATATGAAAATTTATCTATATTTTCAAATATTTTTATAAATATATCATGTATTGTATCCTCTACATCATTTTTATCTAAAAGTATTTTCATACACATTTTTTTAATTTTATCATAATATTTATTATAGATCATATCTAATGCTCTATTTTTATCAATTTTTAAAAATATGTGTATCATTTCATCCATATTAATCCACTCTTTTCAATTTAATAAAATAAAAACCATCTAAATATTCTTCATTATAATTTATTTGCACTCCTCCAAGTTTATCATATTCATAATTTATATTATAATCAATATTTATTTTTTCTACAATAAAATTTTTATTATTTTTTATAAATTTTTCAATATTTTCTGTATTTTCTGTATCTAGAATCGTACATGTACTATATAATAGAGTTCCACCTTTTATTAGAAGTTTTGATACTTTTTCTAAAATATCATACTGTAATTCAGATAGTTTCTTAATATCTAATGGATTTTTATTATAAAGTGTTTCTGGTTTTTTTCTTATAACACCTATTCCACTGCAAGGTACATCAACTAATATTTTATTAAAAGAATATTTATCACTGTCTAATTCCCTTACATCTATACACATTGGTTTTATAATATTTACTCCTGCTTGTTTTGCATTTTCACGAATTAGTTTAATTTTATGTTCATATACATCTACTGCTACTATTTCACCTTGATTTTTCATAGATTCTGCAATAACAATTGTTTTTGTTCCAGGTGCTGAACATGCATCTAATATTTTTTCATTAGATTTTCCTTCTAACATTAGTGCTGCAAGATATGATGAACCATCTTGAACAAATATTTTTCCCTCTTTAAACAAATCACTTTCCAAAATTCTTCCATTTTCTAAATAATAAACTTCCCCTATCTTATTTAATATCTTTATTTTTTTAATACTAAGATATTTTTCAAAATCAATTGAATTATATTTTAATGTATTAATTCGAATAGAAAAATAAGCTGGTTTCTTATAATTTTCCATTGCCACAATATAGTTTTCGTTATATTTTTCTTTAAATACATCAACTATCCATTTTGGATATGAATATAATATATCATATCTACTCTCTTTTTTCAATTTTTCCATAATATTTTTATAATTACGAAATATATTTCGTAATACTCCATTTACAAAATTTCCTATATTATTGCCATATTTTTTCTTAACAATTTCAACAGCTTCCCATACGACACCTTTTTCATCACTATCCATGTAGATACCCTGATAAATTGAGATTTCAAGAAGATAAAATATATCTTTTTTTTTAATTTTCTTAGCGTGTTCCTGTATTAAATATTCTAAAAATATTTTATTTCTTATAACACCATAAAATACTTCACTAATGAAACTTTTTTCTTTATATTCATATTTATTTTTATTAAAAAAATTATTAAGTAATATATTAGAATATTTTCCTGTTTCCATCTCTATTAATAACTTTATAATGTCTGTTTTTATATCCATATATTTCTTTCTCCTATTTTAATCCTGATTTTTAGTATATTTTTCTATAAAATTATTTTTAAATTCTGTGAATTTTCCATTTAATATTGCAATTCTAGATTTTTTCATTAAATTTACTAAAAAATATAAATTATGATATGTTGCAAGTCTCATTGCTAAAATTTCACCAGCTTTAAAAAGGTGTCTTATATATGCTCTTGTATAATTTTTACATACATAACAGTCACATTCATCATCTAAACTTGTGAAATCCTCACTATATGCTGCGTTTTTTATAACAAGTCTACCCTTTGAAGTAAAAACAGTACCATGTCTACCTATTCTAGATGGTAGTACACAATCCATCATATCTATCCCATTTTCCANTGCAACAAGCATATCAATAGGTTCACCAACACCCATTAAATAACGTGGTTTATTTTCTGGTAACTTTGGTGCAATATTTGCTACAATTCTATATTTATCTTCCTTTGGTTCACCTACACTAACCCCGCCAATAGCGAATCCTGAAAAATCATCATTATATTGTAATAATTGTTCCATACTTAATTCTCTTAAATCATCATAAACTCCGCCTTGTACAATACCAAATAATCCTTGGTTTTCATTTCCGCTATTTTCATCAATACAACGCTTTGCCCAACGAGTTGTTCTCTCAAGAGATTTTATAACATATTCACGATCAGCTGGATATGGAATACATTCATCAAAAGCCATTATAATATCTGCGCCAAGTTTTTGTTGAATTTTAATTGATTTTTCTGGTGTTATAAATAATTTTTCACCATTTAAATGTGAACTAAAATTTACACCTTCTTCTGTAATTTTTCTTAATTTACCTAAACTGAATACCTGAAAACCACCACTATCTGTTAGCATTCCGTGTTTCCAATTCATAAATTTATGTAATCCACCAGCTTTTTTTACTAAATCTTCACCTGGTCTTAGAAATAGATGATACGTATTCCCTAATATAATTGATGCTCCTATATCTTCTAACTCTTCAACAGTCATAGTTTTCACAGTTGCTTGTGTCCCTACCGGCATAAATACTGGTGTTTCAATTATTCCATGTGGTGTTTGTATAATACCTGCTCTAGCATTATTTTCTTTTTTTATTAAATTATATTTTATAGGTAACATCTTTTATCTCCTTATATTCTTTTAATAATAATTACATCTTTAATTTTTTCGATATTTTTGATTAATCGTTCATATTGCTCTTTATTATTTATTTCAACAGTAATTTTAATATTAATTTTTTTATCTCCGTTATCTATAAATTCTTGGCTATTAATTGAATTGATATTTATCTTGTGTTCACTTATTAATTGTAAAATTTCACTTAAAATTCCAAGTCTATTAATTACGGTTATAATAAAGTTANAATTATATTTATTTTTATTTTGAATATTTTCTTCCCATTTTACATCAATTGCTTTATTTTTATCATTACCAGATAAAAATATATAATTATTACAATCTTTTCTATGAATCACAACACCTTTACCACTAGTAACATAACCTCCAATATCATCACCAGGTAATGGTGTACAGCATTTAGCAAATCTAATGGCAATATTATCTATTCCACNAATTATAATACCATAATCATTTTTCTTTTTTTCAATTTTTTTTGTCTGATTTATTTTATCTATAATCCCCTTTTCATCAAAAATTACATTTTTTAAATCATCTTTAATTTTTTGTATAAAACCATTTAACGTAATTTTTCCAATACCAATGTTAAATAAAAACTCATTGAAATTTGGAAAACTTTGTTTCTCTGCATATTGAACTAGCTCTTCGCATTCATCTGCTTTTTTAAATTTAAATCCTAATTTTAAAAGCTCTTTCTCTACAATAATTCTACCTTCAGATATTTTATTTTCAAACTCCTGCTCTTTAAACCATTTTTTTATTTTACTTTTTGCACTACTTGTCGCCACCATTTTTATCCAGTCTTTACTCGGTCCTTTACTATTTTTTGCTGTAATAATTTCTATTTTATCACTATTTTCCAATTGATAACCAAGTGGAACAATTTTCCCATTTACCTTTGCTCCTACACATCTATAGCCTAAATCAGTATGGATATGAAATGCAAAATCAAGTGGTGTTGCCCCTAAAGGCAACTCAATTACATCACCAGCAGGTGAAAATACAAATACTTCCTCTTCAATTAAATCTCCTGTAACTGATTCAATAAATTCTTCTGAACTTTCTGTTTCAGTTTGTAATTCCAATATTTTTTTAAGCCAACTATATATCCGTTTTGTATTTGCTTTTGAGTTTTTTATTTTTTCTTTATATTCCCAATGTGCTGCAATCCCTTCTTCTGCTATATAATGCATCTCTCTCGTTCTGATTTGTATCTCTACAAATTGATTGTTTGGTCCTAATATTGTAGTATGAATTGATTGATAACCATTTGATTTTGGCATTGCAATATAGTCTTTAAAACGCTTCTGAATCGGTTTCCATAAATTATGAATAATACCAAGTACATTATAACAATCATTTTTTTCCTCAACAATTACTCTTAGTGCAATTAAATCATATAGTTCCTCAAATTGTTTATTGTACTCTTCCATTTTTTTATATATACTATAAAAATGTTTTGGTCGCCCTACAACTTCTCCATATATCTCATATACTTTCATCTCGTTATTAATACTATCTATTAGATTGTTTGTATACTCTTCCCGTTCTTCCCGTTTTGCATTGACTAATTGCATGATCTCTTTATATTTTTCTGGATTTATATATAAAAAACTTAAATCTTCAAGTTCCCATTTTATTTTCGCCATACCTAATCTATGGGCAATAGGTGCAAATATTGTTAATGTTTCCTCTGCAATTCTTTTTTGTTTTTCAGGTTGCATATGTTTTAAAGTACGCATATTGTGTAGTCTATCGGCAAGTTTTAAAATAACTACCCTTACATCTTGTGCCATTGAAACAATCATTTTTCTTATGTTCTCAGGTTGTCTTTGTTTATTCTCTGGTAAATTACTTAATTTAGTAACTCCATCTACTAATTTNGCTGTCTCCTCTCCAAAATTATATTTTATATCTGCAATAGTGATAAAAGTATCCTCAACTAAATCATGTAAAATGCCTGCAATAACCGTATCTGTATCCATTTTCATATCAATTAGAATTTTCGTAACTTCTACAGGGTGAATAATATAATCTTCACCTGATTTACGATATTGTCCAATATGAGATTCCTCTGCGAAATCAAATGCAGCTTCGATTTTTTCAATATCTGCATTTAGGTTATTCATTCTAATGTAGTACATTAAATTTTTTCTATTCGCCATTTTATACACAACCTTTCTAAGTAAATATTAAATTTTTTATAATATTATATTAATTTTTTAATAGAATATTATAAAAAGCAAGTAATTTTTTTACTTGCTTTTATTCTAATATTTAATTAAACTATCCACATTGTATTTAGAAAGTTTTTCTCTACCATTTAAGTCTTTTAGTTCAATTATAAATACAATTTCTTTTATAATTCCACCCAATCTTTCTACTAGTTTAATTACTGCTTCTCCAGTTCCTCCTGTTGCCAACAAGTCATCTATTATTAAAATATTTTTCCCTTTTTCAATTGCGTCCTCATGAATTTCAAATATACTTTCACCATACTCTAATTCATAAGATTCGCTTATTGTTTTATAAGGTAACTTACCCTGTTTTCTAACAGGTATAAAGCCAGCATTGATACCATATGCTAACGGTGCACCAAAAATAAATCCTCTTGATTCTGCTCCGACAACATAATCAATATTTTTATCTTTATACATCTCTATTAATTTTTCAATTAGTAATTTTAGACCATCTTTATCTTTTATTAGAGTTGTAATATCTCTAAAAATTATTCCTTCTTTTGGAAAATTAGGTATACTTCTAATCAGTTTTTTAATATCTTCCATTATATAAATACCTCCAAATATTAAATATCTTCTTGAGTTGCTCTTAGCACCTCTTCCAATGTTGTAACCCCTTTTTTTACTTTGTTTAATCCATCTTTTCTCATTGAAACCATACCAAGTTTTTCTGCTACATTTTTTATATCCGTAGCACTTGCTCTCTCATTAATAAGTCTTCTTATATTATCATCGGGAACTAATATCTCATTTACACCTGTTCTACCTTTATAGCCAGTTTTTTTACAAACTTTACAACCTTCCCCTTGATAAAATTTATCATCATTATTTAAATATATATTTAATTCCTCTATTGTTGTTTGATCTGGCGAGATCTCTTTTTTACAATTGTTACAAATTCTTCTCACTAATCTTTGCCCAATCACTCCTATAAGTGATGATGATATCAAAAATGGTTCAACGCCCATATCTATTAGTCTTGCAACTGCACCAGCTGCACTATTTGTATGAAGTGTACTAAAAACTAAATGTCCCGTCATAGCTGCTTCAATTGCAATTTCAGCTGTTTCTCTATCTCTTATTTCCCCTAACATTATAACATCAGGATCTTGTCTTAAAATAGAACGTAGTCCTGAAGCAAAATTAAGTCCTACACCTGGATTTATTTGAACTTGATTAATTATTTTTAACTGATATTCTACCGGATCTTCAAGTGTGATAATATTTTTATCTAAAGTATTTATTTCATTAAGAGCTGCATATAGTGTAGACGTTTTTCCACTACCTGTTGGACCAGTTACAAGTAAAATTCCATTAGGTTTTTTAATAAGCCTTCTAAAAGCATTTAAAAAGTCATCTGAAAACCCTAAATTCTGCATACTTATTGTAACATTACTTTTATCTAGTATACGCATTACCACTTTTTCGCCATAAACTGTAGGAAGCGTTGACACCCTTAAATCAATATCTTTTTTCTCATATTTTAATTCTATTCTACCATCTTGTGGTATTCTTCTTTCAGCAATGTCTAATTTAGCCATTATTTTTATTCTTGAAACTATTGGAGATTCAAGATTTTTAGGTGGTTGCATTACTTCATGTAACACACCATCTATTCTAAATCTTACTCTTAGTTCCTCCTCTTCAGATTCAATATGGATATCACTTGCTTTATCCTCTATAGCTTGTTTTAATATAAGATTTACAATTTCAATTGCTGGAGAGCTATCTTCAACAACTGTAATATCAATTTTATTACTTTTTACTTTTTTATCATTATCATCTTTATATTTACTCATATCGCTTTTTTTCGATTGTGTTTCACCATAATATTTTGATATTGCTTCATCAATATCCTCTTCAGTAGCTATCATCTGAGATATCTCTAATCCTGTCTGAAATTCAATTTCATCAATAACAAATATATCAAGTGGATCTGCCATTGCTAAATTTAATACATTTTCAACTTTAAACAGAGGTATTACTTTATATTTATTTGCAATATCTTTACTAATTAACTCAATTACATCACTATCTATTACAGTTCTATCTAATCTAACAAATGGAATTCCCATCTGTTCACCAAGTACTTCTATGATCTGCTCATTTGTACAATAACCTAGACGAACAACTGTCTCGCCTAATTTTTCACCAGCTTTTTTTTGTTCTGCAAGAGCAATTTTAAGTTGTTCCTCACTTAGAAAACCTGAGTCTATCAAACTGTCCCCTAATCTTTTTTTCATATGTTTTGCCATTATTCCCACCTATTTCCTAAATAATGAACACAATTATTCTTATTATTTGAAATATTTTTTAATTCTTTTTTTATATTTGGATAAATTATACTATTTTCAATCTTATTTTCATCTAAAAACTGTAAATCAACTAAATTATCCTCACTGGCAAGTTTCATATCACCACCTATTTTGGTTACAAAAAAATACACATTAATAATATGTCTTTTGTGATTTGGCTCTATTGCTTCTGATAAGAAAGCCATATTATTAACTTCAATTTTAAGATTTGTTTCTTCTAAGAATTCTCTTTTTAATCCCTCTTGAAATGTCTCACCATAGTCAACCCCTCCACCAGGAAGCAACCAGTATTCATCACCATTTTTTCTATGTTTAATAAATAATATTTCATTTTTTTCATTTTGTAGTATTCCTGTTACTCTTACACGTATTGTGTTATTCATCAATATTTTCACCTCCATGATTATAAGTTAGTTTTCTAATATTGATTGAAGTTTTTCACGAACTTCTTTTATAACAAAAGGTTTTGTAATATAACCAGATATTTTTATATCCATAATATCAATTACACTTTTAATAGTTTCATAAGCGGTTATCATTACAATTTTAACTTTTCTATCTTTATTTCTAATTTGTTGTAATAACTCAACTCCACTAGTATCAGGAAGCATTATATCTAATAATATTAAATCTGGACTTTCTTTCTCGAAAATAGAAAATCCTTTTTTTCCTGTATCTGCTTCAAATACTTCAGAAAAATCATCAATAAGATTTTTTAATAAACCTCTTATATTTTCCTCATCATCTACAATTAAAACCTTGTATTTCATAAATTACACCCCTTTTATACTTACTACTGTTATATCATCATCTTGATTTTTATTTTTCATAAATTGGTTTACATCTTTATATATTTTTTTTACAATATATCCAGAAGGAAATTTGTTATTATTTAAAAGTATTCGTTTTAACTTATTTAATTCAAAAAACTCTCCAGTATTACTTCTAGCTTCAACAACACCATCTGTATAAAGTAAAAAAATATCCCCTTTTTCGATATTTAAGATCTTTTTCTCGAAAAATTCATTTTGAACAATTCCAAGAACCATCCCCTCTGTATCTACTTCTTTTATATTATTTTTTTCATTTGAGTAAAACAGACTAGGATTATGTCCCGCATTTGCAATTTCTAAAGTATTTGTGTTTCCATTTAAATTATAGCATACAGCGGTTACAAATCTTCCCTCTATATTCTCTTTACATAAAATATTATTCATTAAATATAATATTTTATCCACATCTCTTTCATTAAAATGTTCCACAATCATTCTAAAAATTGTTCTTACCATACTAACTAATAATGCAGCTGGAATTCCCTTGCCGGATACATCTGCAATAATCCCTATTAAATTATTTTCATCTAGTTTTATAAAATCAAAATAATCTCCACCAACAGCTTTAGCAGGTACATTTATACCGTAAGTTTCATAATGGTTTATAGATACTAATTCTTGCGGAAATAATTTACTCTGTATTTTATTTGCGATTTTTAACTGTTCTTCTTCTTTTTTTCTGTCAATCTCTTTATCCAAAAAATCTATATTTTGTACATATAATCCCATCTGATTAGTAAGAGCTGTTGCTAAGCTTATATTTGCTGCAGTAAATTCTCCTTCACATTTATTTATTACCATAACAGCTCCAACAATTTCACTCCCGCTATATATTGGAACTTTTATAAAGTTTTTTATATTTTTATCTTTAAAATATTTTTCCTCAGTATCAATATCTATTTGATTTGCATTATTAACAACTATTTTAGTTATATTTTCTTTAACAGCTGTATATGATTCAATATTTCTAACAAAATTTTTTATATTTTTAAAATCAGTTTCATTATTCTTTTGATTAATTATTGTAGAAAAATTAATATCTTTTTTTTCACTTAAATAATAGTAGACCATGCTATAATCAGCTTCCACTATATCAAGTATCATCTCAAGTATCATCTCTTCAATTTTTTTTCTATCAAAAATTTTACCTAAATTTTTACCACTTTCATATAATATTACAATCTCCTCGTACATATATGAGATCTGTTCTAATTGAATTTCTAAACTTTTTTGATTATCTTTTAGGTCATTTTCTAAATGAGTTATAATACTTTTATATTTTTCATCATTTTTTTTAATTCGGTTTGAATAATTTATATTGTCTAAAATATAAAAAAACACCGCACTAGCTATTTCCATTGTTTTTTCGAATAATGAATAATTATAAAAATTTTTAAGTCCGTTATTCATTAATATCAAACAATAATTTTTTTCTTTAAAATCTGTTATATTTAAAATCATCTCAAAACCCAGTTTTTCATTAATTAATTCATTATAAATAACATTTCTATCTCCTTTATCAATATCCTCTAAAGAATCTTTTATGTTATCTGTTAAATGAAATTCTTTTTTTAAAAACTTAATTAATTCATAATCATTATTAGATTTTTTTATTATAATTACATCATCAATTTTCATATATTTATGTATATTTCTTAATAATTCTTCATAGCATAGATCACTATCAATTGTTTTACAAACTAATGTTTTCTTTATCTTTAAAATTCCTCTTAGAAATTCATTTAGTTTATTATTGTTATTTTTTATATAAGATATCTCTTTTTCAGTATTTTCTAAATTATAGTTTAATATTGTCTCTTTCATTTTTCTATTATACTTTATTTTTTGTATTTTTTCATCAAATTTTCTTACTTTTTCTTCAAATGAATGAAATTTTTGATTTAAAAAATTTTCAAATTTAAAAAAAATTTCAAAATTATACGCTAAGAAGAATAATGGCGAAAAAGAATTATTTTTCATATTACTTTTATCATTTATCTCTTTTTTTAATGTAGAATTTTTTTCAATATTGTCATAAATTTCTTTAATTCTATATCNAGAAATTACATGTCTAAATCCTACAATTATTATCTCAAATAGAAATAATATTAAGTATATATTTATAAAATCAAAACTAAATGTTGTAATTAATGATGCGGCAATACAAGGTGCAATAAAGATTAAAACTAATATAACAAGTGATTTAATTATACCACCTAAAAGTTTAAATTGCATTTTCTCCTTTATTTTTCTCATCGGCTTCATTCCCTTTTACTTTGTTTAAAGTCCTTTCAACTTTATTTGCCTCTTCAATATTTCCAATAGATTCATAATATCTAAGTTTAATCATCAATACATCTTTATCAAAATTATTTTCTTTTGGTATTAAACTTAAGTGTCTTTCAACTTCATCATATTTTTCCATTTTAAAGAAAATTTCACACATATCAATAAGTACTTCTTTTGTAAATTTATTTGTTAGTCCATATTTTTTTAATGCATCTATACTCTCATCATAAGCTTCTATCGATTGTAAATAATCTGTAAATAACTGTACAAATTGGTAATTATTTATATTTTTTTCATAAATTTTATATATTGTTGAATATATATTAGTACGCTCTTTTGTATTTCTTATTACATCTAAATATATATTATAGAATTCTATATCATACGTTTTTTTAATAAAATCAATACTTTGAAATTCTTCTCTTGATTTTTCATATTGTTTTAATCTATATAGTGTATAAGCTTTTGCTCTTCTAATCTCATCAGTTATCTCCTCAATTTTAATATGATTAAATTTATCTATGGCTTTTGAGTAATTTTTACTCTGATAATACATTACACCTAAATTATACAATGAAACTGTATCTGTATCATCAATTGTTAAAGCTTCTTTTAAAAACTTCTCCCCCATTTCAAGATCACCTAATTTGCTATACAACAAACCGATACTTCTTACTGTAATTACATTTTTGGGATTAATACTATATGATTCTTTAAAATTACTCATAGCTTCTTTATGATCACCACGTTCAGCATAATTTATTCCTCTTATCATTAAATACTGTGCTTGTTTTTCAGGTGGAACTTTTTCCTCTTTTTTCTCTACAGTTTTTGTGGTATTGCTGCATCCTAATAGTACGGTTATTAATAACATAATAAGTATTTTTTTCATTTTTTCTCCTTAAAATATAATTATTTTATCTCTTCTGGAGTGATTGCACCGCCAGAAATTATTAATTTTA
>JGI24712J26585_10001134_pt1 | contig 22874 bp, 42 predicted proteins | sample BioPla3DNA2_FD_26585 | JGI IMG/M metagenome (IMG submission 26585)
CTANATATGATATGCCANNTGATATTAAAGGGTTCCATGTGGTAGAGTTTGTGATAGCGATAATTTAGAATTTTTGTTTTTTAGGTGGTATGCTATAAACATAGCGTATCCACCCAGGTTTGACATATTAATCGAATACTATCGCTTATGGTGTGTTGAACATTGTCTATATCCTTTTCAATAAGTATTTCACTGGCTACCATTGGGAAAATGGTGCATAGCCCTTTTATTATTTCATTTCTTGTAAGTATTCGGCTTAAAATAATATCCTGCCACATAGTAAAACCCCTTAATTCTTTCTAACCACAACAATTAAGTATTAAATCATAAATTTTTAGATATGCGTCCCACATTTTCTCATTCCATTTTTCATCTTTTTTACAATAAAGACTATTATCTAAATAAGTCATAATTGCAGGACATATTTCAACGATTAAGTTTACTGCTCGTTTCGGGATGCTGTCAATGTTCTTCCATTCTATTTCACAGTCCTTCAAAATACTACATACTTCCTCGAATTTATTTTCATCGAATCCATTCATCATCCTAAGTTTGATGAGAAAACCCTCATCCCCATAAAGTGCTTCCTCTAACCTCTCAATATTAGTCTTATTCAGAGCAATCACCCCTTCTTTAAACAGTTCTCTCTATTTTCTATTTACAAAATTCCGTTTCAGGAAAATAAACTTGGTATGTTCCTTCAATCTCAACAAAATCTCCTTCAATTGCATTTACGCTACCTGAGTCATCTGTAATATCGATAACAATGCCACAATTTATTCTTAAATCACCATCATTAAAAATCGAAATAACATCTCCCTTTAGAAGCCCTCCTCCAACCCTGCAACTATTGGAAAATTTCCGTTCACTTTTGTTAACTTTTTTAACTTTACCATACACAAGCCACAAATCAACAGAAATAATACATTCATTATCTACTCCCGTATATTTCAAATCACTTTCCTTAATAAAATTATTTCTATTTAAAATGAACTCCTGAATAAAACTATCTGGGGCCTGATAATATACCTTGAAAGTATTACTTAACAACTCTATTACCATATCCCCTTCTACTCCACATCCACATAGGTTAACTTCTTTTATTTTCACAGTATAAATCATATTTAACCCCACAAAAATAGGCTTTGTTTGAATATTCTCCTATTCAGATGTAAAATCTCATTGATGAAGAGTTGCTCTTACATCTTGAAATACTATATAGTCACCAATTGTACCCTGCTTAAACGAATCTCCTCTTATTTCTCCACTTCTGTAAGGAGATACATTTGAACTATTTTTTATAAATTCAATGCTATGCGTTCTATCTAAGCCATGAAGAGCAATTGAACATAAAGAATCTACTACTTTAACTTGCTGGATTTTAAGCCCTTTTATTTGATTAATGAATTCATCATAATTTTTGTTCCAGTTATCAAAATCCTCATCTGTTTCTAATGGAATCCAAGGATTAAAGTCATGGTTGCCAGATATAGGCCTTCCATCAAAAAACACATATGCATCTGCATCAATAACTGCAAAGACAATATAATGGTCATTAAACTCACTATCTGAAGAGTTGATAAGAAATCCTGCAAAACCTGGACTCCCCATTCCATATGTTCCAAGGCAAGTATAGTTTTCAATTGTACAGCCAAACAACCTTGATACATCTACCTCAGCAATTGTCTTAGGCTTATTTAGAATAACAGTTTCTTGGGAACTAGGAGCGTAATGATAGTTCCTAAACTTTGGAGACTCTATCCAGCCCTTATTAATCCACTGATTTAAGTCTGTTTTAGGAATAATTATTGAATACGCACCAATATAACCCATACCCAAGTTCTCATACTCATGTTTTTTCTTATTAAAAACACTCCTGAAAGTTGCCAATAGTCCTTTCACAGAAACAACCCCAATTATTTATATTCTACACCTTGACCCCTCTTCATTAATTATACAGCAAAATTTGGTTATTTACTAAGATAATTTGGAAATAACACTTACTACTTTAATAATGCTGCTTCCCCAAAACGTTTACAAATTGAGCCACATTGCAGCATTCTGAACTATTTGGTATTCTTTACTTCACTTTGGTGCAAAAAGTAGGAATTGCATTTATAAAACCTCCGTAATAGATACCTTTAGGTATATCTTATCAGGCTATATTTACCAAAAACACACATTGAAATAAATGTTTACAAATCCGCTACATTAACTACAACTTTTTTAATATATTTAATGAAGAAATAGAAAAAGGACTATTTTCATAGCCCTTAGAAGTATACTTTAAACTTTTAACTTATTCAGTACCACTTATATCACCTATCTCTTGCTCGCCAAAGTACTGTACCTCATCTTTATTTCGGTCATAAAAAGCCTTTATTTCGCCTATTCCTCGGAATTCTAATATATAACCTTGCTTCCTATAGTGCTTGATGTTTCCATGGAGAGTATACGGTTTTCCGTTCTCGTCAAATCGCTCCATGAAATCTACGCCTTCACAAGTGATGCTCTTTATACGCCATATTGCCCTCTGTACTGCTTCTATTATTGTATCAACATTTATATTAAAACCCTCAATTGCTTTTTTGTCCTCGTCACAAATAGTAATCTTATATTCTTTCAAAACTATCACCACTTTTTATCATAAAATATTATACTTATTCCTTTTCCCTTCTAATACTCCTATTCTTCATTAGTATAACACATCCTAAAATTGTATCTAATATTTACTGTGCTCCACTTACAAATTGCTCCTTAGACTTATTAATCATTATAAATGCATTCTCAAGCCTCTTTTTAAATTTCTCAAATGCTTTCAACTCTTTTTCGTTATATAAATTCATGTCACTAAAGCAAAATGAATTGCTTTTCACCGTCCCCAGTAGAATATAAAACTCCCGCAGAGGCATTTCAACCTTTTCACTGTTAGTTACCAGTAATCTGTAAAATAAATCTTCAGCAGTAACTGCATCTCCAAAGACATCATTATCGCATGTAACCTCATACACAAATTTCAGCACCTCTACAAAAGTCTCTATTTCTTTCATTATTAACAATTTGATTCTGGAATTAAAACGAACTGTTATATACTGCCCTTTAATAGAAATTTTCTTCTTAGTTTTACCCATTATAATATGCCTCCTTGAATTTTAGTTTAAATTACCAAGTTTGAAGATATCTTAGTAATAGATAAAGCCACAATTCAAGTTTTTAGACAGATAAAAACTCTGCATATCATGTTACAAAAATGCAGAGTTTAAAAGTATATCCTAGTCAATTAGAGCCTTCTTACATCTTCTTACTTAATCCTTTTCCCTCACATTATATACTCTTCAGAATGACTTTTATCAAGCATTTTAAATATTTCCTCAATGCTCTTGTACAACTCACTATATTCATAATTTAATTCTCTAAAACTCTCCATTAATGTACTACTACAGTATAACACATTCTCAAAAACCAAAAATTGAGGTATAGTCATTTTGATATTCTCATTGTCATTTGTTAAGATTAGGCTAAACAAATTCCTTGCAACTCTAATATCTTCGGCTACTTCAATGCTGCCGCCGAAAAACTCATATTCTAACTCTAATGCTTCAATATATTTTCTCATTTCCTTCACAACCAATTTCTTTATACTCTTCCGAATTAATATTGTCACATTTTCACCATTAAACATTCTGTATACCTCTTCCTTTAACTCACTCATACAAAGTGCCTCCTTGTTTCTCATAAGTTCTAAGTTTTTCAGTACAAAGTATAAAGAAAGATTTAAATAAGGTTCAAATCTTTTTAGTAATAAAAAATAGTAAATGCTTATAATTTACATATACTGGCACACCAGATAATAGACAACAAGATATATATATGTTTTATATTGTCTTATAGATGTTTAATTACATCCTTATTCCTATAAATATAACAATACATATATATTTGAATTATCTTACTCTCACATGATAATATATTAATATGAATAGCATAATTTAGTAAAACATTAGGTAATATATGAGTTTTAAAGGCTAATTGACTGCTATTAACTGGAGGTAACAATGAATGAATCAATCAATTAAATTAAGAGGTCGGTACTATGAGTTACCCATCATAAATCAACCTGTTTCTTCTATAACATACGAATACTCAATTACCTTGGGTATAGGCGGCTTCTACATAAGGATAAATAATGATTTTATTTGGGCTCAATACTCTTATCAGACTGATTTGAATATCTCTTCCAGAGAAGCATGGAAAAAACTTTATGATATCTTTGGTAAAATAGTAATAGATGCAACTGCTGATAAATCAGGTAGCCTGCATCTGAAATTTGAAAACGGTATTGAAATCAATGTAGATTGCCGTGAGGATATTAATTGCCATAGTGAATGCTGGCATTTTGGGGATATTAATGGACTTATAATATATAGCCGCCCAGGTGAAACAGTGATTTTAGGTTAATAACCTTTGGAGGAAATATGATTTGGGATAAAGCATTTGAAAAAGAATATAGTAAAAATCCTGCTACAACTCAGCAAGAATTCCAGGTATTTTTGAATACTTGGAATGATGATATAACGGATAAAGAACTTGCAGAGATTGACGAAAGACTTCAAAGCAACGCTTGTAATTGGAGATTCCCCAAGAGAAACTTTCCAGAAAGTTATATTAGTTTTCTTCAATACTCAAATGGTGGGGAGTTTGAAAATGGCGATAGGTACTTCCAGTTTTTTAATATTTTTGAGATACGAGACATAAATATAGCCTATCATATCCCTAAGTACATGGAATTTGCTGTTTCATTTGCTATGGATGGTAACGGAAACCACTATTTATTTGATATGAGGCATACCCCCCAGAGCGGTGAATATCCAATACTTGCTGCAAGTTCAGGTAACTTGGGATATGATGATTGCAAATTAATCGGCAACTCATTTTTGCAAGTATGCTCGGACAAGATATCAATTGATGAAATATTGTTTGGAGAATAGCACATTTAACCAAAAAATGATATTTGGAAGGTAAAATATGTGGCAGATAAATAAATCTTTTATATCGAGAATAAATAAGCATTTTGATTCTCGTGGAGGAAAAGGAAATTTTACAATGCTTTTCGATAATTTCCCTCATCACATTCAGACTGAAATATTAACCCTATTAGGGGTATCAACTGAAGAAGAAAAACCGCTAATCGCTTCATATAGAAAGGGTTATTATTGCTTACTGCTTACAACACATAAGTTATGGTGGAACAATCCCAACAATAATACCTTATTTGTTAACCTAGAAAACATTATTGAGACAAGAACACAAATTAAATACATGAATCCAAAGTGTGATATATTCAGGTTAGGTATTATAACAAAAGATGATAAACAATTGGAATTTCAGATGGAAGCAGGAAGACCATTTAGTGGTGTATGGAATGTAATTTTAATGATTATAGGCTTGCGAAAGGAATAAGCATGGCAGCAGATTATCCACAATATAAAAAAATCCGATGCCCTCAATGTAATATACCCAATATGCTCTTTTTAGTGCCATATCGTCCTTTTGAAATGGGCTGTCCTAAATGTAATATTGGGAAAATAAATGTTGTAAGAATCGATGTTTCATAGATTTACATATATCAATTGAGATGTTCTATTAATAAGGCTTTGGAAGGTGCAAAATGATAAATAGAAAAAGTATTTTTGATAAGGATTGCATAAGCAATGATAACCCAAATGGTCTTGACCTATCAGAATTTGTTGACTTGGCTTGGGATGAGTGCGAAAGAAGAATAGTTATCAGTTACTTAAAATCATTTGAATGTATAATCTGGTGCCCTGGCATAGTTTGGTGCAAATTTCGTTGTAAACAAAAAAGAATTGGAGGTCCATATTTCTTTGATGATGGCTTTTACAGGTGGTCAAATGTTGATATTCATTACGTTGAATCACACTATGTTAAATTGTCCTCTGAAGTTATTACACATATTTTAAGCAGAAAAAATCTTATTAACCCTGAAATATTAAATCAGTATATTGAAAACAGTAATGAAGAAAAGGAGTTTGCAAAAGTTCAGAAAACTTTCCTTACGCCTGGATTTGACGGAGAATTGTGGTTAATCCCTTCAGAATTCAAAATCAATCCAGCCGTATTAAAGTTCTTCAGGCAATTTGACGGATTATATGACCTTTCTACTAAATCATTGCTTGATTATATCAAAACATCAAAAAAGGTGCTTTTAGAAAAGAAATATGATTATGCTGATTATATTGAAATAGACAAAACTGCAAAAGAATTGGGGATAATACTTGAATTTATTGAAAAAATTAATAATTACAATCAAAAGGTTAATATTGCTGGGTTTATTGGCGATGTTCATGCGGAGGATGCTCTATTTGAATCTTCAATTGCCTTTTTTAAACATCATGGTATGAAGAATATTTACTGCCTTGGAGATTTCTGCGATGGATATGGAAACGTTGATAAGATTATTTCAATTGTTAAGGATGAAGGAATCATATCAGTTCAAGGAAATCATGACGTTTGGTGCTTGGAAGGAATTATGCATGACCACCCCTCTGCTACCCATTTAAGCCAGTTATCACAGAGAACAGTTGATTATTTAAAAAGGCTGCCGAAAACATATAGAATCATAACTTATGCAGGTGAAATTCTGCTCTGTCATGGAATTTTGGACAATGAGATGGCTAAAATAAATCCTGATGATTATGGATACGCAATCGAATCAAATACCGATTTACAAACCTTTATTACTGGTCCATACCCCGCCATCATGATTAATGGCCATTCTCATAGGAGAATGGTAAAACAAATACAGGGTAAAACAATTATTAACGTCGGCACATTATATCGTGAGCATAATCCGTGTATTACAATTGTTGACTTTGTAAACAAAAACGTATATTTCTATGATATTATCGATGGTGTGGTAAAAGATGACCCCAAAGTTGTCAACCTTAATTTAAAATGAGGTGTTACATGGGTATTTATTATACAATTCAAGGTATAAATGCATGGATTGAGGCACAGAATCAAGGTTATTTAGTTGGAAACAAAGAGTATGTCTGTGAAGACTTTATACGTCCTTATCAATGGATGATGAAGCAAATGCAAAAAAGAATTCCCGATTATAATGGTGAGTATCCCATATGGCTCTGGCCTGATAAGCAAGATTTAAGGCGAAGGGGCTACAATGAAAGAGGTATGAAGGCTGTTTATTTAGAAATAGAAATCCCAGAAAACCAGGTATTATTATCCGACTTTCAAGCATGGCATTGTGTTTTAAATGATTTTCCACTCTTAGACCATGAAGATGAAATTATTGATAAAGAATTAAGTTGGGAAAGAATATTCGATTTGGAATATTTACAACGGCATCCTGATTGGGGTATCCTGGACATACAAGTTGTTACAGGCAAGATAGATTTAAATCATGTTAAGTCTGTAAGGAAGTTTACCTGCAAATAAACATAGAAAGGCTTAATAAATATGGCTCAAATAGATAATATATTGCAGATTATAGAGAATGAAGAGTTAGAAGATATTTTATGCAAAGGCTGGATAGATAATGATGAAGAAATATCAAGATTTGTACCTCATTTAAGTACCGTATATTTAGAATTCAAATCAAAGTATTTAAAATTATATCGAAAGCAAACAACCGATTTTGATATTGAAATGAGTTTGATGGAAAAAGATAAACTAAAAGATGAAAAATATACACATGAAGTGTATGAAGAATATCAATTTTGTATTTCCTCACTATACAACATGTTTATTTATGAGTGTAGAAAAAACTATAAGATTTCAGAAATTGAAATGTATTGTGAATCTGAAGAAAAGTATAATAATGGCATCGTTAAATGTATTGGAATCCAGATTCTAAGTAATTCTTATGTCTTTTTTGATGGGTTAGGTTTAAATAGTATTGAGATTGGCAAAAGAGAAGAAAGGGACAAATGGTTTGATTTTATACCCAATATGGAACAAAATGTACTGGTTGATTTTATTCCTAAAGACCTGATTTATAAAAAGTGTCAATTCACTCGTTAATTAATAATTGAGGGCGTGATAAATATGATATCAGTTTATGTTAAAACAAAGCACCTGTTCCCTACAGGTTCAACTGTTACATATGATAACTCTATTGAATTGTCAATTGATTGTTTAGTATGTAAACGCTTAAATAGAACAGTATCAATTGACCGATACGATGCGATATGTATAAAGAATAAACACCCTTTTAATGCTAAAGTTCTTGATACATTAGTGGTCAGGGAAAAAAATAAAAGTGTAAGCGAACTTCTTTGCATTAAAGACAATAGAGAACTTGTCACTTGTACTTACTTAGTACAGTATGATTATATCGATTTTACCGACTATAAATATAATAACCTAAAATCATCCCCGCTGCCGAATTGGGCCAGAATTGGATTCAAAATCACATGCACAAAATGTGGTACAATAAATACTTGCTCAACTCAGACAAATATAGTCAGGCCTTTTAGTGAAACTTGTAAGTGCGGTCAAACTTTATATACCGAAAATGAAGTACTTCCACTTATTTACTTAAAAGATTAAACTACTTTTTATATAACACAAGAAAGGAAAATCCATATGGAAAACAATTTTATTTTAGAAACGTTAAAAAAGTCTTTAAATGAAAACGTAATCGTATCTATTTTTACCAACAGAAATGCTCCAGAAAAATGTATTTGCGGCTTTATTGATGCAATTTCTGTTGAGCAATTCTCTATAAAGCACATTTCTGTTGACGGCTTTTATGATGGATATAAGGTCCGTAGGATAGAAGATATTTTTAGAGTTGATATAAGCGGAAAATATGAAGATAGATTAAAATATCTCTATACATACAGAAATCAATCACATACTGACTTTTTGAAGAGTAAGTCAAATTCAGACTCAAATCTGTTTAAAGAAGGCCTACTTTCAGCGAAGGGTTTAAATATGGTTGTAACAGTATGTATTAATGAAACTGAAGAGCAAAATTATATTGTAGGCTGGGTTAAAAATGTAACTGAAACCGAAGTTATCATTTCAAACATTTCTGATTCAGGAGAAATTGATGGTGAAAGTGTTTTTTATATCGAAGATATTGTAAAACTCTGTTGTGATACTGAAAACGAAAGTGTCTTAGGTATATTAAATCAGAGGAGTAACCCGTAATTTGGAGGAGGTCATTGATGAAATATTTCACCAGAGAACTATGGGAAAGCTTTCAGAATACTGAAACCTTTGACCAATGCGACAAGATTTGGATAGAGAATCTAAAAAAGTATAATGAGCAACTTGACAGCCTTCAGAGTAGGTTTAATAAAGATGCTTTTCACTTCATCAAGGAAGAAAGCATCCATGATGGTAATTTAGTTTCTTTTGAGGTTATCAACGTTAATGAATTAAACAGAGTCAAGGATAAAACATACAAGATAAAAAGAAGAATACGAGAGCCAATTTCCGTCGTTATCAAAGTTTTATCAGAAGGAATATTATATGAATTATATTATAGTTTAGTGAAAAACCTAAATGTAAAGTTTTCAGGTGAATCAGATTTATTTCAGCCATATTTCCGAGACTTCGGCGACTGGGGCTATGATGAAGTAACTAGTATTAATGATAAGGTTTTATGCCATGAAATACTTTTTAGTTCAGGAGCCGAAATCCACATCGAGTTTGAAAAGATGAAAGTAAAAAGAACGAGAGTTATTAAGTAATTTCATCAATTCTATATTATTGATATAAGACAGACAAGGCGGTTTAATTTATGAAAAGAGTACCCGTTGAAACTGAGTTTGGATATTTGTTTGGTAGAGATGCAATCTTTTTAGATGAAGTTATTTATGATTGCAGAAACCTTACATTGAAAGGTGAATTTAACGGCATCTTATGTTCAAAAAAGCAAAATTCATATATTACATATGAGATTGAATTCAAAGGTGTTTATTACTTCAGAAGCATTGAATTAGATGTAAGCATAACTCTAGATAATAAATACTGGCATGAGGGTACAAACTTTGATGAAATACTGGATTCCGATGTTTTAAAGGCTATTTCTAAAGCACGAAACTTAAAACTCAGACACTTTTTATTTTTGACGTATGATGATGTATTTGAAATTGCCTGCCAGGATTTTATTTTAAAGACTACCAGGATTAGAGATAAAACAAAAGGATAAGCAACGTTTATATTAACATTGAAAATTAGAGGAGGTCATAGTATTGAGTAAATATAATAAGGAAGAATGGTCTAGAATACGGACACAAGGAAAGTCGGTTTACATTATAACACATTGGATTCTGGCGGCAGCATTTCCGATTGCTATAGTTTTACCGATAATAAGAGGAATATTTCGAGAAAAAAATATCGGTTTTATAGTTTCTCTTGATTTTATTAGAAGTGTATCGCTTTATTTACTGCTCTGTACGATTATATCAGTAATATTTGGAGTAATCAGGTGGGGTCAAAATGAGAAAGCATTTAAGTAGATGTAAAGAATCAACTTTTTTATTTTGAACTGGCTGCTTGAATAAAATTCGAGGTGTTTGATAATGCATAAAACATTTGATGCTATGGAACTTAACGAAATAAAAAACAGTTTAGCCCAAAAAGTTGGGGTTCGCTCCCAATCTCCGATTGGCTGGTCATTTCTACGAAAGGATTTTACTTTCATTTTTGATATTTTGCCCTCTTTAAAGTTTAAAGAAGGCTTTACTATACGAGCATTTAGATATGTTTCTGAATTTAACGGTCCGATAAGACTTCAGTTTTGGGCAGTGCCCATAAATGAGTGGCTACCACAACCAGAAGAATGTATGGTTTATGAAAGTAAAAACATAAGTTACCCCAAACCAAGTTGTGTTCTAAATAATTTGATGGACGCTATTGATGGTGATGGCTCATTTGAGTCATATATAAGTGCTTCAATGCTATTTAGAGAATTAAGCAGTGTTAAAAGTTTTACCCTTGAAAATTGGGGATTAAACATAATTATTGATGATGAACTAATGAAAAAGGCTGATTCTTTTGACACTGACCTGTACTTCCAGATGCTAAGAGATAATAATTATAGAAACTCTATTACAAAAGAAGACCATTTTCTTTTTCATATGTGTACCAATTTTAATACTGATGAATGGAAATGGCAAATCGACAGGAATAGCATTTTGTGGAAACCCACTGTAGAATTTGATGGCAATAATGTACAAGTAACCTTTTACACTTACTACGGTCATGTGAAAAAGACGATTTTTAAATATACAGATTTTTTCACCAAAGGCAGTTATCGCTTCGAAAGTTCTTGCGAAATTGTTGCTGAAGGAGGACAGGGCTACTTTATATAATCCCTTTAATACGGCTCTTCCTCATCATATTCTAAATGGTCTGGAATCATACAGTTATTAATCCAATCGTTTAAATCTTTAAATAGTTTCGTTCTAGGGAAACTTGGACTTTTTTCTCTCATTCTGGAATAAGTTAAATGTACTACTGCATAATTGAATTCCGAATCATAAACCTTAAATAAAAAGTCATCACAATCGTATCTTCTGCCGATTGCTGTAACCTTTTTCTCATACAAAACATGTTGCTCCCCTACTTCAAAATAAAGTTCCTGTTCGAAAGAATCTGGCTCTGTACATAAAGAATCCCATGGTTCTAGCCAATTTGTATTTTTATCCATTTTGCATATTCCTTTCATCATCTATATCCTACTCAATTAAAATGGATGATTCACGTTCCAGCAATTATCCAATTGAGATAAATCGTTCAAAAATTCTGCCAACACTTTTTCTAATTCTTTTATGCTTTTTATATCTTCAATACGAATTACATCTTTCATATAGTAATCAGTATCCCATGAACCTAAATATTGCTCTTCAATTTCACACTTCATAATCCAAAATAAAAGCCCCGCCTTTTTTATATCATTTAAACTTCTTGAAATCTCTTCGACCTTTTCATTAGTACTATTCTTTGGGTAATAAGCGTTAACTGCAATGAAGGCTTTATGGTTTTCACGAACAGCAGGAACCTCTACAACCATTAAATTCCCTGTAATCAAATTATTTATTTGTCTTGTACTTAATTCCTTCAAGTTTTTTCACCCACCCATATTTTAAACCTCAAATAATGAAAAGTCATTTATATACTTGGCAAAAGTGCTTTCCCACTCAAGCCAATCAACCTCTTTTAATTCGCCACTTACCTGTAGCCCCGATTGTTCAACGGATGCCGATAAATATAACTCATCTAAAATCAAGAATTATAAACATAGCCTATCATTAAACTGTAAAACAATAATACATTATTCTTTTTTAGATTCCAAAATAAGTTCTAGAGTTTCTGAAAGTAATTCATGCTTTTCCTCTAATATTTCAAGTTCTTGTTTAAGTTTCGAAATACATTTTTGCAAAGTTTCATCTGATATATGACTGCTAATAGATTCAATTAAAAGTAGTGATTGTCTACTAACTTCGAAGTTACCTTGTATGATAAAATCAATAAGCAACTCTATATGTTTTGTATAATCAAGCGGTTCTAAAGCATATAATAATGTTCCTCTATAACCTAAAGTCTTAGGATTATTTAATACTTCAATAATAGGCTCCACTGCTGTCTGACTCCCAATGTCTCTTAACGCAAGTGCAATTGCATTCCTTAACAAATGGTTATTTGTAGTCTCTAGATGCTCAATAAGAAGCGGAAGTGCTTCCTCGTACCTGTCTCTACCTATTTTCTCAATAATCTTTATCGCTGATTCAATATTATTACACTGAATGTGTTGATTTAAAGCATCTAAATTCATAATTCTTTATTCTCCTTGCTTCATAAAACTTTTTTGGCTATCTTTCTTTACTGTATGTTTGCTTATTTCGTCAATACTTTCCATTATTTAACTAACAAATCTTTAACTCAATATTCTCGTCTTTAATCAGAATTTACTAATATAAGTACTTCTACTCCCTTTTTATAATAATATCTCCTGGTGACAAAAACACTTTTTTACCCTCAAATTTTAACTCCCTCCAAAACCTCTTATCCTCTGTTTCGCAATCATCAACTATTCTATAATCAGAAAAATAGCCCGTACCCACTGGCAAAGGTAACTCAAACACACTGTACTTTTCTTTATTATCACTAAACCAAACATACTCCATTCAAAATTCTAAGCATGATATTGCCCTGTCCAACTCTAATTTCGTTTTCAGGAATTCCTTCTTACCTTGTTTTAACTCCATAATTGCAGAATCTCTCAATTCTTGAAGTTTATTTATAACATAATCCATTTCAGTTTTCCTTTATACCAGTCTTATATTCTCTTCCATCTATGTATTAGAAAATCACACATGAAGTGTATTTCCGTATAACTTTTACTTTGCATAACTGACCTTCTTCAAGTCAATCATTTTGCAAAATCATATGAATATCAATACTATTGCCATCAGGGTCATTAAATGCAAATGACCTACACCCCCATGGTTGAGTTGTCGGCAATTCCGTAAATTCAATGTTCAACTTTTTAAGTCTCTCATATTCTTTATCTACATCATCTACAGAAAACATTAATGTATAACAGTTTTGACGTAAGTTTTTTGGATAATCTTTAATTCTTTCCTCCAATCCATCAGGATGCCAAATAGCAATACCTAAACCACCTACATTTATAACTGAGTGAATATCATCGCCTTCTGCCTCAACACCAAACACTTTAGAATAAAAATCAACCAGTTTTGGAACGTCCACAGTTAATAAACACATTCCAGAAAATTTCATTTCCCATCCCCCCTCGTAACTTTATATTTCATATAATCCTTTAAATCTCTATCTACCTTAATTACCTTTTTGCTTATCTAGTATATTGGGGTCATACCATACATCTTCATAGTCACCTGTAATCAAGAATCTCCATCCAGGGGCTAAACCTAAATATTTTCTTATATTTGGTACCCAATCTTCAATATGCTCAACATGCAAAGTTATAAAGAAATTCGGGTCTTCCGAAAATTCTTCACCCGCCCATATATACCAGCCTGTTGTATCCCCCTCTGGGTAAATACGTAACCCATTAATAGGTAAAAGATTCTTCTTTACATTTTCAGAAATACCAACTTTGAAATCACTTCTTGCTTCAAGATAGTCGGCATTATATTTTGCACAAATTAATTTCTGTAGTTCTATTACACTATCCACTTGCTTTTCCCCTTAATTCGCTAATTTTTGTCTGCCCGATTATTATCTTCAAACTCTTTCTCAACAATTAATAACTCCTCTTTCCCAATATAATTTGTCCCATCAAAATCAAGACGGATTATGTATGGCATATAATCAATAATTCTTAAAAAATCATCGCAGCAAAATGATGGTTCAAAGTAATTCAAAATCGTACTTAGGGCTGTACCATGTGTTCCAATGATTATGTTTTCATCCTTATGATTATTTAAAATTTCCAGAAGAGCCTCAATGTTACGTTTTTGAACCATGTTAAGTGATTCTCCACCATCTTCGTGATAATCGAAGTCGTTCCAGCGTTTCTGAAACATTCCGAATTCATTACCATTTGGTCCTTTTTTTCGTTCTCTAAATCTCTCATCCGTTAAAATATCCAAATTATGCACTTTAGCACTTTCTTTTACGGTTTCAAAACTTCTTTTACACGGACTTGAGTAACAACAATGAACTCTTATATTCTTTAATACTTTTGTTACCATTTTACCGTCTTCCACTCCATCTTTGGTCAGAGGCCGAGTTCTATCATCTTCCCATCTATGTTCTGGTTGGGCATGTCTCACAAAATATACTTTTGTCATTTCTCACCTCAAATTTAAATATTGTGTGGTTTCAAGTATACTAGAGTTACATCTGTAATAAATATTTTCACTCAAAAATATCTCTTCAAGTTGAGATGTTCTAAGTATGAATGAAAAGTCATTTGGTATTTTGGATTTAGTTATTTATGAAATCATCTTTGCCACCTTTTTACGGTAATAGTCGATTATATTTTATATCTATCAGGTAGAATTTGTAGCAATACTTCTGACAAATTCCTATTTTTCAGGATATACTTAGATAGTGTAAAAAGGTATTGTTCACAGAGAATAAAGTATTCACTTATACATCCATATTTCTCCTTTAGATTGATAAGTTCTTTATCTGCTCTACTAATAAAAATAACTACAGCATCAAAATCTTCACTAATGAAAAATGCAATAGTATGGTTTATATATGTAATAAAAGAATAATAAACTGAATTCCGTCTTATACCTGTCGATGGAAGCATCCCTGGTTTATTAAGAGTTTTAGCAAGGTTTATAATTTCATCATACAAAGGTATCTCCTTAGTATCCATTTTAATATTTATCCAATACCTTTGGACTATTTTCGTAGAGTTCTCTTCTATGACTTCATTTTCTAAAACTCCGCCATTTTTCAATATAGTTTTTACTGACGCAATATTTTCCTTATAGCATCCCAATAAAACTCTTTCCATCTTTAAGGTTTTGCAGCATTCTAATGCTAGTTTAAGAATAATTGTAGCATACCCTTTTCTTCTTTCGCTGGGTCTGATACCATATCCTATATTACCCCAAACTTTCATCAGCATATCATTCAGGTAATGTCTTATATTAACAGCACCTAAGATTTTGCCTGATTCATCATCGTAAGCCCAATATGTTGTACTTAGAACAAAGCCATTCAGAACATCTATTCCTTTAGATAAGTTTTCAAATTTTTGCACCATAGCATTAAAATCCGAACAATCTTCTTGCAATACCCATGGTTGAGGCTGCTCTCCTGCTCCTTTCCATTCATCCAACATTTCTAAATATTGATTTTTATGCTTAATATCTGGCTTCACTAAATTTAACATAATCTGTTCCTCACCTACAACAAATTTCAAATAATCGCTAATCATACTCTTCATTTAATGCTTTAAAGTCAAGCCTATCATAATTTTCACATACACGAATAAGTTCATCTCTAACTTCCATGAGAGCAAACCCCAAAAGATTCTGTCCCTGCCATTCTAAAGGGTTTTCTATATGCTCATCATCAGCCGCCATTCCTATCCCCCAAATTTTATCATACGGGCTGGCTTCAACAAGCACCCTATTTTTTGTCTCTATTAAAAATCTCCTGAGACTTTCATTTTGAATGAACTTAGCATAATTACCGTTAAGAATGATAGAATAACGTTTTTTCTTCCAAACCTCTTCATCAAAATTTCTAACCTTCCTGCCTAATTCCTTTATTTTCTTCGGTTGCTTGCACTCAAGTATCTCTTCCAAGATTTCTTTATCATCAAACAGCCTTGCTTTTTCAGCCATCATATACTGCTCCATGCAGCAATAATTATTTGTATCAATTTTAAAATCAGACTTCCACCATTGGCTTAAGCAGGTTTTTGTAATACTTCCATCGGCTGACGGCTGATGTCCCCAGAAAAACAAATACTTAATCTTTTTACCTGCACGGAAATCCTTTTGTAAAGAGTCAATTGAATACTTCATATTACCATTTTCATTCCAAAGAAGAAGGCGACCATCATATAGGTCTTCTTCATCATCTTTGTACCAACCAAGCCACCCTTTGGGCGTTGGAAACATCTGCTGAAATTGTTTCTGTTCATCTATAGTAAGAGCATCATACCAATCAATAAAATCATATATATATCCCTCACCATATCCCATTCTCCATCCAATGCTACCATTTCTAATGTGTGGATACATTAGCCACGGTGGAGCCATCGGTTTGCTTATATCATATTTTTTATTCATAGTTTTTCCCTCACAAAATATTAATTGTTCTTATTCTATTTTAAAAAGAAACAATTTTAATGTTTCTTTCATACTCAATTATATCAAAAATCAAGGCTCTGTTTCTATGATATGCTCAATTCCTTCTAATTTAGTTGTAAGAGTTCTTTTCAAGAATGTCGGATATAATACCAAGTCATCAAGCCTGTCAATAGGCTGCCATTTAAAAATCAACTTTATTCCCTGCTCATCTCCTGCAAACTCTCCATTCTCCCCAAACAAATGGCAATCTTCAGGTAATTTCATCTGATAATAAAACCCTAACTCATGAAACACTTTATTTTCGTATTCAAAGAAGTTTTCAGAAACCCATAATAACCGTTCTACCTCAATATCTATACCCAGTTCTTCTTTCATTTCCCTTACAAGTGTATCTTCCGACGATTCGAGCATTTCAATCCGACCGCCAGGTAAAGACCAGAAGTCATCTTTCTCTGCTCTATGTATAAGAACCTTATTATCTTTACAAGCGACGCCAACAGCCCGTAATTGGAACCTCTCACTATCACTATCAAACATTATCATTTTGCCAGACATTCTATAATCACCACCAAATAAAAAACTATTTTAATTTTTTTAACGTCCACTTACATTGGCAATAAAGCATCGCCCTCTGACTATTCACTTTATTAAATCTTTCAATGCTTTTAATTCATTACATCCAGATGAAACCCCAACTAATTTACCATCAAATGGTGATTCTCTATTACTACAAATCCCAAACTCCCAAAAATGNAAGTATCCATTAATTGTACGAAAATAAAAGCAATTATCACAAACCTTATTATTCTTGCTTTTAGGAACCATTNAATTCCATCTGTTGCAACAATCTTCTGAAAGGTCACTCAATACAGAATCTATTTCGCTCACTTTTCTAAATAATTCATTTGGGTCTATTTTCCTCCATCCATCCATACACAACTCATATGCGACTTTAGGATAAGAGGTTATGGTCAATTGAGGTTCTTCTAATATATTGCAAATAAAGTCAACACTTATACCGCAATCGAACATGAACGTAATATCAAAATCTGTTTTCTGTATAATGTCCACTAAACTTCCTAATTCAAGAGAACTAAATATACCTTTATTAAATTCAACTTCATTTCCATATCCACAAAGAATTTTATTGTTTTGTATTATCCGCCATGTGCTTTGCCGAGATGATACATCGCATTGACAGTGAAATTTTCCTTTACGTCCAGTTTCATCATAATATACTTTTTCTCCTAATCCTATCTTTAGGTATCCACCATATTTTTCCCCCAGATAACATACTTTTAAGCCGATAAGCGTTCCCTTTATTTCTTTTAATAATTCAGCCTTTTTATCCATTTTTACTACCTTCCCTCCATTACTTTAGCCCCACATGCAGCACACATCTTTGCTCTCGGCGTCCTTAAAGGCTTCCCGCAGCATTTACACGGGTGCCCATAAATAGATATCCTATGATGCATTACTGCATTATGAGGGAAATCCTTAAAGCCAGTTATCCTCTCGTATTCTTCACTCACAGGCTTAAAATAGTCCTTCAAAGGTGTCTTTTCTAGTGAACTTCCAGTATTNTTTCGAAACGTTTTTGCCCTTTCAAAACACTCTCCATATATTTTGTGAATTCTTTTATATTCTTCCTCATCAAGCATCCCNACATCTTGTCTACACCGCCAGCACCACATTATTCTCATGAANCACCTCAAANTAACTCTTGTTATTTTTGTTTAAATTCATCTAAAATTTTATTGCGATATCTTTTCCATTCATTAAATGATTCTTCTGGGGAGTTTTCAAAATCAATAAAATCACCTGTTGAAGTGTCAATTGCCCTCCATGATGTCTTTTTACATTTTCTTAATAATATCGATTGGAGCATCTTCTCCCCTTATAAGAAGCATTAAAGATTCAACTGGGTCCTCATTACCAATATTGAACTCTATAGAATATGTTTCAGTAGCCAGTACACCCCAATGAGGGTCGGAAAAGTCAATGTCAGGTAATAGTTCTTTTAACATATCCAAAATATCACTTAATGTACCAAGTGGGGGAAGGCAATAATCCTTCGGTATTTCCGATACACTTTTGATTTCATCTGGTGTTTTCATGATAAATACATCCCAACTCATATGCCTGTTTTCCCCCGTTCTCAACCTGATTCTTATTTCAAGGGCTTATTGCTTATCTTCTACAACTTTTCACTATACTTCGGCACATCATCCTCAAAGTCACATGCTGCAATAACCTGGCAACCATTATTATATAATTCAGTCATAAGTTTTGCTACTGATTCAATATAATCTTCTCTTTCGACTTCATCACTTGGCTCTATGTCCATAAAAAACCGCCAATAAATAAAGTCCTCATCATTTACTTTTCCCCACGGGGGCTTTGCAGCCTCATTTTCCTTCAAATGAATGTTTCCCCACCATGTATCAATATCAAATCCGTCAAACCTTCCAGATACAATATCCTTAATTATTCCATTTAATTGAAATCTTTGGATATCCTTATTTACAAATACTTTGCAGTAGTATTCGTCTTTGTCCAACATTAAAATCACTCCATGTTTTTTTACTTATATAGCCTTTAAAATTTCAAAAAAGTACCTGTTTCAAACCTTTTCTTCCACTTTTCAAGCACATGAGGAGCCTGACAATCAATTTGATTCAACAGTTCCTCCTTAAATCTATAGAAAGCAGTGTAAAAATCTTCGATAATAAACTCTTTTCTTTTCCATTCTTCCATACCTTTCGCTCGGCTTCCTGATTCATCAACAATTGATAGGTATCCTTTTTTCCCTTTCTTTTCGAATTTAAAAGACGGTATTCCCTGCTCCCATGAATGAACAATATACTCATTCTCTTTTGAATTAAATGTCTTAACTACAGCGGCAAGGCTTTCAACCCAATAACTCAAACATACTTATCTGTAATTCTCCATGTATGTGAGTGTAATCTTTATCGTCTAACATGGCAAGACTTTCTCTTCCAGATGTTTTACTTACTTTTCTACCTGCCTTGTAAGTCCACAACTCTTTAAATATGATTTCAATACTCATAATTCACACATTCCTAAAGATTTTTGATTAGTCTTAAATGCCTATTTTTCAATACATTCTAATAAAGCAACATTACCTGCGTCTTTACTGATATTATTAAAATGATTAATAAATTTATCAAGCAGTGCTGGTTCAGAAATCATATATAAAACTGCTTCGCTTGCTACTTTTTTTATTCCAAAATTAAAGAAATCAGTTTGCATTCTAAATTGAAATATCATGAGATTCTATAATTACGATATTATGCAATTCTTTCCATTCCCTAAAGCACTGAGAGCAAACTGGTTGAAATATTCCAAAAAAATCCTCAACAAACTCATCATTATGTGTATTATCTTTGTATATTTTAAGACAATCCGAACAAAGCCAATGTGCTCCCAAAAATTCCTCATTAATAGAACAAAGATTAATTCTTATTTTGTTTGAAACTGCATCTGATATATGTGAGCATGTAAGTGCAATTCCAGTACCTCCATGTTTTGAACAAATAATTCGTCCCATCTTTTATTCACCTCTTTGTCTTCATTTTCTATCCTGTTTCTTATAGAGCCCACCTACATATTCTGTCTTGCCTGACCAGAAATCGTTTAAGTTATTCCACCATTTTGCAGATGTAGGTTTTAGAAACCGAACAAATTCGTCTGGGTTCACACCACTATTAGATGCTATGTTTTGCATTCCTTCCAAAAGTCCAATTGTGACAGCCTCTTTTACAAAGTCATCACCATCAATATGTAATAGTTCTACTACATCAAATACTTGATTAAATTCATTTAATTCATTCTTTTTATATAAATCAACAAGATGACCTGCGAAATCACCTAAATCTACATATAGTAATTGTTCTTCACCGTTACCATAATTAAAATTGAAATACTCTTTCCACCTATCTTTATATGATGGGCAAGCATTAAGTAACAATTCCATGACTTCCGATTTTCCAATCACAAAAGTCTCCTCCTAGTACATTGGTTCGCATTGTTCAAATAATGCGTAATAACGTTTTGTTATTACAATTTTTTAACTTTGTAGGAATCTCCATCTCATTCCTAATGCATTTATCCAAGTGCCTTCATAATCTTTGTGTTCTGAATTTACCTCATCATCATAAAACAGAATTGTTTCATCCTTTAACATAATAGTTGCTGAAAATAATTCAGAAGTATAATTGTCCTTTGCAGGTCTCAAGTTAAGTGCCAACACTCCTTCAAAAACAATTTCTATACTATCTGACCAATCACTATCAAATATCATTGAAACTTCTCTGATATCATCTGTGACAATCATTCCTTGTTCAACTTTTCTGGAACCACTTATGTAATTTAATGTTCTCAACACCGAATCATGAAACCTGCCAAACGTTTCTAAGAGGTTCGCTATATCTTTTTCGGATTCTACAAAATTCCATCCATTTAACTTTGTGCAAATCTGTTTCTTGTTTCCCATAATTTTTTCATAATTTACTTTATTGCCCTTGAATAATGCTATTAATAAGTCTTTTTGTTCAAAAATGAAACTATACCCTTTAAAACTATAAAGACTCTTATATTTATCTTTTGTATCAAGTTTATCCATAAAATACTTTAAGTCAGGTTCTGTTTTATATACCCATGGTTCAGGTAATTCATTAGAATTTATAAGATTTATGTTTACAGGAAAAATGGGTCCATTATTTGATTTATCCAGATAATCAAACAACCTAAAATATCTCTTGCTATCTATTTCTTCAAGCACTAAATATTTCTCATAGTATCCAGAATTTATTATCGCATATACTTCAGAAACAAAATAATTATTAGTATCTTTATCATATACTCTAACTCTCATAAACAACCGCCATCCTACTTATTTTTGAAAATACAGAAGTATTAGTTAATTTTATGCCAAGTAATATTACTATAAATATAAGTACTCTACTTCGCAATATAAAACTTGTGTGTATTTATTAAAAATTACGAATTAACTATATTTCCTGTTACGCTTATTTTGTTGTTATTAGTTCAAATTCTTTTTCAAAATTCTCTTCAGATAGAATTAAATCAATTTCTTCTTGTGAGATATTTAACTTCTCAAAAAATGTTGAAGCAAATATTCTAAACTCTTGAAAGCCAGAAAACCCCATGTTGATTTCACGTAAATCCTTTGTAATAAAATTATAGTATGGAATTATTCCTGCTACTTCTTCATCACGAACAAAATTCAACTGAACTTGGTTAAGCGATGGGAAGTATCTCAATTCACTAAATATATATGTTATAGCAAGTTCCTTAGCACAAAGTTCAAGTAAATCTATGTGCTTCTCTAACCATGCGATAAATTCAGCATCATCTTTCACCATTGTTGCAATAGCAAAATACATTTCTTGTGGTTCCCAGTAATCTAGATAAGATAAAGGTCTAACGGCAATTCTTAACAGTGAATGTGCAATATTAGAATACTTAGGGCATAAAGGTGAAATGACTTTAAAATAATCCTCAGTTGCATATTGTGCATTTTGACTTACCTGCGTGTTCCATACTTTAATATAAATTGCTTTTTCTTCTTCAAGCACTTTTATATTCCTCCACCAATATAAATAATTTACTCCGCATCTTTAAACTGATGTGTGAAGTATAAAGAATGCGTAGTATATATAAACAAGACAAATTTCCTTTATTATTTTTTTCTGTACCCTAATATGTAAAAGACCAAACCTATTATTATAAATATGGGTATGTATACATTGGTTAACAAGCCTGGCATTTGAGGATTAGTGGGATAACCTCCTGTGTGGGAAGTCATTTGTCCTATCCATGTATAATAGGCCATTCCCCTTTCTATTGTATAAATAACCCCACTCACAATTATAAATATTGCGCCTAGAACATAGAACAGTTTTTTATCCATTATTATAACCATGCCTTTCGCTTCACTCAAGGCACAAAACGTAATTAAAAAGTTGTCCTTGAGCGGATATTTTTTTATTATAAAGTCATAGGGGTTTC
>JGI24712J26585_10001137_pt1 | contig 22814 bp, 21 predicted proteins | sample BioPla3DNA2_FD_26585 | JGI IMG/M metagenome (IMG submission 26585)
CTAATATTAAATTATTTGCTCTATGTACTGTAGGAACAATTTTAGTATTTGCAGTGTTTTATGGAATTGTATATTCCCTTACTGCCAGAGTTTACTATAAACTTGTAAGCTAATTAAAAGAAAAAAGTGCGAAACAATATTTTAAGTTCACAGTTCACAGGGCGCAGTTAAGGATGAAACTACTGCGTAGTTTCTGAAATTAATATTTCTTATAAGCTCTTTTAGAGCTTATATTTTTTTAAAATTCAGCATGGCTGAATTATTTCCTCAACTGTGAACCGTGAATTGTGCACTGTGCACTGATAAAATTGCTTCGCAATCTTAACCTATTACCTGTTATCTTTTTCCTTCCTCCTACTTCTTTTTGCTTGGCCTGTCTTGAGATTTCTCATTTCCGATTTTTATAAATTGCTGGGTTCTTCCCATATTATAAGCTAGCTTTATAATGTCCTTTTCTTCCTTAGTCATTTCACGGTCATACATTTTTTCAAACTGTTGAATTAGCTTATAATAATCTACTCTTATTTTAGGTTTTCTTGGTCTAGGCTTTACCTGATAGGGGTCATAGGTTTGTGGTTTAATTGAAGGATTGTATATCTTTTTAAATACTTCAGCTGTATAATGGGCATCATAAAAAGCATTATGAAATTCAAAGTTTATTGGAAGGCTTAGCTCCTCAACGGCATTTTGAAGGTTAAAAAGCTTTTGGATGGAAAGGCCAAAATGCTTAGAAACATAGGGCTGAATATTTATATACTTTCTAGGTAAAAGATCAGCATTTAATTCATGATAAAAAACATTTTTAAATAATTCTTTAATATCAGACATTCCCCAAATACAAAATATTGCCTTAGGATCATTTATAAAATGAATAAAATCCTTATAAACTTCCGAAAAAACTTTTTCTGAAATAACTTGTTCAGTAGTAATTCCTGTTAGCTCTTCTATAAAAGGGCNAACCTTTGAATAAATTGTTGGCTTAATATAACGATTATAGGTTCCCTTATTGTTAAGATTAGAATCTAATTTTACTGCACCAATTTGTATAATTTCAAAAGGATATTTAGACTTCTTCCCCTTTGAATCTAAGTATTTTAGCTCAGAAAAATCTTGATTAAATTCTAAATCTAAAACAATATAATGCATATTAGAGAACCCCTTACCTTTATAGTTAAATTTATTTTTATCTAAATTATATAATATTATTCATCGCCTAAAAGGTCTCTTAATGTAAGTAAACCGCGCATCATGCGAGGGAAGCCAACTGTTGGTGCTATTAATAGTATGGCATGCTCAATTTCTTCTCTTGTACAACCTGCCTTTAATGCCTTAAGGGTGTGAGTTCTTAATGCACGATCATATTGACAGCTTGCTGAAAGGGCTATTTTTATTAACCAGCGCATTTTTTCCTCTAGGGGTCCCCCTTTTGTATGAATTAGNTTTCCAAAGTTTGCGTAAGCTTCATAAATTTCACCATGATGTTTCATTAAGTATTCAAGGTTTTTTTCTGTTGATTCTATATTATCAATATAATTATCCATCATATGCACTCCTTTTTATAATCATAACAAGTTTATTATTTCCTATTATGCTAAAAATATGCGATTAAAATTATTTGAACAAATTAAATTGAAGAAATAGGAATATACAAGGATATTCTTTATGATGAATACAAATAATAAAATAATATTCGTATTATAACGATTGAAAAATAAAAATATAAAAATAATATTCGACTTTTGGGAAAAAGTATGTTATATTATTTATGAAAAGAAAATAATATAAAATTTATATAAAAACGGGGGGCATTATGAAAAAGAAATTAAGAGTTCTATTATCATCAGTATTAACAACAGTACTTTTATTAACAGGATGCGCAGGAGCAAGCAATGAAAATGAAACAGGGGCAAAAACAGAAGCTGGTTCAGAAGATTTAAAGGTAGGCTTTGTTTACGTAGGACCTATAACTGATAAGGGATATGTATATGCACATGATTTAGGTAGACAAGCTGTTGAAAATGAACTAGGCCTTGAAACTATTTATAAGGAAAATGTTAAGGAGGATAAAGCAGAAGTTAGGGCAGCTATCGATAATTTAGTTCAACAAGGGGCTAATGTAATTTTTACTACAAGTTTTGGATTTATGGATGCTACAGAAGAAGCAGCAGAGGATTATCCTGAAGTTATGTTTTTAAATTGTGCAGGCTATAAATCAAATGGAAGCAATTTTGTTAACTATTTTGGAAAAATGGAAGAACCAAGATACCTATCAGGTATAGCAGCAGGGCTTAAAACAGAAACAAACAAAATCGGATTTGTTGGAGCTTTCCCAATTCCAGAAGTTATTAGAGCAATTGATGCCTTTACTTTAGGGGTTCAATCAGTAAATCCCGATGCAGTTGTAAAAGTTACTTGGACAAATACCTGGTATGATCCAGCTAAGGAAAAGGAAGCAGCAAAAGCATTAATAGATGAAGGTGTGGATGTAATAGCTCAACATCAAAATTCAGCAGCAGCACAACAAGCAGCAGAAGAAGCTGGAATATATTCAATTGGATATAACCTTAGCATGAAAGAATATGCTCCAAAGGCATATATGACAGGAGCAGTTTGGAACTGGGGTGCTTATTATGTAGATGTAGTTAAGCAAATTCAAGAAGGTACTTGGAAGGCTGAAAACTATTTAGGTGGATTAAAAGATGGCGTTGTAGGAATAGATGAACTAAGTGAAAATGCACCAGCAGAAGCTAAAGATTTAATTAATGAAGCTAAGGCTAAGATAGAAGCAGGTGAATTAAACATATTTGAAGGTCTAATAAAGGATCAAACTGGAGCAGTTAGGGTAGAAGAAGGACAAATTTTAACAGATGAAGAAATGCTACAAATTGACTACTTGATTGAGGGAGTAGAAGGTGTAATTGAACAATAGTATTAGGGGGAAAAATGAATACTAAGGGAATTAAAGTTGAAAATATTACAAAGACTTTTGGGAAGATAATTGCAAATAAAAATGTAAATTTTGAAGCAAAACCAGGAGAAATTCACTGTCTCTTAGGAGAAAATGGTGCTGGGAAAAGCACATTAATGAGCATTTTATCAGGAGTTTATACTCCTGATAACGGCTCTATTTTTGTAGAAGGCAAAAAAGTTAAATTTAATTCTCCGAGGGACTCAATAAAGCATGGTATAGGAATGGTATACCAACATTTTAAATTAATTGAGTCAATGACTGCTCTTCAAAATATTTTATTAGGAAATAGCAGAGGTATATTTTCAAAAACTAAGGAAAAACAAAAAGAAATTAAAGAAATAATTGATAAATATGGTTTTGATGTTGATCTAAATAAACTTGTTTCTAATATGTCCGTTGGTGAAAAGGAAAATCTTGAAATATTAAAGGTTGTATATAGGGGAGCAAGAGTGCTAGTTCTTGATGAACCTACAGCAGTATTTACACCTCAAGAGACAGAAAAGCTATTTTCTGTTATGAAAAAAATGAAAGAAGATGGGTGTGCAATTATTTTTATAACTCATAAGCTAGATGAGGTTATGGAAGTTGCTGATAGAATTACTATATTAAGAAAAGGAGAAACTGTTGCAACTATAAGTAAAGATAAGGCTAATCCTCAAATATTAACTGAATTAATGGTAGGTAGAAAAGTTGATCTTTCAATTAAGTCAGTAAAACCGAAANTAGGAAGAGAAATATTAAAAGTAGAAAATTTAAAGGTGAAGAATAAGGAAGCCTTAGATGCAGTTAAAGGAATTTCATTTAGTATTAAAGAGGGTGAAGTTCTTGGTATAGCTGGAATCACTGGAAGTGGACAAAAGGAATTATGTGAAGCTGTAGCAGGAATTATTCCTGTAGAGGCTGGAAAGATATTTTTTGAAAATAAAGATATTACAAATATAGATTCATCAAAGTATTTCAAAGAAGATATTAAGCTAAGTTATATTCCGGAAGATAGACTGGGTATGGGGCTAGTTGGCGATATGGGAATTGCTGATAATTTACTTCTTAAGAGTTATAAGAAACAAAAGGGATTATTTATAAATAAAAAGTCTTCTAAAGATGAAGCTAATTCCTTAGTAAAGGATCTAGGTGTAAAAACTGAAGGAATTGAATATCCAATAAAATATATGTCAGGTGGTAATATTCAAAAGGTATTACTTGGAAGGGAGTTAAATTCTAATCCTAAGCTGATAATTATGGCATATCCAGTAAGAGGGTTAGATATTAGAACTTGTTATGCAATATATGACCTTGTTATAAGGGAAAAACAAAAGGGAAGCGCAATTCTATTTATTGGGGAAGACCTAGATGTACTTATGGAAATAAGTGATAGGATTATGGTTATGTATTCAGGTGAAGTAACTGGAATTATAGAATCTGAAAAGGCAACAAGAGAAAACATAGGATTAATGATGATGGGTAGGAAGGATATAGGTGAAGAATATGTCAATGAGGTTTGTTAAGCGAGTTGAGACAAATAAAAAACAACAAGTAATCACATCAATTATAGCTATAATTTTATCACTGGCTGCTTCAAGTATATTTTTACTAGCTTTAAAACTTAATCCTATAGAAGTTTATGGGGCAATGATAAAGGGGGCACTTGGAAATAAAATTAGTTTTAGACAAACTATTGTTGAAGCAATCCCATTAGCAATAACTGGATTAGGAATAGCAGTTGCATTTAAAATGAATTACTCCAATATTGGAGGAGAAGGGCAAATTATAATGGGAGCTTTTGGGGCAGCTCTTATAGCTTTAAAACTTCCAAATCTTTCACAACCATTGATGCTTACAATGATGTTTTTAAGTGGAATGTTCTTTGCAGGTCTTTGGGCTTTTATTCCTGGATATTTAAAGATTAAATGGAAAGTAAGCGAAGCAATAACTACCTTAATGATGAACTATATTGCCTTAAAATTTGTTGCATATTTGCAGTATGGTCCATGGAAGGATAAAAGTGCCCTTGGCTTTCCTAAAATAGCAAACTTCGGTGATAATGCTATACTGCCAAGGGTTTTTAATATAAATATTGGATGGATAATTGCTATAGTTCTTTCAATTATGGTTTATGTATTTTTAAATAAAACTAAAAAAGGTTTTGAAATATCGGTTATAGGAAAGGGAGAAAATACCGCTAAATATGCAGGAATAAATATAAAAATGACTATGGTACAAGCAATAGTTATAAGCGGAATAGTTTGCGGAATAAGTGGAGTAGTGCAAGCCTCTGGTGTTAGTGAAACCTTATCAGTAGAAGTATCTGGAGGTGTAGGGTATACTGCAATAATAATTGCCTGCTTAGCAAAATACAATCCTTATATGATTACATTAGTTTCTTTACTCTTTGCTACTCTTGTACAGGGAGGAACTTATATTCAAACTACTTATAATGTTCCAGATTCAGTAGCTCTTATTATACAAGCAATGATCTTGTTCTTTGTACTTGGTGGTGAGATATTTACAAATTATAAAATTGTAGTTAAAAACCCTTCTCTTAATAAGGAAGAGAAGCCAGTAGTTCAGGAGGTAGCATAAATGGAATGGATAACTAATTTTCTTGCAGCAGCAGTAGTAGCAGGAACACCTCTTTTATTTGCAACTTTAGGAGAAATAATAACAGAAAAGGCTGGAAATCTTAACTTAGGGGTAGAAGGTATGATGTTAATGGGATCAGTAATAGGATTTATTGTAGGAGTAAGGACTGAAAATGCAGGAATGGCCTTATTAGCAGCTATGGCAACAGGGGCCCTTGGAGCTCTTATATATGCATTTTTAACAGTTACATTAAAGGCTAATCAAAATGTTACGGGACTTACATTAACTATTTTCGGTAGTGGTTTTTCTAGTTTTGTTGGTAGATCAGTAGTGGGACAATCTACTCCTGAAAGTATAAAGACTTTTTTTGCTCCTATTGAAATACCCCTATTATCAAAATTGCCTATATTGGGTAAGGCCTTATTTAGTCAGGATATGTTTATATATATGGGTTATATTTGTGCTATTATCCTAACCATTTATTTGTATAAGACAAATATAGGATTAAATTTAAAAGCAGTAGGGGAAAATCCATCAGCAGCAGCCTCAGCAAGTATAAATATAGATTTGTACAAATATATTCATATATTACTTGGAGGAGCTTTATGTGGCCTGGGAGGAGCCTATCTTTCCTTAGTATATGTTCCAGCCTGGCAGGAAAATATAACAGCCGGAAGAGGGTGGATTGCTGTTGCATTAGTGGTTTTTGCAGCTTGGAATCCTACAAAAGCAATTATAGGAGCTTATTTATTTGGAGGTTTAGACATAATAAGATTTAGAATAACAGACACATTTATTTCAATATATTTTATGGATATGATTCCTTATCTTGTAACAATAGCTATACTTGTTTTTATAGGAATAAAGAAATCAACCAAAAATGCACCACCAAAGTCCTTAGGGATACCATATTTTAGAGAAGAAAGATAGAAGTGATTAAGAAGAAAGATCTCCGTTTATTAGGAACGGGGGTTCCATTATTAGCGGTTATTTTAGAAATTATTGGTTCAGGAATAATATGGAACCTAAAAAAGGAAGCTATTGATTGTTCATTCAATAACTTCCTTTTTTGTATTTAAAAAATTATATTCTTCTATGCCGAAATATAAAGAATTATGTTATAATAACGAATGAAGTAATAAAAAACTCGTATAAAGTCGGTAATATGGTCCGAAAGTTTCTACCTGCTAACCGTAAAGTAGCAGACTACGGGGTACTATGTATTTAGTTAGTAGTATATATTTTTATATCTACTTATGCTGGATATGGACGCCTCAATTTGTATTGGGGTGTTTTTATTTTCTAGCCAATTATAAGATTTAAGTAGAAATACATAATCCTTAAAAATCAAGAACAAAGAACTTTCTTCCATATTATCAAGTAAAATTAAAATATAATATTCGTATTTTAACGATTGAAAAATAAATTTTTTGAAAAAATGTTCGACTTTTTCAAAAATGTGTTATTATATATTTACAAAATAAAAAAATGAAGTTGATAAAGGGAGATTAATTATGGAAAGTTCTATTGTTAATAAAAAGGTTATAGTAAATGGAAATGAATCATCAATATACGAATTAAATGGAAAACCAAGATTTATTAAAGCTTTTCCATTAGCATTACAACATGTTATGGCAATGTTAGTTGGAAATATAACACCACCTATATTAATAGCTCAGTTATTGGGATTACCAGAAAGCGATAGAATCCTTCTAATGCAGGCTGCTATGTTGATTGGTGGAATAACTACATTAATGCAGTTATATGCCTTTTATGGTTTTGGAATGGGATTGCCAAATGTAATGGGGGTTGCCTTTGCATATATGCCTATTTTATCAGCAATAGGCTTAACTTACGGAATAGATGCTATATTTGGATCTCAGTTAGTGGCTGGATTTGCTTCAATAATACTTGGAGCCTTGATGGGTAAGATAAGAAAGTATTTTCCACCAATAGTTAGTGGGACTGTGGTTCTGAGCATAGGATTATCTCTATATAATACTGCAATAAATTATATGGCAGGAGGAAGTGCTCAGGCTGAAGATTTTGGATTACCAAAGTATTGGATTATTGCTTTAATTGTACTAGCTGTAACTCTTGCCTGTAACTTTTATGGAAAAGGGGCAATCAAAGTATCAGGAATGTTAATTGGAATAACAGTTGGATATATAATTTCTCTTTTCTATGGAGATATGATTAATTTTGAAAATGTAAAAAACTCATCTTGGGTTGCAATGCCGCAATTCTTTAAATGGGGATTTGAGTTTAATATATCAGCAATAATTTCTATGATTTTAATGTATATAGTACAAGCTGTTCAATCTATTGGAGATGTTTCAGCTACTGCTATTGGTGCATTTAATCGTGAAGCTACTGATAAGGAATTAGGTGGAGCGATTAAGGGACAAGGAATTTGTGGAATGATTGGTGCTTGTATTGGGGGACTACCAACGGACCCTTATAGCCAAAACGTAGGTCTAATTATTACAACAAAGGCCATATCAAAAAGAATTTTTGCCATTGTTGGTATAATTATGATTTTAGCAGGATTATCTCCTAAAATTGGAGCTATAATGACTACAATTCCTTATCCTGTACTTGGAGGAGCTACTATTACAGTATTTGCGGCTATAACTATGTCAGGTCTTGAGTTAATATGTGAACAGCCATTAAATTATCGTAATAAGATGATTGTTGGAATTGCATTAGCTTTAGGTCTAGGTATTAGTTCAGCATCAAATTCATTACAGTTCTTCCCTGTAGATATACAAAATATTATAGGTAAATCACCAATAGTTCTTTCATTTATAGTAGCATTTGTTTTAAATATAATAGTACCAGAAGAAAAAAAGGAAGAATAATTAACGTAATTATGAGGAGGACATTCTAGTGTTTACAATACAAAGATTAGTACAACCTGAAACTATTGAAGAAGCATATAAAATTTTAACAGAAAAAAAATTAAATACTGTATTAGGCGGAACTTGTTTTTTAAGAATGGGTTCTAAGAGAATAGGTACAGCAATAGACCTTTCAAAGCTTAATTTAGATTATATAAAAGAAGATGAAGAATATATAGAAATTGGGGCTATGGCTACTTTTAGAGATATAGAAACAAGTAGTGTCTTAAANGAAAATTTCAATGGTGTATTACCTAAGTCTGTAGAAAGTATTATAGGTGTCCAATTTAGAAATATTGTTACAGTAGGTGCTTCTATTTTTTCAAAGTATGGATTTTCAGATTTAATTACTGGATTCCTAGCTTTAGACACAGAGGTTGAATTATGTGGTGCAGGAAGAATGTCCTTGGAAGAATTTTTACAAGCGCCTTATAAAAAGGACTTATTAACTAGAGTATTTATAAAGAAAAACAACAGGCTAGCCTCCTTTAAAGACTTTAGAAATTCAGTAAGTGATTTTTCACTAGTAAATGTAGCTGTTTCTAAGTTAGATAATGATTGGAAGATAGTTGTAGGTGCAAAGCCTAGAGGGGCTGAAATTGCAGTAAATGCTTCTAAAAAACTTTCAGAAGGACATATAGATGAAGAAAAAATAGAAGAAGTAGTAAATATGGCTGTAGAAGAATTAAGATTCGGAACAAATATGAGAGCAACTAAAGAATATAGAATAGCTTTAAGTAAAGTTTTAATTAAAAGAGCTATTATGGAGGTTTTAGAATGCAAATAGAATTTACTTTAAATAATAAAAAAGTTAAATTTGAAATAAATGGAGATGAATATTTAGCAGATGTTTTAAGAAAAAATGGTTATTTAAGCATAAGAAAAGGATGCAATACTAGTAGCTGTGGACTTTGCAGTGTATGGATAGATAAAAAACCAGTATTATCATGTTCCTTCTTAGCAGTAAGAGCTAATGGCAGAAACGTAACAACAATAGAAGGTGTTCAAGAAGAAGCGGATAAATTTGCAAAACTTGTTGTAGCAGAAGGTGCTGATCAATGTGGTTTCTGCAGCCCTGGTTTCATAATGACTGTCCTTGCTATGAAAAATGAACTTGTAAATCCTACAGATGAGGAAATAAAAAATTATTTAACTGGAAATCTATGTAGATGTACAGGTTATATGGGACAATTAAGAGCAGTTAAAAAGTATCTGGAGGTAATGTAATTTATGAAAGTAGTAGGTAAAGGAATTCCAAAAAGTGATGGAATGGCAATTGTAACAGGTAAGCCTGTTTATACAGAAGACTTAGTAGTTCAAAATGCTTTAACAATTAAAATCCTTAGAAGTCCTCACGCTTTCGCAAAAATTAAGTCTATAGATACATCAAGGGCAGAAAAAATAGATGGTGTAGAGTGCATTCTTACCTATAAAGATGTACCAAATATAAGATTTACATTAGCAGGCCAGTCTTATCCAGAGGTATCTGCTTACGATAGATTAATATTAGAACCAATTGTGAGATACGTAGGGGATGAAGTTGCAATTATAGCTGCTGTTGATGAAAAGACAGCATTAAAGGCAATGAAACTTATAAAGGTTGAATATGAGGTTTTCGAACCTGTATTGGATTTTGAAAAGGCAGAAGATAATAAAATTATTATTCACCCAGAAGATGATGTCTTCTGTAATTTTGAAATGGGATTTGATAACAAAAGAAATATAGCTTCTTATAACAAAATAGAAGTTGGAGATGTAGAAAAGGAATTAGAAGATTGTGATGTTGTAATTGAAGAAACATACTACACTCAAGCTCAAGCCCATTGTATGATGGAAACCTATCGTTCCTTTAATTACTTAGACCATATGGGAAGACTTGTGGTTGTATCTTCAACGCAAATTCCTTTCCATGTTAGAAGACAGCTGGCAAGGGCCTTAGATATACCAGTAAGCAGAATAAGAGTGGTTAAACCAAGAATAGGTGGAGGTTTTGGTGGAAAGCAAACAGCTGCAACAGAAATATTCTCAGCTATTGTTACTTTAAAAACAGGAAAACCTTCCATGTTAATCTATGATAGAACGGAAACCTTTGAATCCACAAATACTCGTCACCCAATGAGAATAAGAGTAAAAATGGGTGCAGATAAAGATGGTTATATAAAAGCTATAGATTTAGAAGCTTTATCAGATAGTGGAGCTTATGGAGAGCATGCTCCAACAGTTACTGGAGCAGTATCACAAAAAACCCTTCCATTATATAATAAAACAAATGCTATAAGATTTGTTGGAAAATCAGTATATACAAATAGAACTACAACAGGTGCTTTTAGAGGATATGGAGCAAGNCAAGGTACTTTTGCTGTAGAATCAGCAGTTAATAAATTAGCAGCTAAATTAAATATGGATCCTACAGAAATTAGATTGAAAAACCTAATAAAAGAAGGGGAAACATCATTAATTCATCCAGATGAAAAATTAGGTAGTTCTACATTACATAAATGTATTGAAAAGGGTAAAAAGTTAATTGGTTGGGATGAAAAATATCCAAGTAAAGAAATTGGAAATAATAAGGTTAGGGCTGTAGGAATGGCAGTAACTATGCAAGGATCTGGAGTTGCAAATGTTGATACTTCGGCTGCTGAAGTAAGACTTGGAGATAGCGGAAGTTACACACTTCTTATAGGTTCAACAGATATGGGAACGGGAAGTGATACTATACTTGCTCAAATGGCAGCAGAAGTACTTGAAACTACTGTAGATAATATTGTTGTGTACGCAGCAGATACAGATGCTTCTCCTTTTGATCCAGGTTCCTATGCTTCCAGTACTACCTATGTTACAGGAATGGCAGTAGTAAAGGCTGCAGAAAACTTAAGAAAGCAAATGATAGAAAATGCTGCTAAAGTATTTGAAGTTACACCAGAAGAGGTAATACTAGAGGAAGACATGCTAAAGACTTCAGATGGAAGTAAGACCTTAACTGTGAAAAAGCTAGCTGAAACATCAGTTTTAGGAGCTGGAAGATTGCAGTTAGTTGGTACTGCAACTTATGGAAGTAAGGTATCTCCACCACCATTTGTAGCAGGTTTTGCGGAAATAGAGTTAGATAAGTTTACAGGAAAATATGAGATTATAGATTATGTAGCTGTAGTTGATTGTGGAACTATAATAAATCCAAACCTAGTAAGAATCCAAACAGAGGGTGGAATAGTACAAGGAATTGGAATGGCAATGTACGAAGATGTAAAATATAGTGAAACAGGAAAGCTACAAAGTAATTCTTTTATGCAATATAAAATTCCTACAAGAAGAGATGTTGGAAATATAATAGCAGATTTTGTTCCTAGTTTTGAGCCTACAGGACCTTTTGGAGCAAAATCTATAGGGGAAGTTGTTTTAAATACACCTCCACCAGCTATCCAAAATGCAGTATATAATGCAGTTGGTGTTAACATAACAAGCTTACCAATAACACCTGAAAAAGTATTTATGGCAATGAATACATCCCTTAGATAAAAGTGAGAATAAAACTTCTTAAGAGTTAAGTCCTTAAGAAGTTTTATTTTTTTAATTCAAATAATAGCTATGAAACTTAATTTTTTTAACTCTAATCTTCGAAAATACTTGAAAATTAGTCAAATGAACTTTATTATATTAAGATATAGAANCTTTAGAATTTTAAGGAAAATAAGAATACTAATGTAAAACTAAAAATTATACACGAAAGAGGTGAACAAAGAATGGACAAGGTTGATTTAAAATTAGTTAAGCTGTTACAAGAAAATTCAAGATATTCACTTAAACATTTAGCAGAGAAAGTATATTTATCTACTCCAGCTGTTTCTTCACGTATTTTAAAATTAGAGGAAGAGGGAGTTATTACTGGATATACTGCGCAAATTGATTATTTAAAATTAGGATATAATATTAAGGCCTTTATAAATTTAAANATGACTCCTCAGCAAAAGCCGGAGTTTTATCCTTTTATAGAAGCATGTCCTAATGTTGTTGAATGTAATTGTGTAACGGGAGCTTACTCTATGCTTATAGAAGTTATCTTTCGTACAACTATGGAATTAGATGAATTTATTGGGGTNCTGCAAAGATTTGGNGATACAGAAACTCAAATTGTATTTTCCACACCTGTTGAACATAGGGGAATTGATATATCCACATAAAAATGCTGTGTATGGTGTTTGTCCCCAAATACCATACACAGCTATTATTTAAATTAAATCATTATAAAAATTATAATTTATGAAGATTCACAGCCATAGGACCTTTTTCTCCTTCTTGAATATCAAAAGTTACACTTTCTCCTTCGTGTAAATCTTTATCTGGACCCTTTGCTTGAATTTGTGAATGATGNACAAATACATCATTTCCATTATCGCAGGATATAAATCCATATCCTTTTTCTGCATTATACCACTTAACGATACCAGTTATATTAGCCATTTTTCTAACCTCCTTAATATTAAGTGTCATTAATATTATTTTCAAAAAATCTAATTTAACACCTTGATAAATAAGGAAAGGATTATATAGGTAATTATTAAGTTTTAATTTCTAATTAAGTAAAAAAATATATGCGAAAAATTAGAATAAATACTTGTCTTNTTTCAAAAAATAATTCTGAGGTGATATTTATGGCTAAAGCAGGAATGAGAAGACCAGATCCACGAGAACCACATGGTACAGAAAGTAATAAAAAAATGCGCATACCTAAAAATGATCAAGAACCTGTACCTGAGATTCAAGGAAAAGCAAAGGCAGGGCATAGAAAAGCAAAGCCCTTATAAATTAAATAAAAATTTTAAGGCATCTGCTAGTTAATATGAGCAGATGCCTTTTTCTGTTTAATTTACTTCAACTATAAATTGACTTATATCAGATTGAAGCTTACTAGCAAGTCCCGCTAATTCTTTAGCTGCTTCGGCTATATTTTGAGTTACTAAGGCTTGCTCTTCAGTCGATGCAGATACTTCTTCTGTACTAGCTGCTGTCTCTTCAGTAACACTAACTATATTAGTTGTAGCCTCAGCAACTTCCTCAGCCCTAATGCTTAAGGATTTGGATGCTTGTACAACTGTTTTGATATTTTCTGTAACAAGTTCAACTGATTGAGAAATCTCATTAAAGGCATTAACNGTATCCATTAGAGCTTCTTCTTGTTGATCCAGTGCTTTATTAGTATTATTTATTTCTTTTACAGAAGTNTCCACGCTTTCTTTAACTTCATTAACAATTCTGCCAATTTCTTTTGCAGAGGCGCTAGATTGTTCTGCAAGCTTTCTTATTTCTTCTGCAACAACAGAAAAGCCTTTTCCTGCTTCCCCAGCCCTGGCAGCCTCAATTGCTGCATTTAAGGCTAATAGATTAGTTTGCTCAGAGATACTGTTAATTACCTCCACTATTTGACCTATAGTAATAGATTTTTGAGATANGGTAAACATAGCTTCACGCACACTATCAGACATTTCTTTAGTTATTTTTGTTTTTTCTTCATGACTTTGTACAATTTTTTCACCTCTATGAACTGTCGCCATAGCTTTCNCAGTCAAGGAGTTTGAATTTTCCATATCATTATTTATTTTATTAAGTCCATCCAATATTTCGCTAAGTTGAGTATTTGCTTCTTCCAGGCTTAATTCACCCTTTTTGCTTTTCTCGTTAATTTCGGAAAGCATGGTCACAATATTTTGAACTTGAAACTCAGCTTGTTTATCGAAAGCATCTCTTAAATTTTTTTCAAGTTTTTCAATGTTACTATTATTATTTACTATACTACTATAAATTGATGTTCCTGTTAAAGCAGTAGCTAAGACTAAGCAAATTATTGCTGACATAGTTATAATTTTGTAGCTTAACTTTTTCATTTATTTACACCTCCATGGTTATTTAAAAAGAATTTGAATATATTTAAANATAAAAGTCGAAAACTAAATATANAACTAAAATTATAGGGGAATATGTTGTAATGTGTCAAATAAATTAATTGTTNAAGAAGTTGGAAAGGAGATTGTAATTTAAGGTTATTTTAGNAATATTTTTTATTAAATTATAAAAAATATTAAAAAACATTAATTATCATTGTGGAAAGTTTTTATATAATGTATAATTAGTAAGNAATATGTNGTAAAAAGTGGAGGGAAATACTTGAATTTAAGTAAAATTAAAAGAAAATCATTTAGTTTTATAATTATTTATATAATGATTTATTATTTGTTTATTTTTACNTATCAAGGAAATAAANCCCTATTAACAATTGGGGGAAATATATTTCAGACTTTAGCTCCAGCNATATCTTCCTTAGGGCTATTTTTAGTATTTAAAAAGAATAAGACCGAAGAAAGAAAGTTCTGGTTCTTATTATCTACAGGAATACTATCTTATTTTTTTGCAATGTTATTTTGGAATTATTATGAGATTGTATTAAAAGTTACTCCACCATTTCCAGGAATACCAGATTTACTTTGGATACTTATGAATACAATCTACCTTTTCACAGGATTTTATAAAATTTATAAAATTAATAATATTTATAAAGCACTTCTTTCAGCTATTGGTATATTAATTTCTATAAGTGTTATTACAACCTTTAGTTTAGAATTTTTAGTTGCTCCAATATTTTATAAATTTCAGAATCAATCACCATTATTTTTACTCGTGTATATGGGCTATCCTATTAGTAATCTGGGGCTTATGATTGGAGTTTTTTTAATATACTTTAATTCAAAGAGTGAAACTATAAAAAGATCATCTTTAATAATCACTAGTGCCTTCTTTATATATTTTATAGCAAATTCAGCATATTTATATTTGCTAGTAAATANTATGTATTATACAGGGAGTGTATTTGACCCGTTATGGTCTTTGGCTATGATGCTTATGGCATTAGGGGGAATAAATTCTCTTTCTGCTGCTGAAGAAGTTATAGAGGATAGGGAAAATAATAGTCAAGTTAAAAAGGTCACAAGATTAATAATTGTTACGGGACCATATATAGCTTTATTTATTTTAATGATTGTTACTCTAGTTTACAGAGGAAAAATATTATCTATTGGTCTTGCTATAACTATAGTTTTGGTTATGATAAGGCAAATTATTATGGCAATAGAAAATAAGGAATTATTAAATAATCTATCTAAATTAAATTCTGAACTTGAGGATAAGGTTAATGTAAGAACCAAGGAATTAGAAGAAAGTAATAAGTGTTACAAAGAGCTTTTTGAAAAAAATGCTTATATGGCAAACCATGATGTGTTAACTGGACTTCCAAATAGAAGATATGTACAGGAAAAGATAGAAGAAGCATTATATGATAAAAATAAGAAATATAATTTGACGGCAATTATGTTTATAGATCTTGATAGGTTTAAGGCAGTTAATGATAATTTAGGTCATGATATAGGAGATGAACTTCTTATCCAGGTATCTAATAGATTAAAAGCTTGTATAAGAAGGGATGATATTGCTGCTCGTCAAGGTGGGGATGAATTTATAGTATTAGTAAGGAATATTAGCTCAATTGAAGATGTAGAGAATTTAGCGCAAAGAATTGTTAAAGAAATAAATAAACCTTTCTTTATAAGAAAACATGAAATAGATATTGGCTGTAGTATAGGAATTTCTGTATATCCTGATGATGGGGATAATGCAGCAGTAATTATGAAAAATGCTGACTTAGCCATGTATAGAGTTAAAGAAAAAGGAAAAAACGGATATCAATTTTATTAATATATTATGGAGCTTACTTGCTAAAAAGCAAGTAAGCTCCATTTTTAAATTTTCTAGAAAAAATTCTTTTAATTAAATTGGGACTAAAGTTATTCTTCTTTTGGTGTTTCAAGAGCTATTTTTGCTAATTTNATAATTCCTTCCTTTGATTTTGTGATTGCAATAAACCTGCCAGTGTGACAGAATATTGCATCTTCAACTCCTGTTACTGCTGCTAATTCCTCATTTCTTAATCCAGCCCAGGCTTTAGGGAGTTTCTTTTTATCTATTTTATCCTCATCTCGTATAGATTGTAGGGCATAACTATCCTCCCTTGGGTATATAACATATAGGACTTCTTCCTTTATATCAATTTCTCTAAGGGAAGAGCTGTAAGGGCAGTATCTATCAAGAACTAGAAGCTGAGGAATATTTCTTTTTTTATAAGCTCTTATAACATGATCTTTAGCATCTAGTACAGAAAATTTATGTTCTATAGCATTATTTAAGATAACTCTTACAAACTCTACAACTTCGTTAAAAGCTTCATTTTCATCCTTATTAGAATTCCAAAGGGGATTGAATTTTTCAATTATAGCACTTATATGCAGTAGTGGTATTTCCGTTTTATCTATCCAAACCCCGTTATCAAGAGCATCAGCACCCTCAATAATACTTCTATCTATATAATCAAATATACTTTGAATTNCCTCCTCACTTAAAGAATCTCTTTTGAACTTAAGTAACTTTTTTCCAAACTCTTCCCATATAAGTCCACAGGCTGCATAGGGGGTTCCATTTTCCCTATATCTTTTATTAAGTCCATGATGATCAAATCTTCCACCACCAACATCATAAACTATATCAAGATTTTTCAATATTTCTTCATCCCTAGTTCTTGTTAGTTCAACATCAAAAAGTTCTTTAAGTATTGCTGTTGCAATAANCTCATCTGCATGAAATTTTCCATTATGAGTACCAATTCGTTTAAATTCTTTCTGTCTGTCCATTTTAGCACCTTCTTATAATTTTCTTTTACTTTAGTATATACCAAATTCTAATTTGTTATATAGTCAATTATTAACATAAGGAATATATTATTTGAAATTTATTAAATTCAGAAAAAATTAAGAAACAAGAAAGAAAAACTATAGTAACATAGAATAAGATTGATAGCAGAAAGTTTAAAAAATATAAAAAGGTATTTTGTTTTGTAGTAGAAAGAAATATAATGAATTAGTATGAATTAAAATTATTTATTAAATAAAATACTAAAAAGTGGAGGAGAAAAATGTTATTTATTGAATTATTAAAGGCAGCTTTTTTAGGAATAGTTGAAGGAATTACTGAATGGCTTCCTATAAGTAGTACTGGTCATATGATCTTAGTAGAGGAGTTTATTAATTTAAATGTTTCTGATGCATTTAAGGAAATGTTCTTTGTTGTTATACAATTAGGAGCTATTTTAGCTGTAGTTCTTTTATATTTTAACAAATTAAATCCTTTTTCCCCTAAAAAGTCTGCGAAAGAAAAAATGGATACTATGCAGATTTGGTATAAGGTAATTGTAGGTGTGTTCCCGGCAGCGGTTCTAGGTCTTTTATTTGATGATTGGTTAGATGAGCATTTATATAATTATCAAACTGTTGCTATAACCCTTATTGTTTATGGAGTTTTATTTATTATTATTGAAAATCGTAATAAAAATAAGGTTTCTAAAGTAAATAGTTTTAAGGAACTATCCTATGCTACAGCTTTTGGTATTGGATTATTTCAAGTGTTGTCATTAATTCCTGGTACATCACGTTCAGGAGCAACAATTCTTGGAGCAATTATACTTGGTACATCCCGTTACATTGCAGCTGAATATTCCTTCTTCTTATCAATTCCAGTAATGTTTGGAGCAAGTGCCTTAAAATTATATAAGTTTGGCTTTAGTTTTACAGGAATGGAAATAGCTATTTTATTAGTAGGTATGCTAGTTGCTTTTATTGTTTCTATAATAGCAATAAGATTTTTAATGAAATATATTAAAAACAATGACTTTAAGGCCTTTGGCTGGTACCGTATTGTTTTAGGAATATTAGTAATTGGATATTTTGTATTAGCATAATGCACAATTCAAAATGCAAAATGCACAATTGAGGAAGATTTTCAGTGGGCTGAAAATCAATATTATATAAGTTTTGNATAGCAAAACATACTTTATTGTACATTCTACATTGCACATTAAAAAGTGCTATGCACTTTTTAAAACACATAAAATTTCTAAAGTGTGGTATAATATAAATGCAACTATAGCTTCGATGACATAATTTTGGTTGTCGAAGCTATAATTTTTATTATAATTTTTTCTTGGAAGGGGGGATACAGGGAACTAAAAATTAAGGAGGAAGTATTTATGTTTAAAATTAATGATTATGTTGTATATGGCACAACAGGTGTATGTAAGATTGTTGATATTACTAAGGAGAAGTATTTAGGGGGTTCTGAAACTGAATATTATGTTTTACAGCCTGTTTTTAATAGCAAGATGGTAATTAAAACTCCAGTAAACAATAAGAAAGTTGTTATGAGAAATATCATAACAAAAGATGATGTTTTATCATTAATAGATGATATGTCAAATAAAGAAGCTGTTTCTATTGATAATGATAGGGAAAGAAGTGAACTTTGCAAGGCAGCTCTTAAGTCTGGTGATAGCGAAGAATGGTTAAAGGTAATCAAGATTCTAAAACAAGAAGAAAAGGAAAAAAAGGCTATTGGTAAAAAATTAAACAAAATAGATGAAGAACTAATGAATGAGGCTAAAAGGCAGTTGTTTGAAGAGTTTGCAATAGTTTTAGATATTTTACCAGAAGAAGTTCAGCAATATATTAAAAAACGTATTTCTTAATTGAAAAAATAATGCATAATTAGTTATTTGGAGAAATAGTTAATTATGCATTATTTGGAGATTGCAAATAAAGTGATAAAATATAAATATGGATATTAATCTATGTTTGGAGATACAAGTATTTATTTTAAAGGTTTTTTATATAAAGGCGCTTGAAAACGTTTACTGAATATATAGTACACATAATATATATTTAATACAAGGAGGATATGAAAATATTTGAAATGATTTTATTGCTAAAAGAGTTAAATATATAGAAATCAGATAGGTAGTGTTATGAGAAAATTAAAAAGAAGTGAAATGCTAGAAAAGGGCTGCATTTATTGCAAATATTATAATCGCTGGTCATGTAAATTAGATCAATGTGCTCTAAAAAATGTACAGAATAACATAGAGAATATTGTAAGCAATGAAGAAGTGATAAAAGATAAGTGCAAGGGATGTGGTTATGGAAAAGATCGTAAATGTGTTGGTTTTTGCATGAAAAAAGTATTGAAAGAGTGTCAAGAAACTTGGAGTGAAAAATCATCATAATATAAGATAAAAAATAGTAAAAAATTTAAAAATATATATTTACAAAATCTAATTTATATGTAATACTATTTGCAGGATAATTAAAATCTTTAAAGTGGTGCGGGACACCAGTAAGATTTGAGATATTTTGCAGTGCATATATTAGGTTTTTTATGCTGCTAATTTTCGGATCTTGCTATAAGCAAGATTTTTTTTATGATTTTTTTTATCCTTTTAAATTATTTATAAAATTTAGGAGGTATCATTATGACAACAAAATCAACAAAAAATGAAGTATTTGGCTATTTACCAGACGAAAGGCCACCATTCTTTGAACTTATCTTATTTGCATTACAACAAATAGTGGTAATGTTCCCTGCTACAGTTCTAGTAGCATTAATCACAGGATTTCATGTTTCAACAACAATCTTTGCAAGCGGGCTTGCAACTTTAGGATTCATATTAATTACAGGAAAGAAAATTCCGCTATACTATGGTTCAAGTTTTTCATATATAGCAGCAATAGCTTCAATAATGAGTGCTGATGCTTTTGCTAGTTATACACTAAATGATAAGATTTCAATAGCACAATTTGGTATTGTAATGTCTGGTTTTGTTTCAATAATAGCTGGGTTTATTATAAATAAAAGTGGAAAGAAATTTATAGAAAAAGTACTTCCGCCAACAGTAACAGGAAGTATAGCAATTATTATAGGACTATCATTAGCAGCAAATGCTATGGGAAATGCAGCTGCAGTTCCAGCTGGAGTTGCTGAAGCAGATCAAGCTATGGCAGCAGGTTATGCTTGGGTAATAGCTTTAGTAACATTATTATCAACAATAATATATTCAGTTTATCTAAAGGGTAAACTTAGCCAACTTCCAATTTTATTTGGACTTTTAACAGGATATTTAAGTGCTTGGGCAATAGGAGCAGCAACAGGAATACCATTTGTAAACTTTAATACAGTAGAAACAAATAGTATCTTCAGTATGCCAATATTCACATTCCCTAAACCATCATGGGAAGCTTTAATTGCAATAATGCCTATAGCAATAGCAACTATACCTGAATCAACTGCACACGTATATCAATTACACACATATGTTAATGATTTAGCTAAGAAAAAGGGTTCTAAAAAGACATATCAAATTGAAGATAAATTAGGATTAAACCTAATTGGCGATGGTATGGGGGATATAATATCAGGATTAATCGGAGGACCAGCTGGTACAAACTATGGTGAAAACATTAGTACAATGGCAATATCAAAGAATTTCTCTGTACCGGTTTTAGCAGCAGCAGCAATAATAACAATGATTATTTCATGTTTCACACCATTAATAAATGTAATTTATTCTATACCAACAGCTGTAATTGGAGGGCTTTCAATATACCTTTATGGAGTTATAGGTGCACAAGGAATAACAATAATGATGGATAAGAAAGTAGATATGTTCAGTTCTAAAAACCTAGCTATTATAGCAGTAATTTTAATAGTAGGATTAGGTGGAAGTTATGCTTTTGAAGGTGGAATGATACCAATGTTCGGAATAGAGCTTCCAGCTTTAGCAACAGCAGCGGTAGTAGGAATAGTTTTAAATCTTATCTTATCAATTGGCAATAAAGAAGAAGTTCTAGTAGGGGAAACAGTAGAAACAATAGATGAAGATGTACAAGCAGACTTAGCCTAGAACAGTTTTCAGTTTTCAGTTTTCAGTTTTCAGGTTTCAAATTTTAGGTGCAGGTGAACAAGTAGTTTGATACATGAAAAGAAGGGTTGCAAATGCAACCCTTTTTCTTTGAATAAAAATAAATATTGAATTCAAGATTTATTTGTTTTATAATTATCTTGAAGTCGAGATAATTATAAGGAATGTTAATTTAATAATGAAGAAAAATATTATAGATAGATTAAAAATATTAATGCAGAGGGTGAATAGTATGGATAATAAAATAAAGAAAATACAAAAAATAGGGTCTCAATGGCCAATGGAAAATCCCTTTATATTTTGTGCACATCATAAAGATGCATATCCAAAGGGGAATGAAGCACAAGGGATAGATAAAGGATTATTAAAAGGAAGGGAAATTGGAAGTGATTTCTCGGGGAAAGATGGATTTAGCATGTATCATGGAGACATAGTTCCAGGATTTCCAGTACATCCTCATAGGGGATTTGAAACTGTAACTATAGTTCTTGATGGATTGGTAGATCATTTTGATTCAAAGGGTTCTTATGGACGTTATGGTAAAGGCGATCAAGTATGGCTTAACCTTCCTTCAAAAAATAAATTTGTAGAACCTGATTATAAGATGTTATGGGCAGAAGATATCCCAGTAATAGAGCTTAATANTGAAAAGGGCAGAAAAACAACAATTAGATTAATTACAGGGAAATTAGAGGGAAGAGCAAGTTTAGAACCAAATAAGAATTCATGGGCAGCAGATAAAAATAATAATGTAGGAATATATTTAGTTAAAATGGAACCAGAAGCATCTATGATTTTACCAGCTGTTTCAAAAACATTAGTAAGAAATCTATATTTCTATCAAGGAGAAGGTAAGATTACTATAGAAGATCAGTCCTTTGAAAGCTCAACTCGTATAAAATTATCAGGAAGTGAAGAAATTTCAATAACTAATGGAGATAAGGAGGCTTACTTTATAGTTCTAGAAGGTGAACCTATAAATGAGCCAATAGTACAATATGGGCCTTTTGTTATGAATACAAAGGAAGAGATATANCAAGCNTTTGCAGAGTATCAAGAAACTCAATTTGGCGGATGGCCTTATGATAGGGAANATCCCGTTAATAAACGTGATTCAGGAAGATTTGCTCATTATGCTGATGGAAGAGAAGAAAGAAGATAAGTTTAATTAATTGAAAAAATATTATTTTAAAGTTATACTAAGATAAATCCTAATTAAATTATAAATTTACAAGAGATGGCCTATTAAATGCGAAAGTATTAATAGGCTAATCTTTTATATAATAAGATATCTATAAATTTCAGACAAGCTGAAATTCTATCTAAACTGAAAACTGAAATTGAAAATTGAAAACTGAAAACTAAAATTGAAAGCTGAAATTGAAAACTGAAAACTAAAATTGAAAACTGAAAATTGAAAGCTGAAAATTGAAAGCTGAAATTGAAAATTGAAAACTGAAAACTGAAAACTGATTAATGGTGGTGTAGTATGAAAAAAATATTGAGAGTTAAAGATATAGTA
>JGI24712J26585_10001140_pt1 | contig 22799 bp, 20 predicted proteins | sample BioPla3DNA2_FD_26585 | JGI IMG/M metagenome (IMG submission 26585)
ACTCAAAAAATCCCCGATGGGAAATTTTCAAAATGGCTTTTGGGTTTCTAGGTCACTACAGGCTAGTATTAGAAGGGTACGGTAATCTCCAACCCTTTCTAAAACATGATAAATACCTTTCTAATTTCAACGTGAAAATATTTCGACGATTCGTTTACGTTACCTCCTTAATGAAATAAATAAAACGTGGCACTAGGTCTCCTAATTCCTAACAAAACAAACCGTAAACCTATCTAATACTAGTCTATAGTGGCTTAGAAACCATAGCTAAGTCACTTAAAATAATAATGAAAGGAGAGAATCATGGATAATAATCTTACTACATACCGAGTGGTTGTCAAAGGNGGACTTAATGTGCGCTCAGCAGACACCCTAAACGCTCCTGTATTGGAAGTTTATCCTGTTGGCACAGAATTCCAAGGCTACAACCCAGAAGGCCTTAGCTGGATTCGTACAACACTTCCTGATGGTGTGACAGGATACATTCTTAACGAACCTTACTTGGTCGAAGAAGTAAAACCTGTTAAGAAATCAAAAACAGAATAATTATCTATGGTGAACGATAATATGTCTGAATTAATGAAACGAGAAGAACCACTTGAAGGTGAGCTAATCGAAGCTATGCCAAAACCTCGTGACCCTCGAGCTCGTGATGAGTATATGCAAGCACTTGCAATGGAACTCTCCGAGCAACGTCTACGGGACGGAACTGCATCTTCTGCTGAAATCGTATTTTGGTTAAAACGTTCATCACCAAAAGAAAAGATGGAAATGAAGAATCTCGAACTACAAAATCAGTTACTCGCAGCCAAAACAGAAGCTATCAATTCTGAGCGACTTGGTAATGAGCTTTACGAAGAAGCTATGCGAATGTTCGCTGGGTATGCAGGTAAGGATCCTGATGAAAATGAAGAATGAGTGGGTATACAAAAACTTATTCACAAATGATGAAGTTTGATGACTACTATTCTAGGTTAGAATACTTAAAATTGTTTGATTGCGAATATGGGTCACCTAGGCATATGTCTAANGCATTCTATCATGACCCACTATGGTTAGACGCAAGAAAGCAAGCTATTGTACGAGATCGCGGTAATGAACTTGGAGTGAAGGGTCTTCCAATTAACGGATTGGTAATCGTTCATCATATCAACCCATTAACAGAAGAGGATATCCTTAATGGGAGTCCTAAATTATTCAACCTAGAAAATCTTATTTCTGTCTCTGTAAATACTCACAACCTTATTCATTACGCTCCTAAAAATGAGTCAACATATGTTGAACGAAAACCTGGAGATACTACATTATGGTAAAGGAGAATAACTATGAGTATATTATCAGACACTATTGATTATATTCCAAGCACGTCACAAGAAATTTTAGAAGATGATGCGTATAAGCAAACGCTAATACTTTCTATTAATAATTCATTGTCGACTCTTGTTCAAAATTCAGTCGGCCGTCATATCGATTTATTTGAGAATGATAGTTTAGATTGGGATGACTTTTTTGGTTCTGATTTTAAAGGTAATAGAGCTCCTGCCAAAATGTATGTATTTCTTCGTGCACAGCTAGAGTTCGATACACCCCAATCAAATGTCCAAAAATTATTTGAAGAGTCTGCAGACGAAGCCTTATGGCGTGCTCGGATGGAAGGGGAATTTCCATATGAGTGAAAACTTAAAATCCGTGCTCCTACAATCAGGTGTTAAGGGTCGCTCAGGTCGGTACCCTTTAGGGTCGGGAGCTAGGCCTTATCAAGATGATCGCTTTGATGGTACTTCGTTAAGAAAATCAAAATCAAAGGGTGGAATTGGTAAGCTAAAGAATCTGCTAAGTAAAGGTAAAAAGAAAACCAAAGAATTAGCAGAAGATGAAATCGCTGCCCAGAACGAAAAACTTAAAAAGAAACTTAGCGAAGTAAACGAGCATGATCGTGAGAAAGGCTATATCGACATGTACAAGCATCGTGATAAAATGTCTACTCAAGCTATTCGAGAACAAATCAATCGAATTAAAGCTGAGCAAGAACTTGAACAACTTGTATATGCTAAAGAGAATAGTCGAAAAGCTAAGGCTGCTGCTGAAGCTAAAGCTAAACGTCAAAAGAACGCTAAACGTATCGCGACTCTTGCAGGTCTAGCAGGTAGCATAGAATTAGAGAAACTAATCAAAAATCCTAAACAATCGGATTACTTTGAAGATATCGAAACCGCTACCGCTGAAGCTAAAGAGCGTTATAAGAACGCTAAAGCAGGTGCTAAAGCAGCTCGTAAGATTGTTAAAGCAGCCCGTAAAGGAGCTGGAGTTTACAATCAATATTATCGCCAAATGAATGGCGGTAAATAATTTTTAAATAAAGGGGAACATTATGTTACAAGATGAAAAAGACATTCTTCTTCATGCTATTGATAACACTGAAGATGTACTACTTCACCGTGCATGGTCTGAAGAAGCAAAACAACGTGTACGTGAAGCACGTCGAGCAGGACGAAAAGTAAGCGAGATGTTCGCTAATCTCTATAGTACTAGTGGGCGCTTCATTTACAATACTGCTGGTAAAGCAACTAAACGCTTTGCAAATGTTGTTTATAAGAAAGCGAAGAAATTTTATAATGATCCTAGAAGTGTAGAAAATGTGTCAGGATATGATTCACATTTTGCAAAACCAATGCGTGTTGTTAAGAATAAAAATGGTACAACGACTAAATATTACGATGGGCTTAAGTCTAGGACAACAGCATCTAGATCTCTAAAAGACATGGTCCATGGTAGAAAAGGTAAAATTAAGACAAAAACTACATCAGGTAAATACATTAAAACATACGACAAAAAAGGTAAACTTAAGTCTTCAAAATATTATACCGATAATCAAGTGAAAGTGATTAGTCGAGCTCTTGAAAGTAATAGTGGGACAAAACGCCATCGTAAATCTCGAAAATAGAGGTGTGATATATGTCAAATCTTAGCAATACTGCTATACCAAAAGAATATGGGGCATTTCGTGAGGCTGTATTAAACGGAGAGATTCCTGTTAATAGAGAAATATCTATGCAAATGAATAGGATAGATGCCGATATTGCTAATCCTAATTATTACTACGATCCCGATGCCATTTCAGGTTATGTAGAGTTTTGTGAAAACGAATTGACTCTGACCGATGGTGAAAGATTGACATTATTGCCGACTTTCAAATTATGGGCAGAGGATTTATTAGCATGGTACTATTACTCAGATGAGGAAACCATTGACCCAAAAACAGGACAACGAATTATTCGTCGTAAGAAGAAACGTCTTCGTAATCGACAATTCTTAATCATCGCTCGTGGTAATTCAAAATCACTGTATGAGACAACTATTCAAGCATACGGTCTTGTTGTAGATACGTCAACTACACAACAGATTACTACAGCTCCTACAATGCGTCAAGCTTATGAGGTTATGGACCCATTTGCTACTGCAATCTCTCGTGCCCATGGTCCTTTATTTAAAGTACTTACTTCAGGTAGCAAGATGTCTCGTTCTTACGAAACTTCTCAAAAACTTCAATCAACCAAAAAAGGTATTGAGAATAAATTAACAAATTCTCTTCTAGAAGTTCGACCTATGAGACGAGACTCTCTTCAAGGTTCACGTTCAAAATACAATACAGTCGACGAATGGCTGTCAGGTGATATCAAAGAAGATGTAATCGGTGCACTCGAACAATCAGCCGCTAAAGGTGGTGTTGACGACTATGTGGTGCTAGCCGTATCATCAGAAGGTACCGTACGTGATAAGGTTGGTGATTCTATCAAAATGGAATTACTAAAAATCTTACGAGGTGAATTCGATGACCCGCATACTTCAATCTGGTATTATAGACTAGATGATATCTCAGAGGTTGGAAAACCTGAAATGTGGATGAAAGCTTCTCCTAATATTGGAGTAACCGTATCATACGATACATATATGCGTGATGTAAAACGTGCTGAAGCAAACCCTGCTCAGCGAAACGATATCTTAGCAAAACGTTTTGGTATACCTGTAGAAGGTTACACGTTCTTCTTTACTTACGAAGAAACGTTGTTACACCCTAGACAAAACTTTGACCATTTGCCATGTGCTATGGGTATGGATGCCTCACAAGGTGACGACTTCTGGGCATTTACTTGGATATTCCCTCTAGGAGGAGAAAGATATGGTATTAAGACTCGCGCATATATTTCCGAAGCTAAATTTGCTAAACTCACACCCGCCCTCCGTAATAAATATGATGAACTTATTCAAGAAGGAAATTTAATAGTTCTTAGAGGAACTGTTCTTGACTGGGTAGAAATTTACGAAGATGTAAATAACTATATCAATCAACACGATTGGGCTATTTTAACTTTTGGGTATGACCCATATAATGCTACTCCATTCGTGGTACGCTGGAATACGGAAAATGGTGATTTCGGTTCCGAAGTAGTACGACAAGGTGCACGTACCGAATCTGTACCTTTAGGTGAATTGAAGAACCTAGCAGCCGCAAGGCAGTTAATCTTCGATGAAGAACTCATGAAATACGCTATGGGTAACTGTATCGTAATTCAAGATAATAACGGTAACTACAAACTATCTAAAGAACGTCGCGATGAAAAAATCGATAACGTTTCTGCTATGATGGATGCTTGGGTTGCCTTTACAAGAAATAAGGAGGTCTTTTACTGATGAGTAGTGATATTTTACATTCAATAAATTCATTCACTCAGCATAATAATAGTCTAGACTCCAATTTCAAAATGAATAATGATTCTAATTATTCGTGGTCGTCAACCTATCATTCACCCCACTATCTCTCAGGTAGTGCTTTTCATAAGGCAGACGTTATCAAGTCTGTTATCAACCGCATTGCTATTGATGCTTCTATGGTTGATTTCAAACATATGAAAATCGTGGATGATAGTGGTAACCAAAAAACTATTAAAGATGAATTCTATAACCGCATGACTATTCAAGCAAATATTGACCAAACTGGTAGAGCATTTCTATTCGATTTAATTTGGTCTATGCTTGATGAAGGTGTAGTAGCTGCTGTTCCTATTGATATTGATACTCGCACAGGCGATATTCTATCTATTCGTGTAGGTAAGATTGAGCAATGGTTTCCAAGTGCAGTCAGGGTCCGTTGTTACAATGAGCATACCGGAACTGAACAGTCTATTACCATTGAAAAGAGTCGAGTGGCAATTATAGAATCACCATTTTTATCGGTGTTTAAAGATAGTAATTACACACTAAATATGCTTAATTCTAAAGTGCGATTGATGATGAATCAAGATAATAATGCCTCTTTGGGTAAAATTAACGGATTCATTCGTTTGCCTTATCGTACAGGTACTTCATATCGTAATGCAGAAGCTCAAGCACGTATTGAAGCTCTTGAAAAAGAGATGTCAAGTTCTAAGCACGGCTTAGCCTTTCTTGAAAACAAGGAAGAATATATTTCTGCAGGTGGTGGAATTCAAAATAATCTTCTTGATGAAGTTATGACTCTTAAAAAAGATTTCTATAATGAAATCGGTATTACTGAGAAAATACTAAATGGAGAAGCTACATCACAAGAGATTAACCTTTATAACGCTCGAGCTATCGACCCTTGCTTACAGGCAATCACGGATGCATTTAATATGTCATTCTTGACTAAAACTGCTCGTAGCCAAGGGCATGTGTATAAATTCTATCGTGACCCATTCCGTCTATTACCAATTGAACAATTAGCAGGATCCGCCGATTTGTTCTCTCGTAACGCATTGATGACTCCAAATGAAATTCGTGCATTTATTGGTATGGCTCCTCACCCTGATCCACTTGCAAATGAATTGTATAATCGTAATATTGCGGATAACAATCAAAATGGTGGTATTAATACACCCGGACAAATGGATGCGCAAGGAACTATTTACGAGAACCCCGATGGCAGTTATATAAATGCTCAGGGGCAACCTGTAGATGAAAATGGTAATCTTATTTAATATAATGGAGGATTAGTTTACTAATGAAAACTGAAAAGAACTATGACTTCGCTGGTTATGTGACCAAAAATAATATTCAATGTTCTGATGGAGTTGTTATTCAACAGAATGCTTTTGCTAAAAATAATGGCACAAAAGTTCCGTTGGTATGGAATCATAAATATGATTCCGCTTCTAATGTTATTGGACATATTTTGCTACATAATAACAGCGAAGGCGTTTACGGTTATGGGTATCTTAACGATACTGAACATGGCCGTGACGCAAAAGAATTAATTAAACATGGTGACATCTGGGCTATGTCTATTGGTGCTCACCGTATTCAAAAATCAGGTAATATTGTTACGCATGGTGAAATCTACGAAGTTAGTTTAGTTCTTAAAGGTGCTAATAAAGGTGCTCTAATCGAACATCGTATGATGCATTCCGCGCTAGATGGTGAAGATATCATTGATGAATCTAAAGCAATTATCTACACTGGTCTTGAAGATGCAATTTTACAACATTCCGACAAAGAAGGAGAAACTAACATGAATAAAACTGTAGGTGATGCTATTGGATCACTTAATGACGACCAAGTTGAAGTAGTCGTTAAAGGATTCGATAAAGGTTTCGAAGGGCTTTCAGAAGAAGATGAAGAAGTTCTTGAAACTTTGACAGACGAACAAGTCGAAGCTATCAGTGCCGTAATCAGTGAAGCTGTAGCTCTTGGTGAAGAAGCTGACGAAGCTGATGGTGAAGACTATGATGAAGGTTATGATGAAGCTGATGGCGCTTCATATGGTTCAGAAGGTGATGAATCGGGTGAAGGTGCTGAAGGCGGAGACTCATCTGTAGCACATAACGCATTTTATGATAATGAAGGAGAATTTTTCGAGATGAAACATAACGCATTCCAACAAGTTGAAGATGTCGAACTTACTACTGCTGTTAACGAATTGATTCATTCTGCTATTGAATCTCGTGCTAACTCACTTGCAGGTTACTTGATCGATAACGGTCTTGATTACGAAGATGCTGTATCAATTCAACACGGTATTCAAAATATTGATGTGCTCTTCCCACAATCTACATTGCAAAAAGGTGTTCAGGTTTACAACCCTGCTTCTCGTAATGTTGAAAAGATTATGGGTATGTTTGGTAAATCACCTTTGAGCCGTATCAAAAATATCTATGCTGATATTACAGATGATGAAGCTCGTGCTCGCGGTTATATCAAAGGTAACCAAAAACTTGAATCTATTGAAAAAGTATTCTATCGTGAAACTACACCTCACACTGTTACACGTAAAACTCGTATCGACCGTGATGATATCATTGATATCGAAGAAAACGGTATTGACGTTGTAGCATTCATGAAAGAAACTCAACGTATCAAACTCTTGGAAGAACTTGTTCGTGCAGCATTCATGGGTGACGGTCGTCCATCTCGTGTCAACGGTAATCGTAACCCTGAACACATCGATGAAGAACACGTACGTCCAATCCTTACTGACGACGATCTTTACACAATTAAAGTCACAACACCTAGCTGGGAAACTGCTGTAGATGATGTTCAAACTATCTACCCTGCTTACCAAGGTTCTGGTGAACCAGCATTGTTCATCAACCCATTTGACCTTGCTAAAATCAAAATCCTTAAAGATAAAGATGGTCACTACTTGTACAACGCTACTGGTGATGTAAACCGTATTCCAACTGATGGTGCAATTGCTGCTTACTTCGGATGTAAAGAAGTGGTTCCTTACTACCCACTTCCACAAGGTACTTTCGTAATCGGTAACTTGGGTGACTATACATTTGGTACTTCTAAAGGTGGTCAAGTAGCTACATTCGAACAATTCGATATAGACTTTAACCAACAAAAATATCTTACTGAAGTACGTCTTTCAGGTGCTATCCAAGCTCCTAAATCGTTCATTGCAGTTACAGTATCTAACCCAGCTACAAACACTGTAGGTGAAAACGCACTTAAATTCGGTACAACTGGTGTTAAAGACGCTCCAGGATTCGTAACAGACTCATCTGCTGAAGATACAGTTCCAGGACCTCGTTATGCTTCTACAGATACTGCTTCTAAGAAAGCCGCAGCATCAGGAGCAACATCTGGCGGAACACAACCTGAACCTGAAAACTAATTTTCAAAATGGTGAACTAATATGAGAACTATAATTTCTGTGTATATTCGTTCTAAGAAACCTGAGGAAGTATTCCCAGGAACTTATGAATATACGTATACTAAGAAAGAAAAAGTAAGAGCGACAATGAGTAATCTCAACGTTACTCTTACTAATAGTTCTTCTGTTAATTTTCAATCGTCATCTAGAACGAAGATGTCATACGTTATGTCAAACTGTACGCCAGCTACTGCGAAGCGTATACAATATATAGAGTATGATGGGGATTTATATGATGTAGCGTCAACAGACCCTTATCCTCCTCGAATGTCTTCCATTCTTGGCGATATTGCTAAAATTACAGAAGACGATTTAAATATTGTGAAGGGATAACATATGGCAGGCTCGCTAGAATCTTTAATCAATAAGTTAAAAACTATAACCGGTAATGTTTATTATCAACCTGGTGATAAAGACTCGATTTCCTATCCTTGTATTGTTGTCAGTGATACTTACACAGATACTACACACTCTAACAACCGTGTGTATAATACTAAACATTCGTATACTATAACATATATGTCGAAGAGACCTATTTCTGTTGAGGATTCAATGTTTAATTTGTTCCAGTATTGCAGGCACAATAACAATTCTAGGGCTGACGGTATTTATCACGAGTATTACCGGATATATTATTAAATAAAAGGAGTATAAACTATGCCTGAATCAACTCAATCAAAAGCAATTATTTGGGATGAAACATCTAAACGTCTGTATGAAACTGGTGTTGACCGTACTGTTCTTTATGTTCAAGACACTAAAACTGGTGTTTATGGTGAAGGTGTTGGATGGAATGGTGTAACTAAAATTTCTGAATCACCTGATGGTGGTGACGTTACTGCTAAATACGCTAATAACGGTATTTACTTGAACCTTGTTGCCAAAGAAAACTTCAAAGGTTCTATCTCTGCTTACACTCACCCTCGTGAATGGGAAGCATGCGATGGATCTGCGGCAATCCTTGGTGGAAATGGTAGTGCTGTTAAAGGCTTGCGTGTAACTGCTCAAACTCGTGCGCCGTTTGGTCTTTCATACCGTACTCTTATCGGTAATGATACTGCAGGTACTGACTATGGATATGAAATCCATCTAGTTTACAACGCAACTGCTGGTGTAACTTCTCGTGACCACGAAACTGTTAACGACTCACCAGATGCTATTGAATTCTCTTGGGACTTCTCAACTCTTCCAGTAGACGTTCCAGGTGCAAAACCATCCGCTCACCTTATCGTTTCATCACTTGATACAGATCCAGAGATTCTTAAAACTTTGGAAAACACTCTCTATGGTACAGAGTCTAAAGCACCAAAACTTCCATCTCCTGCTGAATTGATTACAATCCTCGGCGGAATCGGTGGTTAATTTTATTAATTAGATTATATCTGGGACAGGGGTGGGTTCCACTAGGCTTTAGCGTGGACAGATATAATAAAAGGGTAAATAGGAATAAGGAGAATTTCAAAATGATTAAACAAACTATTAAATATCTTGACATCATGACTAACGAACAAGTTGAAGGTGATTTCTACTTCCACTTGAATAAAGCTGAAGTGCTTCGTATTATGGCTCGTTCTGGCGAACAAGATTGGGAAAAATATGTACATTCAATTCTTGATAGTGGTGATTCAGATCGTATTCTTAACTTGTTTGAATCTATTATTCATGATGCTGTTGGTCAACGTACACCAGATGGTCTATTTGTTAAATCTGCTGATTTCCGTGATGCGTTTATTGCTTCTGAAGCATATGGGGAATTATTCCTTAAATTCATTACAGAACCAGATTTCGCTCAAAGTTTCTGGAGCTCAATCGTTGCAGAAGGTAAACCAGCCAATGCTAAAACTAATCAACAAATGAAAGCTTTAGCAACTGGTGGAAAACATAACCAACGCCATAATAACAAACGTAAATAGTTGATTGTGGAGGTAATGGTATGTTGGAATTGATTCCACACGAACACGGTGAGTATTTCGATGAAGAACAAAACCGTTTTGTTAAGGTTCGTCAAGAGGGTGTCGTATACCATTTCGAACACTCTCTTTATGCCATTGCTTTATGGGAGTCTAAATATAAAAAGCCATTTTTTACTAATAAAGAAAAGACGGCTGAAGAAATGTTTGATTATGTATCATTCATGAACTTAGATGACAATTTCGATGTTAATACGTTAACTCAAGAGGATATACTCGAAATTTTTGAATATATGCAAGACGAACCTACAGCTACTACAATCTCTAGTGACGATAATGATAATAACTCGAGAATTATCATGACTAGCGAAGTTATCTATGCTTATATGGCTAACGCTCGAATCCCATTCGAATGCGATAAGTGGAATATTCATAGATTAATGAAACTAGTTGCCGTTATTGGAGAATTTAACAAACCTAAGAAGAAAATGACTGAAAGGGAAATATTAGCCCAACAGCATGCTCTTAATGAAAAACGTTTAGCCGAACTAGGTACAAACGGCTAACTATGCTAGAAGGAGTAATCTCATGAAAATCGGAGTATCTTCACGAGGAGGTAAATCGAAAGGGTTGATGAGTATTCTAGATGATTATTCTTCTGCGAAATTGCGTTCAACTTTCAAAGACGTTGGTAAACGTGGTTTAAATAAAATGGTTGAAGTCACACCTAAGCGTACTGGTGAAACTGCAGCCGCTTGGAAAATGGATGTAACTGAAAGTGATAACGGTTTAGACATTGTTTATTCAAATTCTAAAACCATTAAAGATGGTACTCCTCTTGTTATCCTTATCAAACAAGGCCACGGTACACGTAATGGTGGCTATGTCCCTCCTAATGATTTTATAACCCCAGTTGTAGATGATACAGCTAAAGAATTGGCTAGAAAGATTAGAAGGAGGTAGATATGGCTAGTGAAGTTATTGAGCGTAAGATAGTCCAAATTGGACTTGATAAAAAAGAACTCGTATCTGGACTGCAAAAAGCAGTCAAAGACGTCGAGAGTTTTCAGTCTAAGCTATCGAACATTAAGACCGATAGTTTAGCTAAAATTTCTAGCGCTGTTGAAAATGTTAAAACACATTTCAGTAATTTGCTAGATAAAATACCTATTGTTTCTACCTTGAAAGACCATATTGCTGGTCTTGGTAAGACCTCGGGTGAGGCCGCGATTTCCATGTCTGAATTAAATCAAAATGGAAACTTTTCGACCATCATTTCGGGGGCTTCTCAAGCTTCTCAAGGAATGGAGCAATTAGGGAACGCAACTTCAGGAACTAGTAAAGTATTTTCTATTCTTGAAGGGGCTGCTTCTGTAGCTTTAGGTAACATTGCTACAAAAGCAATTCAAACAGCTGGCTCACTTCTCCACAGCTGGACACTTGCACCCGTTATTCAGGGTTATCAAGAATACGAACGAGAACTTGACTCAACTCGTATCTTGGTAAGTGCCTTAGGGGAAAGTGAAACAGACCATATTACGGCAGTAATGCGTGATTTGGAACAATACGCTAAGACTACTCGTTATTCATCACAAGAAATGAATGCCGCTGCAGCACAATTTGTAAACGCGGGTATTGGTTTGGATCAATCGGCTATAGCCTTAAAAGGTTGGGGTAACTTGGCTGCTTCTGCATCTGCATCTACTGCTGACTTTAACCGTACTCTTCAAACTTCTGTTGAACAAGCCTTGCAAATGGGTTACATGAACTTGCAAAACTGGAGACAAATTCAAAATGCAAACATGGCAACTAAGAAGTTTAAGGATACTATCATTCAAGCTGCTATCGCACAAGGTGACGTTACTGGAGAAATCCAAGCAGCGATTGACGCTTATGGCGAACTTAACGATGAAGCAGTTGACTATTTGTTCAACGACCGATTGACTAAAGGCCAATGGTTCAATAACGATGTTATGATGGCTGCTTTGACTGAATATGCCAACGACCCTGAATTGGTTAAACAGGCTGCATCTTTGTATACTTTTAAAGAAGCTCTTGAATCAACTGAAGAAGCTGTATCAGATGCTTGGTCTAAATTCTGGGTTGAAGTAGTTGGTAAGGGTGAAGACGCAGTTGCTATTTGGACACCAGTCGGTGAAATAATGCAAAATGTGGTCTCATTCGTCCCTAATGCTATGACTGAAGTAGCTAAGGTATTCAACCAACTTGATGGACGTGCTCATGTTATTGAGACAATCAAAGCAGCTTGGGAAAAACTTACGCTCGTCTTTAATAGTTTTACAGACAGATTTAAGTATGTATTCGGAGACGGCATCCAAAATAAAATGGCAGAAGGTATTATCCATTTATTCGACCGACTTAGAGAAAAAATTACAGATTCTGAGATTAGTGTAGAATCATTAAACCATATCTTCACTGCATTCTGGCGTGTAGTCAAAATAGGTGTTGGTCTTATTAGTGGATTGGCTAAGGTATTAGACTTACTTATTCCAAATAACCTAATCCAAATGGGTATTGATTTAATATCTGTTTTTGCCCGACTATTTAACATGATATACTTCGGATTTAGTGGAGTATTAAAGAATTATGTTAATACATCTCCTATAGCGCAAATGTTCCAAGCCTTACGTGATAATGTTCGTGATTTCTGGGATTTCTTTGCTACTATATTCGGAGCTATAATTGATAAAGCTACATCAATAGGTTATGTCTTTATTCAATTAGGCGGGCACATTACTGGTTTCTTTGGTGATACGGTTAAACGTCTGTTGGGATTAGGTAAAACTGTAGATGAAGCAGGAAAACCTATAGAGACATTCTCTCAAAAATTTATAGCTTTTCAAAATGAACTAGGTTCATCATACCGAGTATTCCATGACGTATATGGTCAAACCCATTCACTAACTGAAGCGTTTAAACAATTTGGCGATTCTCTTTTAAATATGCAACATGGCGGTTTGATTACTAAACTATTTGGTATTCTCAAATCTGTAGTAGATTTTGGTGGAATTATTCTTACAGGAATGGTCAACCACTGGGAAGCTTTACTAGCTCCAATAGTATTAGTTGGTACTGCTATCCAAAGTTTAGTTAAAGTATTCTCAGCTGTATGGGATGAAGCCAATCGTGTATACGATATTATGGGACGAATTAAAGGGTTCGCTTCAGAAATCATATTAACTAGTCTTGGATTATTCAGTGATTTTCTCTTTGGTCCTACAGCCTACGCTGATGAAATAGGCGGTGTATCTGAAACTATGGAAGAGAACATCCCTATAACCGAACGATTAGGACGTAGTGTAGATGCGTTAGGTCAGAAAATAGCAGACTCTACAGCCAAATTCAAAATGCATACCGAAGCTATCGTAAAAAGTAAAAGCCCAATTAAAGCTCTTACTTCTACGTTTAAATCTTTAGGTAGTAAGATTGGAAGCTTCTTCAACTTTAAAGATTTAATTGCTGGTCTTAAAGGTGTTGGTGACGAGTCTAAAGCTGTTACAACAAAAATGGGACAATTAGGAAATTTCCTTAACAAACATTTACGTATCGATTTCCAAGCGATGGTCGATGGATTTAAGAATCAATCTAAATCTTTTGGCGACACTATGGGAACTATCGGTGAATGGATTAAAGACTTTATTGCCAATATAGATTTCTCTTCTAAAGCAGCATTTATTAAATCTGTATTTATTGGCATCGGTGACACCTTTAAACATCTTGGAGATACAATTGGTGGTGTATTCGGTTCTATCGGTGAAGGATTTGCTAATTTTGGAAAATGGATTCTAGATTTTGCTGAAAGTAGAGCATTATCAAATATTATTCAGGCGGGTACTTTACTAACATTTATTAAACTTCTTAATAAACTTAGTAAGGCTGTTGGGTCGTTTGGTAGCATACCTAAAGGCATTTCTAAAGTATTGTCTAGCATTGGTGGTGTTTTAAAAGCTTATCAAAAAGAAATCAAGGCTAAATCTATTCGAGAAATAGCAACCGCCTTACTTCTTATGTCAACTGCTTTACTTGTAATTGCTATTATTCCAACTAATAAACTTCTTACTTCTGTTGCGACTTTAGCTACTATGGCTACAATTCTTGTAGGGGCATATACAACGATAAAATACGCTCAAAGGAGATTTGGAAGTTCATCTTCTGAAGGTATTATGGGTAACGTTGTTGATGCTCTTGGCTTAGGTGAAGTTAATAAACTTGCGAAGAAATTAGGTGCGGCAACAATGCTTGTATCCATAGGCGCAACCCTATTAATGGTTATTAAACCGTTCAAAGAAATCGCTGCGATGGATTGGGGTGAAATCCTACAAGGTATTATTGGTATGGGGGCAGTCCTTACTGAAATAGTTGGGGCAACATGGCTTTCAGGTTTATCTAAAGCTGATATGGGTACTGCGTTTACCATCTATGCTCTTAGTAAAGTACTTAAAGCTTGCGTAGAAATGCTGAAACCTCTTAGTGAAATAGATGGTGGTACCTATACTACAAGCCTACTCAAATTGGCTGGTATTGCTGCTGTTATTTCAGGTGCGATTGCTCTTATGAGCGGTAAGTTTGAGTTCTTCAAAACAGGATTGGCTAATGTTGAATGGGGTAATGTAAACTTTGGTACTGCTGGTACTATACTTTCATTGAGTAAAGCTATTGGTGATATTGTCGATAGCTTTGCAATCATTAACAAGTACTCACCTGAACAAATTGACAGCGCTATGAATGTTATTAGAAAGATAGCAGCTTCTATTCGAAATGCTATTATGCTAATGACTGCGACTCTTACTCTTGGTACTGATGGTACTGCTGGTACGTTCAAAATCGGTAAGAAAGCAATATTCACAGGGCTACCACAAATGGGTGCTAAATTTACAACAGGTGCTACTAAGTGGAGTCTTGCCGCTACTATCTTAGCATTTGTAGAAGGTATTAAATTAATCATCGATAGCTTTGATGAAATTAATAAGTTAGAACCATCTCAAATCGATAGAGGAGTTAAGACTATTAATCGTATAGTGCGTTCATTAACACTTGCTATAGCGGCTATGTCCTTTACTCTTAGCTTGGAATTAGGTGTTGGATTTAAAGGTAAAATAGGAACAGGTGGTATGAGTTGGGCACAATCACTAGGTATTGCTGTCTTCGTTGCTGGTCTTTTGTTCTTAACTGACCAATTAGATGACCTAGCTAAAATCAAACCTAAACGTCTAGAGGCTGCAACTAAGGCTATTAAAACTATATCTAACCAACTAGGTATTTTGTTTATAGCAATGAATATTGCGGCTCTAGGTCAGAACTATATGGGCACAGATATGACTACAATGGCTCTTACTATTGGTATGATGGGTATTGTAGTTATTGCTCTTAAAGTTGTAGGTGATGAATTAATTAAGTTCGCTAACTTAGATGGTGAACAAATTAATAATGGTGCGATTGCTCTGATTGCAGTTGGCGGTACTATAACGGTTATGACTGCAGTTCTAGCTGGTATTTCAATCCTTATTAGTAAGGTAGGAAATATCGCTGGTGTTATTGAAACACTTGCTATTCTAGGTAGCGTCGTTCTATCACTTAAAGTTGTAGGCGATATGTTCATGCAATTTAGTGGTTTAGATGCTACTGCATTGGCTACAGCTCAACAAGCCTTGTCTGCAATTAGTCTATGTATTCTAGGTATGGTTATTGTACTTGGAGTTATGGGACTAGTAGCTGGAGGGGCTGCAACATTAGACCCACTTATGTTGGCTGGTGCTGCTGAAATTCTTTTACTACTTGCTGGTGTAGTTATATCTATAAAAGTAGTAGGAGACGAGTTCATTAAGCTTGGTGGTATGTCTTCTGGACAAATAGCTAATGCTCGTGTAGCTCTTGAAGCTATTACCGAAGCTATCGAAGGTATGGTAGGTGTCCTAGCACTATTTGGTATGATTAGTGGCGTTGTTGGAACTATTGCTCCTGGTGTATTAGTTGCTATACCTGAGACAATGGATGGGGCTCGTAAAGCAGCCGATTCTATTGCTAAATTAGCACCTTCATTCGTAACTTTAGGTTCTATGAATACGGGTTCTATTTCTCGTGCTAAGTCAGCGATGTCGTTTATTCAAAATGCACTATCTGAAATGGTTAAAACTGGCTTCTGGGAATCTTGGTTCAAGAACTGGTCAGCTGTAAAAGACAAAATGTCTGCAACAAATACAGCGTCTAAAGCTATGAAGAATGCAGGTTCTGCTCTTGAAGAAATTGGTGAGGCTGACATATCAGTTTACCAAAAGGGTAACTCTAACCTTTCTGTAATTAAAAAGGGTATTAAGGACATGCTAGCTTCTGCTAATGAAGTTAATAATACAGCAATCGGTGATACTGCTTTAGAAAATGCTAAACTTCTTCGTAGAATTATGAGGGCTATTGGTGATGCATTTGACGAAGCTTCAACTATCACAGCTACTGATACTAGTGGATTAAAATCTGCTGTTTCTAATCTAGCTTCATCTGCCACTGAAGGATTGACTAGTCCTGAAGTTGCACAACGATACAATGCTGGTGGACAATACCTAATTCAATCTACTCGTAGTGGTGTAGATATTATGGCACCATATATGGGTGAGGGCGGTGTTCTTGCCGCAGGCAGCTTTGTATCAGGTGTTCAAAGTGGACAAATTGGTGCTGATGCCGCAGGTCGTTTGCTAACTCAAATGGCTCAATCTGGTGCATCATCTTCTGATTTGGCTGCTGTAGCTAGTACTCTAGGTGGAAGCTATACTAATGGTATCTTCTCATTCAGAGGTCAATCATTTACTGTTGGTAGCGGATTGACTAGCCAAGCTAACTCAGGTGCTGCTTCAGGTGTTGGCGCTTTGTCTGGTACAGGTCGTAATGCGGGTTCAAACTTCGCTGGCGGTGTTAGAGGATCTTCTGGCACTGCAAATTCAGCAGGTAGTGCCGTTCTAGCCGCTGCAAGGACTGCCCTTAGTCTCACAACTGGATTTAACACAGCAGGTATTGCAATCGTTAATACCTTCGCTGGTGGTATCCGTAGTGCGATTCATTTGGTTAAATCTGCTGCCTCAGATGTAATGAAAGCTATTAAAGACTTCTTCCCTCACTCACCTGCGCCAGAAGGACCATTCTCTGGTAAAGGTTGGACCGCAGTTGGTAGCTCAGGTAGAGCAGTCGCTGAAGAATGGGTTGGTGGTCTTGTTGCAGGATTTGATGAAGATAAAACTCTTGAAGGAGCTTTATCTCAAGTTCATAAAACAATTACAGCTATCTCAGACTATACATATGATAATTTGACTTTAACTCCTACGATTACTCCGGTAGTTGATATGTCAGGAATTAATGCGGCTAACGTTCAGCTCGCTAAATTCAAAATGGCAAACCCAGGGGTCATTGAATCTAAGATTTCATATGAATCTCTTAACCAGGCTTCTCTACAAGCAGCTCAAACTAAACACAACATCGATACCGTTGTAGAAGGAATGAACGTTCTTAATCATAAGTTGACTGATATTGCTGGTATCAATGCAGCTCAAACTAATGAAATCAAGAAAGGTCAATTCCCTACATTTGAAATCGATGGTTATAAAGTTAATAAGCAATTGGCTCCTGGTATGCAGGCTGCTCAAAATGCTTATATGAATCAAGTTAATAGAAGAGGAGGAACCTTACCTACACTATGAGTAGTTATTCACAATTCGATGTAGTCATTGGTGAAGGTAGTCGAGAACGAAATATTGGTGCCATCATTGACAAGTACAATGGTGGTATCACTCGTATCGACCGTGGCATAGGTTCAGGTTGGAATAATAGTTATTCAACAGGATTGGATAAATATGGTTCTACATGGGCTTATGGATACCTTTCGACAAAAGAAATAACTATAGAGTTTACAATATACGGCAGCATTCCTCAATTTACTAAATTCCGTGAAGAAATGGCTATTGCTTTAGATACCTCAAATGGTCCTGAAAGACTACATTTCAATGATGAACCAAACTGGTATTATATGGCTGTTACTTCTGGTACTATTAGTTTATCTGAAGAAATTGGCTCTCAATCTGCAACAGGAACTATCATATTTGAGGTTCCTGACGGGTTGAAACATTCAAGTTATAGTAAAGTCTTGAATTCTAATACCAATAACGAAGATATCGGTTCTTATCTAGTAACTGAAACAGGAACTGTTAGAGTTACTGTCAATAACCAAGGCGGCGCTAAAGCTTATCCTAAGTTTAAGATTAAACAAAAAGCCGATAATGGATATATTGGTATTGTCTCTCCTACTGCTGTATTAGCATTAGGTGTGCAAGATGCATCACTTGAAGGAGAAAAAGTAGACTCTGGTGGATTTAAATCACAGATTCTAATAGACATTAAAAAAGGTGATTCCTCAGCTACAACTGGCTGGGGATTATTCACCGATGCATCTTCACGTTACTATGAATCTCCAATCGCTGGTACTGTCTGTGTTAACGGTGGTAAGATGGTCTTTCGTAAGACGTCTGGTTACCCTAACTCGGGTGGTTTGGCTTGGAATTTAAGTGGTACTTCTGTAGATGGATATCGTTGGCAAGGTGGTTGCTCTTCTTATATTCTTAAAGAAGATGAGAATGGTGAAGTCGGTGCTTTGAACTGGCGTTGTGATTTCAATCTTAAAGTTTGGGAATCTAGAATTGGGCAAACAGGTTTTTACACAATCGCTATGGTTGATGAAAACAAGAAGATTATTGCTGCTTATGATATCTCTAAAGATGACACAAATAGTGACGAAACCAAAGTTCGCTTCTGGACTGAGAAATCTAGCTGGAAGAAAGAAATCATATTTGGTGCAAACAATAACGAACCTGGGCAACCTCGTCCTAACCCTGCGTTCAACTCACATACAGGTTCTGCTTACTTCATGAAAGATGGACAAAAACTTACATTTAGTTATAATGGCACACCTTATACTTGGAGTGTACCAACTGTAGAATCTAAAGTTTGTAAAGAGATTGTTATATTCTCTGGTCGATATCAAAATGAAAATATCGCAAAAACTGGAGGGTTCTTCCATACATTACTTTGTGAGTCTTTACGCTTCACGAAGAATAATGTTCGTAGATATGACTTAGTTCCAAACCGTTATCCTAAAAATAGTCTTTTAACTGTAGATTGTTATCAAGGCGAAATCTATCTTTCTCCTACTGGTGATAATCAAGGTGAGCTATCTCAAGGACAACGAATTATTGGTTCTGATTTTATCGCATTAGAACCGGGAGAAACCACACTGGAATTCACAACTTCTACTTGGTGTAAGACACCTCCTGAAGTTGAAATCGAGTGGACTGAAAATAGTTTATAGGAATAATCGAGAAAGGCGTAATAACAATGATTATATCAATTCATAACAACCAAATGGAAATCGTTGATTTTATGTCAAATGATATTCCTGGAACATTAAAATATAGTGATGAAGAATTCACTACATACCTAGAAAATGGGTGTACATCTACATTTGATTTAACGATTGAAAAATTTCAAAATGGACGTTTACACCCTCGTTTAGGTAATATAAATGATCAAGCCTATTTGTCATTTCGTGATAATTTAGGCAACGACCATTTATTCACGATTCGGAAAGTTATAGAAAAAGACTATACAATCCAAATCGAATCAGAAGATATGAACTTGGAACTTCTGAATGAAACTACCGGTAAATATGAAGCTTCAACTGAGATGACATTCGTTGAATATTGTTCAGCTATGCAATTGTTAACCTACACTCGTTTAGAGATTGGTTTGAATGAGGTATCAACTAAGAAGTTAAAACTTACATTTGATTCATCTCAAACAATGCTTGAACGTATTCTTGAATTAGTTGAGAGTTTCGGAGCTGAGTGTGAATTTAAAACGTTGTTATACCCTAATGGACAGTTAAAAACTTTACAACTTAACATCTATGAGGCGTATGACCCTAAACATCCCTATAAAGGTGTTGGTGACAATCGTCAAGAAATTCAATTAACTTTCGGTAGGGAAATTACAGGAGTTCAAGTAACTTCTGATAAAGAAAATTTATTTAATGGTATTCGTTTAAAAGATAAGAACGGGAAATATGTCGTTGCTAAAAAGAATCATATCTATTTGGCTGATGACAACCAAACTAGGGAAGCTTATATGATGAGGAATACAAATACAATGTATGCACCTCGTTCAATGATGATGTATCCATCTGTGTCAAATGTAAATTCCTGTGATAACTGGACTGTTCGGGAATTCACAACAGAGGAAACTGATTACGATAAGCAGATTAAATATCTTTACGATACTTTGAAGAAATACATGTACCCGGTTATTACTTATGAAGTGGATATGGCGTATTATCAAGTATTTAGGGAACATAAAATCAAGGTTGGTGATACAATCTACATTTCAGATAAGAACTTTTTAAATGGACTTCTATTCCAAGCTCGTGTATCTGAAATCAAGATTTGCCCTTCTGATTCAACACGTAATACTATTACTCTAACTAATGCTGTTAAGATTGCTTCTAAGGTTGATACTACTCTGATAGACCGTATGAAAGAATTAGCGAAGAATAATCTTCCATATTCTATGACTCTTTCTACAGATAATGGTATCTCATTCAAGGAAGAAACTGGTCAATCTACAATCACTCCAACACTTTATAAAGGTTCAGATGTCTACACAAATGTTGATTGGATGTATTTTCAAAATGAAACATTTTTAGGGCAAGGAGATACCTATACAGTTAAAGCACTTGATATAGGAGCGGAGCCTCTTACGATTGATGTTCAAGGTTATGTAGATGGAGACTTAAGAGCACATCAACAAATAACTTTTACTAACGTTTATGATGGTGTGAGTCCTATTAAACTTGAAATAATTGCAAGCAATGGTAATATATTCAAGAATAATATTATTTATACGAATCTAACAGCTAAGGTTTATAGAGGTGATAAAGAAATTGATGTGGATGGTACAGAGTTCTGTTATATCTGGACCAAAATGAATGATGATGAAACCCCAGATGAAAACTGGAATAGAGATCATTCTTATTCACAGAAAACGATAAGGATTACGCAAGCCGACGTATTTAGACGAGCAACATTCTCTTGTGAAATCGATTATGTTGGCAAGCAAGTTTAGGAAAAAGAAAAAAGAGAATTAATCATGGGAATTATTGCAGTAGGTCAAATGACCGTTGTAGACGTATCAGATGCACCCGTACTGAACGCGTTTATTACAGCTAATAAACCAACAACTCAGGTTTACAGTCAAACATCAGGAAGTTACAATCCATCATATGCGTCAAACGCTCAAACATTATCACTTAACCTAACTAAAGCAGGTTCAACTGTTAGTATTCTAGGTGAAGCTAGTGGTGTTAAATGGTTTATTGTTGATGGTGCTACTAAAACAGAAATCACATCAAAAACTAACACGGATAATCGATACGTTTCAGGTTCTCACAATGAAAATTTGACAACTAAAGTCAATGTTGACCCTAATAAAGGTTCAAGACGCTTTGAAGTATCAGGTACATGGAAAGACCCCGTTACCGAATTGAACGTTCCATTTAGTGCACAAATCGACCTATTCGTTACTCAAATTGGTAAAGAAAATCAGGTCTTGAATGTGTACGCTGGAAATGGTAATACTTTCCGTAATAACTTACCAGCGAGTCTTACAGTCAATGCAGACCTTTATCGTGGTAACGTGTTAACTAACGATAATAAACAATTCAAGTTCTTCTATCAAGATACTACTGTTACTAATGATAAAGCTCCTGGGTATGACGCCGATGGTGGTATTGGTTGGCACTTATGTTCTAGCACTACTACAGGTCAAACACCAAACGTAGCTCCTGGAACTAACACATCAGGACAAGGTGTACTTACTGTAACTCCTGATAAAGTAATAAACGCTCAAACGTTTAAAGTTGTATGTATTAACAAAACAGCTGGACTTAACAACAGTAAATCCACAGGTCTATGCACATTGGTTGATATGTCAGACCCAATCAGTTTGTCACTAGAATCTAGTGCTGGAAATATCTTTAAGAACCGTCAAGGGTCTACAGTACTTAAAGCACGTCTTTTCTGTAATGGTGAAGAACTTGACGCAGATGGAACTGATAAAACTAAGACTTACAAATGGACTAAGTACAATAAGAATGGTGTCATGGATGCCAACTTTGGTGGTACAGGTAACGTTTACAAAACTGGTAAGTCAATTACTGTTAATGCTAGTGAAATTCAAGCTAAANCAAATTTCAAATGTGAAGTTTGGGAATAAGGAGGCTATAGAATATGATTAAAGCAGATATTGTAGTCGCTGAACGACGCTTAGAATATGATTAAAGCAGATATTGTAGTCGCTGAACGACGCTTTAACGTTGACGTTCCTGTTGCAACTGAATCCGAAGCCATTCGAGTGCTTTGGAATACGTATGGGCTTGGCATCGAAATTAAAAGATGGCTACCTACCGAAAATTCAAATGTATTAGAAGAGGTGCAAGATGAGCAAGTTGATAGCAACGAGTCAAATAACTCTAATGAACTTGACGGAGCGAGCGGAGATCCGCAGGGAGACATTTTACAAACTAACGAATAGCGCTGACGTGCCTGAAGTGCCGAGTGGGAATAGGAATTTATACGCATTATCACAAAATGCAAGAGTGTACACACGAG
>JGI24712J26585_10001148_pt1 | contig 22746 bp, 15 predicted proteins | sample BioPla3DNA2_FD_26585 | JGI IMG/M metagenome (IMG submission 26585)
ACAAAATTAAGTTCCATCTGAAAACGCCATTTACCGGATAATGAAATCGGAGTGTTGGCAAACAAACCGGCATATCCCCCCAATTTGTGATATCCGGCTAAGTCATCACCGGAGATCTGAGAAGCAACCAATCCGACACGAAATCCTCCTTTAATATTACCTCCGCTTTTACTCAACTCCTGTCCTGTAAGGGGTTGACTGAGCAAAAATAAACTGAATAGCAAAAGAATGAGTCTGCTTCTTTTCATAATTCATTGATATTAATTCATATTACGCTCTTTCTTGATTCTGTCGTAAGCTTCGTTCAACAATTTGAACTTCTCTTCCGCTTGCTTACGTACCTCTTCTCCCAAATGGTTTACCTTGTCAGGGTGGTGTTTCATAGCCATTTTTCGGTACGCTTTTTTTACCTCTTCATCGCTGGCATTAGGATCAACCTCCAATATTTTATAATCGTTTTCTCTCGAGTAACTTCCGATATAGGATTCTTGTCGTGACTGTTGGTAACCTCCTCCTCTGTTGTATCGTTGTTGCTGAGAATAGTTGCGGAAAAAGAACATCGCTTTGAGGGATTCAAAGTCACTGCGACTTATACCCATCCAATCAGAAATATTTTGGATCATCTCCATTTCTTCATTACTGCTCGTACCATCCGCTCCGGATAAACCAAACAGAAAGTCCAATAAAGTGAGTTTTTCCTGGATGGTGGCTTTTAAACTGAACTGATGACATATTGTGGGGATGTCAAAATCTTGTTCCAGATAATCTCTGAGTCGGTAGAGTGCTTCACCGGTAACCTCAGGTCCAAAGGTGTGGAGTAGATAACTTTTGACAAATTGAAGTTCTGAGCGTAACATTCTCCCGCTGCTGTCAGCTTTGGCAACAGCTGACGTGAGAACCAGCAACATATTGAGAAAGTTTTCACGACTGGTAAAATAACCGGTACGGACTACTTTAATTCTCCGGACAATATCNATAAACCTTCCAAAGACTAATCCCAAAAGTAATCCCGGAAAACCGTAGAAAATATATCCCAAAATAGCACCAATCAACGTAAACATAATTCTTCGGATTAAATAACTTTACCAATCAGTTCATAAGCGCCGGCATCTTCGATATATACCGGTTGGAAGGTGCCGATTTCAAGAGGCTTTTCGTTCTTATCAATCAAAACGATGTTGTCCACTTCAGGAGAATCAAACTCAGTTCTGCCAATATAGAAATCCCCATCCAGGTCATCAATAAGCACCCTCATGACTGATCCGATTTTTNCCTGATTTTGTAGATATGCAATCTCATTTTGAACACTCAACAGTTCCTCCTGACGTCTGTTTTTTTCTTTTTGACTTACAGGATCTCCCAATGGGAATGCAGGAGTATTTTCTTCAGGTGAGTAGGTGAAAACACCCAATCTTTCAAAACGCATATCTTTCACAAATTGAACCAGTTCTTTGTGTTCTTTTCTGGTTTCTGTAGGATATCCTGTGATTAGAGAAGTACGAATCGCAATGCCCGGCACTTTATTGCGCATCGTTTCGATTAATTTGTAGTTTTGAGCACTGTTGCCACCTCTGCGCATACTTTGAAGTATCTGATCACTAACATGTTGCAAAGGAATATCAATATATTTGCAGATGTTACTGTACTCATTCATCACATCCAGAATCTCATAAGGAAATCCGATGGGATAGGCGTAATGCAACCGGATCCATTCTAATCCTTCCGTAGAAGCTAACCTGCGAAGTAGGGGCTCCAAATCTCGTTTTCCACTGATATCAATGCCGTAGTAGGTTAAGTCTTGTGCAATCAAAATCAGCTCTTTCACTCCTTGGGAGGATAGTTTTTGAGCCTCAGACACCAACAGATCAATGGGTTTGGATATTTGCTTCCCCCTTATTAACGGAATCGCACAATAAGAACACTCTCTATCACATCCTTCAGATACTTTCATGTAGGCATAATGTGATGGAGTAGAAAGAATTCTGTCGGGAGATTGCAACAGGTCAAATTGGGGATCATTTAAAAAGTGGTTGAGATCTTTAAAACCGTAAATACCATCTGCTTCAGGCAACGATTCGATGAGTTCATCTTTGTAACGTTCAGAAAGACAACCTATTACAAATACTTTTTTCACATCTCCGGCTTTCTTTCTTTCCAGGTGAATCAAAATTTCATTGATCGATTCCTCCTTGGCATCCCCGATGAAGCCACATGTATTAATAATCACATAATCCGTGTTTTGAACGCTTTCAAACAGCACACTGTTGCCTTGCGATTTTAATTTTGCAGCAATCACTTCTGAATCAACACTGTTTTTTGAACACCCCATGGTGATGATATTAAACGTTGCCATACTTATGATAATTTGGGTTTTAAATATTTTGCGGTATAGGATGCTTCACAGTGGATTAACTCTTCGGGAGTCCCTTCAAATACTACAGATCCACCCTCATCTCCTCCTTCAGGTCCTAAGTCAATAATCCAGTCGGCACACTTAATCAACTCCGTATTGTGTTCAATCACAATAATGCTGTTTCCAATCTCAATCAGCTTATTAAAAGCACGATAGAGGTTGTTGATATCGTGGAAATGAAGTCCTGTGGTAGGTTCATCAAATATAAAAAGATATTTATTATCTGTCGTCCCTTTGGATAAGAAAGAGGCTAATTTAATTCTCTGCGCTTCTCCTCCGGAAAGGGTAGAGGAGGGTTGCCCCATTTTCAAATAGCCTAGTCCTACTTCAATGAGAGGAGTAATCTTTTCAATAATTGAAGTGATAAGTCGACTTTTCGGTAGTGAAGTGAAAAACTCATACGCCTGGTTGATCGTCATGTTTAAGATATCACTAATCGTCTGATCTTTAATCTTGATATCTAAAACTTCCTCTTTATACCGTTTGCCGTCACATTCAGTACAATGAAGTTCAACATCGGCCATAAATTGCATTTCGACGTAAATAATTCCCTCACCCATACAGGTTTCACATCTTCCTCCTTCTGTATTGAAGGAAAAATAGGAAGCTTTATAATTGCGCTGCACTGCCAAAGGTTGTTGAGCATACAGGTTTCTGATATCGTCAAATATTTTAAGATATGTCGCCGGATTGGATCGTTTGGATTTACCAATCGGGTTTTGGTCAATCAAAAGCACTTCACTGAGTCCCGATTTGGTGATTTTTAGCTGGTTATAATCTTTTTTATCTTTGGGTTCAAATCCTGAAAAGTAATTATTGACCCTATTCAACAACTCAGACTTGATCAAAGTACTTTTCCCGGAACCACTCACGCCGGTGACTACAGTCAGGACATCGAGGGGAAATTTAACAGTGATTTTTTTCAGGTTATTTGCCACTGCATCAACTACTTCAATGTAGTTTTTCCATTTTCTCCTTATTTTCGGAATGGGAATAGTAAGGGTTTCCTTTCCGGTTGGAGCTGCAATTCCTGCCAAACTGTTCATCCCCCGCATATATTGTGCTGTAAGATGATCCGATTCTTTGATCAGTTGCTGATAGTTTCCCGTAAAGACCACCTCACCACCCAATCTGCCCGCCATAGGTCCCATATCAATGATATAATCGGCATTTTTGATCATCTCTTCGTCATGTTCCACAACTACAACGGTATTGCCGATATCCCGCAAACGTTTTAGAACTGAGATCAAACGCTCCGTATCTCTGGGATGCAATCCAATGCTCGGTTCGTCCAATACGTAGAGAGATCCCACTAAACTACTTCCCAAAGAGGTTGCCAGGTTGATTCTTTGCGATTCCCCTCCGGAGAGTGTTTTGCTGTTTCTGTCCAGAGTCAGATATCCCAATCCGACATCATTGAGGAAGCCCAATCGGGAGGTGATTTCATGAACAAGTTGATAAGCGATTTTTTTCTCGGTTTCGCTTTCATACTCAAACTGTTGGAAGAAGGGGTAGAGTTGTTTAACCGGAACATTGACCATATCCCAGATGCTGTATCCTTTTACTTTTACATAAAGAGCACTATCACGCAACCTTTTACCGCGACATTTGGGACAATATGTGCTACCTGAAATTCTGGCAACCATCAGGTGATTGTGGTAGGAGCTGTTTTTCTTCAATCCACTCAGGGAATCCAATACGCCAAAAACATCCTTTTCATGATCTCCTTCCCATAAGAGCAAAAACTGTTCTTGGGTCAATTCATGAATGGGACGATGGATGGGAAAGCCCAAAGCAGCACTTTTATTGATAAATCGGCGTTTATGAGGTTCCAGACTCTCACTGTTCCAAATAGAAACGGCTCCGCCATAAACAGATTTGGATTTATCAGGAATAATCTTATCTACTGAGAACCCTTCCACTACGCCGGTTCCTCCACATTCGGGACAAGCGCCGTAAGGATTGTTAAAACTGAAAAGGTGAGGAATCGGTTCCTCAAACTGAATCCCATCCAACTCGAAAAAGTTATTGAATGAGCGTTGGGTAATCGTTTCATTCTCCACTTGAATGACGCAGGTTCCTTTGCCTTCAAAAAAGGCAGTTTGAATGGAGTCGCCAACCCGTTGAGGATGCTCTTTTAGTCGCTCAGATTTAAAGCGGTCTATCAATAGAAATAGCTTAACTTTTGATTTCGAGGAATAAAATTCGGCGTATTCTTTTGATTCTTTATTGGATAGGATTTGATCAATTTCGATCAAAGATTGATTTATCACCACCCGTGAGAATCCCTGCATTTTAAATATTTCCAGTTGTTCAAACCAGTTCCGACCGGAAATGAGTGAGATAGGGGAGAGAATGTACAATCTGCTGTTTTTGGGTATGGTTTGCAGATAGTTGACTACATCTCTGGTAGTTTCCCGTTTTACCTCTTCGCCACTAATGGGTGAGTAGGTTTTACCTATACGGGCAAATAAAAGTTTGAGGTATTCGTAAATTTCGGTTGTTGTTCCGACAGTAGAACGCGGATTTTTTGAGATTACTCTTTGTTCAATAGCCACCGCCGGAGGAATCCCTTTGATCAGTTCTACTTCGGGCTTGGAAAGTTTGCCCATAAATTGACGCGCATAGGCACTCAAACTCTCAACATATCGTCTCTGACCCTCAGCATAAAGTGTGTCAAATGCCAATGAAGACTTCCCCGATCCCGATAAACCGGTAATAACAATCAATTTGTTTCTTGGAATATCTACATCGATATTTTTAAGATTGTGAACGTTGGCTCCCTTTATGCTGATTGACGAATTACTCATATAGTCTATATAGAAAAAGACGCAAAGGTACAAAAATATAGTTAAAGTTGTACTTCAAAAAGAGAAATTATCCGATCCGCACTCCGATAAAGGAGCAAAATCGACTTGCCATTGAATGATACAGTGGTGATATATTCAATAAATTGATCCTGTGGAAAAGTATAATTGGTAACCGCAATAAACTGTTCTTCTGCCGGATCCCATTTGAAAATTTCTAATAATCCGTTGTTTTTATTGTAAATAATGAGCTGATCCTGAGAGCTTTTATCGAAATTTCCAACACAATAGAGGTAGGACCCTCTTGGTAATGCCTGCGAATAGCTATTCACCTTTTGACTTGATATAGAGTCGGTTAAGGTTAATTTGCGTCCTTGAATCCGGAGTTGCTGTTTGTTTTTAGTACCTACAAAGCGACCTTCAAAGATCCTATTCCCATGATTGGGCTTATTGTTTCTTACTATTTCCGTTACTTTTTGTTTCTCTTGTGCGGATAAAGGAATATTTTTCAAACTATATCCAATCCCGTCAAAGCGGATTCTCCTGATGCGATGAGGNACACTAGCCCGGGTGGGTGTGAGTTCAAACCGATATTCNTTGTATTGCCCCGTTTCATCTTGAAACAGAACAGAAAATTGACCTCTTTTGTTATGGTTTAAAACTCCGCTCAGCACTCTATTGCTAAAAATAGGAATCGATAGTGAGTCCAACGAAATGGCTCCAAGCGGGGAGAAATGATGCTTATAGGTTGAAGCAGTTGCCAATCCCAGCATATTGGTTCCTACGGTTCCATGGAACATCTTTCTGGGTCTGAACAGNTATGAAGTNTAATAGTCGGCAATTCTGCTGTAGAAAAGTTGTGCATCGGATAAGGAGTTGTGAATCTCAATTTTGCTCAATCCCAGCCACCGGGCTAAGCCATACTCTAAGGTAAAATCCTTCTCAGAGCAATCTTTGGGATATTTCCAAAAGTAGCAACTCCCATCAATGGCATTGTGATAATGCANAGGGGAGTGGTAGATGGAATAGCTGAAAGTATTGGCAAATTTCAGNGCTTCCTGCTTCGAGAAGTAGGTTGTTGTAGTGCATCTGTTTTTTGAGTTTTCCTGAATAAACTGTCGATGNTCGTANGAGAATTGAATCAAGTCGATACTGGCTGCTCCATGGGAAATATCTTCAACTTTCCCGTTTTGAGATTGGGTCCACCCCAACTCCGGCCACAGATAGTAGCTTGTTTGTGAGCGCCCGTTTTGTTCCGATAATCTGCTTTTAAACCGACAAATAATCGACTCATATTTATCAAGATAGAAAGCACTNTGCTCTGTACCGGGATTGATCATTGCCAGGTAAAGAAACACATANCCCCAGTTCATCTGTCTGTCGGTTCCNTCAATCACGTACCGCTGCGTACAATGATCATCAGCATATTGAATCATGCAAGAGTCTTTATTCCAGTAATATTGGTCGTAATAACGCACCGTTTTCATCACTTTCTCTTCCAGCCAATCAGCATAATCAGTGAAATGCGTAATAGAAACAGAATCAAAGGTGTACCAGCTTTCTCCAAAAGGGAGTTTCTCAACTTCTTCATAATGAGATTGTTTCACCAGATAACAGTAATGCACCATCGGAATCAAGATCAGTGCGGTTTGGTGTGTCATCGGACCATAACATTTCGTTCTGTGGTTGGTTGACCAAACAGGCAGTTTTCTCATCACACCCCGATGGTCATCCCTATTTTGGATTACTTCAGAGGAGGCACAAATAAAATCGTGAAGGTATTCACTTTCATGGGTATTCTCATACATCCGCAACAACCCCTCCATACCATAACTCAATCCATCTCCGTAAGCGCTGTAGTCATTCCCCTCGGGAGTTAAATACAATTCCAGAGCAAATGATTTGATGGTATCAAAAAGGGATCTAAAAATATCAGTTTGTGCTTTCCCTACAGTCACCGTAAAAAACAGCAAAGCAAACAGTAGATTTTTACGAATCATGGAATAATATAATGTAGGTGCAAAAGTATGATAAATTTCGGATTCTTAAATTTAGAATTATTATTTTGATTTCGGTCATTGAGCGCAGTCGAAATGTTCGCCTTCCGACTTCACTTTTCTTCTTTATTATTTGGAAATAAAAATAAAAGGGGGGCAGAAAAGGTATCACTTTTTATTTATCTCTTTTCCCCACTCTAGAATATTATTCCTTTTTTGAATATGAGTGATCAATTACGAATTACGAATTACGAATTACGGTTCTGTTATGAATACACCCATTTTCACGACCATGTTCATTTTACTATTGATTGTTCCCCGCTTTGGAAGGCCAGGGGAGGGCTAATTCGTACTAACCCGATTAACAATGGCGGAATCCACTATAAATTCAAATTGTTCAACTTCGCCAACAGGCACATCTTGATAGGCAACTTTAATCCTACTTTCTTTAAAGAAATCAATTCTGGCATGTTGATCCAAAGGGCATGTTCTTTTCATTATAAATCTGTCATCTGTTTCAAATTCACCGGTAGCTGTGCAATTTTCCTCAAAACTTAATTCACAATCTCCATACATGATAATCAACTTACTACCAGATGGTTGTGAAGCATAATAAGTGATATTACATCCGGAATCTACAACTGTATCCTTACTATAACTCGCCGGATATTTGATAGTAACGGTAAAATGATGAAACCGAAGGGTGTCTGTTTCAAGTGAATCTGTAAAGGTTTGTCCCTTCACGGACAAACAGACTGATATCAACAAAGTGATACAAATAACTACTCGTTTCATTTTTGTCAATTGCTTTTATCGGTGCAAATATATGATNAAATTCGGATTTCGGAATGGAAAGAAGGCGGAAGTCGGAATTCAATTACGAATTACGAATTACGAGGTTCAAATTTAAATTGAACACGGTTGTCGTAGGGATTGGTCGCGACCTGTCCGGAACATAATCAATAAAAACAATGAATATGGTTGAAAAAATGGTCGTAGAATGGTCGTAGAGACAGGGCATGCCCTGTCTCCATGATGTTATTATGCGATAGATTAAAATTACAACAAATATTTGATATTCACGCAATTATAAATCGTAAATTTTTAAAAAACGTGATTGTAGGGGCAGGGCTTGTCCCTGCCCTTTTCCGAGTGGGGAAATAAAATTTCTAAAAAGGGAAGGTTTTCCTGCCCCCCTTTTATTTTTATTTCCAAATAATATATATAATTAAATATCAATGGGATATATTAAAAAAAAGCTAAAAACCAAACTTCCGAAATCCGAAATCCGAAATCCGAAATTTTATTTATCTTTGCAGGTTAAATTAAAACTAAGGTAAAGATGGTTATCCAATTATTAAAAGAATCCGAAGCTCTGTTAGAAGGGCATTTTTTACTTTCCTCAGGGAAACATGCTGATCGCTATTTTCAATGTGCAAAACTGTTGCAATATCCCGATAAGGCGGAAAAAGCTATAAAGGTGATTGCGGATCAGGTAAAAGATTTGGGTATTGATATCGTGGTTGGACCGGCAATGGGCGGTATTGTGGCGGCTTATGAGTTGGGACGTCAGTTGGGTGTACCCGCTATTTTTACGGAACGTGAAGAGGGCAAAATGACCTTGCGTCGTGGATTTGAAGTGCATGCCGGACAAAAAGTGTTGGTTGTGGAGGATGTGGTTACGACCGGAAAATCTTCTCTGGAAACGATTGAGGTGCTGGAGGGCTTCGGAGCTGAAGTGGTGGGGATTGCCTGTGTGGTGAATCGTTCTTCAGAACCGATCAAATATCCTCTGTATCATGCTGTTAAGTTGGATGTAATTACCTGGGATAAAGAGGATTGTCCACTTTGCAAACAAGGCGTTCCTATTGTAAAACCGGGAAGTCGGAAGATTGTTTAATTGGAAGGATTGAGGGAATAACATATGAGTAACGAGAATTTTATTGATTACGTCAAGATCTTTTTCAAATCAGGAAGAGGAGGGGGAGGTTCTGCGCACTTAATGAGAACTGCTCAGGATCCGAAAGCCGGTCCTGATGGGGGAAATGGTGGTGCAGGCGGGGACGATGGAGGAAATGGTGGTGCAGGCGGGGACGTTATATTGCGGGGAAACAGAAACCTCTGGACATTGCTTCACTTGAGATATACCAAACATATTATAGCTGAGGATGGCGAATCGGGTAGCTCTAATAATAAATATGGAAAGGATGGAGCGAATGCGATAGTGGAAGTTCCACTCGGAACTGTGGTTAAAGATCCGGAAACGGATGAGGTGTTGGGCGAAATTACAGAAGATGGCGAAGAATTAGTTATCATGAAAGGGGGTCGCGGAGGATTAGGCAATGTGCATTTTAAAACTCCTACATTGCAAACGCCACGCTTTGCACAACCCGGTGAGGATGGGGTAGAGGGATGGCTTATCCTGGAACTGAAAATTTTAGCTGATGTCGGATTGGTGGGATTTCCCAATGCAGGAAAATCAACCCTGATATCGGTGCTTTCCAACGCAAAACCTAAAATTGCAGATTACCCTTTTACGACACTTCAACCCAATTTGGGTGTGGTTCCCTACCGTGACTATCAATCGTTTGTTGTTGCCGATATCCCCGGAATTATCGAAGGCGCCTCCGAAGGAAGAGGGTTGGGATTACGCTTTTTAAGACATATCGAAAGAAATTCCGTCTTGCTGTTTCTCGTTCCTGTGGATAGTGAAGATATAACAAAAGAGTATCAAATCTTACTGAATGAACTGGAAGCTTACAATCCTGAGTTGATTGACAAAGATCGGATATTGGTGATTACAAAAACGGATTTGCTTCCTGAAGAAGAGTTGAAGGAACTGAAAAGAAAAGTCCCAAAAGATGTAGATTCTATCTTTATTTCTGCCGCAACCCACTATAATTTAACGCCGTTAAAGGATAAAATTTGGCAAATTTTGAACAAAGAGTAGAATTGTCGAGTTTTTATTTGATTGATTTTGAGTAAGATAAAGAAAAAAGAGTAAAAAAATCCCCCCTTATATATTTTATTCAAAAAAAAATAGTACTTTTGCAGTCCGTTAACGAGTTACGTTTAATTAAGTAAATAATACTAAAGAAAGATGTCAAAGAAAGTTAAAGATGCACGTCAGCAAATTATTTTAGAGTGCACTGAGCAAAAGGAGAGTGGCGTACCCGGTATGTCAAGATATATTTCTACAAAAAATAAAAAAAATACACCTGAAAGATTGGAAATGAAAAAATATAATCCATATCTTAAAAAGGTAACTGTACATAGAGAGATTAAGTAATAAAAATTTTAAAACGATTATACAATGGCAAAGAAAGCAGTAGCAACATTAAGAAGAGCGGGTGGAACATCTTTCACACGCGTTGTAAAAATGGAACGTTCTCCTAAAACCGGAGCTTATACGTTCAAGGATGCAATTGTAGATTCAGCACACGTTAATGACTTTTTAGCTAAAAAGTAATATTTTGTTTTCATGGTTAAAGACTCCCCGGTATGAGCCCTCATATCGGGGCTGTTTTTTTTCATGAATGATATAGATTTTTTTATTATTTTAGCCGACCAAATTTAAACATAATATATGATAAAAAAACACACATTAAATTTTTATTATTTTTTGCTCTACTATTGAGCGGAACAACACTTTTTTCTCAAGTTCAATTCAACATGTTATCTGACTACGGTACTCCTATTATGGATATCAACTCTTCCGGACAAGGTATTTCGTTGAGCGGTTATTACGACTTTGCAACCAATGCTATTACAGCAGCTGAAACAGGAGTTATCAGAACTTCTTCCATGAATGATAATGGAGATGTTTTTGGTTTGATTGAAGATAGTAACGGAAATCCTATCGGAGCAGTTAGAAAAAATGGGATCTGGACACCCCTCTCCGGCACAGTTACATTGGGTGAAGAAGATGAACTGTATGATATTTCTGAAAATGGAAAATGGGTCGTTGGTCAATTGGGATGGACTATGGAATTAGGAGCTTGGGGTTTTATTTATAATACTGAAACTCAGGAGTTTAGAGTAATGAGTTCCCCATTATATCGTTATGGAGCTGCTTATGCTGTTAATAATCAAGGTATTGCTGTAGGTTGGGTAGAGGATATGCAAACCGATGCCAGAATGCCATCTATCTTTATGCCTGACGGATCCATCGTTATAATCGATCCCAGTGAAGGAGTTGCTGGTGCCATTAATAACGAGGGAAAAGTGGTTGGAAGTGCTGATGGAGAAGCTTTTATTTATGATATGAACACTACCGCAATCGAAACATTTGAAGCCCCTCAAGGAGCTGTTGAGTTTGCTTTTAGCTGTATCTCAGATAATGGTATCGTTATTGGTTTTGCTACTTATGGTATGTTTACCAGATTGCCCTTTATTTACAATCCTGAAACCGACACTGCACCTGTTTTGTTGAGTAGTTTCTTGACAGAGAATGATATTGATGCTACCGGATTAGACGGCGCTGCTTATAAAATTTCATCAGATGGAAACTATATTGGTGGATTCTCTAACGGTCCCGCATCAGGAGCTAATGGTTGGGCAGTAAAACTAGGAGAAAGTGAAGATCCGGAAGATCCTGAAGATGCTGTTGAAGAATATAACGCATTCGCCATCTCTTGCTATCCTAATCCTACGCAAGATATGATTACTTTCAATTCAGAAAAGGTGATTCAATCCGTAGAGATTTTTAATTTGTTGGGTCAAAAAGTGATTGCTCAGGAAGTAATCGATGGTTCAGTTCAAATTGNTCAACTTCCTGCAGGCGTTTACATGGTNAAAGCGATAACCGAAACCGGTGAAATGGCAACCCTAAAAGTGGTGAAACAATAATATTGAAGGCGGAATGCGGAATGCGGAAGGCGGAATAAATTACGCAACCAATTGAAATTCAATTCCTTACTTCTTACTTCTTATTTTATATTTGGAAATAAAAATAAAAGGGGGGCAGGACATTTTCCCCTCTTTTGATATCTCATTTCCCCACTCTCCATACCAAACCTTTTTGAATATGAGTGATCAATTACGAATTACGAATTACGGTTTTTAATATTGTGCTATTTATTTAATGTATCTCATTGATATTCAAATCAATAGCCCCTACATTTATGTAGGGGTTGGGAATGCTCTCTAGCATACCGGGCTTTAGCCCAAATTTATTATAATGTCACCCCTTCGGGGTTATCTTGAAGGCAAAAGTCGAAATTCGAAATTCGAAATCTGTTTATTTGTATATATAAAACAATTCATTAATAATCAAATTAATACAAATTAATTCTACAATACCTTCTACCTTATGACACCGTAATTCGTAATTCGTAATTCGTAATTGACTCCGCCTTCCGCCCTCCGCCTTCATTCCGAAATCCGAAATCCGAAATCCGAAATTTTTCAAAGATGGGTGTTCTGGTGTTAAACCGATAATTGTTGTATTCCTCCGGTTTTAATTCTCCGCAATGTATCGGTTCGCTAATTCCAAAAACTCCTTGTCTACCTTGAAAATCTGAGCGATGGTCAATGCTTCATGTGGCACCTCTTTTTCATCACTTTCGATGAGACTGTAATCCATATATTGATGAATCGTTTCAGGTGTAATTTCAACTTCTGGGTCAATTCCTTGCAAACCGCGGACTCTGAGTCGGCGACATTCACCCTCAACACCGGAGTAGTGTGTTGTAATCAGAGCAAAATTGGGATGCTGCTTCATGATTTCAATAAATGCGGAAACCAAACCCCTTCCCTCAGTAGGATTGGTGGTTCTGGCGAGTTCATCAACCAAAATCAATGATTTTTTCCCCTTTTTTACCTCCTGTATAATATGGTCAATCCATAAAATTTCCGAAGCAAATGAGGAGAGACCGCCTTGTTCAGAGGATTCCTCTTCTTCTTGTCTGATAAAGATCTCCTCAACCGGTTCAATCCGTGCTTTTTGAGCCGGAATGAAGTAACCCAGTTGAAACATCCATTGTGCTAAAGCTATGCTGCGTAAAAAGATGGTCTTTCCGGACATGTTGGCTCCGGTAATCAAGGTAGGAGTAGTATCTAATTGGATCTCAATCGGTTGAAATTTTCCTCCGGTTTCTTCCAATCGCTCTTTCACTAGCGGATGGAACAAACCATCATACGCAATTCCGGATTCAGCGATTTCCGGTATACAACATCCCCACCCTTCTGCCAGTTTGATTTTCGCTAAAGTTAAATCCAGTTCCGCAATAGTTTCCAGGTTTTGTTCCAGAGATGCAACATATTGACGCAAAGTGATTGAGAGTTCCCGACGAACTTGATTTTCCAGATGTGAGATCTCTCCAAATAAGCGATCTTTTTCCTCTTTGTCCTGAGATTGGTCGTATGCTTTGCGCTTTTCCCTAAGTCTGGGATCATAAGCGGAGTAGATATAGAAGTAGGGTAAGCCACTATTTTCCGGATCCAGGTGATACACAACCGGTTGAACGTCACGGAGTTGAAAAGAGGGACAAGCTGCGATCTCGAGTTCATTTTTGAGCTGAACCATAGTTATCCCCCCCCTTTTTATTTCAAAAAAATCAAGATCATCCATAAACTCGCCCCTTTTAAGACGCGTTAAGGTGCCCAAAAAGTCATGAATGGAAGAAATTAAATGATTGATATTCGCAAGATTATCAATAGAGTGAACCCATTGTTGTGTTGTTTCAAGCAATTGGAACTGTGCCTCCAGTTTGGCTCGTTGCGTTACAAATGGAGTTTGCATCAATCTCTTCTTTCCCACTGCCGACAATACGGCTGTCTGTTCCATCACCAATCTCACCCCAAGGTGATCTCGTGCAATTTTTCTGATAGTCATAAGATGTTGAATATTAGCTATTTTGGTTTCCCAAGTAGTTTGAACATTTGTTGTTTATACGCTTCCACGCCNGGCTGATTGAATGGATTGATATCCATGAGGTAGCCACCCAAAGCGCAACTCATCTCAAAGAAGAAGATCATCTCACCCAGGTGTTGTTCGTTGATTTCAGGAATCTGAATCCTAATGTTGGGAACGCCACCTGATATGTGTGCCTGACGAGTTCCTTCTTCAGCAATTTGGTTGATTTCATGTATACTTCTGTATTGCAAGTAGTTCAATCCGTCTAAATTCTCCTCATCATAAGGAATAGTTACTTTAAATTGAGACTTTTCGACAGAGATTACGGTTTCAAACAGATGCCTTTCTCCTTCCTGAATATATTGTCCCAAAGAGTGTAAATCTGTAGAAAAGATGGCTCCCGTAGGGAATAAACCTTTGCCCTCTTTCCCGTCACTTTCACCGTAAAGCTGTTTGAACCACTCAATAAAGTAGAATAGTTCGGGTTCATAAGCCACAACCAATTCAATCTTTTTACCGTTTTTGTTATATAACAAATTGCGGTACAGAGCATATTGCATCGCAACATTGCTGTTAGGATCATCATTTTGAAACAGTTCCTCTTTCATTTTAGCGGCTCCTGCAATCAATTGCTCAATGTTAAATCCGGCAATGGCAATAGGTAATAGTCCAACGGCAGTTAGAACGGAATAACGTCCGCCTACATCGTCAGGAATCACAAAAGTTTGGTAGTTATTTTTGTTTGCCAATTGTTTGAGTGCACCACGGGAGGCGTCTGTAATGGCAACAATTCGTTTTTGAGACTCTTCCAAACCATATTTTTTCTCGCAATGCTCTTTCAAGATACGAAAAGCGAGAGCAGGTTCAGTGGTAGTTCCCGATTTGGAGATTACAATGAGAGAGTATGATTTATGATTTAGTAATTGGAGCAAATGGTGTAGATAATCCTCGCTGATATGATGTCCCGCATAGATAATCTTTGGTGTTTCCCCCTTTTCCATCAGGTTATAAAACGGATTTTGGAGTGCTTCAATGACAGCCCGTGCTCCTAAATAGGAGCCTCCAATACCAATCATAACTACAATTTCTGATTGAGCTGATAAACGGTCGGCACAGTTTTGAATCTCCTCAATCTTTTCCTGTGTCATCTGATCTGGAATATCCAGCCAACCGAGGAATTCATTCCCTTTTCCGGTTTTGTTGACAAGTTGATTAAACGCCTTTTTAGTTAAGGATTCCGCAACAGTTTCTGCTCCCGGATCGTTAAATACGCCTTCAAAGTGAATCTTGATACTCATGATATTTTTGTTTTAAAGTTAATATTCGTTTTTGTTTTTTAGTTATTTTTTTCATAGCCCCATGTAAAGCTCATTCCAAACTGATAGTTGATGAGTGTAGAATTGAGCGGTATGGGTCGGAAAGCAGAAAATAGACTGTTGGTGGCGCCATATATATGGAAGGGACCAAAACGCAATCCAACTCCTATTCCCAGATTGGCATAACTTTTTTCCATTATGGAATAAGAAACGATAACGTCGAGCATATCCCAAAAGGTTCCATTGTAAGCAGCTGTAAAAGTAGGTAAGAATCTTTGGTTGAAGATATACCCCTTGAATAGTGCAATGAAGCGATGGGAAGGAGCGACTTGAAAGGTTCCTTCAACTCCAATTTGTGAGGTTAAAGAGCTATAATAATGGGGGATCTTTTCAATAGTAACCAATTTTTTTAAACAGCTATCTATAAAAGTCATGTAGTGAGTTGATCCTAAAGAATCACCGGTAAAAAGCTGTTGAAGCATCTCCTGATCGAGTTCGTTGAATTCATACCCTTCCTCAGCATTGGTGTAATTATCCTCCGCAAATGGTTTTGTTTTAATTCGGATTGTCTCAGATCTCCATTTGATAAAACCGATATCGTTGACGAAAACTGAAAGTTGGACCTGATCATTAATCTGATATGATCCCCCAAGATCGATTCCTAATCCGGGATTCAGTTTTCCGCTGTTAAATAGATGGGATACGAATTCAGAGCGACTAAAATCTCTAAACACAAGCGTTCCATCGGTGTCCTCTTTTACTAAGGGGAAAGGTGTAGCGATATCCACTCTGCTGCGATAGCGGAGCAATAAAGAATTATTCTCATCGAGATCAGTATACAATTGGAGTCTGAAGTCAGGTACATTAATATCGAAAATCCCAGAAATTAATTTTGGTCTTACACCAACTGAGAACTGATCATTGACTTTATAATGAACTCCAAAAGCGGTTTCATGATACAGTGTTCCGTCCATTTTGAGGTCTATATCCGCAGGATTATCAGGTCCCATATAGCCCTTATTCCCTTTGATAATGAGTCCAAAAAGATCTTTTGAATAGTTTAATTGTCCATCCAATTTGAGTTTTTGACTGAAAGAAAAAAACCATTTATCAATACGAAAACCAAACCCTATGATCTCTTCACTGAAGGTTGATGCTAGCAGGTTGTTTTTTTCACTCATATAACTAAGAAAACGATCCGCATTGAGAATTGTGGGTTCTCCGAATTCATCCAAATCGAATAGTTTGTTATAACGAATGCTAGAATTGCTTACGGAAACACTCAAATTGCTAAGCAAGGGAAAAGAAACATACCCTCCATAGGGAGTGTAAAGAGAAGGATTGTATTGGCTGGCTAGAGGATTTAAGCTGCTAAAACGGATCATGTCAAAGTTTTGGGCTGACAGTGCCGTACTCCATAAACACAAGGTTAAAATCAAAATGGGTATGTGTGCTTTTATTTTCATGGCTACAGGTTTAACGGATTAGTGTGATATTTCCTTTTTTAAGAATCTCTTTTTTGTTATTGCAATACCCTTCCAAAAAGTAGTCGTATACACCGGGCATACAGGGTTCATTTTTATAAGTTCCATCCCATCCTTTATCTAATGAGTTGGTTTCAAAAATAAGTTCTCCCCATCGATCATATATCCTTAAAACGAACTCTTCCAGAATGTCACTTCGAACGAACAAGATGTCATTTTTACCATCATTATTGGGGGTAAATGCGTTAGGAACGTAAACGTAAGGTTCATCACAGATCCGTTCAGTTACAAAAACGGTAATGGTATCACTTTTTGTACAGCCAAAATGGTCGGTTACTTCAATGGTGTAGAGCGTTGTTACTTCAGGTGAGGCGGTAGTAGTTGGGGTATGAGGTGAAGATAATGATTCTGAGGGAGTCCATGAGTAGGTGTATTGATTGTCTGTGTAATTTGTTGATTCTAAAAAGGTTGATTCACCTAAGAAAATATCGGTATCATCGCACCAGGCTTCCAATGGAAAGGGGAAAGTTCCACTCTGTTTGGCTACCTCAACGGAAACGACAGCAGTACACCCATCGCTGTTGGTGATGGTTACATAAAAAGTGGTGAGTGTTGGAGGATTAACTACCGGGTTGGCACTGTTGCCTCCAGAAATAATATACTCCTCCGGTGCCCATTGGTAGGTGCAGTTGGGTGTAATGATTTCCAGCTGAAGTTCTACATTTTCATTGAAACAACTCACAAATTGTTCAGGATCAATATACTCAACTGTAGAAACGGTGAAGGGAACGGAAGCGATAACCTCACACGGTTCCATCACAACTTTGAGGTAGAGGACTCCTGATCCCCAGGAGGAACTAATTTGAAGTGTAGGGTCTGAAAAATCGTTGTTGAGGAAGGTGGTAAAGTTGGGGCTATTGGACCAATAATAGAGCAGATTACTATGTGTTGCGTTGATGGTTGGGGTAAAAAGCAAATCCTCTCCTTCGCATATTACAATTTGCGGGGGTAGATCAATGTCAATCTCAACCACTTCTACAGTCTGGTATATGGTGTCACTGCATGTTCCGTCAGAGATTAGTAGCTGGTAAGTCGTTGTATTGGTGGGTGAAGCATATGGATTGGATATGGAACTGTTGCTTAATCCGGTTGTGGGAGTCCAGGTATAGGTCACGGTACCCTCTGCAGCCGGTGGGAGTCCAATCTGAACAGGGTCACCGGCACAACTGAATAGATTGGGAAAATATTGGGAAGAGTTGCTTAGTACCAGTACGGATTTTGTAATTGTATCTGCCAGGTTGCAACTGCTTAAGTCTTGAACAATCAATGTAATCTGGTAAGTCCCGGGTTGAGAATAAGTGTGGTCCGGTTGGAATGAAGTGGAAGTTGTTCCATCTCCAAAATCCCAGAAAAAATTCGTATTGGGTCCTAAAGTCAGAGAGTTATTGGTAAATTGGATCGTTGCAGGAGCGCACACGGTATTGGGCATATCAAATTCGCTAATGACTGCCGGAATTTCGAAGTCAATCTTAAATACGGCCAGGTTGCAATTACTGCTATTGTTGGTTTGTGAGTATGCTCCCGGAGTGGTTGGGAAACTGCTTGAACCTCCGCATCCGGCACAAACTGCCTGATAGATACGTCCTTGCTTGTCAAAACGACTGGTTCCGCCATCCACATGTTCCGCCGGCATAAATTGTGAACTTCCAAAATAAGTACCGTATAGCAGTGCAGAAGCATCATCCGCGATACACATCAGGTAGTAGTCGTTATTGTCTGTTGTGGGTTGAATCGCATCCGAAGTAATCGGTAAACCGGAAGTGCCCCCGAAACCATTGATACGATTGCCTCCCCAGCCGGAAATATAGATTCTGTTGCAGACATCCACCAACAGCGCAGTAGGGGAGATATCAGGACCGGCTAAATTATTGCCGAATTCCGTTGACCATACTATAGAATCCAGAGTAGGAGTGTACTTGCTTATAAATTGTCCCATCCCGAAGTGCCATGTTGCATTTTGATAGAAAGAATACATCGGAGCTGAAGTTTGTCCTACAATGTGAGGATAGAAATAGCGATCAGTTTTAACCAAATAAGACTGATCATAAACGTCACTTCCACAATAGGTAAACCCCAGTAAGTTTTCACCTTGAGCGTCAAAACGAGCTAAATAGCCATCTGTAACGCCACCACCATAAGTTGTTTGCACTCCCTGAGCTGTTCCCGCTAAGGTTGGACTGTTTGTACCCCCGGTAATGAAAACAGAGTTATTGGGTCCGAATGCAAGACTATAACCGGCAACAGAGTAATTACTTCCATCCCCCCCAAAATAATTACTCCAAATTAAAGAAGAAAGATTATGATTCAATTTACAGAGAATAGCAGCCTGGACACCGGAAAATGGCACACCTGTCGTGACGGGAAAATCGGCAGATAAAGTCGAAGAAGTGAGATACAGGTTACTTTGGTCATCCAGAATAATTTCACCCCTAACTTCATCAGCATAGTTTTTAACCAAGACGTCGGCTAAATTTAGACCGTCGTTACCGGTTCCCCCCAAATAGGTTGAAGCTAAAAGCTGAGTTCCACTTTGATTGAACTTAACAATCACAATATCAGTTCCTTGAGGGAAGTTTATAGCATTAGTGGTAGTACAATTGTTTCCTCCATTAAATACCGATTGGTAGGCTTGTGAAGTAATTGGAAAATTGGAAGAGCCGGTTGTTCCAAAAAGGTACAACTCCTTGTTGTGATTAGCGACCAGACTGTGTGGCATTTCCGACATGGCACCCCCTAAATAGGTGGAAAAAAGCAATTGCGTTCCGGTAGGGTTAAATTTACTGATGGCAATATCCCAATATCCGGCATAAAAATTTTGATAAGCCCCCAGACTGAGCGGATATCCGGTATTGTTGGCAATGCCCGCTCCATACATGTTGCCGTCTAAATCATAGGTGGCCGTAAATCCCCAATTGTCTGCAGTTGAACCTGTATAGGTGGAAAAAATCAAAGTGGGGTCTATAATCAACTTTTGGGCCGGATCATAATCTCCCAGTTCAAAAGTAACACTATTCCTTTGAAGGTTAAAACGACAGGAGATCTCTTTTTTATTTCCTTGATTGTCAATCTGATAAGCATAGGGTTGCATCTCCCGAACCTCTCCAACACTGGTTTTGATAAAGAGCATTCCCCCTTTAATGGAAAGCTTCACATCTCCTTCATAAACCATTTTTATTTGTCCCGGGTCTGCATAAGGTGCAATTTCAAACTCATACTTCAGAAGATACTCCTGCTCAAAATAGCGAAGGTTAATTCCCCGATACAGCTCTTGATATTCAATCGCTTGATACAATGGAACTTCTGATTTCCAGCGTGTAGGATCATTCCCGAGGTAATAATTATGATAATAACTTTTTTTATGATATTTATTAATTTGGGGGGACGGTAGTGCATCGCGAAAGGAGAGCCTGTAAGCGTGTGCATTCAGTGTTGGGCTTACAGGTTTACGTGTGAATTTGGAGTTTCGTATCTCTTCCAATCCCTTGGGGTCGATAAGAACATGAGTCACTCCATGGCGTTCAAAAAAGAGTGTGCTATTCTGGTAGGCCAATTTGAAAAGGACTTCATCTTCCCACTGACCTATATTTTCAATAAAACTGATGTTTTTTTCAAGAACACTATCCAAATCGTGGGCAGAAGCTGCTTCAATGAGGCAGAATGCCAAAACCCAGAAAAAGAGTTTTCTTAAAAAAAGCATATCTTTATCATTTGTTAATAATTAATTTCCCTCCCGCTTTTCCTGTTGATGTTGTTAAAGTTAAGAAGTAGATTCCATTAGCCAAATGAGAAACAGAAATGGTTTCACTGTACTCTCCGCCGGCATGGTTAATTTCTTGTAAATGAACAATTTTGCCGCTCAAATCAATAATTTTACACTCCATAGTTTCATGTTTGTCGCTTTCAAACTGTAAGGTAAAATAGTCTGATGCCGGATTGGGATAATAGCCAAAGTCGTTCAATTCCGATTCTTCATTGACTCCCACTATAGCATAATATTCCAGATCAAATCCATCTTTTTGATCAAAGTTATCCGATACAAAGGTCACTTTCATACGTGGGAATGGAGCATTCATTATGCCGGATGGCATATTATAAATGTCAAATCTTTTCCAAAAAATGGGAGTGGTTGTAGTCATATCATAAATGTCCACAAAATCACCTAATCCCAAATCAAAACGGGTAAAAGCAAAAGCATAACTGGTAACAAAAGTAGGCTTGATATTCCAGTTACATATATGGGAAGGTTTGTAGTTTTCACCTGCCGGACTTTCATCGGAGAGAATGGCATGAACCTGTTGGGTTAAATTGGTGTTAAAAGCACAATCACCTCCTTGGGGATTACTGGTATAGCTCATCAAAAATCCTTGATAATTATGCTGATCTTTATTTGGATCGGTAGTTGTAAACTGAATCAGAACGCTATCCGCATTGATTGTAAATGAGCCGGTAGGGAGTGTAGTTCCGGTAAAAGTGTGAGCTACTCCATCACTTTCTGAAGGACCGTTATAGATGGTTAGAAAATCAACATTGGGATACAAACTAAGACGGTCAAATGTAAAAGTATAACTGGTTGCAGTGGGTACAGCTACCATCCATCCACAATCCGGATTGGTTTGATAAGGTTTGTTGGTAGAGCCATCGGTAACATAGCCTGTAGAGGCGGTTAATCGGGTAGTGGCACTGCAGTAAAGCGGGTAATCTGATGCAGGGTACAATTTACGAATCACTGATACATTTTGATTGAAGGTGATCTGGTCTTGAATAAAGTACCCATCACCGGAACCGCCCCAACCCCAGTTGAAGTGAAAATAATCATCATCACGGTAACCGTCACTAAGGAAGGCATGACCTCCACCCATGGAGTAGCCACTATAAACCAAAGGATGTAAAGAGTCTAGTTCTTTTTTTAGCAATACGACATAGTCCGGAGGATTACTGGCGAATTCTATCGGAGAGGTAACACGAAAGTCAGTGCTGTATTTAAAATGCTCTACTAACCTTTCTGCTGCTAATTGAGTGTAAGCACCTGAACCATCAGGACTATATCCCATTTCACAGGAAACTCCAACGTGATAAACCAGTTTTGCAATTTCATTGGTGTATTCCATTGCCCGATTGGTCATGGCATTCCAATGGTAAGTATGTTGATCAAAATAGACTGTTTGTCTTGGATAAGGCGATGGAACATAGGAGGTTCCACTAACTCCTGTTTCAGGATGACGATAGTAATTCATCAACTGTGCCATAGCCAATGCAACACATCCATTGGGAACTCGATAATCGTAATAGGACCCGGCGGCAAGATCCCAGGGACAATACGTGTTGTAATATTTGTTTTGATCCCAACGGGTGGTGATAAGTGGTCCAACAACCACATCACTGGTTGAATAGGGAGTAAAAGGGGATGCCGTGTAATGATCCCAGGCACGTTGATTTTTAGGAGGAATGGGGGTTCCCGCCTTGGTATGTTGTACGATTTGATCAACATAACCATTTAACCAGGCCTCCAATGCAGGATTGGTTTGGTATGGGTATTCGAAAGAGAATGCTAAAATGGGGTGCGCAATAGGTGAAGCAGAAACCAAAACAAATCCTTGACCGGCAATGTTGAAAAGGTACATCACCTCTTCATTTTGATTGTAAAAAGTTTCGATCAATTCAATTTTATCAATACTGCAGTTTAAGATTTCACCCTTTTCTATTACGAAATTGTATGCCACATTTTTTGCAATATTCTGTGGGACTGATGAATAGGCTATCAGTGTAGAGCTAAGAAATAAAAATAAAATTAAAGTAAATTTTTTCATGTGAAA
>JGI24712J26585_10001149_pt1 | contig 22740 bp, 23 predicted proteins | sample BioPla3DNA2_FD_26585 | JGI IMG/M metagenome (IMG submission 26585)
ATTTTTACAGTTGCAAAATTAACCAAAAAGGGGCTAATTCAAAAAAGAATTAAGCCCCTTTTTTTACCACCCTAAAAAACTTTTATCGGACAGCAATGAAAAATTATATATTTTTGTGAAAAATTTACTTGTTAGAAAATAATTAAACATGTAAAAATCTTATTATGAGTCAAAAATACAAATGCCCCAATTGTGGATCAAGTGAATTTATTACAGAACCCAATCAATACGATGTTTTAGAATTTTCAAAATATGGTTTTAAACTATTTCAACAGAAACCATTGATGAATACAAAATATTTTGTAAAGAATGTGGAAAAAAGTTGATATAGAAAAATCAAAAATGTAATTATTATTAAAAAAATCCTATTCTATAAAGGTCTGAATTCAAAATAAATTACTACTTTTGCAAGCAATAAAAAAACAACAAAATATTACGAAGATAATGAAACCGCAAAGAACGCAAAGAGTTTACGCAAAGAACGCAAAGAATTCCTACATAAAAAAAACAATAAAATAAATATGATTGAAAACGAAATATCAAATAAAATAATCGGTACAGCAATAGAAGTTCATAAAGCACTTGGACCTGGATTACTTGAAAGTGCTTATAAAGAATGTTTATATTTTAAACTTACACAATTAGGACTCAATGTTGTAAAAGAAAAACCAATACCACTAATTTTTGAAGAAGTAAAGTTAGATTGTGGTTATAGAATTGATCTCTTAGTTGAAAACAAAGTCGTTGTTGAAATTAAGAGCGTTGAAGTACTCAACGATATACATATAGCACAAACACTTACGTATCTTAAACTTGGAAACTTCAAACTTGGACTTTTAATTAACTTTAATGTACATACTTTAAAGACAGGTATTAAAAGAGTCGTAAATAGATTAGAACAATGAAAGCAAAAAAAACGCAATAACTCTGCGACCTTAGCGCATTCTTTGCGAACTCTGCGGTTAAAAAATAAAAAACTATTATGATGATAATAAAACTACAAAAAACACAAAGAAGTTAATATAGAAAAATCAGACAAGAAAATTATCCTAAAATAAATCGTTCTTTACTGATTAATAATATGCATAGTATTGCAAGCTACCAAAGCGGCGGTTTCGGTTCGTAGGCGTGCCTTTCCTAAGCTGACGGGAATAAATCCATGCTGCTGTGCTAAAGCTACTTCTTCGGTCGTAAAATCACCTTCCGGACCAATTAAAATCAAGGTGTCGGTTTTTTCTTTCGCTACTTGCTTCAATAAAGAAAGCTCTTTGTCGGTGCTACAATAAGCAATGAATTTTTGCTGTTCTTTTGCCTTTTCCACCAAGGATTGAAAGGCAACTTTTTCGTTAAATAGAGGCTGTTTACACGACAAAGATTGTTTCATAGCAGCAATAACAATGCGTTCTATACGAGAGGTTTTCACATTGATTCTCTCTGTTTTATCGCATATCAAAGCGGTGATTTCAGCAATCCCCATTTCGACAGATTTTTCCACAAACCATTCGTATCTATCCGTATTTTTTGTCGGCGATACCGCCAAATGCAAGTGATAGGGAAAACTTGCTTCTTGCTTTTGTTCGGACAAGATTTCAAGACTGCATTTATTAGGCGTATCGTCAATAATGCATGCCTCATAAAGATATCCTTTTCCGTCTGTTAGATAAATGGTATCGCCTTTTCTAAAACGCATTGCCTTAATGCAATGAATAGACTCCTCGACCGATAAAGTGCAAACAGAGCCTGTAATATGAGGTGCATAAAATAAATCCATTGCTACATTATTTCCATTAGATGCCCACTATTCCCTATAGGGCATTCCTATCGTTTTTATTGTATTTATTTTTTTCTTTGAATCGCTTTTAAACTTGCGTTAAATATATGTTCTTTGTCCAAGCCAAAATACGACAACACTTCTTCCGGTTTTCCACTTATTCCGAAACGATCTTCCATTGCCACATATTCTTGAGGCACAGGATAATTCCGTACTAATAGTTGTGCAACGCTATCGCCCAATCCTCCGTTCAACAAATGCTCTTCCGCCGTAACAACACATTTTGTTTTCATTACCGAATCTAAAACCGCTTTATTATCGAGAGGTTTAATAGTGTGAATATTAATAACTTCGGCGGCAATTCCTTTATCATGCAGCATATATGCCGCTTCGAGAGCCGGATACACTAAATGTCCTGTAGCAAAAATACTTATGTCTTTTCCTTCTTTTAGTACAACTGCTTTTCCTATTTCAAATTGTTGGTTTTCGGGCGTGAAATTAGGCATTTTAGGTCTTCCAAAACGTAAATAAACAGGACCTTTGTAGTTGGCGATTGCTAAAGTAGCCGCCTTGGTTTGATTAAAATCGCAAGGATTGATAACCACCATATTAGGAAGTCCTTTTATAAAACCTATGTCTTCCATCACTTGGTGTGTAGCACCGTCTTCTCCTGTTGTAACACCGGCATGAGAGCCGCATATTTTCACATTATTATTGGAATAAGCAACTACCATTCTGATTTGGTCTAAGACACGGGTTGTACAGAAGTTAGCAAAAGAACCGACAAAAGGAATTTTTCCGCTTAAAGCAAAACCTGCCGCCATTCCTATCATATTGGCTTCCGCTATTCCTATTTGAAAAAAACGTTCGGGAAATGCTTTTGCAAAAGCATCCATTTTTACCGAAGCCGTTAAATCGGCACATAAGGCAACAATGTCTTCGTTTTGTTTACCTGCCTCTAATAATCCTTCTCCAAAACCGGCTCTACACTCTTTTAACTCTGTATATTGTATTTTTTCCATCTTTAATCTTTATGTTAAAATTTTAATAATATTCTTGTATCGTTCTTGCTAAATGCAAAGATAGTTAAAATAATTATATGCGATTACTTATTTTTCTATTTGTTGAACCGCCCAATCGAATGCATCTTGTATCATTTGATTATCCATTGCCTTAATCAAACCATTATCGCTCAAGACTTCCATCATACGATGCACGTCTTGAATGTCTTTTTTGGCTATTGCATACACTTCATCCCAGCTTAAAGGTTTGCGTGCTATTCCTTCTTTAATAGCCTGCATTGCCACATCGGCAGCTACTTTCGGAAAAACTTCGCTTTCCAACATAGTGGGAATAATGTTTTCGGGATTAATCCCTCTTTTTTCAGCAAAATCGGCAATGGAATGCGCTGCGCATATAGCCATGCTGTCCGTAATCTTGCGTGCCGAGACCAATAATGTTCCTTTCAATATGGATGGGAAGCAAACGGAATTGTTCACTTGATTAGGGAAATCTCCCCTACCGGTTGCCACTATATAGGCTCCGGCTTCTTTGGCTTTATAAGGATAAATTTCAGGAACGGGATTAGCACAAGCAAACACGATGGCTTTGGGTGCCATTAATGATATCCACTCCGGACGAATGGTATCGGGTCCCGGTTTCGATAATGCTATCAGCACATCGGCATCTTTGAATGCTTCTTCTTCCTTCTCTATCAAGTCGGGATTGGTAATTTGACATAATTCCCATTGTAAAAAGAAACGTTTATCTTCTTGGTATCTTTTTCTGTTTTTATGCAAAGCACTCTTACTATCGAACAAAATAATGTTTTTAGGATCAGCACCATCGGTTATCAATAAGCGGGCTATGCTCGTATTCGATGCCCCTGAGCCATACAATATAAATTTGGAAGTTTCGATTTTTTTATTCACTAATTTCAAGGCATTGATAACGCCTGCTAAGGTAATGCAAGCAGTGCCTTGGGCATCATCGTGCCAGACAGGAATATCACATGTTTCTCTCAACACATGTAAAACTTTATAACAGTTTGGATGTGAAATGTCTTCTAAATTAATAGCACCGAAACTCGGCTGCAACATTTTCACAAATTCTATGATTTTATCGGGATTAGGCTCTCCTGTTTCGTCTTTGCTGTCTATGCACAAAGCCATGGCATCTACTCCTCCTAAATACTTCATCAGCATTGCTTTTCCTTCCATTACACCCAATCCTCCCGGTGCAGTACAATCGCCATCACCCAATACGCGTGTGCTATCGCTGACCACTGCTACCAAATTGTTGCGGTTGCTTAATTGAAACGAAGTCTCGTTATCATCGCGAATAGTTGTCGAAACCGAAGACACTCCCGGCGTATACCATACATTCAACCAATTCATTCCATCTATTGGGGTTTTCATAATGGTTTGCATTTTTCCTTGGTAATACTCATGTGCCAATAATGATAATCTTTTGTAAAATATCGTTTTGCATTGCGCTCTTTGTTCAAAAGAAAAATGTTCGGGAAATAATGATTCCAAATTACTTAAATCTTTTTTAAATGTTGTCATAAATCTATTTTTAATTTCTTAATACCATGTGTAATACTTCTTGCGATTTTAATGTTGATAAGTTGACAATATGTTCAGTGTAATAGGACAATATTGTTTTCAAAAGAGGATTGCGTAAGTGTGCCGGCACGACCGACTGCCAATGATTGGCAAAGAGGTCTTGCTGCATCAACGAATGCAAGCATTCATCAAGTTCGGTATCTTTTGCGTCATTTCCCTTTTCAAATCGTGCTTTTTTACAATTAAATAAAGCATTTTCTTTGGAATAGTTATTTTCAGGAAAACAGCCTAAATAATCGGTCAAATGCAATAAAAAACGCAAGTGAAAATCGGGTGTAAAACTACTTTCATCAAATTTTATTAATGCTTTTTCGATGAAATTATACAATTCGACATCGCTTCCGCATTGCCATAGAATTTTTAAAAGTGCTTCGTTTAAAAACTGGCTAATACTCGCTTTTTCAATATTAAAACTATAAGGCGATGTAGTATGAATTAAGTGTGTTTCTTTGATATAGCCCATAGAAGTCGCTTGTTTTTGTTCAATCAANAGTTCTACAACCGCCAAAGGAATAAAAAGGGACAGCAGTTTTTTCTTGTCTTTGCGTAAAGAGAAATAGGACATATACGATTTATACCCGTATTCCGATGTAAATACATGGATAATCATTTTATTATCAGCATGCATTATTTTCTTTAAGATAATTCCTCTTGTTTTATACAACATACACCTATCAAGCTAAAAACAGCCACTTATTAAAGTGCAAAAATATAAGAAAATAACAAGAAAATAAAGGAATTTTTTCTTTTGTTTTAAGATTTTAACACTTCTTCCATTTCATCATCTAAGTTCTTATGAACGGCATAGTTACGCCATTTATTAATTGCTGCTTGCATATCTTCGGGCAAGTCCGAATCGAAAAACATCACTTCGTCCGTAAACGGATGTCTGAATTTTAGACTTTTTGCATGCAAGGCTTGACGAGGCAAAAGCGAAAAACAGTTTTTAACAAACTGTTTGTATTTGCTATAAACAGTCCCTTTTAATATACGATTTCCACCATACACATAATCATTGAACAAAGGATGTCCTAAGTGCTTCATGTGCACTCTAATTTGATGTGTACGTCCTGTTTCAAGTTCACACTCGACTAAAGTTACGTAACCGAAACGTTCCAATACTTTCCAATGGGTTATGGCATATTTTCCTTTTTCCGAATCAAAATAAACGTCCATCATTCGCCTATCCGCTTCGTTTCTTCCTATATAACTTTCAATGGTACCTTCTTCTTTCGCCATATCTCCCCAGACCAATGCATGGTATTTACGTTCAATGGAATGAAGGTAAAATTGTGTTGATAGTTTGGCTTGAGCATATTCATTTTTAGCAACAATCATTATGCCTGAGGTATCCTTGTCGATACGATGTACTAAAAAAGGATTTTGTTTGCTTCCGTCAATTTTGGTTTGCTCACCAAAATAAAAACACAAAGCATTGACCAATGTCCCTGTATAATTACCGTAAGCGGGATGCACCACCATATTCGGTTGTTTGTTGATAATTATCAAATCACTGTCTTCATAAACGATATTTAAAGGAATGTCTTCGGGGATAACCTCCATTTCACGAGGCGGTTGCGACATCAATACGGAAACCGTATCCAAAGGTTTTACGCGATAGTTTTGTTTTTCGGCAATGCCGTTGACCAAAATATTACCCGCTTTGGCAGCTTGTTGTATTTTATTGCGCGAAACGTTTTCGATATGATTAAAAAGAAATTTGTCTATCCGCAATAAGGACTGCCCTTTATCAACAATAAAATTATAATGCTCATACAGTTCATCAGCACCTTCATGCAGTTCTTTTTCTTGATTATCAGCCTCTTTGTTCAGTTGTTTTTTTATTGATCTACTTTGTTCTTCCATTTTTTATATTAGTCCATAATTTTACTTTCCCGCTAATTTTGCACCTAACATTCGTAAACGAATACTATGAATGATTTTCTTTGTATAGAGAGGAAAATCGGCTTTCATCATCCAATCATAATAATTTGATTCGATGGTAAATACGTGTTCTACCGTTTTCCCTTTATGTTTTCCAAAATTAAACACTTCTCTGTCGTGTTCGTCAAAAACAATATGTCCCACCAAATCTACATTGCGAGTAGTAGAGGAAAAGTTGGCTAAATCAGCCACATTGTTTTTAATTGGAAACGACTCATTATCATCTTCATCAATATAAGGTGTGTCTTTATAAAAATCTAATTGAGCTTGCAATACTTTATAGGTAGCCACCGTATCGGCTTCGGCAGTATGTGCATTTTCCAAATCTTCTTTACAATAAAACTTATAAGCAGCACGCAAATTCCGTGGTTCCATACGGTGAAAGATATTTTGTACATCAATGATATGAACACCTCTTAAATCAAAATCCATACCTGCTCTCAAAAACTCCTCTACTAAAAGCGGCACATCAAATTTCAACAAATTATATCCTGCTAAATCCGAGTTTTTCAAAAAATCGTAAATAGAAGGTGCAACGGCTTCAAAGGAAGGCTTATCAGCAACATCTTTATCATAAATACGATGTATTTTGGAAGCTTCGGAAGGAATGGGAATGCCCGGATTAATAAGTTCCGTTTTTGTAGTAGTTGTCCCATCGGGCATTACTTTCAACATACATATTTCCACTATTTTATCTACCCCAACATTCACCCCTGTCGTTTCCAAATCAAAAAACACCAAGGGACGCGTTAACTTTAATTGCATTTTATATCTTTATTTAAATTTTTACAATTGCAAAGATAACAAAATTATTGCATGAGCAAATAGTTATTTTAATTTATTTCAAAAAAAAATAAAAATCGTTTAATTTTATATAGCTTATTTTAGTATTTTTGTTTTTTATATTTAAAATCATATTTCTAATGGATACTCGATATATATTTGTAACAGGCGGCGTTGCTTCTTCGTTGGGCAAGGGTATTATTTCTGCTTCATTAGCTACTTTATTAAAAGCTAGAGGTTATAGTGTTACAATTCAGAAGTTAGATCCATATATCAACATCGATCCCGGCACCTTAAATCCTTATGAACACGGCGAGTGTTACGTAACAGAAGATGGTGCTGAAACCGACTTAGATTTAGGTCATTACGAACGTTTTCTTAACACTCCCACTTCGCAAGCCAACAATGTTACTACCGGACGTATTTACAAAAATGTTATTGAAAAAGAACGCAAAGGAGAATTTCTCGGACAAACGGTGCAAGTTATACCGCATATTACCGATGAAATTCAACAACACATCAAATTATTGGGCAGTAACGGCAATTACGATTTTGTTATTACTGAAATCGGAGGAACTGTCGGCGACATCGAATCGTTTCCTTTTATTGAGGCTATTCGACAATTACGCTGGGAATTAGGCGTAAAATGCGTCAGCATACATTTAACGTTGGTACCTTTCTTAAAAGCTACGGGAGAACTTAAAACAAAACCCACACAACATTCAGTAAAAACTTTATTGGAGCAAGGAGTACAACCCGATATCATTGTATGCAGAACCGAATACGAATTAAGCGATAGTTTACGGCAAAAAATTGCTCTTTTCTGTAACGTTCAACCTCGATGCGTAATGCAATCGCTTGATGCAGAATCTATTTATGATGTTCCTTTGCAAATGCAAAAAGAAGGACTTGATAGAGAAGTACTTAAAATAATGCAAATACCGTCTATCAATGAACCCAATTTAATTTATTGGGAAAACTTTCTACATAAATTAAAATTCCCGAAAAGTTCCGTAAGAATTTGTTTAGTAGGAAAATATGTGGAACTTCGCGACGCTTACAAATCAATCAACGAAGCTTTTATTCACGGAGGTGTTGCCAACGAATGCAAAGTAAATCTCGATTACATTCAGTCCGAACAAATTTACAAAGAAAATGTCCACGAAAAACTAAAAGACTATCATGCGATTTTGGTAGCCCCCGGTTTTGGCGAAAGAGGCGTAGAAGGAAAAATCATAAGTGTTCAATATGCACGTGAAAAACAAATCCCTTTTTTAGGCATTTGTTTGGGAATGCAATGTGCTGTTATTGAATTTGCTCGTAACGTATTAGGCTATAAAGAAGCCCATTCTACAGAAATAAATCCGACAACCCCCTATCCTATTATTGACATAATGGAAAAGCAAAAGGATTTGACGGAAACAGGTGGGACAATGCGTTTAGGCTCTTATCCATGCGAAATAAAAGAAAACAGCTTGGCACATCAAATCTATGGACAAAAACACATTTTTGAACGACACAGGCATCGCTACGAGCTTAATAATTCGTATTTAAGCGAATTAGAAACAAACGGAATGTTGGCTACAGGTATCAATAGAAATCAAAATTTAGTGGAAATTATTGAGCTTGAATCTCATCCTTTCTTTATAGGTGTACAATTTCATCCTGAATACAAAAGTACTATTGAAAAACATCATCCTTTATTCGGACATTTCGTAAAAGCTGCCAAAGATTTTAAAAACAAGGCAAAATAATATGGAAAACAGCATCAATTGCAGAGGACATTTGCTTTCGTTAAAAGAAGTGTCGGTAATGGGCATTCTCAATGTTACCGAAGATTCTTTTTTTGATGGGGGGCGTTATTACGGCAAGGAAAAAACATACCTTGAAAGAGTTGAAAACATGTTATCGGAAGGTGCCGATATTATAGATATTGGCGCTATGTCAACACGTCCGAATGCCATCGAACTATCGGAAGAAGAAGAATACAATCGTGTAAAAGAGGTGATTAACAACATCGTAAAACATTTTCCCAATGCGATTCTTTCTATCGACACTTGGCGGTCTGAAGTTGCACGATTGGCAATTGACAGCGGTGCTGCCATTATCAACGATATTTCGGGCGGTGAATTTGACCCTAAAATGTTTGATACCGTTGCTCAACTTAAAGTTCCCTACATTTTAATGCATACGAGTGGAAAACCGGAAGTAATGCAACAACAAACGCAGTATAACGATGTTGTAAAAGACGTTTATGACTATTTAAGCGAAAGACTTAAGTGTTTGTATGCTTTAAATGTTACAGACGTCATCATTGATGTCGGTTTCGGATTTGGAAAAACCATTGATCAAAACTATGAATTATTACGCAATATAGCTGTTTTTAAAACATTGGATTGTCCGCTATTGGTTGCTCTTTCGCGTAAAACAATGTTTTGGAAATTCTTAGAAATCACACCCGCCGAAGCTCTCAATGCAACAACTATCGCCCACACATACGCCTTATTGCAAGGGATTCATTTATTGAGAGTACACGATGTGAAAGCAGCGAAAGAAGCGATAAAAATAGTCAATAAACTAAAATAAGACACTGCCGTATTTTTATTAGAAACAACTATTTATCAATTTGATAAACTTTAAGTTTTTGGTCTTTCGTTAATAGGATAATATTTTTCCCTTTGATAGCAACGTCAATAACTTCTTCCCCATTAGGTACATCAAAATGTTGCAAATCTATGTTGTCAATGGAAAGAAGTTGGATTTTATTATCAACAACAAAAACTAATTTTTCATTCCATACCGAAAAACTTTCCGCACCGACAATAGGAATATTTTTTAAATAAGTGCCGAATCTATCAAAGATAAAAAAACCGTTTACCGCATCGCATAGCACCAAATATTTTCCCCCTAGTTCTAACAGAGCCGTAGGATTAATTTTATTGCTAATCAATGTAGATAAGGGTTGACTTTGAGCAACTTTTTTAGCCGAAGCATCGAAACGAATCAGCACATCTTTCACTATATCGTAAACCCAAAAACCGTTATCGTAAGAAGTTGCTACGGCAGCAGCTTGCACTATATTCAAATCCGAGAGCAAATAAGGTCTGTTTTGTACAGCTAACTTATTGTTTAAAAAAGAAATACGCATCAAATCTTTTGAAAACAACAGTATTTTCATAGGATTGGACACATCAATAGAGTGGATTTTCCCCATAGAAAAATCGGAATAAGATTGCTGTAATTGCATTTGTTCATTGTATTGAAACAATACGCTTCCATCGGAAACATAGATGTTTCCAAAAACATCTACTTTAAAAAAAACAGCCTTTTGCTCTAATTCGTAAAGCAATGTATAAGAAGCAGTTTGCCCATAAATAAGCGTAGCCGTTGACAAGCAAAAAATAATCAAGGAAAATTTGATTGTTTTCATTTTGCAAAAATTTGATCTCCTACTATTAAGCGAACCATAAAATTATAATTAGGCATCATTCTTTTTCTATCGTTCACTTCCAAATTGACATAAATGTATTGCACTTGAACAACCGGCTCTAAAGCAATAGATTTAGTAAAAGGAATACGTACACCGAAGCCTCCGACAAGCCCTCCTCCTACTCCTCCCAAATAAGGCTCGATTTCCGTTAAACCGCTGTTGGGAACATAGGGCTTGCCTGCATATATGTCCATTAAAGTAAACCTATGATCTTCAACAAATAAATCTGCATCTTTCACTCTTACCGAGTTTAATTGAGCAGCAAACTCAACAAACGGCAGCACTTTTCCTTCCGTATAAAACGTATAATAAACTCCTATTTCAAAAAAGTTGCGTAATTCCTTTCCTATTAAATGATATTTTAATATTTGCGGTCGTTCATTTCCGGGAACGCCTGAATTATAATCAAATGTAATACCACCTGTAGCTGTTAAACGTGCTTGGCTAAAAGATAAATACATTGCTACACTTTTATTAAAATGATACAGTGCGGCAAAATTAAAAATAAAAGCCATATTATAACGCATATTCTCATCAATTTCTCTAAGCCTAACTCCTTCGGCATCAAGAATAATACGTTGACGATCTCTGATTAAATTATCAATTTGTTCTTTTACATACTTATTGCCTATCGCCCTACCGATATCCACCTCTCTTTGATTTGAAATTCCATTGTAATAATTAGCCGTAAATTTATTTCCCAAATAAGTACCTGCACCTATATAAAAATCAAAGCCTTTATCATAATCGGATACTTTCCTTGAAGTGTCTTTTTGTGCATGCAAGGAAGAATGCAATAAACAAGTTATTCCAAAGAAGAGAAAATATAGGTACTTCGTTAATTTCATTGCACTAACGAGCTAATTGTTCGATAGTTTGCAGTGGGTTTTCCGTTGAAAAAATAGCATTTCCACACACCAACACATCGGCACCTGCTTCGATAAGTTGCTTGTAATTAGAAAGGTCTACTCCTCCGTCCACTTCTATTAAGGTATTGAGTCTTTTTTCGTTAATCATAGCTTTTAGCTTTCTTACCTTATGGTAGGTATTTTCAATGTATTTTTGTCCGCCAAAACCGGGATTAACAGACATCAGCAACACCAAGTCCGTTTCAGGTAATATATCTTCCAATAAGTCAACGGACGTATGGGGATTTAAAGACACTCCTGTTTTTACATTCATTTTTTTAATGGATTGCAAAGTGCGATGCAAATGGCTGCAAGCTTCGTAATGTACTGTTAAATAAGATGCTTTTGCCTCCGTACAAAAACGTTCTATGTAAAAATCGGGATTGTTTATCATCAAATGAATATCTAAAGGCTTAGCGGCATATTTCGCTATTGCCTTTAAAACGGGAAATCCTATTGATAGATTAGGGACAAAATTACCATCCATGATATCTAAATGAAACCAAGCAGCATCACTTTGATTGACCATTTCAATATCGCGTTGTAAATTAGCAAAATCTGCCGACAGCATAGAAACTGAAATACGATGTTTCATACATTTATATTTTTTTATTTAAGATTGTATGGAACTCACATACCTTATAATCATCAACTTGTATATCAAAATTTATTTGGCATGTTCGTTTCATAACTTAATAATTTTAAAAATTAATCTTCCATAATACTTTTTATTCCGGGTAAGGTTCTGCCTTCACAAAATTCGAGCATAGCACCTCCGGCAGTAGATACATAATTAAATTTATCAGCCATTTTGAATTTATTAATTGCTGCAATAGTATCGCCGCCTCCTACCAAAGAAAATACGCCGTTTTCAGTAGCTCTCACTATGGCATCGGCTATCATAAAAGTACCGTTGCTAAAATTATCCAATTCAAATACTCCCAAAGGTCCGTTCCATAGAATAGTAGCCGATTTCAATATAATCTCTCTGTATCTCATAATTGTTTCGGGACCTATATCCAATCCTTCCATGCCTTTCGGAATTTTAGAGGTATAATACAAGCGACGATAAGCAGTGTTGGAAAACGCATCGGCAGCAACAGTATCTATTGAATAATAAATATTTACATTATATTCTTTTGCTTTTGCTATAATTTCTTTTGCAACAGGAATCATATCTTCTTCGTACAATGAAGCCCCTACTTCACCGCCCATAGCTTTGTGAAGGGTATAATTCATACCTCCTCCTAAGATGATATTGTCCACTCTTGTCAAAAGGTGATGAATAATATCTATTTTTGTTTTTATCTTGGAACCGCCTAATACCGCCGTAAAAGGTAGTTTAGGATTCAATAAGACTTTGTTGAGATTATCAATTTCTTTTTGCATTAAAAATCCGAACATTTTATTTTTCGGAAAAAACTGAGCAATGACGGCAGTAGAAGCATGTTTACGATGAGCAGCCGAAAAAGCATCATTGACATACACATCGCCATAAGATGCCAATTTTTCCGCAAACTCAACATCTCCTTTTGTTTCTTCTTCATGAAACCGTAAGTTTTCAAGTAATAAAATTTTACGAGACGGCAAAGTATCTACTAATCGTTGTGCCTCTTTTCCAATAGCATCGTTGGCGAAAAACACTTTTACATCTACCTTTTTTTGCAAATAAGGAAGTACGTGTTCCAATGAGTATTTTTTTTCTACTCCTTTAGGACGTCCCAAGTGAGATAATATTATAACAGATCCGCCATCGTCTAAGATTTTATTAATGGTCGGCAAGGAAGCATCTATTCGTGTAGCATCTTCTATTTCAAACTTTTCACTTAAAGGAACATTATAGTCAACACGTAGTAAAACTTTTTTATCCTTAAAATTGTAATCTTGTATATGTATCATATTGTTATTTTTTGGTTTCGTTTTTTAAAATGGGTCTTCGTCATCGTCGGGATAAGTAGTCTGATTGACAGGCGAAGCAAAAGAAGTATCCTCACTTTCTTCCTCATTAATACGAGACGACATAATACTATATCTATCTTCGCTTAAGCTACTTAATGGAACAAAATTGGAAGGAAGCTCGCTTAAATTCTCATCATAATCAACAAACTTTGCGTAATCGGCAATAAAACGTAATTTAATATCTTTCAATGCTCCGTTTCTGTGTTTTGCTATCATAATTTCAGCCAAACCTTCGGCAGGCGTATGGTCTTCAAACTCATTGAGTTTATAATATTCAGGGCGATAAATAAACAACACCAAATCAGCATCTTGCTCTATCGCTCCCGATTCTCTTAAGTCCGACAGTTGAGGACGTTTAGAAGCGGTGCTACGCGTTTCCACAGCTCGACTTAATTGAGACAAAGCAATAACCGGTATATCCAATTCTTTCGATAAAGCTTTCAAAGAACGTGAAATAGTGCTTATTTCTTGTTCTCTATTCATGCCTTTCAAATCGCCACCGGCTGACATTAATTGCAAATAGTCAATTATTACCGCTTGAATATCATGCTGTTGTTTAAAACGGCGACATTTAGCTCTTAATTCAAAAATAGACAAAGCAGCCGTATCGTCAATAATGAGTTTTGCTTTTTCCAATTCGGTCATTTTATTGACTAAAGTTAGCCAATCATCATCGCTTAAAGTCCCATTTTTCAATACATTCTGTTTAAATCCCGACTCTGCCGAGATAAGACGTAACGCCAAATCGGATGCCGACATTTCCAAAGAGAAAAAAGCAATGGGTTTGTTTTGTTCAATGGCTATATGGCGTGCCATCGATAGGACAAAAGCCGTTTTTCCCATTCCGGGACGTGCTGCTATAATCACTAAATTAGCTCGTTGCCAGCCATTGGTTACCCTATCCAATTCCGTAAATCCCGACGGTAAACCTCGAAGTTTCGTATCCGAATTTTTGGTGTTTTCCAAATCTCTCAATACTTCACGAATAAGATCGTCCATTTTTCTGGAATCTCTCCTGAAATTTTGCTCTGCAATATCGAATAAATTTTGTTCGGCTTTATCCAACATTTCCAATACGTCCATAGTAGGATCGTAAGCATTATGAATAACTTCGGTAGATACGGAAATCAATTTTCGTTGAATAAACTTTTCAACCACTATACGAGCGTGGTATTCTATATTGGCGGAAGAAACAATTCGATTGGTCAATGACGACAAATAATAAGCTCCTCCTATGGCTTCCAAATCTTCATTTTTTCGCAATTGATTGGCAACCGAAAGCAAGTCAATAGGGTCTTTTGTCAAGAAAACTTCCTTGATTGCTTTGTATATTTTTTGATGCGATTCTTTATAAAACATTTCTTCGCGTAGCGAATCAATAACTGCACTGGCAGCATTGGGCTCCAACATCATAGCACCTAAAACCGCTTCTTCAAACTCAAGTGCTTGCGGTAATATACGCCCCTGCATATCAACTTCGGGTAGAACTATACGTTTTTGTTTTTGTGTTACTTCTTTTGCCATTCTTAATTAAAGCTATCTTAATTTATTTATTCTTTTATTTATTTTTAATCCATCCTTGCACTTCTGCCAATTGAAGCGGTGGTGTTTCTAATTTCAGTTTTTTACGTAAACCGTTTAAATCGTTAAAAAGTTTGGTATCGCTTGCCGTTTTAAGATTCTCAAGGGTTTGTATTCCCAATTGACGTAAAGCCGGTATCCAGATTTTTGGAACTCCTTCTTTTTCAAAATCTTCATCTTTTGCTATCGCTGCTTGTTTTTTGGGTCGCATCAGCGGGAAAAACAACACATCTTGAATAGAGGGTGAATTGGTCATAAACATAACCAAGCGGTCAATACCAATACCTACTCCTGCCGTCGGCGGCATTCCGTATTCGAGTGCCGTCAGAAAATCATGGTCGATATACATGGCTTCGTCATCGCCTTTTTTCAACAATTGCAGCTGTTGTTCAAAACGATAGCGTTGGTCTATAGGGTCGTTGAGTTCTGAATAAGCATTGGCTAACTCTTTTCCGTTGACCATCAACTCGAAGCGTTCGGTTAGCTTTTCGTTGCTACGATGACGTTTACACAAAGGCGACATTTCAATAGGATAATCAATAATAAAAGTAGGTTGGATAAAATTTGCTTCACATTTTTCGCTAAATATTTCATCTATTAATTTGCCTACTCCCATGCTGTCGTCGGTTTCGATAGATAATTTTTGACACACCGAACGTAAGTCCTTCTCGTCCATGCCGCTTACATCGTAACCCGTGTATTGTCGAATAGCATCCAATATGCTTATACGTGCAAACGGTGCTTTAAAATCAACTGTCTTATCCCCTATTGTTACTTGTGTTTTTCCATGCAATTTAAGAGCGATGCGTTCGATAAGTGTTTCGACCGATTGCATCATCCAATTATAGTCTTTGTAAGCTACGTACAACTCCATCGCCGTAAACTCCGGGTTGTGCGTGCGATCCATTCCTTCGTTGCGAAAATTACGACTAAACTCATACACTCCATCAAAACCGCCTACGATTAAACGCTTTAGATAAAGCTCGTTAGCAATACGTAAATACAAAGGCATGTCCAAGGTGTTGTGATGTGTTACAAAAGGACGTGCCGCAGCTCCGCCCGGTATGGGTTGTAAAANAGGCGTTTCAACTTCCAAATAACCTTGTTCATTATAGTAATTGCGAATTTCGTTGATAATTTGCGTTCTTTGTTTAAAGGTTTCTTTGATGTGCGGATTGACTACCAAATCAACATAACGCATACGATAGCGTTGTTCGGGATCGGTAAAAGCATCGTACACTTTTTCGTCGGTTTGCTTGACAATGGGTAATGGACGTAAAGACTTAGCCAACAATGTAAATTCTTTTACATGTACGGTTATTTCACCCATTTGTGTAATAAAGACAAAACCTTTTACTCCGATAAAATCTCCAATATCCAATTTTTTGTAAACTAAGTTATAAAGACTTTTATCTTCGCCCGGACATATTTCATCTCTTTTGGTATATACCTGTATACGACCTTCGGCATCTTGAAGCTCATAAAACGCTGTAGCTCCCATTATGCGTTGACTCATAATACGCCCCGCTATACTTACCTCTTGATAAGCCGACGGATTTTTTTCGAAATTAGCCAATATATCTGTCGAAACGGCATTGACCACGTACTCATCGGCAGGATAAGCATTGATACCCATGCTTGCAAAACTTTTCAGCTTTTCTCTTCTAATAATCTCTTGTTCGCTTAATTCCAAGCTCATTTTTATTTTATTTTCTATGTGGATTTGATTTTAATAGACTATAGTATGAATATCAATATAAAAAAGATTGTCATTTAGTCCTTGCAAAAATAAACATTTTTTTAATACATGAAACATGATTTACTATAGAAATTAAAATTAGACAGCATTGCTATTAGCTACAATTAATTACATATAAAATATTGAAAATTCCGAAAAAAATACAGCCAACAAACCGATATTTTCACGGAAATATTTTGATTTTTTTATTAAAGGTAATAAAATAATGTATATTTTTGCAAAAATATTATAAAGAAAAAATGTTAGAAGTTAAATATACATACGAATGCTGTATATTTACTTCGTAAATTAAACGTTAGCGGTCATGTTAAAAGACAATAATGCACGATAGACAAATATGAAATCAACAATTATAGTTGCACTACTTCTGACTTTTCTGACTTCATGTTCAGGACAGACAAGCAATGACACGACAAAATTCAAAAAAGAAATACCTACTTGGGAAAATGGTGAACCAGACCTCTTTTACAAATTGACGCAGCAAAAAGTAAAGCAGTTAAAAATCGACACGTTACAAAGTGGATACGACTCTTTACAAATAAGAATTTGGTATGACTATTCCTTAATGTCACTTCGTAAGTTATTAATCATCAAGCGGACAAATGCGACTTGGACAGCTACTGCATACACATTGACCGTGGACTGGGACGCATCCAATTTGACCGAAAAAGTAAAAACCCAAAAGGCAGAAACATTAAATCCTAAAAATGGGTGGGACAGTTTTCTTAATAAGTTATTCGCTTTACAAATCATGACACNTCCAAACATGGACAACATTTCTGGACTGGAAGATGGCTGGACAGACGGAATAAGTTACAATGTTGAAGTGGCAACAAAAAAACAATATCGTTTTTACGGCTATCATTTACCCGACAAATTTCAAGACAAATACTNGCAAGCAAAAAATATGGTTGACATTTTAAAGTTAGTTGAGACCGAATTTGGAATTACAAGTGGAATAAGATGAAAACACGAACCGCTAACAGCACATTTGCAAAAGGCGGGGTACCGTGCTTCGCAGACAGTTTTGTGGTAGCCGAAAGTTTTGTGCACCGCATTAAGTTCAGTAGTAAAAATCCCGCCCGAACTCAAACCCCAAAACCGTTATGCAACACCCTTTACTCACTAATCTTGATTAAATTAATAAACGAATAAAAAAATACAACCAATAAACTGATATTTTCACGGAAATATTTTGATTTTTTTACCGCATAGTAATAAAATTATGTATACATTTGCAAAAATATTATAAAGAAAAAATGTTAGAACGAATATTTTATATTTGTTGAGTAAATTATATGTTATGCATAACCATAGAATAACACGAGCAATAATATTAATATTGACCATTTGTTACAGTTTGACAGTTAAGGCTGACTTACCAGGAACTGCATATCAGTATGACAGATACTCTGAAAACGGGAAATTTTATTTCAAATCAATCCCATTTTACAATTACGACTTGACAAATCTTGGTAAGACCATTGTTTATGATGGTAAAAGCAAAAAAGAGCTCTACAAAATTGACAACTACTTGCCAACAAAAGCATTTATTAGTAACACAGGGAAGACTTTAGTTACAACGACCTATTGGATGTGGGGACATTCGGACTTTGAGAAAGAGAAGTTGGTAGAAATTTTCATTAACGGAAAAAGTTCAATAACATATTTCATAGATGACTTGGTAGCAGACAAAAGCAAACTTCAACAAACAAGTTCACATACTTTGTGGTATAAGACAATGAAAGTTCATAACGATACATTATACATAAACACTCTTGACAATAAAATTGTATGTATTGAATTATTAACAGGAAAAATAACCAACCGATATAAAATTGCAGATTTTAAAAAGTGGAACATTATTACAAAAATTCCAGAACCTCAGACAAAATATTATCGTGACATTAAATATCCTGAGGACTATTTATTTCCAGACCTTATAACAGGAAATAAATTTAGAGAAAGTTTAATTAAAGGACTAAACAGGACAGAAGTAAAAGAGTATTCAGATTGCAAATATTACATTATGGTTTACGGGATAATTGACAAGAAAGGTAATTGCGAAATTTTTATGCTAAGTACAAGCGTGGACAACAAAGAAAATAAAAATTGGGAACAACAAGTTAGTGATTGGGTAACTAAACAGAAGTACAAAACAAACCTAATTCCTAAAAACTGCGACAAATGGGTTTTTAAAGAATGTTTTTACCTAAAATGATAAGAATGGCTGTGCATAACAGCACCTACCCAAAAGTGGCAGTTCAGTGGTTAAATCAAGCTTTGTGCTCCTATTAAAGTTTGTACTTAATTGACAGTTTTGTACTCCGAAATCCGCCCGAACTCAAACCCCAAAACCGTTATGCAACACCCTCTACTCACTAATCTTGATTAAATTAATAAAAGAAGAAAAAAACACAGCCAACAAACCGATATTTTCACGGAAATATTTTGATTTTTTTATCGAATAGTAATAAAAAATAGTATACATTTGCAAAACGAAAAATATTAATTGTAAAAAACAATAAAAAATTTTATCGGCAATTCGGCATAAGAACGTAATTATAGTGTAATGATAGATTTGAAAAAACACTTAGTAGAAGAAAAGCAGGCAAAGCACAAGGGCGGCTTATACCATAAAACCCAAGTGAATCTTGCTTATAACTCTAATCGCATTGAGGGTAGCCGACTGACTGAGGAGCAGACCCGCTATATTTTTGAAACACGTAGCATAGGATTCAAAGAAGAAGAAGCCATACCGATAGATGATATTATCGAAACAGCCAATCACTTTGTTGCTTTCGATTTTATGATTGACAGCATAGAAGCGCCGCTATCTAATGATATTATCAAAACCTTTCATCGAATTTTAAAGTCAGGTACTGCCGATGCTAACAAATCTTGGTTTCGTGTAGGCGATTGGAAAAAATTAGCCAACGAAGTGGGCGGTATGGAAACCACCTTACCGCAAGATGTAGATGCCGAAATGAAACAATTGAACACATGGTATAACGATTTGCCTGCTATTGAGTTCGAAACCATTGTTGAATACCATTATCGTTTTGAACAAATCCATCCCTTTCAGGACGGTAATGGCAGAGTGGGACGTTTAATTATGTTCCGTGAATGCTTGCGAAACGCTATCGTCCCTTTTATTATTGACGAACGACACAAACAATTTTACTACAGAGGATTAAAAGAATTCGGCTCGCTTAGAGGCTATTTGCTCGACACTTGTCTTTCGGCACAAGATACCTATAAGGAATGGATTCAATATTTTTATGGAGAAATCAATAAAACAAAATAGCTCGGAGGATAATAAAATTATATATACATTTGCAAAATAAAAAATTATTAATAATAAAAATTTAAAAAAATGAAAAAGAGTTTGTTATTACTGCTAATTTCCGGATTTTTGCTCTCATTTGCCGCATGTGATAAAGATAATGGGGAAAAAGTACAATTAGACCCTGCCTTATACGGCAAATGGTCAATAGGTAATCCTAATGAAGATGACTATCTATTTTATCATTTCAAATCGGATGCAACCTTAATACAACACATCTATGGCAGTGACTATAATTGGCTTTGGTGCATAGAAGATGGAAAACTTAAAATGTATGTGAGTGGTGGAATTCCCCATTATAAAAGCTATAAAATAGAGGGCAATTTACTCTATTTTTGGGTAGATTCTATGGAGGAGTGGGCACTGCCTCTTACCAAGGAATAAAGAGAGACAGGTCATGCCCTAAAAACTACTACGGATAATAGTTGTATTTTTGCTGCATGCAAAAATACGATTACAAACATTGATATAAGTATCAATATTTAAGTTTTTGGGACAAATAAAATAAATATGGGACAAAATGCACCACGTTATTATTAAAAAAATATTTTGATTTTCTATCGAAGGTTAATAAAATTATGTATACATTTGCAAAGTGAAAAATTTTAATGATAAAATGACATATTTATGAGAAAGATTAAGTTATTCATAATGTTATGTGTTCCTCTCATTGCTTTCTCACAAATTAATATAGGAACAAAAGCACCGGAAATCCAACTTGAAGCAATATACAATAAAGTTGACAACAAAATACCGACATTGGAATCGCTTAAGGGCGAAATTGTAGTGCTGGATTTTTGGGCAATTTGGTGTTCGCCTTGCGTTGCCGCATTCCCCGAAAACAATGAACTGTATAACAAATACAAAGAGCAGGGTTTACATTTTATTGCCATTACCGATGACCCTAAAGAAAAATTGGAAAATTTTCTAAAAAAAGTGAAGGTCGATTTTTGGATAGGAAGAGATGAAGATAAACAAGACTTCAATAATTACCAAATTATAGCCCGACCGCAAATATATATTATTAACAGAGATGGTATTATTGTCTATCAAGGAAGTACAGTAAGTGAAGATATGATTAAAGAAGTTATAGCTACCAATTCGGTTACAATTCCTCAAAAAGGCGAAACCCCCAAAGTTATTTTAAATGGAATTTTTGGACCCGGTGAAGACCCACTGTATAATGATATTATGATAATGTTAGGTAAAACCCCCAGCCCCCAATTAATCGATCACTTTATTATTCGTCCTTCACTAGATACCATTTGGGGTGGAGTTGGATGTAAAATAATTGATGGTTTTGTCGGCATTACCTGCTATGCAGGAAAACTCGAAAATATATTTCAATTGCTACATAATCTTTCATCCCCTATATGGATAAAAAACAACACTGAACTTAATGCTACTTATGATATTGTTTATTGGAAAAAAATTGAGAGTATTGAAAAGGCTCTATCCGAAATAGAACAAAGACTATTAAACGGTCTTTCCATCAAATGTGATGCCATACAAAGCAAGGAAAATATAAACATCTTATCGCTACACAAACCTAATGAAGCTGTTAAAAAATCGGAGCAAATAGAAGACGGAGCTTACAATGCGTATACTTCCATTAGCACTTTTGTTTCAGAACTTGAAAACAAATCACAGCAATTGTATTCAATAGACGAATCTTTACAAGATATGTTTATCCATAATCAGGGAATGGAATGGGAAAAACTATACAATGCTGATGTTGCTGAAATACTTGATTTTTTAAAAGCTAAAGGAATAATATTAAAACAAGAAATTAAAACAATTACATTATATCATATTAATAACAAATAAAAAATATTGCACGATGATAAAACTTGAAAAAATTTTAGGAATTGCAGCTGTAATCGGATTAATTCTTAAGTTGATTGGAATTCCGGGAAGTATGATTTTACTGATTCTCATCTTAGGAACTTTAGCTTTTTTATATTACCCGCTTGGATTTGCATTATTCAATCGGATTGGTTTTAGGCAGATTTTTAAAAAGGAATCCTACAAAGGATTATCTGCTTTAAGAATTATAGGATCAATTGGAGCAGGAATGGCATTTTCTGTAGTTTGCAGTGGGATTTTATTTAAAACACTGCATTGGNCCGGTGCTGATTTCATGCTAATTAACGGATTAGTTCCCACTTTGATTGTGTTGATAATTGCATTGATTAAATATTTTAAAACAAAAGGAAAATTCTACATTGGAATTTTAAAAAGGACAGCAATAATAGGCACCTTAGGATTATTATTCGTTTTCACTTCTAGTTTAACATATGTAAAAATTCGATTTCGAAATCATCCCGATTACATTAAAGCTTACGAAATGTACCTGAATAATCCGGAAGATGAGGAATTATTGCAAAAATTAAATAGAGAATATCTCAAGACAAAAGAAGATAAGGAAGAAGTTGAAATGTATCCGGAAGAAAAAGAAAACAAATAAAAATAGTTTTTTACCAAATGCTAATAAAATAATATCGCACGATGATAAAACTTGAAAAAATTTTAGGAATTACAGCTGTAATCGGATTAATTCTTAAGTTAATTA